>OGGM01000063.1_pt1 | contig 107274 bp, 96 predicted proteins | sample 1571251 | NCBI WGS metagenome assembly OGGM01 (sample SAMEA2582076, study PRJEB24529) | metagenome | biome: Human gut stool | place: China | collected 2011 | reverse complement strand
AAGAGAACATCATCCCCGGTGCCTTCGACCCCCGGGTGGCCGAGGCTGTGGCGAATGCTGTGGCAGAAGCTGCCCGCGAGAGCGGCGTGGCCCACTGTTGACAGAACTAGAAAAGGAGGCTTTTTATTATGACCAGCGAAAAGAGAAATGTCTACAAGCTATTTAATCTGCCGTGGTATATTTTTGCCATCTTCGCCGTCATTGTGATTATTGCCACCTATACCGGAACGCTTCCCGGCGGCATGGCTGGCTGTTTTGCCTTTATGATTGTGCTCGGCACCATTCTTTACGAAATCGGCGAGCACGCTCCGATTATCCGTTCTTACTTGGGCGGCGGCGCTATCGTGGTCATCTTTGGTTCCGCACTGCTCAACTATTTCCATCTTCTGCCTACCGTCGTCGGTACTACGGCGGACGGCACCAAAATCTACAATTTCGTCGAGGGTTTTGACTTGGTCGCTTCCATCAACACCTTTTTCAAACCCACCGGCGCATTCCTCGACTTCTACATCGCAGCCCTTATCACCGGCTCCATCCTTGGCATGAACCGCAAACTTCTGGTCAAGGCAGCTGCCCGTTATTTCCCCGCCATCTTTGGCGCTATCATCGTGTCCTTCGGCCTCACCGCTATCGTCGGCACCGTTATGGGCTTTGGTGCCATCAAGTCCGTCCTTCTGATTGCTCTGCCCATCATGGGCGGCGGCATGGGCGCTGGCGCTGTTCCTCTTTCCAAGATTTTTGAGTCCTCCGGCACAATGACCGCCGCAGAGGCCATCTCCATCATGACCCCCGCCGTTGCGATTGGCAACGCAATCTCCATCGTTCTGGGCGGCATCCTTGTCAAGGTCATCCACAGCAAGGAACTCAACGGTCAGGGCAAGCTGATGCGTTCTGCCGACGCCGCAGATGAGCTGGGTGTCAGCGAAGAAATGCAGGCCAAACGTGACCACATCGATGTGCGCAACATGGGCATTGGTATGTTCATCTCCTGCTCCTTCTTTGCATGGGGCTACATCGTCGCAAAGATTTGGGATACCTTGGTTCCTTCCATCAGCATCCACGCTTACGCATGGATGATTATCTCCGTAGCCATCTGCAAGATTTTCAACATCATCCCCGAAGACATTGAAGTGGACTGCTACCAGTGGTTCCAGTTCATCATGAAGAACCTGACCCCCGCCCTGCTGGTTGGTATCGGCCTGTGCTATCTGGAACTTGGCACTGTCATCAGCAGCTTCAGCCTTACCTATCTGGTTCTCTGCTTCCTATCCTGCATCGGCGCTTTCCTTGGTGCCGCTCTGGTTGGCCGTTTGGTTGGCTTCTACCCCGTCGAGGCTGGCGTTACCGCAGGTCTGTGTATGTCCAACATGGGCGGCACCGGCGACGTGGCCGTTCTGTCCGCTGCTGACCGCATGGAGCTGATGCCCTTTGCACAAATCTCCTCTCGTCTGGGCGGTGCAATCATCATGGTCGTCGGCAGTCTGCTGCTGTCGGTTCTGGGCAGTCTGCTCTGAGATTTTCCCACGATTTCTCCCTGAGTTTCCATTCTTTCACCGCGTTTTCTCCCCCTTTTCCGAAATTCACATCATACCACATTAACCCCTTAGAGGGGCATTAAAAGCCCCGAAGCCACCGGGCTGCCGTGCAGAAAATTTTCTGGATGGCAGCCCGGTGCTTTGTTTGGGTTTATTGCTTTTGGGGAGATTACGCGGGAGCTAGGCTGCGGGGTTATTTCTAGCTTATCGAATAACAGTATACCGAGCACAACAGCACATACAGCTCATTTGCCAAATACTTCAAGCTGATTCAAAAGTCTCCTTTTTATTTTTGGATGCAACAAAAACCGCCCCAACTTCCTGTTACGGAAACTGGGGCGGGTTTATTTTACTTATGAAGTTTTATGTGTGCTCTCTCAAGCGCTCACGCAATTACTTGCGGGGGTTCTTGATGGCAGCCTGGGCGGGTGCCAAAATTACAGAGCGTTCGGAGTAACGATGATACGTTATTTGTGAATTTCCAGTGTGTTTTACCCCATCTCCGCAATGATCTTCTCCAAATTTTCTTCCTGCAAATAGAATTCCGGCAGTTTTGCCTTGTCATACCGCATATAGAAAATGTCTTTCGTCCGCTGTTCCAGCAAGTTCGTGAAGAATCGCTCCCAGCTGAAGAATTCGCTGCTCTCGATGAAATCTGCCGGATGTTGCAGGATTTCAAGAATATCCGGCTGTCCGAGCAAATCTGCTTTCAGAAGCAGCCATTCCAGCGATTCCGGCAGGTACAAGCTGAACTTTGCGCTGTCCTCCTGCATCAGGCGATAAATGTCGTTCATCTGCGGGCCAAATGCCGCACCGTCTGCAATTATCAGAACCATCTCGGATTTCATTGGGAAGATTTTTTGTTTGATGTTATCTTTTCCTGCCGCAGAGATACAGACAACGCCATATTTTTCGCCGATTTTTGTAAACAGCTGATACCCGGAATTTGCATCCTCTGTCAGCAGCTTTTTGACACCTTCCAGCTGCACATTGCTGGCTGTCAGCGAATCATAGACCGGGTACGCCTTATTATAGGTTCGTTTGAAGCGGCTGGTGGTCTTTTTCAGTTCCAGAATGGCGTTTACGCTGTACGGCAGGGTGCTCAGATTCTCTCTTGTGACCAGCACATAGTAGTTATCCGAATGCTGAATCGCACAGGCAAAATCCAGACTCGAAACAAAGGTACTGCCTTCATCCACAAACACGATGCTGTCATGGGTCGCATTCAGCTGCAACTCCCAGTTGACACCCGACAGCACCCGGCACGTTTTATCACAACTCACTGTTACGCCGCTCTGTCTGCCGTAGGTCTCGTATGCTTGCAGCATCTCCACCAGCGTTGTTTTGCCGGTGGCGCTGTCCCCTCGCAGAATCGTAATATTCCGTTCCAGTTCGATTGTGAAAACGACCCGCCCGCTTCGGACTTCGATTTTATGTTTTCCCTTCATCCTATCGCCTCACACAAACTGAAATGCAATCGGCATCAGTTCTTCCATGCTGTGCACCACATCACCGGTATTCAGGACTTTCACATCCACCGGGAATTTTTTCTTGCCGAAATCCATGAGATGCCGCAGGTTGATGGTCAAGTCCTTCTTTTTCGCCAGCTTCAGAATAAAGGGTGCGCAGTTGTCACCGCAAGTCGAGGCATTGAATACCTTTTCCGGGTCGTTTGCCATGAGCAGAAGCGTTTTCGTGCCGCCAGACAGTTTTTCTGGCGAGATGACCCCCAGAACCGGGCTTTCCACCGCATGAGGGCCTTTGACATCGGACTTATCAATTTTCTTGATGACCTCTTTGGCAAAGTCCGAAGTCAGCCACTCATCCTCGTAGGTATAGTTAAAATAGACCGAAGTATTGTAGACAGCCTCCGGCATATCTCCAAAGTAGATGTTCAGCATGGTATCACCTCGCAGATGTGAGTCATTTGCTATTATTGTACCTTCTTTCCACTCACAAAACAAGATACAAAATGCCCGCTGGCTCTTGATAAAAAACAGACCTGTCTGATTGGACGAAAACCATCCCAAATGTCGAAACTGGATTTATTGCAGCCTGTAATGATTTTTCCATTCGGCATAATGAATTTGAAGGGCAGCGATAAGAAATACGCTGCCTTTGATCAAATCGCCCTATAAGAAAGCCCCAAAAAGCAGTTTATTATCATTCTATTCGATTTCAATCTATGGATAACAGTGTCATAAATCACCAGATAGAATGCTATGCGTTTTTATAGTAGTTGTTCCTCCCGATCAATTTCTATTTGATTCATAACATCCTGATAAATCACAAAATGAGGTGTTTTTTATGACAATGGCAAAGAAGCTCCCACTTTTAGCACCTTCCATTCATACGTTTGAAGTGAATGGAACGTACACGGATTGCGAAGCGAAGCGTACTGTATTTATGGCAATTCAAAAAATGGTATCCGCTGGAAAATACTATCGGATTCCGTATCATGGCTCCTCGAAAAAAGGCTACTCTTATAAAAGAAAAGATGGCGGTTTGACCATCACATTGGCGGATTACCCAGATTTCAGGAAGAGATACATAACGTTATCTGGTGTGAACCTTGCTCGGATCGCAGGTGACCCGTCTCGTTTAAGTTTAACAGATTTATCGCCAGGAGGTTTGGCCACGCAAGAGCAGGCATTTCTGGATGAATTGGAGCAGCTTGGACTCCTTGAAATTGAGGATTCTATTAAATGGAAAATGCACCGGTTGGATATTACACAAGACTTCTATGTGAAATGTGATCCCTCGCTGATGGTAAAGATTATTCGCTATGCAGGAAGCGTTGACCCGTACAGAAAAGGTCGCGCACTACACTATAACCAGCACAATGAGATCCGAAGCTGTAAATTTGAAAAAACGTGGTACGATTTTGCACTTTATGACAAGCATCAGCAGCTCTTGAATTGTGAAAAGGAGAGCTATCCGATTTCTCCAGACGATTTGGAACGCTCAAAAAATCTGGTTCGATATGAAATTCAATTAAAGCGTCCCAGTCTGAAAGAATTTGAGCACGATAAGTTGGAATCGAAATCTTCAAAGCTCCAGTTTGTAAATCATGCGCTGTTTCATTATTTTGATAAAATCAGTGATGATATTCCGCTCTTTCTATATCGGTATGCCGTCGATTATTTTGGTAAGCATTCGTGGTATAACGTTCTAACTGCCCTGAAAGCCGTACAAACGAGCAATCTTGATGACGATACCAAAGAACTTGTCAGTGCGTATATCGAAGCGCTGGATGAGCCAGAACTGACCGATAAGATACATCATAAAAAGAAAATCGCAAAGGCTTTGGAAAAATTAGAAATCAACGATGTAATCATCCCTTGCCGCATCCTGAACGATCGTCAATGCGGCAGGTTTCCTTGTGCGCCCTTATGCACAAGGGTACAAGGGCTTTGAGCGAACAAAAAATGATCCGTACAAAACAGAACGAAAATCCACCAGAATCACAAGAATGGAGTTGATTTTCAATGCTAGACAACTATCCTGATGTCCTGAGTTTCCGGCAGGTCATGGAAATTACGCATGTTGGCAGAAATCTACTGCTGCGTCTTCTGAACAGCGGCGAAATTCCCGCATTCAAGATGGGAAAACTCTGGAAGGTTTACAAACAAGACCTGATCCAGTATATGAGCCAATGTCAGTGAGCCTTATCTTTCGTTTGGGGCAAAAAGAATCCCGTTGGACTCCGCAACAGGAATCCAGCGGGATTTAATCTTATTGATTTTTAATGCACTTGCTCGTTACTTACACTGCCATCATGGATTTCAAATAGTTCTTTCATGATGTTTCCTCCCATCTCAATGGATGAACAGCTTTTTCAGAATCGCCACTGGAATCAAAATCAATCCCAGCAGCACACCAAGAACAAATCTTGTCAAGAAGATATCCTTTAATGACCCGATCTGAATCTTGTTAGCATAGATTGTCTGCCCAATCGCCCAGTAGCTCAGTACACAATACAAAATAAAGACAATCATTTCCATAGTGTTTTTTCCTTAATTGATGTGCCGCAAATAACCTCCACTTTCTTTTGACCAAAAAGTGGAGGTTATTTCCTATTACTGAGCCGATTTAATGGTAATCACGGGATTATCATTTTCACACAGGTACGACAGCAGTTTTGTCATATCTTTTCCCGAAATCTTGATATCTCCATATCCTGAGTTCATATTACCATTTTCGCCCACACCGTCGATGAATAATGCTGAACCCGCATACGGAGTTGCACTATATGCGCTTAACCCATCTCCGTTGAATCCAAAACAGATGCAGGCATTGGACGAGCCTTTTGAGAATTTCGGATACATATTTTCTGCTCCACCCTTGTCGGCCCAGTCTTTGTACGGATCATTTTTAGATTGAAGGGTATTATAGTAGATAGACTCCGGGTCACATACCCAAACGCTGTCTTCCTTAATTATTTTAGAGTACAGCATCGTATTTTTTTCTTTGGTAGAGAAAGCAAAGCAGATTGGGAAAGTTCCTTCCGGGGTCATATGGTCGCCTTCCGTTTTATCAGTAGTAAGTCCATTTGCACCAATTGCTGCTGTAGTGCTTAGGTCTTTTTCCCACTGACCATCCCGGTACGACCAAAGGGTTAAAGTTGCATTGCTGCCTGTGGCCTCTACAAGGATTTTCTGCCAAGTGCCGTCTTTCTCACAACCAGAAACTTCGGGCGGAATCGCGTCAGATTGAATAGATGCCGCCGTATTACTGTTTTCAGCAGTTTCCGTCTGCGTCGTATTGGCACTGGTATCGGAATCATCCAGAGCAAACAATTCTTCCAACGAAATCTTATCTGATGCCAGCAACGATGCCGTTGCAAGATTTGAATAGATCAACTCCTCATCAGGTGCTTCATTGTCAAACATTCCCTTTTTCCGTATTGTACCATCCTGATTATAAAGGGTTCCCTTTCCATTATATTTATCCTTCTTCCACTCACCATCATAGGCAAGCCATCCATTTGAGGCATACAGCTTTCCTTTTCCTTCTATAGAACCTTTCTTCATTTCCCCTTCGTATTTGATGTGCGGAATCAAAACTCTCTGGTTAAAATCTAACGTTGTACTGGGGGATTCATATAGATTTACGGTCACAATTAATTTGAGCACTCTTTTTTGGGGAAGAAGAAGATCAATTTGCCTTACCAATTCATCTTCGCTCCATTTTTCGCTCATCTCATCGATGTAATCCCAAAATTTATACAGAAAGAAATTACCAACAGCCTGACAGTCATTGTCGTAATAGGTCGTCATTTTTCCTGTAGCCATATTTTTTTCATAGTTTCCAGCATGGGCTAGGTAATGAACTAAACCGTCGTATGTAAACGAAATTCCCTTTCCGTCAATCTTTCCATCCTTAAATTTTCCAACATATTCCAGCGACAGTCCGTTCCGAGCACTGTATGCGAACAACGCTCCGTTTCCATTCGGTTTATTATCTTTCATTCCCCCATAATAAAATGAGATCTCTTCATAATCGCCAATACGATCCTTGGGCAGCGAAGACACTTCCATGTACTGACGTTCCGACTCCATAGTAAGCAGTGTCTTCACAATTCCAGAGTCAGTTTTCACATCCATCCGATAAAAATCACTGTCGCTCATCACATCCTCTCCTTGCAATTTCAGCAGCTTTTCAACAAAAAGCCGTGAAACGTCAGAATCTTTGAGCGCTTGTTCCAACGTCATTTCCGTCACCGTTTGCGGAGTGTTTTCACCATAAATTATATTGATAGCTTCCGCATATTGTGCTACAGAATCTTTATAATAAGGATTTTCCGACTTGTTGTATGTACTGCTGGCTTTTTTAAGGTTTTCCAATGTGTAAACAAGCTCTTCCTCCGGTTTCACTTCTTCTGTTTCCGAAGCCGCAACGCTCATTTCCGATGTAGCGGTTACAGATGCCGCATCAGACGAGGAAGGTTTCTTATCTGAATCGTTGTCAGACGAAGAGCCTCCAAACAAACCAATCAGAATGAAAAGCACAACAAATACAACCAGACACCCGCAACCAGTCTTTGCGCATCCTTTTCCACTCGATGTTTTTTCTTTATCTTCAGGGGTCGGATCAACTGGCGCAGCACTTGTTTGTTTCCCTCTCGACTGCGCAGAATGTGTTTGAGCACCCTTGGGCGGTTCTGGTGCTGAATAAGAAGTCTTCTGCTCTGTTTTTTCCTGACGATAGTAAATTTGGTCGTACTGCCAACGCTTGTCTTTATCAGACAATATCTCGTATGCCTCATTGACATCTTTCATCTTTTCCTGTGCAGCTTCTTCCTGTCCAGGATTCAGATCTGGATGATATTTCTTTGCCAGTGCCTTATATGCCATCTGAATCACTTCTGTTGAAGCATCTGGCGCTACCTGCAATATTTTATAGTAGTCCTTCATAATTTCCTCCGCACTGTTTTTAACATCAGTTTATTTTGCTGCGATCATCAGCGCAATAACTGCAACGACCATGATTTTATTCCGTAGAATACATTTTTTACAAGTTGTTCTCTTATAGCAAAAAAGGCTTCCATCTTCTTTTTCATAGAAAGTGGAAGCTCTTTTCACCAATTATTGCACCATCCCAATTGCGATTCTTGGATTGTAGTTGGATTCTAAATACAGTAGGTGTTTTGTCATATTTCTATCGAAAATCCAAGTATCATCATACTTATTTTCGTTTTCTCCGACTCAATCAATAAAGAATATAGCGCTATTACGAGCTAGCACACTATGTTCCCAATACTAGACACTTCATATTGGGACTACGTATCTAGTGCCAAACGCCGCTTACCTTTATTTATTAGCTTTGCTTTTTATTATAAATATTTCATCGTTTCGTTCTGAAGATCATTCAATGCTCTAATCATTCTGTTTAAATCATTTCCTAGATTAAACTCATAGTCACCAAACCTCAGATATCCAATCCATCTGGATATCTTTACATCTACAAATTCATCTAAAAAGAAACTGCCCTTCTTTCTATGATCATCATTAAAAAACACACCATGCGATGTAACCGCAAAGCCTTTCATTCTTTCGTCTACACCACTCATGAAATTTCCGCTGACAATAAGAAAAACTTTATCGTTTACAGGAATATCAAAAGCGATCTTTGCGGCCGCAACTTTTCTTTCATCGGAGATAGGATTTCCAGATTCACAATATACTCCGACGCTATTAAGCGGATTACGCGAAAAAGTCTTTTTAATAATTTTTTCTGCTATTGCAACATACTGTGCATCTGCATCTGCATCTGCACCTGCTGCATTATCCTCTTCAACTGTATAATTCCCTTTCCTCTGTGATTCTGTATTCACTACATATGGATTATCCTCAATTGGACACCCGCATTTGCTACATACGGTCTTGCCTGATCGAAGCATTACCTCTCCGCATTCTGGGCATATATAAATTTCACTCATTGGCAATCCACATTTTACGCAACTAACGGCACGTGTACTAATTTCAGCACCGCACTCTGGACATTTAATCATTGCCATATTAATCCCACCTTATCTCAATTCATTAATTAGTTCGTTTTGCAGATCAAGCAACATCTTGAAAACAACCCTTTTATTCGTCGTGTTGAATTCGTGTCCGTCAATACAAATGTAATTTTTGATTCTAAGGTCCGCATCCATAAAATCATCAATGTCTATTAGCCCTCTATTCTTTTTATCATCAGTATAATAAATTCCTTCTGGCGTAATTGCAAATCCTTTTCCTCCTATATTAATTCCGCCAAACATATTGGCGCTCGTCACAAAATACACATTTACATCAGCTGGAATTCTAAAAACATTTCTCGCATTTTCCTCATTTTTCTCTGAGATAGGGTTTCCGCCACCACTAATAAAGTAATGCTCAAAATTATCCTCAGGGCAAATTTGAGAAACAACCCTACTTAAAACATTCAGAATCACTTCTTTTCTGGATATCATTGAAGTTTGCGTTTCTCTTGTAGTATCATCGTATCGTTCTCTGCATTTTTCAATATAAGCCATCACCTCGTCACGTCGACTCTGCACTTTTCCATTAAATGGGCAACCACATTTTGAGCAAACTCCATTATCAACAAATCCTGCTGTACCACATTCCTCACATATAGCAACCCTGCTCATAGGAAGGCCGCAACAAATACATTTCTCAGCTCTTGAACTAATTTCCGTCCCGCATTCTGGACATTTGATTATCGCCATATTAAAACCTCCTATTTGTTTTACCTTTTTATGAATAATACGCCAAAACCTTTTTTATTTAATTATTTCTGTTCTACACTGTTATGGTATAGTGCTTTATTCAAAAATCGCTTCCTCACCTTCCAATCACTCAACGATTCACCAAACAGTTAGATTTATCTTGTTCAAATTATACGATTTATAGAATTATCTGTCAAGGCATCCACACTTAAAATCGTAAGTGGCGCTACGATTTATCTAAGGAGGGCAATGACATGGAACGCGAGAAGCCGAACTTTGACATTCTGGGAAGAATTGACCGGGAGCGGTTAGCTCGTGGATGGTCTGAATACACCCTTGCCGAGAACTCTGGTCTGACGCAATCAACCTTATCAACATGGCGCAGAAGAAACCTTCAGCCCAACGTAACCTCGATTGAAAAAATTTGTCATGGCCTTGGTATCACTCTCTCACAGTTTTTTGAAGAGGATGCTGCTGTTCACCATTTGACAGAGGAGCAGAAATCCCTCTTAACCACTTGGGATAGGCTTTCTCCTTCACAAAGAACTGCTATCTTGGATTTGATCCAAGCATTTTTACCCGAATGATATGCACATTTACAAAAAAGAAGGATGCCGAGCGGTCATTGTGTCACTCGGCATCCTTCTTCATTAAGTAAAGGACTTCAGAACTTTTTTCAGTGCTTCACGCTGTTCCGGGGTTATGCGACCCAGCAAATTCAAAAATTCTTCTTGTTCCTCTTTTGTAAATTCGCTACAAGATTCATCTTTTACACATTTTTCGTTATTCATAACAATTTTCCCTTCTTAAGTTTTTCCCTCGTCAGCCAATCCAGCCCGAATCTGCCTTTTATATTTATAATAGGTATTCCGGGCAAGCCCTGTCAGCTTCATGCACTCCACATCGTCCAATGTACCACCAAAAGCCTTACAATGGATGCGGATTTTCTCTTTGGCCGCTTTAGACTTCTTGGTTTCAAATCCAGTGCCTTTTTTACGTCCAACCTGTTTTCCATTCAGCTTTGCTGTTACAAGACCCTCACGAGTACGCTGGTGCAAATCGGCCACTTCTTTTTCAGACTGCTCAAAAGCCAACTTGATTTGCTCCTTTGCCAATGCCATCAGATACTCGTTGATTCCCTTTAAAATAAAATCCACATTGGTTCCTGTCATAGCAATGCTGCCAGACAGGGCCTTTTTTATAGGTCTCGGTGTCGATGTGGTGCTCTTTCAAGAACACCAGCCGGATGTCTTTATGATAGCAGTCCTCGTACAAGGCAAAACCATCTTCTGCATTTCTGGACATCCGGGACACCGAATCGAACACTACCACATCTCCGGCTCTCAGAATCCGGTAGAGCTTCAGCCATTCCGGGCGAAAAATAGATGTCCCGGTGTAGGCTTCCTGTGCAATGTGGGCAGTTGGTTATTCGACCCTGATGTTGCGAATCTGGCGGTCGATACTCTGTTTTGCAGTGGAAATTCTGCAATAGCCATAAATGCTCATAACTTTTTTCTTTCTGTATCAAAAATGCCGTAGGTGCAGAAAAGTATCAATTACAGCGAGATTGGGCAATTTATCTTAGCAGATTGATAACGCTAAAATGACGAACGGCATTTTTAATACTTTTCCGGCACAAGTTTCCTTTCATTTCTGCTTCACATAGGTCTTTATAAATTCTTCCACTGTGACACATGGCTTTTGATTTTTCTCTGTTCCTCCAAACGGAGCATAGTTCCAGTCCGTTTCCTCGTCAATATATCGCCGCCCATCGTCCGGCAATTCCAATGGTTCTGCAAGGATGATGGTGCCCCAGTGGTTGACCATCACGAAGGGTGCGATCTCACAAGGGATGCCCCGGCACTCATCATCGTGCCGGACATCGTAAGCGTACAAGCCGTCCGGGATGGTATCTCTCCTGATGCGGATGCTGGTGAACAGTGCAGGCTTTCCGCAAACCGTGATCTCTTCGTAGTGTTCGGTCATTGCATGAAAGGTCATAATCTGTCCTCCTTAGATTTCAATGATAAAAGCTCTGAATTTCTCTTTGTAGAAATCCATTGCACTCTGCGACAGGGAAGTCAGATTCCCTTCGTTGTCACATCCGGCCAGAAATCCCGGCCCGGCAAGAACATCCGCTCCATCCCACAGCGGACGATTGAGCGGCAGGCCAAGCAGCTTGCCCTCATCATTACAGACCAGTGTGACCTCTGAACCGGTGTCACGTAAGGTAATGCATTCGATCAGCCCGCCTACAAAGTTCTGCATGGCTTCAAGGGTGTTGTTCAGTTCGATTTCCTTTGGCAGTTCCATCGGCAGGAGAGCAAGAACTTCGATCTTTGCTTCTTTCACTTTAAAATCTCCTTATGCTACGTTCAATCTGGTTGCTTTATAGCAGTCTGCGCACATCCCCTCATGGGTGGCTGCAAACTCTGCCGCCTGCATGATGGAGTCATCCTTCAGCTTGACCCTCTTGATGGGCTGGTTGCAGCGAGCGCAGATGCAGGGCATCGGCGGCTGTTCCTGCTTCGGGGTAGAGGATTTCGGTTTCGGCTGCTTTTGCGGTTCTGCCTCCGGCTGCGGTGCGGCATCTTCCGGTAAATCCTCTCCGGCATAAACGTACAGGCCCAGACCAAACATAGCAAGGTTCTTCACTAAGCACCGCATGATAGCCTTATTCACATCGAACATGGAGGCTGCTTCTACGGTGCGCTCTTCCATGCCGACCTTTTCACGGCGGCGGGTCTGCGGATTGTAGTCCCATTTCGGGGTGGTGTAGGTGTAAGGCACAGCTTTCATGGCTTTGTTTGCGCCATCCAGTACAGGCAGCCACATTTCGTGAGAAACTCCCTCAATCGTGACCGAGGTATACACCATGAAGCCGGTTATGGGGTCATAAACATAGGGCAGGCCGTTGAATTTCTTGACCTCGTAGCTGGCAGCGGGATACAGCTTCTTCACCTCTGCCCAGGCATACGCCCAGCTTACATATTTCAGTTCCGTGCTGCCGGACTTCTTGACTTCCAGATGATCTTTGAAGTCAATCGCAAATAATTTTACGAATGGATTTTCCGTAGCCATAATAACCCTCCAAGAAAAAAGGCGGCAGAGAAGTCACTCCCTGCCGCCATATACAAAGTTTTATGCCGCATGAACGATGGTGAATCTGCGGCTGCTCACATTTTTGCTGTACCGATTGAAAATATCGGGCTGTTCTTTCTTCAAACGCTGGGAATCCACACGCTTGCTTTCGGAGGATACCCAGGACACCTTATAGCCCGGTGCTGTGCCATAGGCGGCATCCTGCATTTGCAGCTTGACCTGTTGCTCGATAGCCGTTTTCTCCTGTTCCATCTGCTCGATTTGGTCAGAAAGCTCCTGCCGCTTATCCAGAAGTCCATGCAAGGCACTCAGGTCAGCGGTCTTGTCCCGGTCGTCCACCTCATAAAGCTGGTTGATTTTCTGCGTGTCACAATCGCAACCGTTGGGTGCAGGGGGAATCTGGGGCACAACATGGTTCGTCCAGAAAAGTTCTTCCTTATCAATGAGGTCAGAAAGCACCTGCTTATCCGTCACAATCTTGTGGATCACCAGCTCTCTACCGAAAATCAGAGCTGCCACATACCAACAGTCGAACCCGCTGACGGCTAAGTAGTGGTCAACCTGCGCCAGATAATGAGCCGGGATTTTCCCATCCGCCCACTTGTCCACAGAAAACGGTGAAACCGTCTTGCATTCCAATCCTGCTTTCTGTCCAACAATCAGGCGGTCAAAATCCGCCAGAAGAAGCGGATGTTCCTCGTTCTGGTAGATAGCATTGGCTCTGCGAACTTTTAGCCCAGTGGCTTCGGTGAATCGCTGTGCCACATACTCTTCCAAGTCCCGGCCCTGCCGCATAGCTTCGCTGTCGATATTTTCAATGGTATCGCTGATTTTATCGTAGTACACCTGAAATGCAGAGCGATAGGGATTCAGGCCAAGGATAGCCCCGGCATCCGTGCCGGTAATGCCGCATTTGCGATAGCGGAGCCAATCTTCTTTGGACAAGTTCCGTGTAGATATAAGCCTTTTCATGCAATGTTTAACCTCTCTTTCATCTGTTCTTCTGCAATGGAGAAATCGTATTCCACCAAGTCTTTGATAATCGTGGAAAACTCATTCACCAAGGTGCGGTCATCATCCAACCAGAGGGCATATAGAAAATCCAGAATGTTCCGCTGTACCCGAAGATGGTTCCAGAAACGCTCGTCCATCTTCTTTTCGGTATCCAGCGTAATTAAAGCACTGACGATGGTGCTTTTCATCGTGATTTCATAGGCCGTACTTGAAATAGGCTTCGGAAAATTCTTCTCGACACTATCAAGGAACTCAGAAAATTCCCGGACAGCCCGGTTGCTCACATCGTTCATACGTTCTCCTTTATGCTGCTGCCAGCACCATCTTGTAAGCCTTGTCAATCATGGGATTGCCCTCTGCGGTGCGCAGGAACAGGTTTTCGTTGTAGTTGCGAGTTTTACGGATGGGGTCTGCATGGGTGGCGAAATCCGAAACAGCGTTTACGAACAGCCAGCCGTTCTTTCCGACCCACTCCAGATCGGGCGCATTATAATAGCGGGCCTTCAAATCTTCCTGCAAGCGCAGGTTATTCTTTCGCTGGCCATCGGTCAGATCTTCGGTGATAGGGAAGAACTCATTGATGAACTCCTGAACCTTGCGGTCAGACAGCTTGATGGTGGTCAGCTCATGGATACCCTTGCCCAGTTCGCCCATGTAGCTGTTGGCAAGCTGTAAGGTTTCACGGGCATCCTGCACACGGAGCAGAACATTTTCGGTATGGCGAGCAGTCCAGATGCGCTTTGCCGTACCCAAAGCCAGATTCAGGGTGTTCTGGCAGACTACACGAACTGGGATCATGGCTACTTTCACACCAGAGCTACCATCGTGACTGTTGAAGAACACAAGATATGGTGCCACTTCGTCTCCGGCGATGATGTATTTCTCCGGCAGCTTTGCCAGCATCCAGACCTTCTTGCCGCCCTGCAAAGAACCGGCAGTTTCATAAGTAACGCCCTCACCCAGCAGGTCATCGGTAAACTGAAATGCTTCTTCGTTCTGCACAATGCGGTAGCGGTCAGACACCACACCCAGAACAGCATCATCGGTGCTGCGGACATTGGCGCGATAGCCGGGGATCATAGCACCCGTGCCGGAATAGACGTTGCGGCTTTCCACCTTCCAATCCAGACCAGCCAGCTCCAAGGCTTCACGGCTTGCAGGCACATCCATCACGATACGGCCAAGGCCGTGCCAAGGGGTCTCACGGACAGAGAACATGGTTTCAACATTTGCAGATATAACTACTACCTCCTAAAATTTTAATGTGATTACTTGTTTTCGAGTTTATGGGCGATCCAAATAATGAGTATTACGGCAGTTTTCCCGATTGCCTTTGCACCCTTCATCAGAATCTTTACCATAACATCAGCCATTGTTTTTCCTCCATTTTCAAGTAAAAAGCAAAGACCTGTGGACAGAATCAAACTGCTCACAGGTCTTTCTACAAAGATAATATATAACTGTAATTTTTTCAGATACGCTTCGTCTTGTGTCAGGTGTGTCAAATGTGTCAGGCTTTTATGAAACTCTCTATATATTCTTTATTTTTATCCCCTTCCTCCCTATTTTTTTTTTTAGATATGCGATAGGGTAAAAATATAAAATGTAATAAAGGTTTCTCGAAAATTCTGACACATCCGGCACAGCTGGCACAGTACTTTACGGTCAAGTTTTTGTGCGGATACCCACGGCTACCGTGAGGTCATGCCACTCATTTTTACGAATTCCCTGATTCCGGGAAGCCTTAAAAGCCTTAGCTTCTTCAAAAGAAATCCTAAAACGAGCCATCTCCATAAAGCCATCCAACGTACAAGTAGCACTATTTCGACTCTGCACTTCTGTCAGTTGGAAATCAAGCACCCAGCGATACTCCTCGTTCGTCAGCGGCGTGATCTGCGCCACACAGCTATTGACAAGCTCCCGGTCAACATCATTCCTCGATGCTTTCTGCCACTCATCCAACTTCTGCGCAATCAAATTCATGTCAAGAGTTCCACTGCGCTCATCCTCCTGTTCCACATTCTCATATTGAGACTGCAATTCTGCAATTTGCGCATCCAGCCCCTTTCGCCGTTCTGCCAATTCCTGTTTTGTGATGATTCCATCTGCACACAGGTCTATGTACTTATCCAGACGCTCCCTCTGTCTGGCGATGCTGCTTTCCAGCATCGCCTTTCTGGAAATTCGGACAGTCTTTTCCTCTGCCATGCAGCGGTTCAAAATTTTATAGACCTCTTTGACTGTTTTGCCCTTGTCAAAGGTAAGATGTTCAAACACCTTTGCTGCCATCAAGTCCAGCTTCCACTCACAAATTGCCTTGATTTTGCAACTAATTTCCAAATCCAAGCCATGCTCCTGCAAATAGCTGATGCTTGGCCTACGGGTACGGCGATAACACTGAAATCCATGAACCACTGCACCATCCCGATTTACACGCCACTTGAACTGGATAAATCCTGCGCCACAGCTGCACCGCAGTTTTGCCGTCCAGACTGACTTTGGCGTATTTCTCATGTACTTGTGCTTTTTTCCGTTTTCATCGATTACTCGTGCTGATCTCGATGCCAAAATCTGCTGGCATCTCTCCCACATTTCTTCCGAAACCAATGGTTCAAAGTCACCTTTCACATAGATGTAGCTGCTCTCGTCCAGATTTTTAACACGTTTCTGTGTCAAATATCCGTCGCTGTGGGATTTATTGTAGCAAATACACCCCTTATATGTTGCATTATGTAGGACTCTGCTCACTTTGGAAGCGTCCCACGAAACATGGCCGCCTGCATCCAATCGGCCAAGGCGGTATAATTCGTTTACGATTTTAACCAACCCATTTTCCCCGGTAGAATACATTTGGAAAATCAGTCTTACCGTTTCAGCTTGGTCAGGGTCAGGAACATAGGTTCCGTTCTCCCTGCGGTATCCTAAGATGTTTCCGCTGCCATATAAAACGTGCTTCTCCCGGCTGATTTTCTGCCCAGCCTTTACGCGCTCTGAAATTTTGCGGCTCTCATCCTGTGCCATAGAAGACATGATCGTCAGCCGAAGTTCGCCATCGTTGGTTGCCGTGTTGATACTATCGTTGATGAAAAACATATCCACCCCACGTGCTTTCAACTCACGTGTATAGGATAGCGTATCAACCGTATTTCGTGCAAAGCGGCTCACTTCGCGAGTAATGATTAGGTCAAACTTACCTTTCTTTGCATCCTCCATCATGCGCAAAAACTCTGGCCGCTTCTGTGCTTGTGTTCCGGTGATGCCTTGGTCAACATAAACCTCTACGATTTCCCAATCTGGGTGGCGAGAACCTTCAATTTTATACCACTCCAACTGATTTTCCAGTGCGTTGATTTGCGCTTCATGTTCGGTTGAAACACGAGCATATACCGCAGCTCTTATACATATTTCCGTTGTTTTTCTGATTTTGGGGCAAAAAAAAAATGGCGATCAAACAATGACCGCCATTTTCCCTTGCAGATATTGTAATTCTATTGTTTCTTTCACCCGTTTCACATACTGTTCCATAAAAGTATAATCAGGATTTCCGAATTCATCAACAGGGAGCATCACCCCAGTATTTGCCATTCGTTCGGAATTGAACTTATACAAGTAACCAAATTTGCTTTTTTGCTGTAAAATAGCAACTTTCATAAACAACAAGACAAATTCATTATCTTCATGGTGCTTCAAGTGAAAGCGTTTGACATCATCGGAGAAAATGCACTCATAAGGGTGATAAAAACCAATAACCATACCATTTCCATTATAATTAACTCCGAGCACATTTTTATCCAACGATTCGTTCGTATCACTTACAAAACGCGCAACGCCATTGTTGTTATCTAATGCCCCAATAAAAGGTCTATCTCCGGCAGTAGTATCTGCCGCAACCAACCTTTTTCCCGGAAAAATATCAAAAATGTCGGAAATAAGAAAAGACTTCCATTCCTTTTCATTCAGTGCCGGAAGCACCCCCCCAGTTTGGATATTCTTGCCCAATATAATCGATGTAATTTTGTACAATTTGCTGCTCCCGTTCCTTGATGTACTGTTCCATGAAGGCATAATCAGGATTGCCAGATTCATCAACAGGGAGCATAATTTTACTGCGCCTTAAACGCGTCAATGTTGCACCGTTTCCGCCCCAACTAAAAATAGATAATGTGTTTTTTATTAGTGGAACAAGGAATTTTGCATTTACCGCATTCAGTTTATCGTTCCTAAGCACCTGTATATTTTGTCCTGTATAGAAGGAATTTTCTTGATAAAATGCAGTTTGCGTATCTAATCCAACAGTAATACAATTACCTGTATCCATACCATAAAAAGGTTGTTCACATATGAAATCGTTGATTCCATTGTTTGTGTCCGTGCGTGTCACATACGGATATTTACCAGACTGATATATCAGTTTATTCTTATCTATTCCACTTGATGTGGATTTAATCGAAAAAACACTACTTAATGGAATTGCTAACCATTCTCTATCATGCAAATCAAGCATTGCCGTCACCGCCTTTCTGTCCGAACAGATACCCTTTACCGTGCGTAACCATGTTGAACTCAAATGTCAGATAATCGGCAATGCTGTTCATAAAGTCCGCTTCTGTTGGTATTTCATCATTGTAGTAGTAAAAGGAATGCAGCCATTCGTCTGTATCTTCAACGGTTGTTTCCACCATAAAACTTGACGGAAAATTCGCAACCTTGCCACGCCAGCAATCAAGAAGATACTGCCGTTTATCCTTTGCGCGTTCGGTTTCCACAAGCCCCAAATGCTTTTTGACTTCAAACCCATCATCTTCAAAATTAATGAACTTTGCAATCTTATCTGCCGGGTGCGGTTCGCCTGCTGTGAAAACAGCAATGCAGGGAACAGTACCAACCCGATAGAATGTGTCTTTGTTCAGGCTGATAATGCCCTCTAAGGTATGCTTTTTCAAAATATCCTGCTTAACCGCTTTATCCTCTTTTGTCTTTCCAATCATAGCGGACACAGGTACAATCACGGCAGCACGCCCACCTGCTGTGATTGAATTAAGCAAGTGACGGATAAAGCACAGTTCCGAAAGGTTTGCCGTGTCTTTACCTTTTGCCTGTGAATACGGCGGATTCATAAAACCTACTGTAATGCCGCCGCCCTTTAGCTGTAATTCTCCGGGATCCTGCGCCAGGAAATCTTCACAAATCAGATTGCTTTGCCCGTCACCACGCAGAATCATATTCGTTGTAGCGATTGAAAACATATCGTCACGAATTTCTATTCCGTGAATTTGCTGTTGCTTGATGTGCTTGCGTTCTGTATCATTCTTTGCAGCTCGCAGCATTTTGTGCATTCCGGAAATCAAAAATCCCCCTGTGCCGCAGCACGGGTCAAATATAACATCGGTAGGTTTCAAATCCACCAATTCACAGAACAATTCCGTAATATGACGGGGCGTAAGTACAACGCCCAAAGCCTGCCCGTCACCGCCTGAATAGGAAACAAATTCACCGTAAAAGCGCCCCAGATAATCTTCACGCCCGTTTGATACAATCGCCTGAAAAATATTGTTGTTGATATATTCTGCAAAATATTTCAGAGGTGTTTTATCGCCCAGGTCCTGACGCTTTGTATTTAACTGCGGTCTGTCCTTTATCAGCGTGAATTGATTTAGCACACGCTGCTTTTTAACTTCCGGGGCAACTTTTGCACGTTGCAGATTCTTTTCAAGATACTGGTACAGAATAGCACCGTCTGTGTTGCTTTCCAGTGTGTCACCCGTCAACTGATTCAGATTAAAGCCGTATTCTTTTTCACGCAAAGCAAGAAGAATTGCAGATACAACAAGCGGCTTTTCATCTTCTCCAAGCCCGCCGTAATTCCGCAGATATTCGTGCAGTTCCTTTGCCTTTTTCAGAATATCAGCAAGTTCAATATCTTCCGGCGGCGTTTCTTCAAGTACAAGCTGCTTGTAATATTCCACAATATGAGCTGCTGAAAAGTTTTCAAATGTCTGAACTTCCGGCAGCCACTTATAACCGTTCTTATCTACAAATAGCGGCTGTAAAGTATGGTGCTTGCTATCACCAGCATTGCCGAACGCAAAAACCTTTTTGTAAGTGGTTTTCTGCAAGATGTGCTGTGCATAGTGCAACGCACCGTTGACGGCATAATCTGTTGTTGCCTGTACAGTCATAGAAATAGTGCCGTCTGCGTCTTTTAAGCAGAGGTTCGCACGGTCCGCCTTATCTTCCATGACAAGCACAAAATCATCTACAACCGCCGTGTATTCTGGAAATCCTGCCTTGCCTGTCTGGTGCTTTGACGCTGTTTTCAGTGCGTCATTGATAGGAACAATGTTACTGCCTTGTGTGTCTGCCTGAATGCCTGCTTCAACCAACAAATCATGTATGTATAAATCGAAATTCGCTTCTTTTTTTGCCATAGTTTCGCGCCCCTGACTTTCTATGTGTATTTTGGGTGCAAAAACCCAAATATAAGAATATCATAAATCGGAGGAAATCTCAATCCGGCTATCATGAAAATCCATGAAGAAAATCTGTTGCTTGCCCTATCCTTTCTATCACTTATCATTTTCCATCTTCCAGTATCTTACAGTCTGCATTGTTTTCAACCCGCTTCACACCTTACATAAGAAAAGACTCCCCCTGATCTCCTGTTGCGGAAATTAGGGGGAGTTGATACTTTACTTGTGCTTTCTCAAGCTCTCACGCAATTACTTGCGGGGGTTCTTGATCGCAGCCTGAGCAGCGGCCAGACGTGCGATAGGCACACGGAAGGGAGAGCAGCTGACGTAGTCCAGACCAACCTTGTGGCAGAACTCGACGCTGGAAGGATCGCCGCCGTGCTCGCCGCAGATGCCCAGACCCAGGTCGGGACGGGTCTCACGGCCGTCATGTGCAGCCATCTTGACCAGCTTGCCGACGCCGACCTGGTCCAGATGCTGGAACGGATCGCTCTCGTAGATCTTGTTCTCGTAGTAAGCGCCCAGGAACTTGGCAGCATCGTCACGGCTGAAGCCGAAGGTCATCTGGGTCAGGTCGTTGGTGCCGAAGCTGAAGAACTCAGCCTCCTTGGCGATCTCGCCGGCAGTCAGAGCTGCACGGGGGATCTCGATCATGGTACCGACCAGATACTTCATGTCAACGCCGGAAGCCTTGATGAGCTCGTCTGCGACCTTGACGACAACGTCCTTGACGAACTTCAGCTCCTTGACCTCACCGACCAGCGGGATCATGATGTGCGGAGTGATGATATAACCGGTCTCAGCAGAGACGTTCAGAGCTGCCTTGATAACAGCGCGGGTCTGCATTGCTGCGATCTCGGGGTAGGTGACAGCCAGACGGCAGCCACGATGGCCCATCATGGGGTTGAACTCGTGCAGAGAAGCAACGACGTTCTTCAGGTCATCGAAGGTCATGCCCATGTCGGCAGCCAGCTCCTTGATGTCCTCGTCCTTGCTGGGCAGGAACTCGTGGAGAGGCGGGTCCAGATAACGGATGGTCATCGGGCGCTCACCCATGATGCGGTACATCGCCTCGAAGTCACCCTGCTGGAACGGCTCGACCTTGGCCAGAGCAGCCTCGCGCTCTTCCACGGTACGTGCGCAGATCATCTCACGGACAGCCTTGATGCGGTCCTCAGCGAAGAACATATGCTCGGTACGGCAGAGGCCGATGCCCTCAGCACCCAGGTCAACTGCCTGCTGTGCGTCGCGCGGGTTATCGGCGTTGGTCATGACCAGCAGCTGACGAGCAGCGTCTGCCCAGCCCATGAAGCGGTTGAAGTTCTTGTTGCCGGTGGCGGCGACGGTAGCGACCTGCTCGCCGTAGATGTTACCAGTGGAGCCGTCGATGGAGATCCAGTCGCCCTCGACGAACTTGTGGCCGTTGAGCTCGAAGGTCTTAGCCTCTTCGTCGATCTTCACGTCATTGTCGTTGCCACAGCCGGAGACACAGCAGGTACCCATACCACGAGCAACAACGGCTGCGTGGCTGGTCATGCCGCCGCGGACGGTCAGGATGCCCTGAGACACCTGCATGCCGACGATGTCCTCGGGAGAGGTCTCCAGACGGACCAGAACGACCTTCTTCATCTTGCCGGACTTGACCATCTCCTCAGCCTCTTCGGCGGTGAAGACGATCTGGCCGCAGGCAGAACCGGGAGAAGCTGCCAAGCCCTTGCCGACGACCTCAGCAGCCTTCAGGGCAGCTGCGTCGAACTGGGGATGCAGCAGGGTGTCCAGCTGCTTGGGCTCCACGCGCAGGACAGCCTCCTGCTCGGTGATCATGCCCTCGTCCACCAGGTCACATGCGATCTGCAGAGCAGCCTGAGCGGTACGCTTGCCGTTACGGGTCTGCAGCATATACAGGTGGCCGTCCTCAATGGTGAACTCCATATCCTGCATATCGCGGAAGTAGTTCTCCAGACGGGTAGCGATCTCGACGAACTGGTCGTAGACCTCAGGCATCTGCTCGTGCAGATGGCTGATGGGAGACGGGGTGCGGACACCGGCAACGACGTCCTCGCCCTGTGCATTGATGAGGTACTCGCCCATCAGCTTCTTAGCGCCGGTGGCGGGGTCACGGGTGAATGCAACGCCGGTGCCGGAGCGGTCGCCGGAGTTACCGAAAGCCATCTGCTGGACGTTGACAGCGGTGCCCCACTCGTAGGGGATCTCGTTCATCTTACGATAGACGTTTGCACGGGGGTTGTCCCAGCTGCGGAAGACGGCCTTGACAGCCTCGATGAGCTGGTCCTTGGGGTCCTGGGGGAAGGGCTTGCCCTCGTTGTCCTCGTAGATCTTCTTGAAGGTGCCGACCAGCTCCTTCAGGTCGTCAGCAGTCAGGTCAACGTCGTTCTTGACGCCCTTGACTTCCTTCAGCTTATCGATCTCGACCTCGAACAGGCTCTTCGGGACCATCATGACGACGTCGGCGAACATCTGCACGAAGCGGCGGTAGCAGTCATATGCGAAGCGGGGGTTGTTGGTCTTCTTGGCCAGACCCTCGACAGCCTCGTCGTTCAGGCCGAGGTTCAGGATGGTGTCCATCATGCCGGGCATGGACTGACGTGCGCCGGAACGGACGGAGACCAGCAGCGGGTTCTCGTTGTCGCCGAAGGTCTTGCCGGTGATCTTCTCGAGGCCCTTGACGTGCTCGAAGATGTCAGCGGTGATCTCGTCGTTGATCTGGCGGCCGTCTGCGTAGTACTGGGTGCAGGCCTCGGTGGTGATGGTGAAGCCCTGCGGCACCGGCATACCGGCTGCAGTCATCTCAGCCAGACCAGCGCCCTTGCCACCCAGAATGTTCTTCATGGTGACCTTGTCGCCGCCAAAGGCATCGTTGCCTTCGCTGAAGTAGTACAGATACTTTTTGCTCATGCGTGTTTACCTCCCAAATGGTAGCCGCTGGTGCGAAGCACGGCGGTCTTATCGTTGCTCTGCTTGTCATACGATAAACATTTCTCTGTGAATGCTAAACTATTATACCAAAATTTCACGTCTATTCCATCGGGCAAATCACCGAATTTGTTTGATATTTTTTGTGCAAACCCTTGCATTTTACTCACTTTTTGGGTAATATAAAATGGGAAAGATTTGAAGAGGATTTTCGAGTTCTGATGCCGTTTTTGGGCAGTTGGATACAACTTTCTATCCATTAAACTCACTGCCGTTCTTGTTTGTCTTCCATCTTTCCGAATTTCTTCTATCTTGGATACAACATTTCCTCTTCCGCAGGGGTCTGCACAGCTTCTGCGAGAGGCGGTTTTGGAGGAGGTTTTTCTCTATGCAGAACATCGATGCATCCGCACTGGCTGCCGCAAAGGCAAAGCTCGACGCTGCCGAGGCCCAGCGCGAAGAGGTGCTGCTGCGCCACATCGCAAACGGCGTGGACATCCGCAGCCGCAATGTGGAGATCGGCTCCGAGGTGGTCATTGCCCCGGGAGCCGTTATCCTCGCAGGCACCATCCTGCGCGGCAAGACCACCATCGGCGCAGGCTGCGTCATCGGCCCCAACACCCTCATCGAGGACAGCACCGTGGACGAAGGCACCACCGTCAATGCCAGCCAGGTCTACAGCAGCCACCTCGGCCCCCACAACAACATCGGTCCCTTCACCCATGTGCGCATCAACACCGTCACCGGCTGCGGCGTGCATCTGGGCGCTTATGTCGAGACGAAGAACTCCAACTTCGCCCGGGGCAACACTGTCAGCCACCTGACCTACATCGGCGACAGCGATGTGGGCAAGTACTGCAACTTCGGCTGCGGCACCGTCACCTGCAACTACGACGGCAAGGACAAGTTCCGCACTCAGATCGGCGACTATTGCTTCATCGGCTGCAACACCAACCTTGTCGCCCCCGTCACCATCGGCGACGGGGCCTACACCGCTGCCGGCAGCACCATCACCAAGGACGTCCCCCCGCAGGCTCTTGGCATCGCCCGGGAGCGTCAGACCAACCTCGACGGCTGGGCTGAGCCGAAAATGGAGGCGTACATTATAAAGAAGCAGAAACTGGAACATGAGCAGGGCTGACCCCCGCTCCCCACGCCGCCGTGCCGCCCGCACGGCGGCTTTTTGTATCATGAAAACCACTCGCTAGGCGAGTGGTTTTACGAATTACAAAAAAGAGGCCGCCCCGGGTGATTCCCCAAGGCGGCCCCTGTAAGGGGTCTGTATTTTTTAGTGCCTCCAGCACTTCAGGCTCTCGGCCTGAGCTGCGCTCAGCCGCCGGCTCGCAAGGCCGTCGTGCTCCAGGGCAAACCAGCTGCCCCCCTCTGCCAGCAGGTCTGCCACCGACAGGGTGGTCGTTTTGAGGGTGGTAACAAACTGGATCTGCTCCACCCCCTGCTCCTGCAGGGTCTCCAGCGCCTGCCGGGCGCCGTGGAGCCGTGCGGACAGATTGTCGGTCGTCACCCGCAGGGTGCTGCCCTGCTGCCGGGTGTTAAAAAGCAGAGGGGCGCCCTTCAGCGTCTCCACATGGAGGTCCAGGCTCTCCCCGTCCGGGATGGGCTTGGGGAGCGCAAACTCCCACCACTCCTTCAGGATGGTGTCCGGTTCGTCGTTCCAGTTCAGGAGCGGGTTGTAGATGATGTGGTGGATGTAGCCGGTGGTCAGGCCGTTGATGTCTGCCTGGATCTCCTTGCCGTCGGCAGATTTACCATCCGGCGTTCTGGTGCTGCCGTTACCGATGGTAGCACCGGTATCGGTATGGGGCCAGTCAGGGTCCCTGCTGGCGGTCGCCGTCGCCGTCACATGAGCGGCTCCGCTCACGGTGATCTTGCTGCCGATGCCATTGAGACCGCCGCCGATGCCGGCACCACCGTAGGCACCGGCAGCGGTCACCGTGCCGCCGGTGATGGTGATGTCTTCGCCGTTGCCGCCGTTACTGCCCCAAAATTCGATGTCGGAGGCGGCGGCTCCACCGCCGCCGATGCCAGCACCACCGTCGCCGGTAGCGTTCACCGTGCCGCCGTTGATGGTGATGTTTTTGCCGCTGCCGGCGTCACCGCCCCAACGGCCGACGCTGCCGCCGCCGATGCCAGCAGCATAGTTGCCACCGGTAGCGGTCACCTTGCCGTCGTTGATGGTGATGTTTTCGCCGCTGCCGGAGCTGCCGCCGCCGATGCCGGCACCACTGTTTCCACGGTTGCCACCGCCGGTAGCGGTCACTGTGCCGCCCTTGATGGTGATGTTGTTGCCGCCGCCGCCCTCAGCACCGCCGCCGATGCCGGCACCACCTTCGCCACCGGTAGCCGTCACTGTGCCGCCGGTGATGGTGATGTTGTTGCCGCTGCCGCCGTTACTGCCGCCGATGCCAGCAGCAAATTCGCCACCGGTAGCGGTCACGCTGCCGCCGGTGATGGTGATGTTTTCGCCGTCGCTGCCGTTGCCGCCGCCGATGCCAGCGTTACCGAAGCCACCGGCAGCTGTCACCGTGCCGCCGGTGATGGTGATGTTTTTGCCGACGCCGCCGTTACCGCCGCCGATGCCGGCACCATCGGTGCCGGTAGCGTTCACCGTGCCGCCGGTGATGGTGATGTTTTCGCCGCTGCCAAGGAGACCGCCGCCGATTCCGGCACCATCGTTGCTGGTAGCGTTCACTGTGCCGCCGGTGATGGTGATGTTTTCGCCCTTGCCTTCTCTACCGCCGCCGATGCCGGCGGCAGAGAAGCCACCGGTAGCGGTCACTGTGCCGCCGGTGATGGTGATGTTTTCGCCCTTGCCCTGGAAACCGCCGCCGATGCCGGCAGCATTGTTGCCACCGGTGGCCGTCAGGCTGCCGGCTTCTTTACTATCGTCCTTCAGGGTCAGCGTACCTGTGGAGGTTTTTTCAAGGCCCGCACTCTGATTGCCGCTTTTCAGCTCGTTATCGCCGTCCAGCTCGATCTCCACATTGCCCTTTCCCTGAACGCTCAGGGCAGCCTTTCCTTTTTGATCCCAATCATATTGATCTCCGGTGTCGCTCACATCGATCTTTACGTCTTTCAGGGTGAGGTTCAGCACCTTATCGGCAAAGTTGTTGATCACCGTAATGGTGTTGCCCCAAAAGCCATCATCCTTTGGGTTCACCGGAGTAGAGCCTGCGGGGGCAGCAGCCGGGGCTGCCTGCTGGTCTGCACTCTCCTGCCGGTCTGCGCTTTTCGGTTCCTCGGCAATCTCCGGCTGGTCTGCGCCTTCCGGCTTCTCAGCGTCCTCCGGCTGGGCCGGCTGGTAGTTGTCCTCCGCCACAGGGCCAAAGCCGGTGTCCTCTGCTGCGGGGCCTTCCAGGTCGCTCTCCAGCGTGGTGATAGCCGCACCAGTGGTGGTGATGATGATCTCATCACTGTCATTGTTGCTCGTTCCGTTCTGTTCGACGGTCTGGCTTCCATCCGCATTTTTGGTGACGGTAATATCGCCGTTGTCGATATAGTAGGTCCCTGCAAAGGCCGGAGCCGCCAGAGACACCGTGATGCTCAACGCTGCCATCAGAGCTGCTGCCCGGCGGAATGCGTTGTTCTTCTTCATCGTAGTAATCTCCTCTCTTTATCGTAGTAATCTTCTCTCTTTTTTACGTTTTTTGTGGTTTTTACACTATTCTGTTTCAGTATCTCATGCTGCATACACAGCAGACTACATCAAAGACGCAATTGTCTTACCGGAAAACGCTTCATCCATAAATGTCTGCACCTCCTTATAGAACTTTCTGACCGGGCATGTCTCCGTTGCATGCCGCGAGCAGAAGCAATCTTCTTCCAAGCAACGGTTGATCCTGGTAGTTCCTTCCACCGCATTGAATATATCAGCCAAACTGATGTCTTCCGGTTTTCGGTTTAAACTAAAGCCTCCGCCAACGCCGCGCTTTGTCGCAATAATCCCCGCATCGCGCAGAGGCTTTGCGATCTGAGCAATCATTTGTTTCGGGATTCCCATCTGCTTGCTGATATCCTCACTCCCCATAGGCGTTCCAAGGATTGCAAGAAATAGTGTCATCCTGATTGCATAGTCAGTTGTTACATTTAACTGCATAAAACCTTCCCGTCATAAATAGATTAGTTAATCGCTCATCTCATCAATTCCGTCAAAAAAATAGTCGCAGCGGGAACAACCGATAATTTCAAAAAGTCAACCTTGTGATCTCCTTTCTTTTTTACGTTTTTGTGGTTTTTACACTTTTTATTATACCCCCCCCCCCTACAGTTTTGGCAATAGGGAAAGACGGCGAAATTTCGGGCTTAAAATCCTCATTTTTGCGGCAATATGCAATAAAATACGGCAAACTTCCTCCCTGCCCCGGCGGGTGCTTCCCTCGGGCATAAATAAATATCCCCCGGCGGAGCCGGGGGATATTTATTTGCTTTTTGTGTATCTTTTTGCGCGCGCGTATGTTATAATAACATATTGTTCGAAAACAGATCCAACGTAAAAAGGCAGAATATATCATATGAACACCAATGACATCTGGCTCATTGCCGGCCTCGGCAATCCGGAGCCGAAATACGACGGCACCCGTCACAACACAGGCTTTGCCGCGCTGGACTATCTGGCCGGCAAGTGGGGCATCTCCGTCTCCAAGACCAAGTTTCAGGGCCTGTGGGGGCAGGGCGAGGTGGACGGCCACAAGGTCGTGCTCCTGAAGCCCCTGACTTATATGAACCTCTCGGGCGACTCCATCGGCCCGCTGGCGGGCTTCTTCAAGATTCCTGCCGACCACGTCATCGTCCTGTGCGACGACATCACCCAGGACCCCGGCAAGCTGCGCATCCGGCCCTCCGGCTCTGCGGGCGGCCACAACGGCCTCAAGAGCATCATCGCCCGCCTCGGCGGCGAGAACTTCCCCCGCATCCGCATCGGCGTGGGCGCAAAGCCCCGCCCGGACTACGATTTGGCCGACTGGGTGCTGGGCAGGTTCCCGCCCGACGACGCCAAGGCCCTCGCCGACCGCTGCCCCGACATCGCAGCCGCCGCAAAGCTCATCATGGACGGCAAGCTGGGTCTGGCGCAGAGCAAGTATAACGGGTAATCCCTCTCAGGCGCTGACGCGCCAGCTCCCCCAGAGGGGGAGCCCTTGGCAGGCCGGGCCACTTCACGCTGCCCGCCGAAAGCCCGCGCATACGCAAAAGGCCGGGCCTCGCTTACACGGGCAGCGGCATCTGAACAGGCACCTCCCCCAGACAACAGGGCACTATCGCTTCCGACAAAAGAAACCTCTCTCATCCAGCGCAAGCCTGACCGACACGCCAGTGGCTCCCCCTTTGGGGGAGCTGGCATCGCGCAGCGATGACTGAGAGGGCTGAAAGGAGGTCCACCATGTACGAAGCGCTCCTGAAAAACACCCCTGAATATCAGAAGACAGCGGCCAGCCTCGCCTCCCCCGGCCCGGCGGCGCTGTTCGGTCTGCCTCCGGCAGGCCGGGCACTGCTCTATGCCGCGCTCCAGAAGGACACGGGCCGCATCCTCTGCGTCGTCACCCCCGGCGAGGCCGAGGCCACCCATTTCGCCGATGACCTCAAGACGCTGGGGCTCTCGGCGGCGGTGTTCCCGCCCCGGGACTTCATGCTCCGCCCCGTCGAGGGCGCGGGCCGCGAGTACGAGTACCGGCGTCTGTCGGTGCTGGGCGCACTGGCGGGCGGACGGCTGAACGCCGTCTGCGTCCCTGCCGAGGCCCTGCTCCAATACACTGTGCCGCAGGATGAGTTCCAGAAGAACACCCTCACCCTCAAGCCCGGCATGGTCTACAACCGCGAAGCGCTGGTGGAGCGGCTCTTTGCCGCCGGATACGTGCGGCGAAGTCAGGTGGACGGCCCGGGACAGTTCAGCGTCCGGGGCGACATCGTGGACATCTACGCCCCCGATATGCGCCAGCCCGCCCGTGTGGAGTACTGGGACGACGAGATAGACTCTCTCGCCTCCTTCGACCTGCTGACCCAGCGGCGGGATGGTGCGCTGGAAAAGATCTATCTTTCCCCCGCCCGCGAGGTGCTGTTCGGCAGCACCGCCGACACGGCGGAGGCCCTCCGCGCCGCCCAGAAGAAAGCCCGCGGCAAGCGCCGCACCGCCCTCGAAAAGGCCATGGAGTCCGACCTCGCCCAGCTGGAAAGCGGCGTCATGCCCGAGGCCATGGACAAATACTACGGTCTGCGGTACGAGACGCCCGCCACATTGCTGGACCACCTGAGCCGCCCCATCTTTATCCTCGACGAGGTGGGCGGCATCCGGGACGCCCAGAAGGCCACCGAGTTCCGCCGCAGCGAAGAGCTGACCGGCCTGCTCGAGGAGGGCGTCATCTGCCCCGGCCTCGATGTGCTCTACCAGACGATGGACGACCTCGCCATTGCGGCGCAGGACCAGAGCACCCTGCTCTGCGAGAACTTCCTGCGGGGCATGAACGAGTTCAAGCTGAAAGACCTCATCAACGCCGAGGCGTTCGCAGCTCCCAACTGGGGCGGCGACCTTGCTTCCCTGCGGGAAGACCTCGACCCGCTGGTCCAGCAGGGGTACGCCGTGGCCCTTTTCGCCGGCACGCCCAAGGGTGCAGCGGCCCTTACCCGCGATTTGGCTGACAAGGGCTATGCCGTCAGCATGAGCCGGGACGTCCGGCCCGCGAAAGGTCTGGTTCAGGTACTGCCCGGCCACCTCACGGCGGGCTGCACCTTCCCGTTCGCCCGCGTGGCGGTCATCTCGTCCCGGCGTCACGGTCTGGACGACGAGGCCGCCGAGAACAAAAAGCGCAAGAAGAACAAAAACGCCCTGTCCAGCCTATCGGACATCAAGCCCGGCGACTATGTGGTTCACCAGAGCCACGGCATCGGCATGTATGCGGGCATCCAGCGTCTCGAGGTGCAGGGCGCGATAAAAGATTACCTGAAGATCCAGTATTCCGGCTCCGACGTGCTGTATGTGCCGGTGACTCAGCTCGATCTGCTGAGCCGCTACACCGCCCCCGGCGACGAGGAAAAGGTGAAGCTTGCCAAGCTGGGCGGCACCGAGTGGCAGCGCACCCGCGCCAAGGTCAAAAAGGCCACCGAAGAGATGGCCCAGGAGCTCATCGAGCTCTACGCCCGCCGCCGTCAGGCCACGGGCTACGCCTTCCCAGCCGACGGTGATTGGCAGAGCGATTTCGAGTCCCGCTTCGAGTACGACGAGACGGACGACCAGCTCACCGCCACCGCCGAGATCAAGAAGGACATGGAAAAGGGCTGGCCCATGGACCGCCTGCTCTGCGGCGACGTGGGCGTCGGCAAAACGGAGGTCGCCTTCCGTGCGGCCTTCAAGTGCGTCATGGGCGGCAAGCAGTGCGCCATTCTGGCCCCCACCACCCTGCTGGCGTGGCAGCACTACAACAGCATCATCTCCCGCATGGAGGCGTTCCCGGTGAAAGTCGGGCTGCTCTCCCGCTTCCGCACCGCCAAGCAGCAGAAAGAGACCCTGCGGGGCCTGCAGGCCGGCAGCGTGGACATCGTCATCGGCACCCACCGCCTCCTCTCCAAGGACGTCCGGTTCCACGACCTGGGCCTTGTCATCATCGACGAGGAGCAGCGTTTCGGCGTCAAGCACAAGGAGAAGCTGAAAGAGAACTTCATCGGCGTGGACATGCTGACCCTCTCGGCCACCCCCATCCCCCGCACCCTGAACATGGCCATGAGCGGCATCCGCGACCTCTCCACCATCGAGCAGCCGCCCATCGAGCGCCAGCCGGTGGAGACATTCGTGCTCGAGTACAATGACGTCATCCTCGCCGAAGCCATGAAAAAGGAGCTGGCCCGGGGCGGTCAGGTCTACTACCTGCACAACCGGGTGGACAACATCGAGTCCTGCGCCGCCCACGTCAGCCAGATGGTACCCGGGGCGCGGGTGGGCATCGCCCACGGCAAGATGACCGAGGAAGAGCTGAACCCCGTTTGGCAGCACCTGCTGAACGGCGAGATCGACATCCTCGTCTGCACCACCCTCATCGAGACGGGCATTGACGTGCGCAACTGCAACACCCTCATCATCGAGGACGCCGACCGGATGGGTCTGGCCCAGCTGTACCAGATCCGGGGCCGCGTGGGCCGCTCGGGCCGGAAAGCCTACGCCTACTTCACCTTCCGGCGGGACAAGACCCTCACCGACATCGCCCAGAAGCGGCTTTCCGCCATCCGGGAGTTCACGGCCTTCGGCTCCGGCTTCCGCATCGCCATGCGCGACTTACAAATTCGCGGCGCAGGCAGTCTGCTGGGCCACAGCCAGCACGGCCACATGGAGGCCGTGGGCTATGATCTCTATGTCAAGATGCTGGGTCAGGCCATCGCCCGGGCCAAGGGCGAGCCCATCCAGCGGGACAAGAGCGAATGCCTCGTGGACCTGCGGGTGGACGCCTTCATCCCGGAGAAGTATATCGCCGACGGCCCGGGCCGCATCGAGGCCTACAAGCGCATCGCCGCCATCCAGACCCCCGAGGATGCCGCCGACGTGCTGGACGAACTCATCGACCGCTACGGCGACCCGCCGCCCTCTGTCAGCGACCTCGTGAACGTCTCGCTGGTGCGGGTCCAGGCCGCCGCCGTGGGCGTCTACGAGGTCACCCAGAAAAAGGATACCCTGCTGTTACAGGTGGAGACGCTGGACGTGGCCATGATACGCGGCCTGCTCATCGCTTTCAATGGCCGGGTGACGGCAGGAGCCGGCACCAAGCCCTACCTCTCGGTGGCTCTCCAACCCGACGAAAAGCCGCTGGAACTGCTGCAAAGCATCCTCAAGGCGATGGCCGACATCCTTGCTGCCCCGCCGGAAGAAAACACCGGCAAAAAATAAATTTCACTAGGAGTACACTTATGAAGAAGAAATTCATCGCGCTCGTCTGCGCCCTCGCTCTGGCCGTCGGCCTCGTGGGCTGCAGTCTCTCCACCCCGGATTCCGTAGGCACCATCGGTAACGTGGATATCTCTTCCGGCCTCTATCTGCTGGCCCAGTTCGATGCCTACCAGACCGCCGCCGACCTCGCTTCCGACGACCAGGACGCCGCCAAGGTGTCCAGCTTCCTCAAGGCCACCATCACCGTCGATGACGCCACCGGCGAGACCGCCGTGGTCAGCGACTATGTGGCCCAGAAGACCCTCGAGAACCTCGAGTCCTACGCCGCCATCGAGACCCGTTTCGATGAGCTGGGCGGCGTTCTGACCCCCGACGAGGAGACCCAGGCCGACAGCTACGCCTCCCAGCTGATGGAGCAGAACGGCGACCTCTACAAGGCCAACGGCATCGGCCTCGACACCCTCAAGCGGTTTGAGCGCATCCTCATCAAGAGCAACGACCTGCTCGAGATGTGCTACGGCACCGACGGCGAGACCCCCGTCTCCGACGCAGAGCTGACCAGCCACCTCGAGGACGAGATGGTCTACATCCGCTATGTGGTCGTGCCGCTCTACAACACCAGCACCTTCGCTTTTGCCGATGACGCCCAGCGCACCCAGATGCTCGAGCTGGCTCAGACCGCCGCCGAGAGCTGCAACGCTGCCATCCCCGATGGGGCCAGCGCCCAGACCTCCGCTTTCAGCGCCGCCGTCGCCGCCGCCCTGCCCGACATCTACGCGGTGCTGGATGGCGAGCCCTCTTCCGACGCGTCTTCCCTCTCCACTGCCCTGCTGGGTTCTGACAACATCGATTCCACCTTCTCCGAGGAAGGCTCCGCCGACGTCGTCCGCGCCCTCAAGCCCGGCGAGGCCGCCGCCGTGCAGTATTCCAGCTATGCGCTGATGATGCTCGTCCGTCTCGACCCGCTGGACGCTGATACGCTGGACAGCCTCCGCGCACAGGCCCTCTCCGACATGAAGAGCGGCGAGCTGCAGGACAGCCTTCAGTCCTATGGCGCCCAGCTGCCCCACGCTCTGGATTCTGCCGCCATGAAGAAGATGCCGACTTCCAAAATCAAGAACAAACAGTAATTTTCCTTAAAAAAAAAAAAAAAAAATATACAAAAGCTCCGGGGATCTGTTGGTTCCCGGAGCTTTTCTGTACTCATACTGCTTTTCATATCCCGCTCCGGCCTTCTCAGGCTGTGGCGGGCGGCCCGACATTTTCTAACGCATTCTGATGCTATCCGACGTTTTTATCCATTCTCTCGAAAACAATGCAGATGCATCATTTTTCTTATATTTCAGCGTTATTTTCGCCTTCTAGAGCATCTCAGAATGGGCAGTTTTTGCGTTTTTGAGTTCCCATAATTTTCCAGTTCATGCCTCTTCGACTGGTCTGCACCTCGATTATAGATGAATCGCTCTCCAATGTCAATAGCCCAGCGCCTATAAAAAGCCCAAGGGCGAGGTCCCTTGCGGAACCTCGCCCTCAGACTATGTGAGATAAATCACTACATGCGCGAACATATAATGTTTATCATTACAGGCCGTGTGCCTGTAATACCTGTTTTATAGCAATTCAACTTTTTAATGCAGCAGCGTTGAATTGCATATCGCAAACATGCTGTTATCCTGAACATTTTCATATACAAGGACTTCGTGGTCTGCCTCGATGGGTTCAGTATAGTGCATTTTTACAGGATTGTCAATATATGGTATTATTTTCGACATTTTAGCCAATCAGGAGCCGTGAAAAACAGCAAAATGCTCTGCCTGCACAGGGACAAATGGCCGAGAGCCCGTTCATGCTTTTACTGCCTTTTCAAACTCCGCTTCCAGCGCCTCGTTGACGGCGCGGACGGCGGCGGCATCGGGTTTGATGGCCGTGCGGTCGTAGGTGAACAGGCCGTTCACCTCGTCCTCCACGTCGGTCAGCTGGGTGTACACCAGCGCCGACAGGCCCTTTTTCAGCTGCGGGAGCACCGTCTTGCGCTGCAAATCGCAGTAGCGCTCGGTCAGCTCTGCCCGGCTCTTTGCCGTGCCGTAGCCGTAGGTCTTCCGGGGCGGCTCATGGCCGGGCATGGGCCATGCAATGCCGCCGTATTCGCTGAGGGCCACCGTGCGCACGTTCGGGCGGATGCGGAGCGGATAGAAGTAGTTGTGGATGGAATGCACATCTCCCCCGCCCCGGTCGAACCAGCCGCTGGCCTCGTCCACCGGACGGGAGGGGTCGAGGGCGCGGAGGGTCTCGGTGGCTTTCCGCGCATCGAACTGCCCCCACCCCTCGTTGAACGGCACCCAGCACCCGATGCAGGGGTGCCGGCGCAGGGCGGCTACCGTGTCGGCCAGCTCCCGGGCGTACTCCTCCCGGCTGTGGGCGCTGCCCCGGCCCAGAAAGCCCCACAGCAGCTTCCCGTCCGGGGCGCGGCGCATCAGGGGCTGTAAGGCGTTGGTCAGGTAGGTGACGTACCACATCGGGTAGGCCCCGCCGCCGTTGACCATGTCCTGCCAGACGATGATGCCCAGCTTATCGCAGTGGTAGTACCAGCGCTCCGGCTCGATTTTGGCGTGCTTGCGCAGCAGGTTGAAGCCCAGCTCCCGCACGGTGTGCAGTTCGCGCTCCACGGCGTCGTCGGAGGGCGGGGTGTAGAGGCCGTCGGGCCAATAGCCCTGGTCCAGCAGGCCGTTGAGCAGGATGGACCTGCCGTTCAGGAAAAACCGCCGGATGCCCTTTGCATCCTCTTTGCACTCCCACTTGCGGAGGGCGAAATAGCTGTGGACGGTGTCGAAGCCCTCTTCTTCGCCCTGTGTCGTGCCGACGGTCAAATCGTAGAGGAAGGGGCTGTCGGGGCTCCACGGGAAGAAATGCTCTTCGGCGATGTTCAGGGTCACTTCGCCGTCCCGGTCGGCCTCGTCGCTGCCCCAGTCCTCGGCGATGGTCACGCCGCCGGCCCGCACCACGGCCCAGAGGTTCGCCGCGCCGCCGGGCTTTGCAGTGTGGACTTTCACCGTCACCGTCCGGGCGTCGTAGTCCGGGGTGACGGTCAACGTATCGATGTGATTTTCCGGCACCCGCTCCAGCCAGACCGTCTGCCAGATGCCGCTCTGGGCCGGGTAGAACATCCCGCCGGGCCGGAGGGTCTGCTTGCCCCTCGCCTGCGTTCCGGTGCCGGTGGGGTCCTGCACGGCCACCCAGAGGGTGTTGCGGCCCTGCGGGCGGAGCAGGTCGGTGATGTCCAGTGTGAAGGGCCAGTAGCCGCCCCGGTGTCCCCCGGCCAGACGGCCATTGACCTCCACCGCGCAGGCGTAGTCCACAGCCCCGAAGTGGAGCAGGACGCGCCCGCCCTCCCCCGCCGGGGGCGTGAAGGTGCGGTGGTAGTGGAGCCACTGGCCGGGCTGCAGTGTCCGGCCCACGCCGGAGGCTTTCGCCTCGGGCGAATAGGGTACAAGGATAGCGCCGTCCCACTTTGCCGGGAACTCTGAGCTCTGGGTGATGGCGTAGTCCCACGGGCCGTTCAGGTTGACGTAGCTGTCCCGGCGCATGCTCGGGCGGGGATATTCGGGGAGCGGATGCATTTTAGTACCTCTTTTTCATAAGCGAGTCGGATTTGGCTCTCCTTTTAGAAGAGCCGGCGAGTGTCAGCGAGACTGAGAGGTTTTATAGGCTGCGGCCAGCTTTTCCAGTGCGGGCAGGCTGCGCTTCACCTTCTCGGTGTCGATGCAGTAGGCAAAGCGGACATAGCCCTTGACGCCGAAGGTGTCGCTGGGGACCAGCAGCAGATCGAACTCCCGGGCCTTGCGGCAGAAGGCGTTGGCGTCCTCTTCCAGCGCCTTCGGGAAGATATAAAATGTACCGCCGGGGCGCTCCACCTCAAAGCCCAGCTCGGTGAGCTTGTCGTACAGCAGGTTCATGTTCGTCTCGTAGACGGACAGATCGCTGGTGACGTCGAGGCACTCGGCAGTGGCTTTCTGAATGATGCTGGGCGGGCAGTTGTGGCCGGTGAAGCGGGAGATCTGGGCCATCATGTCCACCAGCACGTCTTCGCCCTCGCAGCCGGGCCGGACGGCCACATAGCCCAGACGTTCGCCGGGCAGGCTCAGGCTCTTGGAGAAGGAGAAGCAGGTCAGGGTGTGGGGGTAGAACGCTGCCGGATACGGCACCTTTTTGCCGTCGAAGGCGATGTCGCGGTAGGGCTCGTCGCTGACGAGGAAGATGTTGTGGCCGAAAGCCTTGCTCTTCTCGGTCAGGATGTCGGCCAGACGGCTCAGGGTCTCGGCGGAGTAGACGACGCCGGTGGGGTTGTTCGGGGTATTGATGAGGACGCAGGTGACGTTCTCGGTCAGCATCTCTTCAAAGGCGTCGAGATTCGGCTGGAACGCCGGTGCCTGAGGCGGCACGACCTTGAGCACAGCGCCGGTCCCCTCCACATAGGGGCCGTACTCGGGGAAGCAGGGGGCGAAGGTCAGCACCTCGTCGCCGGGCTTTGTCACAGCGCGGACGGCGTGGGCGATAGCGCCCGCCGCACCGGTGGTGGGGAAAATATCCTTCTGCTCATAGGGCAGGCCGAAGGTCTTTGCCAGATGGGCCGCCACGGCGGTGCGGAAGCCCGGGTCGCCCTGACTGGGGCAGTAGCCGTGGAGGGCGACAGGCTCTTCCTCGGCCAGCAGGGTCTGTATGGCTTTGGTGAACTTGTCCGGGCAGGGGACGCTGGGGTTGCCCAGCGAGTAGTCGAACACGTTCTCATAGCCGATCTCGGCGGCGCGCTGTTTGCCGTACATGAAAGTCTCGCGGATGACGCTCTTGTGGCCCAGCATGGCGCGGTAAGTCTCGTTCAGCATAATACGTTCCCTCTTTTTCTTATTGCTCCTCTTCCGGCAGGGCAGAAGCATAGCTCTGCTCCACCTTCACCATACAGCAGTATCCCGGGTCCTGCTCCTTGACGAAATTGCACATCTCGGCCAGCCGCGCGTCCTTGTCGCCGGTATAGCCCGCCGGGAACACGAGGTCGAACAGCACGTTGGTGTGGCTGTCCCCCGGCACGATGCGCAGGTCATGGATGGACAGACGGGGGTCCATCTGGCGGGCTTTTTCCATCAAACGGCTCCGCAGGATGCCTACGGCGGCGTCCGACGTCACGATGGGGTCGTAGTGGATGGTGACCTGTAGGTGGTCTTTTTTCAGAAAATCCCGCTCGATGTTGTCGATGATGTCGTGGGCCTCCAGCGGGTCGGCCTCGGCGGGGAACTCGATGTGGAGCGAGGCGAACTGATGCCCCGGGCCGTAGTCGTGGACCATCAGATCGTGGACGCCCAGCACCCCCGGGTAGCTCATGACGGTGTGCTCGATGTGCTCCACCAGCTCCGGCGAGGGGCTCTCGCCCAGCAGGGGGCTGAGGGTGTCCATCATAAGCCCCCAGCCCGACCAGAGGATGAACGCCGCCACGGCCACGCCCATGAGGCCGTCCAGCACATCCCAGCCCGTCAGGTGGGAGAGGACGGTGGACAGGAGCACGGCACTGGTGGTCAGCACATCGTTCCGGCTGTCGGCGGCGGTGGCCATCAGAGTCTCGGAGTTGATGCGCTGGCCGATGGTCTTGTTGAAGCGGCTCATCCAGAGCTTGACGCCGATGGACGCCGCCAGCACCCCCACACTGAGCCAGCTGAACACCACTGCCGTCGGATGCAGCACTTTGAGCGCAGATTCTTTCAGCAGCGAAAGCCCGATGGCGAGGATGGTGACGCAGACCACGAGGCCCGCCAGATACTCGTACCGGGCGTGGCCGTAGGGATGCTTTTCGTCCGGGCCTTTGGCCGCCAGCCGGAAGCCCACAAGGCTCACCACGTTGGACGAGGCGTCCGAGAGGTTGTTCAGGGCGTCGGCCATGATGGCGATGGAGCCGAACAGCGTCCCCGCCGCCAGCTTGCCCAGACAGAGCAGGAGATTGCAGGCCATGCCCACAAGGCTGGCCAGATTGCCGTAGGCCGTGCGGACGGCGGCGTTCTTGGTATCGTCCGGGTGCCGGACGAACAGGCGGATGAGCAGTTGTGTCATAAAATTCCCTCTCAGCAGGTATTTCGATGCTACCAGTATAGCACTGCACTTTATGGTTTTGAAGTATTTCGGTAAAATTTTTCGGGTATGCAAAGCCCCCGGCGGGGAAGTTCCCTGCCGGGGGCGGCGTTTTTGGGGTCAAGCGCTCCTTACTTATCGGAAGGCTTGCTCAAGTCGATGCTGCGGATGATCTTGCGCACGGGCAGCACGCTCTTGGCGTTCATGGACAGCTCGTCCACGCCCATCCGCAGGAACGTCTCGGTGAGGGCGGTGTCCGCGCCCAGCTCGCCGCAGATGCCCACCCAGATGCCGTGGCGGTGGCCCGCGTCGATGGTCATCTTGATGGCCCGGAGCACAGCGGGGTGGTGCGGGTTGAAGAAGGGCTCCAGCTTTGCGTTCTGGCGGTCCAGAGCGCAGGTGTACTGGGTCAAGTCGTTGGTGCCGATGGAGAAGAAGTCGCACTCCTCGGCCAGCTCGTCGGCGATGAGGACAGCGGCGGGCGTCTCGATCATGGTGCCGACCTCCAGCTTCTCGTCGAACTTCTTGCCCTCAGCCCGCAGTTCCGCGCGGCACTCATCCAGCACGGCCTTGGCGTCCTGCAGCTCCCGCAGGCTGGTGATCATGGGGAACATGACGCTCATGTTGCCGTAAGCGGAAGCGCGGAGCAGGGCGCGCAGCTGGGTCTTGAAGAAGTCCTTCCGGGTCAGGCAGATGCGGATGGCGCGGTAGCCCAGCGCGGGGTTTTCCTCGTGGTCCAGCTTCATGTAGTCCACAGTCTTGTCTGCGCCGATGTCGCAGGTGCGGACGACCACCTTGCGGGGTGCAAGGCTCTCGAGCACCTGCTTGTATGCCTCAAACTGGTAGTCCTCCGTCGGGAAGTCCTTGCAGTTGAGGTAGACGAACTCGGTGCGGAAGAGGCCGACGCCGTCGGCGTCGTTCTGCTGCACAGCGCCCACGTCGCTCATGCCGCCGATGTTGGCAAAGACGTTGATGGTCTTGCCGTCGAGGGTGGTGTTGGGCTTTCCCTTCAGCTCCTGCAGCAGGGCCTGCTTTTTCTGGTCTTCCTGCTGGCGCTTTTTCAGGCTCTTGAGCAGGTCGGGGGTGGGGTCAACGTAGACACAGGCGTTGTAGCCGTCCACGACCGCCATCTTGCCGTCCCAGTCGTCCTGGATGACCTTGCACTGGATAAGGGCGGGGATGTTCATGCTGCGGGCGAGGATGGCGGTGTGGCTGTTGGAGCTGCCCTCCCGGGTGATGAAGCCCAGCAGCAGGCTCTTGTCCATGCGGACCGTCTCGGACGGGGCCAGGTCCTCAGCCACGAGGATGCTGGGCTCCGTCCCCTGCAGGGTGGCGTTGTCCACGCCCTGCAGGATGTCGAGGATGGCCTGTGCAATGTCGATGACGTCGGCGCTGCGGGCCTGCAAATAGGGGTCATCCATGGCGGCGAAGACGGCGGCCTGATTGTCGCCGGCGGTCTTGACGGCGTACTCAGCGCACTTGTGCTGGCCGTTGATGATCTCCTTGATGGCGTCCACGAAGTCGTCGTCATCCAGCATCATGGCGTGGATGTTGAACACCTCGGCGATGTCCTCGCCGGCCTCGGCCAGAGCCTTCTCGTACAGAGCGGTCTGCTGGTCGATGGCCTTGGCGCGGGCGTCCTCAAAACGGGCCACTTCAGCGGCGGTGTCGGCCACTTCGGCGGCAGAGATGACGGTATCTTTTTTCTTATAGATCTTCAGCTTTCCGATGGCAATGCCATTCAGGATGCTTCTACCGGTACCTACCTGCATCGCAATTTCTCCTTATTCTTGCTGTTTTGTGTTCTGCAACAAAAAGCCCCCGCAGGACATTCCCCGCAAGGGCTTCTCATCACGCTGGGCGATCAGACGTTCTCGCTCAGGAAGTTCTGGATAGCTTCGGCGCAGGCGGCTTCGTCATCGCCCTCCACCTTGATGGTGACGGTGTCGCCCTGCTTGACGCCCATGCCCATCAGGGCCATCAGCTTGCGCAGGTCGCAGGTCTTGCCGCCCTTTTCGAGGGTGGCGGTGCTGGCAAAGCCCTTGGCCAGCTTGACGAGCAGACCGGCGGGACGGGCGTGGATGCCGCAGGCATCCTTAACGGTATACTGGAATTCCTTCATGATCATTTTCTCCTTACTTCATCCGGTCCTCCTGGGCAGCTCACCCTGCCCCTCGGGACGCAGCATCGAACCTTCCGGCTGCTGGATGTCTACCTTTATTATAAACCTTAGTCGTTCTTTTTTCACCCTTTCATATTGCCGATTTTTTATCAAAAATTTTAGTAACATTGAACAGAATCTTTCTGCAAAAATACCACTACTGCACAATTTTTCTGTTTCATCGCACTTTTTTGTACAGAATGACGGTTATTCGACGGGGTATCCCTCGGCGTCCAGCGGCAGGTCGGTGTACTGCACGGGCTGCTCCTGTGCAGCGTCCGGCTCGCCGGAAGTCTGCTGGGCCTGACCCTCTGCGCCCAGCTCGCCGTCGTGGCGCTCTCCCCAGTCGCCGCTGAAGTCCTCGCCCGAGGTCTGCTGGGCCTGCCCCTCCGCGCCCAGCTCGCCGTCGTGGCGCTCTCCCCAGTCGCCGCTGAAATCTTCGCCCGAGGTCTGCTGGGCCTGCCCCTCTGCGCCCAGCTCACCGTCGTGGCGCTCTCCCCAGTCGCCGCTGAAGTCTTCGCCCGAGGTCTGCTGGGCCTGACTCTCTGCGCCCAGCTCGCCGTCGTGGCGCTCGCCCCAGTCGCCGCTGAAGTCCTCACCGGACACCTGTTCGGCCTCCTGCAGGGCCATCGCGGTCTGGGCGTCTTTCAGCCCGGTGACGGTGCCGGAGGGCTTTTCCAACAGATACGCACCCACGGCCTTTTTCTTGTAGACCAGCAGCACGCCGTAGCTGCTCACATCGCCCCGGCTGGCCGCCGGGATGAGCGCTGTCCACTTCTCCACCGTCTTGCCCTTGTAGCGGGCCAGGTCCATACCGCTCTGCTGCACCACCCCATTAAAGGCCGAAAAGCTGTCGTCCCACTTGCGGGGGATCTTGACCTTATCGGCGGTGATGGACGCGCCGTCCACGTCCAGCCCGTAGCCCGTGAACCAGGTCTGGATGTCCTGCGCACTCTCGATTTTATTGCTTGCCGCCGCGACAGCCACCGAGCGGGTGCTGATGTACCGCCCCAGCATGGCACTGAACACCACCAGCGCACAGCACATCGCCCCCACGCCCAGCTTCTTGACGCTTGCCTTACTCAGTGTGACCACAAACATACCCTTGCCTCCCACCCATTCAGATTTGTCCGTACAGCATATGCGGGAGACGGCGGTATCATGCAAAAACGGGACCGCCCTCCAGCAGTCCCGTCTCGTTTTCTGATTCACTTTCCAGTGGCAGGCGTCTGGCGGTAGATGCCCAGGCTGTTGTCCGGCATTGGCATCTCCACCCGGGAGGCGCGGTCGTTCACGGCCGCCATCATCGCGGCCATTGCGGCCAGCACCACGGCAATGATGAGCCACTTTACAAAATTCGGCAGTTTTTTCATTTGTTACATCCTCAGTTGGTTTTCGGTCGGCAGAGGGTGCGGGCGTGGGCCAGCAGTTCCGCCGCCTCCGGCCCGGAAAGCCGTTTCACCCACGCCGGGCGCTCTGCCGCGCCCGGGCCGGTGCTGCCAGCTTCCGCAAAGCTGGCAAGGCCGGTATCGGTGCGGTCATTCCATGCGATAAAGCCTTCCGGCGCGATGTGGGCGCCGAGGCGGCAGTCCAGCACCGCCGTCTTGCCCTCGGGACGCCACGGACGGCCCAGATAGACGCTGCCCGGCGGGCAGTCGGAGACGAAATCGCAGCTCCAGAACGCAAAGCCCAGTCCATCGGCTTTGCCCGAAGGAGCTGTGACATAGCTGTGAGGGATGTGGTTGTCCACCGTGCGGATGACGCAGTTTTCGAAGAGGGCGTTGCCGCCGCCGAAGATGAAATCAATGTCGCCCGCGATCTCACAGTCGGTGTAGTACTGGGCGGTCGGTTTGCGGGGCGCAAGACCGCGCGGGCCGAGAAAGCCGTCCTTCTCCCGCTCCTTTTCGGGCAGCGGGGCGCAGAAGAGCGTGTCCTGACTGCCCAGTAGCTTGACCCGGCGGAACACCGCCCGGGTGCTGTCCACATAGGCCGCGACGGCCTGCCCGGCTTTCGCGCCCGGGCCGGCGTCGTTTTCGATCGTCATCTCCTCCACGCAGAGCGTTTCGCCGCTGAAAAAGGCGGTGTAGCTGCGGAAGGTATGGGTGGGCCGCCCGTCCTTGTGGGGCAGCCTGCCGCCGTCGCCCCACACGAGTTTTGTCTTATCTGCACCCGCCCCCCGCAGGGTGATGCAGCGCTTTTCGCAGACCAGCTTTTCCCGGTAAATGCCGGGGCCGACCTGCACCAGTGCTTCCTCCTCGTAGGGTACGGCCAGCACCGCCTCCGCGATGGACGCGAAGTCGCCGCTGCCGTCCTGTGCAACTGTAACTGTCAGCATATATGTCTCTCCTATGATCGTTCCAGATACTGACAAGTATACCCTCTCGCCGCCTAAAAAGCAACTCAGCTGTTTTCGAGCCGGAGAACAGCGGCGGTAATGTCGTCGGGCCTGCCCCGCTGGACGGCGCGGGCGCGGGCGGCTTCCACCAGCTTTTTCGCCAGAACGTCGGGCTGTTCTGCCTTGGCAGCGGAGAGTTCCAGCTGCTGCATCACCCAGCCGGGGCCGTCCACCAGGAGGCCGTCCGACACCAGCACCACATAGTCCCCCGCCGCCAGATGCACCACCCGGCTCTGTCCGCTGACGCCGCCGAGGATGCCCATCGGCAGGCTGGCTTCGCCCACAGCCCGGGCCTTGCCCCCATGCACGAGGAAGCCCGGGGCCGCACCGGCCTTGAAGAGCCGGGCTGTGCCGGTATAGAGGTCTACGCTCACGAGGTCGAGGGTCGCGCCGCTCTCCTCGTCGCTCTTGAGGGCCAGCGCCACGTTCACGAGCCGTGCCGCAAGCTCTGCGGTAAAGCCCGCTTTGAGCAGGCGTGCCGTCAGCTCTGCGGCGAGATTGCCGTCTACTGCCGCCGGACGTCCGGTCCCCATGCCGTCGCAGAGTATCATCTGGGCCGCTGCCGCGCTGCAGAACTGCTGGACCGCGTCGCCGGAGATCTCACCCCGCGCCGCCGCGCCCGCCGTCCCGAATACGGCCCGGAGCAGCGGCTTTTCGGCAAAGAGCAGGGTGGTCATCCCCTTGCAGGAGAGCACCTGCGGCGGCTCGAGGCTGCGGCGGCAGATGCGCCCCACCTCCCCGGCCAGAGCGGCCAGCTCTTTTTCATTGAAGCGGGTGCGGGGCAGCGTCACCGCCGCCCGGGTGCGGCCCAAATCGTCCAGTGTCACAGCACATTCCAGCGGCGGCGTCCCCAGCTGAGCGAACAGCGCCGACACCCGGCCAGACTTGTAGGGCTCCGGGCTTCCGGGACGCCCCAGCTGTTCGCTGAGGACGCCCAGTGCATCGGCCACGGCGCTGTACTGTTCCGTGAGGGCCGTCCGCATGGCCTCGGAGTGGACGCGGGCCTCCCGGCGGCTGCGGTAGAGTGCAAACGCCTTGTCCCCCGCCGCGCAGAGCGCCGCCGGGTGGATGCACCGCGCCAGCTGACCGGGCAGAAGCGCCGCTTCCAGATGGCCTTTTTCTTCCAGAATGGGGCGCAGGGCCTCCATTCCTTCCAGCGTGGAGGCGTGCTCCTGCTTCCAGCAGACTTCCCGCCGCCCGCAGTTGGCGCAGAGGCCGTCGTGGATGTTGTCGATGACCCAGCGGAACCCCTCGCACCGGCGTGGAAAAGCGTCGTACACCTCGTTCACCGTCTCCGCCAGCGAGGAGAGGCTTTCGGCCACCGCTTCCAGCCGGGTCGCGGCGGCAGAGAGGCGCGGCCGCTCGTCGCCGGGCGGGTCGTCCTCTTTGAGGGCGGGCATCAGCCAGCCCGCGGGCAGCAGGGCGCAGAGCCCCGCACCCGCCCCGGCGCTGAGCAGAAAGCTGAACGCCCCCGCCAGCGGCTGGAGGCAGAGCACCCCCGCCACACAGCCGCCCGCATAGGCCGCAAGCCCCTCCACCCGTCGCGCCGGGGCAAGCACCGCCGCAGCGGCACACCCACAGGCAAGCCCGGCGGCGGCAGGCGCAAGGGCAGGGTCTGACGCGGCCAGAGCCGCACCCGTCACCCCGCTGAAAGCCAATGCCTCCAGCGGCAGGCCCTTGCAGCAGAGGGCCAGCTCTGCCGCCGCACAGGCCATCACCCCGGGCAGGAAGAAGCCAAAGCTCATCCCGCCCAGTGCGGCGGCCGCAGCGGCAGACAAGATCAGGCTGCCCATGCCCGGCTTTTCGGGCGGGAAGCGCCGCAGGCCGTACCCCGCCGCCGCTGCCAGCAGGGCGTTGCCGCCGCAGAACAGGATGGTCTGAACGCCGTTTTCCTCCCCCGCCGCGAAGCAGACTGCGCTTCCCACCAGTGTGCCGCAGCCAGCCGCCACCGCCGGGACGAATCGGCCGGGCCAGAGCCACCGTGCCGCTACCGCCGCGCCCAGTGCGCAGAGCAGGCAGACGCTCTCCACGGTCAGCGTGCCGAAGCTCCGGGCCAGCACCCCCAGTGCGGCCCCGGCAGCCCCCACGGCGAAGCAGTCCTCCGCAAAGCCCAGCGTCAGCCCCAGCCCGAAAGGCATCAGCGCACCGTACAGCACGGCCCAGCCTCCGGCCAGCCCCAGCAGGAACGCGCTCCCCTGCCGCAGGGCGGGCCGCACCGCCGCCCGCGCCCGGAGCGCACCGTTCACCCGCTTTTTCCCGTCCGTGAGCTGTATCGTCCGAAAAGATACCTGCATGAAAAAATCCCCGCTTTCCGGCGGGGATCTTTTGCAATATCACGCTGTGCTGTTCTGTTTCCCGCGCCTTCTGCGTATACTGTAGCGCAGGGCGCGCGCAGTTTTTGGCGGGGTGATGGGATGGGATAAAATCTCAGCAGAAGTAGTGCGCTTCGCCAAAAAAGCTCGTCCATTTTGCGACCACCTCGGCACTTCGCGCCTCAATGATGGCCATGATGTTCCGCAGGACGCGGGGCGGTATCTGGGAATCGTTGTTGCTCAAGTAGCACTTTCCGGCCCGTGTTATCCATATCTTGGTGGCGTTTGCGCTGGGTGCGCCCTGCGCCACATGGACATGGACAGGTTCCAGAGGCTCGTTCTCGTTGGCCCAGAAATAGACCCAGTAAGAGCCTATCTTAAAAACCTGCGGCATTTTCGACCCCTCCCTCCTTGGAGAACTGCAGGATCAGATGAGCCGTAGATTCCACAAGCTCCTGATACCGGGCAATTTCCTCCGGGGTAAAGCCGTTGATGTCTTCCCATTTGTAGTCCGGAAGATAGCAGACAGCAGAATGGAAGCAGTCCTCAGCATCCGGCTTTTCAAAATAGACCTTCACGCGGCCATCCGGGAGCATCTCCGAATGGACGACTTCGGTGTTATCGTCCAACGTCATAAACGGATACATCATACAGACTGCCTCCTCACTTTTTATTATAAGGTATTTCAGCCATTCAGCTTCTCGATGGCGGCCTTCACCCGCTCGAGGGCCGTTTCACGGCCCATCATGCAGGCGAGGTCGGTGCCGCCGCCGGGGGTGCGCTGCTTGCCGGAGAGGGCGATGCCCAGCGGGTAGAGCAGCCAGCCATTCTTCTTGCCCAGCTCCTCGGCCTTGGCCTTGCAGGCGTCGAAGACGGCGTCACGGTCATTGAAGTCCAGTGCCTCGTCGCTCAGCACGGGCAGCAGGGCTTCCAGCGCCTCCTTTGCGGACTCAGGGGTGGTCTTCTGCTTCTTGTTGGCGTAGAGGCCCACGTCATACGCGGGCATGGCGTCGAAGAAGTCCAGCTGCTCGGGGATCTCGCCCAGGACCTCGCAGCGGGGCTGCAGGTTTGCACAGAGCAGCTTCTTGTTGATGGGGGTATGGACGGCGCTGTCGATCCAGGGCTCGGCCTTGGCGAGGAACTCCTCGGGGGACAGGCGGCGGATATACTCGGCGTTGATGGCCCGCAGCTTGAGAGGGTCGAAGATGGCGGGAGACTTGGAGATGCCGTCCGGCGTCCAGATCTTGACCAGATCAGCCAGCGAGAAGATCTCCTGCTCGGCGTACTCGCCCTTGGGGCTCCAGCCCAGCAGGCAGATGTAGTTCAGGATAGCCTCGGTCAGGTAGCCCTTTGCAACGAGATCCTGATAGCTGGCGTCGCCGTTGCGCTTGGACAGCTTGTTCTGAGCGTCCTTCATGACCGGCGGGCAGTGGATGTAGTTGGGGATGTTCCAGCCGAAAGCCTGGTACAGCAGATTATACTTCGGGGTGGAGGACAGATACTCGCTGCCGCGGATGACGTGGGTGATGCCCATGAGGTGGTCGTCCACGACATTTGCGAAGTTGTAGGTGGGCATACCGTCGGTCTTGATGAGGATCTGGTCGTCCATCTCGCTGTTGTTGACCTCGATGTGGCCGTAGACCATATCGTCGAAGCCGGTCACGCCCTCGCGGGGGATCTTCTGGCGGATGACGTAAGGCTCACCGGCGGCGAGGCGCTTTTCCACCTCCTCCCTGGGCAGGTCGCGGCAGCAGCCATCGTAGTGGGTCATCTCACCGTGGGCGCGCTGCTCGGCGTGGAGGGCTTCCAGACGCTCCTCGGTGCAGAAGCAGTAATAGGCCTTGCCCTCAGCCACCAGCTGCTCGGCATACTGCTTGAACATCCCCATGCGCTCGCTCTGGACGTAGGGGCCGACGGGGCCGCCGATGTCCGGGCCTTCGTCCCACAGCAGGCCGGTCTCCCGCAGGGTGTTGTAGATGACATCCACAGCGCCCTCCACGTAGCGGCCCTGGTCGGTGTCCTCGATGCGGAGGATGAAGGTGCCGTCATCGTGCTTGGCCATCAGGTAGGTGTACAGGGCTGTGCGCAGATTGCCAACGTGCATATAACCCGTAGGCGAGGGAGCAAAACGGGTGCGGATATGATTGTTCGGCATAATGATTTCTCCTTTTATCGCAATTTTCAAAAATAGTGCCTATCAGAATAGCATATTTGCGATATGCAGTTTGCGGATGCTGCTTGTGCATGAAAAACGCAAACTGCTATAATCTATCATAGGCAAATGAATTGCAAATATCTCTGCCTAAGTTTACCCTCTCCGGCCCTGTTTGTCAACGGAGACTGTAAAGAGGAGCGGCCTTGGCCGCCCCTCTTTGCTTTTTTGAGAAGTTTTTGTCGAATCTGCCCGTTTAGATTGACGAATGACTCAACTTTTTGTATACTGAACAGGAACAAGTTGACAGAATTTTCCTGTTTTTCCTGCACAGGAACATTTTTTGCGTTGTGTCGGCGTAAAAGACGCTCATTCTGCCATCTTTCCGGACACACTGAAAAGGAGAAATGAATATGAAAACAACTGGCATCGTTCGGGGCATCGATTCTCTGGGCCGCATCGTCCTCCCCAAGGAGCTGCGCACCAATATGCACATCGACAAGGACTCGAAGCTCGAGATCTTCGTGGAGGGCGATCAGATCATCCTCAAAAAGCACCGTCCCGCCGGCAGCTGCGATTTCTGCGGTGAGCTGGCGGCCGACATGGCCCAGTATGAGGGTTACTGCATCTGCCCCGCCTGCCGGGCCAAGATCGCTGCGCTGTAAACGGAAAAGGAGAATCCCATGAGTCAGATGATCGACTTCACCCTGCCCTCCTGCGTACCGGGCCGGACGCTCCATGCATTCCGCTGTGTGCCGGAGGGCGAGGTGCGGGCCATCCTGCAGCTCTCCCACGGCATGGTGGAGTTCATCGACCGGTACAAGCCTCTGGCCGAGTATCTGGCCGCCCGGGGCATCCTCGTCACCGGCCACGACCATCTGGGCCACGGCGGCTCCATCCGCACCAGGGCGGATTACGGCTATTTCGCCCAGCCCGACGGCAACCGCGCCGTCCTCGACGACCTTCACGCTGTCACTGCGCTGACGAAGCAGCTCTATCCCGGCGTCCCCTATTTTCTGCTGGGCCACAGCATGGGCTCGTTCTACGCCCGGCAGTACCTTTGCGAGTGGGGCGGTGAGCTTGACGGAGCCATCATCATGGGTACCGGCTTCCAGCCCAAAGCTCTGGTCGCCACGGCCCGGGCGCTCTGCCGGGTGCTGGCCGTCTTTTTCGGCTGGGAGCACCGCAGCAAGCTGGTGGCACGCCTCTCCTTCCTCGGCTACAACAGGGGTCTCGAGGGCCGCACGCCTCAGGACTGGCTCAACCGTGACCAGGCCGAAGTGGACAAGTACCGCGCCGACGAGCGCTGCATGTTCACCTTCACCCTGAACGCCTACTACAGCATGTTCACAGGCATCCTGCGGCTGTACGACCCCGCCGTTCTGGCCGGGGTGCCAAAGGACCTGCCCCTTCTCTTCCTCGCCGGTGACGCCGACCCTGTGGGCGAGCGCACCGCCGGAGTCCGGCGGGCCATCCAGAGCCTCCGGGACGCCGGCGTCGGGAACATCGAGTCAAAGTTCTACCCCGGCGCCCGCCACGAGCTGCTGGTGGAGACGAACAAAGCCGAGGTGTTTGCGGACATCGCCGACTGGCTGAACAAACAGATCTGATAAACATAACGGGGCTGTTGTGCAACAGCCCCGTTTTTTGTTTTTCTTCTTTACTTTTTGGCTGCCCAGCCGTCCACGACAGCCACAAGGGCCTTGCCCCGGCGGCCCAGAATTTTAGGCAGCAGGATGCGGGCCATGGCCCAGACACCGGAGAAGTTGTACAGGATGATGAGGGCGGTGATGATGCCCGTCCAGAGGCCGTACAGCGGCGTATCGGCCAGCAGTACGAATGCCTCGAATACCAGCGCGGCGGCGTTGACGAGGACACGGCCCGGGTGGACATGCATCCCGATCATGCCGTGGGCATCCATGGCGCGGAGAGTGAACACCAGACCGAGGCCGAGGAAGGACGCATAGGTCGCGCCCACGGGACCCCACCACCTGATGAAGAAGTAGTTCATGAGGCAGTTGCTGATGGCACCGGCCATCATGGTGGCCATGCTGCGCTGGGACTTCTTATTCACGACATAGACGCTGTTCATGAACTGGTTGAAGCAGCTGCAGGTAGACGCCAGCACGAGGAACGGCACGAAGTGCCATGCGTAATAGTAGTTGGACTTCATGATGTGCATGACCGGGCGGCAGAGCCAGATGATGCCCGCCGCACAGCAGAACAGCACGCTGGAATAGGTGCGGAAGATCCGGGTAAAGAACCTGGCTCTCCCCTCTTCCTCGGTGACAGCCGACAGCTGCCATGCGTCGTAGAAGATAAGGCCCAGCGTCGTGAGGATGGTGGGCAGGAAGTAGCCGGTGGAGAGCAGGCCGCTCCATGCGTCGCCGCTGTGGCCGTCGAGGCCGTCGCACATCTCACGCACAAAGAACAGATCGGAGGCGTTGATGATCCAAAAGCTTATCTGGGCCGGTATCATGGGCAGCGAGAAGTGGAGCATCTGCTTCCAGAGGGTCTTGTTGATGCCCTTCAGCTCGATGAAATCCCAGAGCCTGCCGGTGAACATCAGGAAGAGCACGCTCACGAGGTCGCCGCTGATGATGGCCAGCAGATAGCCGTTGGCGCCCCACTTGAAGCCCACCAGATAGAGCACATAAAACGCCATGGTCGCCACGGTGCAGAGCACGCCGTCCACGGCCACCAGCTTGTTCCACTGGCGGCTGCGCACGAACTGGGTGCAGAGGGTGCGCAGGCAGCTCATCAGGACGTAAATATAAATGAGCAGGCCGTACTGGGCCATATCGGGCAGAAACTGCGCCACCGGCCAGCAGAGCACGAGGATGCCGAAGCCGCCGAGGATGGTGAGCAGGCCGTTGGTGAACACCTGCTTTTCGCTGTTGCCCCTGTCGAGGCCGAAGCGGATGATGGCGTTGGACATGCCCATCGACACAAAGGGGATGAGCAGGTTGGCGTACTGGCTCAGGATCTTCGACAGGCCGAGGTCGGAGATCTCGGCCATCGCGTAGGTCAGGAACGGCTGGACGATGAGCGTCAGCAGCTTGGACGAAAAGCTGCTGATGGCAAAGATGATGGTATTGCCGGCGAGCTTCGAATATTTATCGCCGCCGGAGGTCTTTTCGCTTTCCAAAAGATTTTCTCCCCTATTTTTTACTGGCTTGCCCTCTCAGTCAGACCCTTTCGGGTCTGCCAGCTCCCCCAAAGGGGGAGCCTTTTTGCCTCTCCCTTTGGGAGAGGTGTCACCGAAGGTGACGGAGAGGGCAAGGCCGTTATCCTTTTAATAAGTCTCTTCGGGCTTTCCAGTCCGGCATCAGCTTCGCCACTTCGGCCCAGAAAGCCGGGCTGTGGTTGGGCTGCAAAAAGTGGCAGTACTCATGCACTACCACATAGATCTGTGCCGCCTCTGGCATATTGTAGAGCTGGAGCGCGAAGGTGATCTGGCGCTTCGCCATGTGGCAGACGCCCCAGCGGCTGGTCATGCTGCGCACTTTGATGGTGGGCTTCTGCCCGCCCAGCACCCCGGCAAAGGCCGGGTAGACCTTGTCGCTCATGGCCGTGAAGCGGGCCAGGGCGGCCGCCTTGTCGGGCAGCTCCTCCTGCCGCTTTTCGCGGGCAGCCTGCCGGGCCTGCGCGGCCCGTATCCACTCCGCCTCGGCGATGACGTAGGCGTCAGCCGCTTCCAGCGTCGTGCGCAGAGGGATGCTGAGGGCCACGGTGCCGTCCCGCCGGACGTGGAGGTTGAGCCGCTTGACCCGCCCCCGCGTCAGCTCATAGGGGATGCCCCCGGCCGCCCGCAGCATCACGCGCTCTTTTTGCATCTGCGCAGCTCCGCAAGGGGCAGCTGAGACAGCAGGACGGCGGCGAAGATGAGGGCGCAGCCTGCGCTCTCCCGCATCGAAAGGTTCTGGCCCAGCAGCAGCCAGCCGCCCAGCGCGCTGAATACGCTTTCCAGGCACATGATAAGGCTGGCGATGGCGGGGTTCAGCTCTTTCTGGCCCAGGATTTGAAGCGTATAGCCCGCGCCGCTGGACATGACGCCGCAGTAGACCACAGGCAGAAAGTTTGCGCCGTACTCCGCCAGCGTGGGCGTCTCGAAGATCAGCGCCGCCGCAGAGCTCTCCACAGCCACCACGATGAACTGGATGAGGCTCAGCCGCACACCGTCCACAAGCGGCGAAAAGTGGTCGATGGACATGATCTGGAAGCTGAACAGCACGGCGCAGCTGAGAAGTATCCAGTCGCTGGTCTCAATGCCGCCGAAGCCGTTCTTCATGCAGAGCATATACAGGCCCGCCACGGCGATGACCATGCTGACCCAGAGCTGAGCGCTGCCCTTCCGGCCCAGAAAGAGGCCGAACACCGGCACCAGCACGACGTACATGGCCGTCAGGAACGCGGCCTTGGCCGTGGACGGGTCGATGGTGATGCCGATCTGCTGAGCCGCAGAGGCTGCGAACAGGAAGGTGCCGCAGACGAGGCCCGCCGCCAGCAGAGTCTTTCGCTCCGGCTTCTCCTTCGGCCAGCCGTAGGGCTGGCCCTGTTTTTTGCGCATAGTGTCGAAAGCGAACACGGTGGGGATCAGCACGAGGACAGCCAGCCAGCTGCGCCCTGCGAGGAAGGAATAGGCCCCCATGCCGGAGCCTGCGCTCTGGGCTACGAAAGCCGTACCCCAGATAAAGGCGCAGAGCATCAGCATGAGCGAATGTCTGGTCTGTGTCTTCATCCTGCGATGCCCTCCACCTTGAGTCCGCCATAGAGGTAGTAGCGGCTGGAATCGTAGGAGATGGTCAGGCGGTAGCTGGCCGCCGGGTCCAGCCCGGAGATGACGCAGCGGTAGTTCTGACCATCGGTCTTGATATAATAGGTGCTTCCGTTGACGTACTGTGCGCCGCCGGCCACCTTCTGCCAGACGGACACCTTGTACCGCTGGGTACCCTCGGCGGTGCCGTAGCCGGTGATGGTCAGGCTGCCGCCCGGGACGGTGAAGTAATCGGTCTGGCGGCTCCAGATGCCGTTGAACACGAGGTTCAGGCTCCCGTTCACCGCCGCCGAGGCATACTTGGCCGAGGCGTCAGCAATGCCCTCGAGGTTCAGCGGGTCGCTGGTCGGTTCGGCCCAGCGGGTGCTGTCCTCTTCCTGCACCTCATTGTCCGCGCTGTTCTTCATGTCCAGCACAGTCTTGACGCCGGATGCAGCCACAAGCAGCACCAGCACCGCCACGACAAGCAGGACGATTCGCTTTATCTTTTTCATGATCTTTTATCCTCAAATTTTGTTTTAACACGAGGTTTTACACGATTCTTAAAAGTTATTTTCGCAAGCAGGGTGCGCCGAATGACGAGAATCTTTGTCGGCAGACAAGGCGGTTTTCCGAAGCGAGCCTAGGCGGATTGCAAGGAAAATCAACGCAGTATGCAGGCAAAAAGACCGCTCAGGCGGTGTGCAGCGCTTACGAAAACAGCCTTTAATAGTATACCGCATTTTATGCTCCCATACAAGAGTTCAGGCTGTAGTCAGAGCGGCCAGCGCCGCACGTTCGGCGTCGGCAAGCTCCGGCCGGGCCGACCGGAACAGCGAATCGTACCGGTAGAGCGCCCAGCCGCCCGCGCCGAGGCTGTGCAGACGTTCCACCTGCCGGGCAAGAGCGCTGCCCGTACACCACTGGCTCCGGCTGTCCTCGTTGGCACCGCCGTCCCCCTCGCCGATGCGATAGGCCCCCAGCCCGAAGTAGAGGGCCGTGGATGCCGCCCGGGGCATGGCCAGCCACTCCGGCACGATGTTCTCGAAGGCGAAGCGGGTGCTGCCCGACTGGAGGGTATAGCCGCAGCCCCAGTATATCTGCGGGCAGAGGTAGTCCACCACGGCGTTTTCGCCCTCGGCGGCCAGCCATGCTTTCACGTCGCTGTACTGCTGGCCGAGGTCGTTGTCGGGGTTGCCCTGCGGGCTGACGCCGAAGCGGAGGGTAGCGTCGGCGGCTTTGACGGCGTCGTGGGCCGCTTTCACCAGCGCGGTGACGTTCTGCCGCCGCCATGCGGCCAGATCCCCCGCGCCGCTGGCGGCGAACTGGGCCGCGTCCAGCGCAGCGTCTGTCGTGGGGTAAAAATAGTCGTCGAAGTGGATGCCGTCCACAGCGTAGTTCTGCACCAGCTCTGCCACGCCCTGCACCACATAGTCTGCGGCTTCCGGGATGGCCGGGTTCAGGTACAGCCCCTCGCCCACGGCGCAGACCCACTCGGGATGTACATTGGCAAGGTTATTTTCCGCCAGCGCGGGCGGCATCTTCGCCGAGGAGCGGAGGCGGTAGGGGTTCACCCACGCTTCCAGCGAAAGGCCCCGGCTGTGTGCTTCGGTGATGAGGACGTCCAGCGGGTCGAAGCCGGGGTCCTGCCCCTGCTCGCCGGTGCAGAGATGGCTCCACGGGAAGAGGGTGCTCCTGTAAAGCGCGTCCCCGAAAGGCCGCACCTGCGCGATGACGGTGTTCAGCCCGATGGACAGACAGTTGTCCATCAGCTCCGCCGCACCGGCACGGAAGGCTTCTTCGGACGAAAAGTCCATCCCGGCCCATTCCAGATAGCTCACCCAGACGGCCCGCCATTCACCCGTGGGCAGGGCGGCGTTGGGCTCCGCTTCGTCCGTCGGCAGTACCGACGACGCCGAGGCCGTCTGGCCCCGGCCCAGCAGCACCGCTGCCCCGGCCAGCGCGGCACAGCCGGCCCCGGCCAGGAACGCCCGCCGCCCGAACCGGCCCCGCCGGGCGCGGCTTCTTCTCCGCCGCTGGGTCATGCGTCCTCCTGCATCTTATAGAGGCTCAGCGCCGCCCAGCCCCGGGCGCAGGCCAGCAGCACCCAGAGCAGGTTCGTCCAGAAGCCCAGCGCGGCCATGCCGCCGTATTTCGTCATCAGCAGGAAGAACAGGTGGAGCGCTTCGGCGGCACCCACCAGCTGCAGCTGGCGCTGGACGGCCATGCCGCGCTTGTACTCGGTGCTGAGCAGCAGCGGCCACGCCAGCGCAGAGCAGAGGTAGCCCGCCCAGCCGTTGACCATGTAGCTCACCATCAGCAGCACGAACACGCCGGTGAAGTTGCGTTTTTCCCAGCTTGCCGAGCCTTTTTCCGCCGCGAGGAAGAGGGCCGCGATGCCCGCCGCGGCGAATGCGATCTGCTCGATGAGGCTGAAGCTGGTGCCGCTCAGGACGGCAAAGCCGTTGAGCATGGAGGCCGCTGCGGAAGCCAGCAGCAGGAAATACCAGGTCTTTCGCGTGAATTTGAGTTTCATATCGTCCCTCCCGCCCGCAGAAAGGGCGCAGGCTCCCCATCAGTTTTTGGAATTTTTCAAATATTATAACACATTTTGGGGCGTGTTGTGTTACAATAAGGAAAACTCGACACAAATTCCATCGGGAGGCGCACATGAACGCTGTTTTTTCCGTCCTTCTTCTCGCGGCCATTCTGGGCTTTATCGTATTTCTGCTGTCTAAGAAGGACCAGAGCCGCCGCAGCCAGTACGGCCCCAGCGGCCTGTCCGAGTTCCGCACCGACCTGCCGCTGGACGACTGCTTCGACCGGCTGGACCAGCACAGCCCGGACGATGTCTTCGCCTACGAGTGCAGCCGGGAGAACGACGGCGGCTTCACCCTCCACCTGACGCTCCATCAGCCCACCCAGCAGCCGCTGGACACCCTCTACACCCTCCGGTTCGACCCGGGCCGCCAGACCATCGTGACCCTCATCTTCATCCGGGAAGCTTTTGGCTACAAAGAGCCGCTGTTCCAGCCCGCGATGCTGGACGAGTTCATGCTGCGCAAGTTCGACGCCCGCCGCACAAAATAATTCCGGCAAAAGGCTTTGCTTTTTTCTGATTTTTTGGTATACTTATAGTTAGTCCATGTGCGGCAGACCGCCGTCTTCGTGGGCCAGTAGCTCAGTTGGTCAGAGCTGGCGGCTCATAACCGCTTGGTCTTACCATCTTGCGTTCAAAAGTTATCGAATTATCGCATTTTTTCAAAAATCACTTTTTAACGATTTATTTTTTGGCGTTAAAGAGGCGTTTAGCCATTATCCCATAGCGTTATTCCCAATTATTGGGGCCAGTAGTTCAGTCGGTTAGAACTCCCCGCTCATAACGGGGCTATCGCGGGTTCAAGTCCTGCCTGGCCCACCATTAAAAGATTATCCGAACCTTCGACCAATCGGTCAAGGGTTCGGTTTTCTTTTGTTCATCGAAGATATCGTCTTATAGTCATCCGTCCTTCTATTTCGCGTTCTGCGGTTCAAAATAGGAGTGACTACCGTTTTGGAAAACAAAATTCCGCAGTCGACAAATTATACCACCAGCAGTATTGGGATGATTTTAGGAGGTATTTGACATGAATGGAATGGTATCCTGTGAGTATAACATGGACAGCGGCTGTATAGAACTCAAATTCGTTGACGGTACGGAAATCGCTATTGACTGTACCGCCGTAGAAAACCTTACAGCCAACAATATGTATGAGCGTTTTGAGCTTGATTATCTAATCTACAATGCCCCGCTCGCTTATGCGGACTTGATCCTGAATGGCAATCCGGAAACATATCTGAAGGCCGTTATAGTATGTAAACCATTTGAGAACTAAAAAGAACAGGGCGATGTCGGAATTGCTTCCAGCTTCGCCCTTTCCATTACACCGCTTTGCGGTTTTGGTGTCTTGTGTCTTACGTTTGTATTTTAATAATACACGAGACCCGTCAATGTGTCAAAAAACAATCTCCCGCTAAAAACCGCTAAGTTGGCAATTCAACAGGTATGTCTTTAGGAATTGGCGTAAATCTTATCTGCTTGCCTAATACACAAAGTGGCGACTCAGATTTTGGTTAAATATCATTCATAACGTTCAAATAAGACCTCAACAACATCAAAGATGTCCTCTGTGTCCCTTATAAGCCTCATGCCTTTGCTAATTACTCCAATTTCTTTTGTTGCACCAATCACCAAACTTGGAATCCCAGAACTCAAATCCGGAGCTTTATCATCAAAACTGATTTTGATCGGTTCAAGAGTGATAGTCGAATCCTTTTTTGAAAAAGGATATCTATAGTGGGTGGATGAAAAGTCTTTTTTGTCAATCTTTGAGAGAACTCGCATACAGAGCTGACGGTCAGAATCATCCATCTGAAGTTTATGTTCTTGGCATAACTGTTGATAGTATTTCCAAAGAGCTTTTACGGAATGGACAGTATTCATTTTCCCAACTGGCGTTTTAATCTCGCTGATTTTAAGAAAGCTATTATCTTTTCTCAACTCGCAAACAATAAGCCCTTTCAGCTGAAGTTCTATAGTATGGCGTAATAAATAAGAAATCGGATTGTATAAATATGGTGCACTCACGATTTGCATCCATAGAGTTACTGCAGCAATATGGTATTCGAAAGCCATATCGTAGAAAGCCTTTACTTGCTTATGCAACACAAGCTCCTTTCAGACACTATCTTTCCTGGAGTATACTCCCCGTCAACAGTCAACTTTTTGAATATGATATGACTGTGGTTCAATAAGCCATTGGCAATTCTCCATGATTTCCTGTGCAGGATTGTTTACAATCTCTGGGGAGTAGCCATTATCAGAGATTTTCGTCAAATCAACCAAGTATAAATAGTAATTGGTTCCCAACAATTTCGCTACCGCATATTCGTTTTTAGACCAGAAAAATCCTGTTGTAGATATAGCTTTGACCTCGATAAAACGATTGGATACTACTGCCTCAGGGGTGTTGACTGACACAATATCATATCCGGCGGATACATCAATATCAGATATCCGCTTTACCTTTGTACCATCGGCGATTCCAAGCCTTCTCTTCTCATATTCTACAACAAACAACTCAGCTATTTCTCCAGCACGCTCATTGTTTTCAAGCTGTTCTTTTAATTTTTCTAACGACATTAGCTTCCGTTTAGCTTTACAGTGTTTGGCAATCAAAAATTCGTAATCTGAGGAAATATAAAACCGAGAACCTCGTGCATCCCTTAGTGGAAGAAGAAAATGCTGGCTTATCAAGGCATTCCGAACGCTTGACAGTGAAAGAGGAAACAGTTCGTTTTTGAAAGAAAAACTGCATTGGAGCGAATCATAGGAAAACATTGTTGAGTCAAAAACGCCTTCAGAAAAGAGTAAATCAACCGAAGACGTAACCAATTTCGTGTTCAATACGTCTTTATCGTGCAACATTTCCCCTATGGAGGGTACAACGGAAATGGCATTCTCCTCCAAATGAATCCACCCAAAAGCGAGACAATATTCGATCAAATCTCTGACAGACAGATAACGTTTTCCTGGGGCATGGGCGCATATTACTTCTGCGTCATGAACCTTAATTTGACTATTGCCAATTACATCACACAGAAAGAACAGCACCCCATCCTTGCCACCATGATAGTTAAGATTGTTTAGTTCGTCTAACATAATCTCTTATCAACGCCTTTATATCTTCCTCACCCAAATCTTCAGAAATATTGTTAAAGAGTGGAATTGGCATACTCTCCATGATTTCTGTCATTCTCATTTCTTTTTCTGTTAATCTGGCATCAATGGTTTCATCTATCGTATCTCGGGATAAAACATAGTAGTAGTTGGTAACCGTTCCAGCCATTAAGCCATATCGGTGAATTCGATCCTTTGACTGAACAAAGTGTGCCGCATTAAACGACCTCTCAATGTATATCGCATTATGACAAGCTTTGTGCAGGGAAATCGATTCAGCTACAGCAAAGGGATTTGCAATAATGACTTTGAATGGACAATCAGGCTCTTGGAATGCTTTTACTATTTTCTCCCTCGTGAGAATGAATTCGTCTTCATCAATTCCGTCACGCTCAACAGGAGTTGCTCCGTACAATTCCTGACATAATATCCCCTCATTTTCAAGGAAGCGTTTCAGCCTGTGTATTGTATGAATAAATGATGCCCAAATAACTACTTTCCCGTTTTCTGCAAGTATACTATCAACGATTTTTTTAACAGCTATATATTTTGCCGGTGTTTCACTATCCTCATAATCAAGGATTGATTTTAGCACATCAGAATCATCAATTGCCTGATATGCCTCTGCCGGAAGGTCTTCATTTTCAAAGAAGTCTCGTAAAGGTGCACGAAGCATTGCAGGATCTGAAGCGGCTTGCATCAATCGGATAGTACGCGCTTGAGCTAATGCTGCTTTGAAACGAGATGTCGTATCCATCGCACCGTCAGCCATAAACTCATCCATATACTTTTTTTCAATGAAATCATATATGCGCTGCTGTAATGGCCCCATTGGAACAGATACCGGGGGATGAATAGTAGCCGGAGGGATATTCAAATCACTTTTCCGAATGCGAATAAAGAAAGGCGAAATATTGTCGATTAGGCGAGCCACCCTTGCCGTGTCTCCTGTTGCAGTAATGTCTCGCAGCTGATTGACTTCAAATCCTATGACATTTTTGTTAGGCCAAATGAACTTGAACATATTATAAATATCCTCATATCCATTTGGAGCGGGAGTACCAGTCAATACGATTCGAGATTTGCTGTATTTTGACATCTCCAATACTGCCTGAGCAATGATGCCTCCTGATGAATTTTTGGCTTTATGAGCCTCATCCAAAACAACCATGACCCGATTTGTTCTCAAGAAAAATCCAATTTCTTTCTGAAGAGAAATCAATGAAGCATAGGAAATCAAGGTTAATTCAAAGGGGTGTTTCGAAATCAAATAATCTTGCTTATCAGCCTTATCTACACCGCCAACCAGTCGTTTTGAGTGTGGAGTTCTTCCAAAGCATTCTTCAAATTCTGTTTCCCATGGGCCAAATGAACTTAATGGCCCAACAATAAGGAGCTGATTAACATGCTTCGGATTATCTTCGGGCAAGTTATGTAAATAAGCATAAGCTCCATATACAATGCTTGTCTTTCCCGCTCCAGGGACCGAAAAATTGCAAGCATTCTGGGAAAAAGCCATATGATATGCGGAGAGCAACTGTAACGGATATAAAGACCGCGAAGGTAAGTTCTCAGCAACAGATTTTGTGAACTCCGCAAATTCCTCTGTATCACACTCGTTATTTCGAATATTCAGAGCCTTTTCGGAGAATTCTTTAAAGCGACGCTCCTCTTCATAATAATCTATAACTACTTGTTCGGTGCTCTTGCTCTGGTCTTCGATGAATCCATATTTAGCTAACATGGAACTGATATTTGACATCACCGCGTATGGTTCGTTGTCTCCAACGGGAATGACTATCCGTTCAGCCTCTACGGTCGGATTCAAATAATCCCGCGCATATCTCCAAGCAAAGCGATGCTTTTGTAATGCCTTTATATCTCCAAGAAGATATATTTCATTTTTTGAAGGGTCGAAATCGATAGAGATATCTGCCATGATGCTCATCTCCGCTCCAGTTTTTTCTTCATCTCCCAAGTGATTTTATTGATTTCTTTCACCATCTCTTCGATGTGAGGATCGTCTGTAAAACTATCCTGATTACAGTCTACAGCTCTAAGGGCACTAAGCGCTCGTTCAATAAGATCAGCTGGTTTGTTTGCGTCACGTTTATCTTCTAAACGCCGTGAGAAACGGTTCAGATTGCCTTTCAGATGCCCTTTAGCCTGATCAACCCATTCGTTATCTCTTTGCTTGAGCAAGAGGCTCAAATCTTCACCGGGGCAACGTTGCCGTAATTCATCAACTGTTTCCTCGTCAGTTGGTGTATTATCTTGATGCTGTTTTAAGAAGTCACTCCAAAGATCTTTAAAGAAGAATATGCTTCCTTCTTTTCCTGTCTTTGCAATATCACGGAATTCCTTTCCTTCGTAGCGTGCTCTTATGTAATCAAAACAGACCAACTTAAGATCTGATATATCGGAATCCGTATAATTCCAATCCACATTGCGAACATTAGCTCCACGTTTAGAATAGGAATCCAAATAGTTTTCCAAGTCAACGAATGGGCCTTCTGTTTTTTCAAGACGCGTATAAATCCCATCATAATCATATTCTTGTAGATACTCTTCCATAAGCGTTAGAATTTCAAGCCATTGTTTTATCTGACTTTCTTTTTCGCTCATAAACTCTGCAATCTGCTTTTCTGTAAACCCAAGACGCTTCAGTTCTTTGCACTTTAAATACTTTTCTATCGGATTATAATCCAACTTATCATCCTCTCCCATTTGATAAATAGTCTCAAGCTGTTGAATGTCTTTTTCTTCGGCATCATCCGGGAGAATAATCGCAAGGAAATATTGGCTTTTTTCAACTTCAGCATAAGAATAGCCGTATTCTTCATGCTTATGGAACAACCGATTCAAAAGCATGGCTCGACGGTTGCCATCGACAATAATACCGTCCGAGGTCACAATACCGTACCTCTGCTGGCCAATTTTTAATAAGCTTTCCATTGTAGTTTTATTGCGATCGACCTTTGATTCGTACAAGAAGGTTTCAATGATTTCCCGATCGGAATCTAATTCCGCGTTCAATTCACCATTCTGTTTCTCATACGAAAGAACATCGGAGCCAATTCTGCCGTTGTACTTGTTATAAATGAGATAATCTAAAGGAATTCTCCATACGATTTCTGTCCTCGTAGTCCCTTTATAGCGCAGGGGTATTCCTGTCATAGCTTGATTCAACTGACTGGTCTTTATTTCTTCCAGTTTTGCTTTTCTTGTAGCAGCATCCATTATTTCGACCCTCCCATAAAATCAACCATGGTTGTTAGAATGTAGTAGCCAATTACAATAGCAAGTGGTAAAGAAAAAGGTTCTTCTCCAATGACGACCACTTCCGTTTGTTCTTTTGGCGTAAGTAGCATATCAATATATTCTCTAATACTATCTAAAAGTTCGTATGGGCCTTCCCATGGAGTAGGTTTTCTCTGCTCGGATGTCATACAATACACTTTTTGGAATGAATCCATGTTAGTGATGGTCGGTTTTATTCTTGACAAATAATCCCGAAGGCTCTCATGGTACTTCTCTGGAATTTCTTTTATTTTCAGAGCAGGGGTGTATTTTTTAGCTTTCTCTTTCCCTTGACTATAGTGTATTTCAGCATCCCACTTAAAAATCTTCTGAGTAAAGTCAGAATGATAATTTGTTAATTCCACACGGTATGCATCTATTATCAAATACGGAATATGATACTTGAATTTTGCAACATCGCGCCGTGGTTTTTCAGCTCGGACAGCAAATTTTCTACCATTCAAATCGACAAATCTAATATCCTTATCATGCTTAATCTGAGGGTAATGATCTGGCATAGATATTTGCTCTGCTTTAGCTATAGCTTTTGCAAGTGCATAGGACATTTTAGGTGGCACCGCATTACCAACAAGAGTATGCTTGATTCCTTTTGATTCGCCATAAAACCAATAGTCAATGGGAAAGCTCATCATGCAAGCTGCTTCTCTTACTGTTGGCAAGCGATAACTGTTTTCCCCATATCCAAGTATCATTGCTTCTCGTGCGCTGGCGGTCATAGTTGCCATAACAGTCCTTGCGGGTTTATTTAGGTTTTCAGGGAAAGACATTTTTCCCATATACCCTTTATCTTGTTTTAACCGTTTGGCTGTTTTACACTCAAACTCAGCAAGTTCATAGATATAATGCTGATCTGTTACTTGCTGTGCTTCCAGCTTAAGGTCTGGATAATTGATATCTGTAATCAGATTGTTATCTGTTCTCAATGGGTTTCCAAGCGAATCAAGAACTTGTTTCAAGGTTGTCACATTGTTATCGTTTTTTACTCTAATAGGCTCTGGAAATTCTCCACAGAGGTAGCGTTCCCTATTTGTAGGAGCTCCAAAATATTTTGCATTATATTTTCCCGATGCACCATCATGAGGTCTTAAAACAAAATCGCCTTCAAGTCCTAAGTCAGCAGCAGAATACTCTTCTTTAATATACTGCTTTACCGCTGGCACATTTTCCAGTATCCAATATTTTAAGACTGATTCTTGTTTGAATTTTTTACGGGCGATTATTCTTAAGTAGGCTTCAATTAGCTGAATACCAATTGATTTATCAGCATTTCCAGACTTATTGGAATAGGAAAATGACTGACACGGTGGCGATCCGATAATAACCTCACTATCAGGCACTAACGCTTCAAATTCGTCATCTGGAAGTTCAGATATCCGAATAACATCGTCTTGTATTACATTGACACCGGGCTTATTACCTTTGTATGTTTTTACGGCAGGCCCCCATTTATCGACAGCAAATACTATTTCAAATCCGGCTTGACGGAATCCCTCTGAAAAGCCACCGCCGCCACAGAAAAAATCAGCAACTCTCATTTCATAGACCTCTTTGTCTTTATCTTTAACTCAATTCTTAATCATTGGGTTGTTTTCTATATTTTTTACTCTTTATTCGAGCGTCAACCGGCTTTTTCGCATCTTCAGGTATCAACCACATATTTCCGGCTTGTTAAACATTTGGGATACGCCCCTCAGCACAAAGTGTTCCTATTCTCCTAGCTGAGGTATTCTATTTTTTACTAATCTCTGTTGTAGAGACATATTTCATCTAAACATCCTCCGTCAAAACCACAGTATAATAGGATACAACTATTCATTTATATCATATTCCACAACCGGAATAATATCAAGATGGCAAATGTCACAAATCGACATAGAATTAAGTTTTTTCGCATCTTTCCTGGTCAAAGGATGAGCAGGCGAAATGTGAGTTCATACTTATTTGGCAAACCTGCTAACAAGTGTCAATAGGCCGAAAAAAATCAGCAAAAAAAAATTATTGCCGGGTGCAGTTAAGCATCTGGCAACTTTAATGGGCCGACAGCACCACTTGCCAGCTGAAAATCATCATAATAGTCCATCAGAAATCATCAACAGGAATCAGAAGATGACTGAGAACGCAGAAATTCAGTAACACGAGTGCAATAGACCCGTAGGAACTTGGCACTTCCTGCGACGGTATGAACGTAATAATGCTTTCCCTCGGAACGCTTTTTGTCCATGACGCAGTAAACAGCATTTTTGTTCTGTTTTTCAGTCGCGGCCTTTTCTGCTTTCGGCGGACGACCACGGCGCAGCTTTTTCGACTCCTCCGTATTGGTGGGCTGCGGTGTTTCTCCAGGAACTGCCACCTCCGGCATTTCGGGAGTTTCCGCCTTTTCGACTTCGGTGCAGGTGTTCTGTCTCTTTTCCACCATAAGTTCATTGATTTTGTCAAAGGACACAACCACATCGCTGGGCTCAGGTATGGCAGGCCCGGTCTGTTCCTGCCGGGGCTCAGACGCTGCGGCCTGTTCGGGTGTAGCGATAGGCTCGGCGGCCTTCGGGAAAGTATTCTCCGCAGAGCCCATATTCAATTTTTCATCGGCCATTTACAATCCCCTCTTCGTTAAAGTTGCACAAATTTGAACTAAAAATTTTGTAGTTTTTATGTCTCCTTTCCGTCTGTCCACACAAAAAAGCCGCCCGTTCTTCATGCCGGACGGCTTTTTGCGTAATGTGATAAATCAAATATTTTTCTGGTTTGCAGGCTCCGAAAGGCCTTGTATTTACAGTGTTCCTAATAGGAAGCAATCATATGACTTTGATGTTTTCACCAAGCAAGAGAAGTCCGAATCTACTTCTGATTGAAGATGGGTTTGGATTTTTCGTTTTCTTAGGGTAAAAAACAGAAGGAACGATAAATCGCTTATTGAAAAGTGTGCTAAAGAATGGTACAATCCGTTATAGAGAGGAGGCAAGTTCAATGGGACAAGGAACTATAACAGATGACGAAGCCAGAAAGATGCTTGAGATGCTCAAAAGTCTTTTTAAAGACGAATTGAACTTTCCTCTACCCGGAAAGAAGTTGGAATTCGAAGCAGTTGGCGAAAACAAGCGGGATTTGTTTGTTGTATCTATCTTTCGTGGAAAGATTCAATCAGCAAAGGTCAACATAGGAGCTAGGATAAAGGTCAATGGAGTAATGCTCCTAGAACTTCATCTTAATCCTACAAATGTACATCAGAATCCCGATGGCAGGAAAATTACTGGAAGCCACTGGCATATATATACGGAAGAGTATGGTCGTTCCATGGCCTATGAAGCCGAAGATATAAAGTCAGATAATTTTGTTGAAAACACCTTGGCATTTTTGAAACGTTTTAACGTTGTCAAAATGCCAACCATAAGTTATCAACTAGAGTTGTGTTAAAGAAAGGAGGAATAATCTTGGATATTCAAAAATTGATTAACGACTATACACAATGGTTAAAAAGTGAAATTACATTTTCGAAGATTGGTGAATATTACGAGATTACTACTCCGTATTTAGATAATGCAAATGATTATTTACAAATTTACGTTCGTCAAGATGGAAATGACATTCTCTTTTCGGACGATTCTGCAACTATCAGCAATTTGAAAGCTACGGGTTTTCAATTTACACCCAGTCGAAAAAAACATCTTCAGCGCATTTTAGCACAATTCGGCGTTAATTGCGAAGGAGATGAGTTGACCGCAAAAGCTCCTATTCAGGAATTCGCAAAGAAAAAGCACCTGTTTATTCAAGCAATTTTGAGAGTAGATGATATGTTTGCGCTCTCAAAATCGAAAACAGCGTCATTGTTTACTGATGATATTCAGCAGTTCTTTGATTCGAGAGATATATTTTATTCGGACAATGTTCAATTTACTGGAACATCAGGTTTTACTCATAGCTATGATTTTCTGTTCCAAAGAACTAAAACACAGCCAGAGCGTCTCTGTCAGGCAGTGAACAATCCAAACAAATCCAGTGTTGGCAATATCTTGTTTGCGTGGAACGACACAAAGCTCGTCCGAAAAAATAATAGCCAGTTAATTGTAATTCTCAATGATCAAAACAATGTTTCCCGTGGAATCGAGGAAGCCTTTACAAACTATGATGTGAAGGTCGTTCCTTGGAGCCAGCGCAACGCCTCTGAGAATCTTGCATTGTTCGCTGCCGGCTAAACTATTTATATATAGCAGGGCATTTCTAGCAATGGGAATGTCCTGCTGTTTTTATATGGCAAATGCAAGTGTTTGTGGTTGCGTCAATTGGTAACAGTAAGTGTCGAGTTTCGTACCCAAAAATTCTTGGGTACGGTTCCGGGTACAAAGAGCCGTTTTAGAGACAAAAAGCCACCAAAAGTTACGTCAAAGTACACAAAGATGTTTTTTCGGAATTATGAGATAGTCACAAGATTCCACAAGAAAAACGGAATTTCAAAATTAGCGACGTTCTCATAACCGCTTGGTCGCGGGTTCAAGTCCTGCCTGGCCCATAACAAAAAGAACCCCGGCTTAGGCTGGGGTTCTTTTTGTTATTTCGGGCCAGCGGACTTGAACAGGGCCGCCGCAAATGTGAGCAGGAAGACCGCTGCGGGCAGGATGACATCCCTGCGGGCAAATTTTTTGAGTGCCATTGCTCGTTTCCTCCTGTTCCGGCATTTCCGTTTTATCCCATTATAAGAAATCCGGGTGCAAAAGTAAATCATCCGCCCCCGAAAATTCACAAAAGCGTGCAATAATGGAAAAAGCCCGGTGGTTTCAACGAACCATCGAGCTTTTTCTTGGCGGAGTAGGAGGGATTTGAACCCTCGCGCCGTTGTTTAGACGACCTACGCCCTTAGCAGGGGCGCCTCTTCGGCCTCTTGAGTACTACTCCAGAGCAAAGTGCGTTACACTTATTCAAAAAAATGGCGGAGAGAGTGGGATTCGAACCCACGGTACGTTGCCGTACGGCAGTTTTCAAGACTGCTTCCTTAAACCACTCGGACATCTCTCCTCGTGGGCACTCGCACACGCCGTACCGAATGCCTATTTAATTTACCAGATTTCCGGCCTTCTGTCAAGCCCAAATTGAAACTTTTTTCGTCCAGCCCTGCAGATCCATCTCACGCGACAACCTTTTTTTGGCTGGCTGCTCACTTTTCTCTTTACAAAAACATCTTTTTGTTGTACAATAAAAGCATAAAATATTGACCTCGGAGTAAAGGAGTGTACGACCATGTCGTTTTCAGAGCTTTTGAAGCAGTGCCGCAAGCAGAAGGGAATCAGTCAGGCTGAGCTGGCATCCAAACTGGGGGTGACCCAGCAGGCCGTCGGCAAGTGGGAAAGCGGCAGATCCTCTCCCGACCCCGCCACGGTGGCCCGCATCGCTGAGATTTTGAGCACCACAGCCGATTTCCTGCTGGGGCTCTACCGCCCGGTGTCCAACGTGACCACCCCCGAGGAGCGCTTCTTCGGCAACTACGCCGAGAGCCTCATCCCGGTCATCGGCACCGTGAAGGCCGGGTACGGCGCGCTGGCCTTTGAGGAGGACTACGGGCAGGAGTATGCCCGCGTCAAGGACCCCTCCAACTACTTCTACCTCGTCGTGCGCGGCGACAGCATGGAGCCCCGCATCCAGGACGGCGACCTCGCCCTTGTCCACAAGCAGGACACGCTGGAAAATGGCGACCTGGGCGTGCTGGTCTACGGCGACGAGGGCGAAGGCACCCTCAAGCGGTATATCCAGCGGGGCAACTGCGTCGTTCTGCAGCCCTTCAACCCCGCTTACAACGAGCTGGTCATCAAGGGTGAGGACCTGAACCGCCTGCACATCGCGGGCCGCGTGGTCGAGACGAAGGCCAAGTGGTGAGTCTCTCCCCTGCCCCACGGCGCTTCCGATCCGCAGCTGTGGGGGTAAGGGGGAGATATCCCCTTCTGGGAGGTATCTTTCTATGGAACAGTCCCTGATGGACAAGCTCACCATCTTGGCCGACAGCGCAAAATATGACGTGGCCTGCACATCCAGCGGCGCGTCCCATCCGGCGAAGCGCGGCACCATCGGCAGCTGCTATGCGCCGGGCTGCTGCCACGCCTTTACCGCTGATGGCCGCTGCGTCAGCCTGCTGAAGGTCCTGATGAGCAACTGCTGCGCCTTCGACTGCAGCTACTGCGTCAATCGGAAGTCCAACGACGTTCCCCGGGCCACTTTTTCGCCCCGGGAGCTGGCAGAACTGACCATCGAATTCTACCGCCGCAACTACATCGAGGGACTTTTCCTCTCCAGCGCCGTGCTGGGGACCCCCGACTACACCACCGAGCGGATGCTCACCGTTCTGCGGCTGCTGCGGAACGAATATCACTTCGGCGGCTACATCCATGCCAAGACCATCCCCGGCACAAGCCCCGAGCTCATCCAGCAGATGGGCTACCTCGCCGACCGCCTCAGCGTCAACGTCGAGCTGCCCAGCGAGCAGAGCCTCCATCTTCTCGCCCCCGACAAGGGCCGCCACTCCATCTTCCGGCCCATGAAGCAGATCTCGGTGGCAGGTGAAGAGAGCAGGCAGGAGCTGACCCTCTACCGCCACGCGCCCAAGTTCGCTCCCGCCGGCCAGAGCACCCAGATGATCGTCGGTGCATCGCCCGAGACGGACTACCACATTTTGCAGCTGTCCGAGGGGATGTACCAGAAATACGGCCTCAAGCGGGTGTTCTACTCGGCCTATATCCCGGTGTCGGACGACACCCGCCTGCCTGCGCTGGACACGAAGCCGCCGCTCCTGCGGGAACACCGGCTCTATCAGGCCGACTGGCTGCTGCGGTTCTACCAGTTCAAGGCCGACGAGATACTGGATCAGGACAACCAGAGCTTCAACCCCTATCTCGACCCGAAATGCAACTGGGCCGTCCAGCACTACGGGCTGTTCCCGGTGGACGTGAACCGCGCCCCCTTCGAGATGCTGCTGCGGGTGCCGGGCATCGGCTCCAAGAGCGCCCGCCGCATCCGGGACGCCCGGCGGCTGTCGGCCCTCGGCCTCGACGAGCTCAAGCGGATGGGCGTCGTGCTCAAGCGGGCGCAGTATTTCATCACCTGCCGGGGCTTTTCCGGGGCGCACCCGGGCCGGGGCAGCGCCGGACGGGAGCGCATCACCCGGGCGCTCATCGACCCCAACGTCTTCAGCGCCGGGGCCGAGCAGCTGAGTATGTTCGCACCGCCCGCCGTTGACCGGCTGGTGGAGCAGGGCGTGCCGCCCCGGGCGGCCCAGAGGATGGTGCGGGAGGAGGCGGTGCAATGTCTGGCGAGAGCACTGTGATGCCGCCCCGGAAGCTCCACGACGCCGATGTGGTCTACCTCTACGATGGCACCTTTGAGGGCTTTCTGTGCTGTGTATTCGAGAGTTTCGCCCAGCATGAGATCCCCTTCGCCGTCTGGACGCCCCAGCGGGAGACGGCCACCCTCTACCCCGTCCGGGACATCGAGACGGACTCTGCCAGAGCGCAGCGGGTCTTTTCGGCCCTTGGCCGGAAACTGGGCCGGGAGACGGAATATCTCGTCAGCCGGGATTTCCTCTCCGGGCAGGAGGACAAAGAGCTTCTGCTCATCCGCTTCCTGCATCTGGCCTTCGCCCTCGGCCCCGGCGCGGTCAAGCGGATGGGCCACCCGGATGTAGCCCCGCTCTACGAGATGAAAAAGAGTCTCGACTGGGAGGTGGACAAGTTTCAGGGCTTCGTCCGCTTCGAGGAGCACGACGGGATGCTGGGTGCGGTCATCCACCCCAAAAACTATATCCTGCCTCTGCTGCGGGGGCATTTCTGCTCCCGCTTTCCGGAAGAGAGCTTCATGATATACGACGCGGTCCATCAGGCGGTATTGCTTTATCAGGAGCACAAGGCCCAGCTTCTGGAGCTGGCCGCGCCGCTGGAGCTGCCCCCGCCCACCGCCCGGGAACAGGAGCTTCAGGCCCTCTGGAAGCAGTTCTACGACACGCTGGAGATCAAGGCCCGCCACAACGAAAAGGGCCGGATGACCCACTGTCCCAAGCGTTTCTGGCAGGATATGGTAGAAATGCGGTGATTCTTTACAAAAAGGTTGCATCTGCGCCGTTGCGCTCTGCAAAAGGTATGGTATACTAAAGGGGAGCTTCGGCAGAGCATCTGCCGCACCCACCCCGAAACGGGCTATGATAAAAGGAGCATTGTTAAAACTATGGTTCGCATTACTATGGAAGACGGCGGCATCATCGACATCGAGCTGAACGAGGAAGCTGCCCCCATCACCTGTGAGAATTTCAAGAAGCTGGTCGGTCAGGGCTTCTACAACGGCCTGACCTTCCACCGCGTCATCCCCAACTTCATGATCCAGGGCGGCTGCCCGCTGGGCAACGGCACCGGCGGCACCGGCTGGAACATCAAGGGCGAGTTTGCCGCCAACGGCGTCAACAACCCCATCAAGCACGTCCGCGGCGTCATCAGCATGGCCCGCAGCATGAACCCCAACAGCGCCGGCAGCCAGTTCTTCATCATGCATAAGGACGCACCCCATCTGGACGGCCAGTACGCCGCTTTCGGCAAGGTCGTCGCCGGCATGGACGTCGTGGACAAGATCGCATCCGTCCCCACCGACTGGAATGACAAGCCCAAGACCCCCGTCAAGATGAAGACCGTCGAGCTCATCGAGGGCTGATCTTCTGCACCTGTGGGGCTGTTGCAAAATAAAAATCCGATAGTAATTCGCACAAAGAAATAGCGCAAAATCAGAAACCCGGAACCCTTTTTGAGCCATTCTGGCCCCGAAAAGGTTCCGGGTTTTGTGCATTATTTTTTCATGAAGCTGTTTTGCAACAGCCTCTTTATTTTTTATTGATGCATTTTTACCAGCCGCTCGTTCAGCGCCCGCAGGCCGTCCCGCACCTCGGCGGGCGAGACGACTTCTATCTTGCCGCCGAAGCCGCAGACCCAGCCGTAGAACTGGTCGCTGACACAGACGGGGACGTCGAAATGGAAGTGCTCCTTCCCTTCCGGCACGAAGATGGGCGAAGCGCCGAAGCGCTCCCGCATGGCTGATTCAAGGTCGGAGGTACACCGCAGGGTGACTCTATGCTCCGGCCCGCCGAACATCTGGAAGTGCTTTTTCAGGTAGGCGGGCAGGTCGAGATCCGCGAACTGCTCTTTGCCGCGGCGGGGCTCGTCCAGCACCGTGACCCCGGCCATTTTATCCACCCGGTAATGGCGGATGCCCACCGGCTCCTTCTCGTCCTGATAGGCGATGAGGTAGTAGCAGCCGTTCTCCCACGCCATCTGCCAGGGGCTGATAGTGTAAGGCGCGGGGCGTCCCGCCTTTTTGTAGCGGAAGCGCACCATCCTGCCGGTGTTGATGGCCGTAAAGAGGGCATCCACGCTGTAGGGCAGGTCTTTGTTGGCGCTCTTGGGGCGGCCATCGACATAGACCTGACGCTGGAGCTGACTGCCCTCATACTGGGAGGCCAGCCCTTCCAGCTTATGGATGAGCTTATCACTGGACGCTTTCGAGATGCCCCGGCTGGACTGGACAGCGTCCACCAGAAGCTTCAGCTCCGCCAGCTCGAAAGGCCGCGTCGCCATCCAATAGCCGCCGCTGCGGCCCCGGCGCAGCCGGATGTCATAGCCCAGCGCGTTCAGCGCGTCGATGTCGCTGTAGACGCTCTTTCGCTCGCAGAGGATGCCCTGCCGGGCCAGCAGCTCCACCAGCTGAGGCACATTCAGCAGATGCTCCTCGTCGGTCTGCTGCTCAAAGATATGCAGCAGCGCCAACAGTTTGGATTTTTGTCCCTCCTGCTTGGGCATGGGCGGCCTCCTTTACGGTCACGAGTCCTTTTTGTCGAATGCGGCGCGGCGCTGGGTGGACAGACGGAACATCTCTTCCAGCTTGTCCCGGTCGTCGGCCACGAGGGCGTCCCGCAGCTGGTCCAGAGCGGAATCGAACTGGTCGATCTCGGCGATGAGGTTCTCCTTGTTCCAGAGGAACAGCTCGGCCCACATCTTCTCGTTGATGCGGGCGATGCGGGTCAGATCGCGGAAGGAGTCGCCCGTGTACTCGCAGAGAGAAGAGTTGTCGTTTGCACACATGAGGCTGACGGCGATGGCGTGGCAGAGCTGGCTGACGTAGCCGATCATCTTGTCGTGCTCCTGCACCGTCAGGGTGCAGATGTGGCGGAAGCCCAGCACCTCGGCCAGCTCTTTTGCCCACTGGACGGCCTCGGGGGTGTTCTTCTCGGTGGGGGTGATGATGAAGTTGGCCGGGGCAAAGCTGACCTCGGCGGCGTGCTCGACGCTGGAGGTCTCACGGCCTGCCATCGGGTGGCTGGCGATGAACTCCACACCCTCCGGACACATGGCCTGCACCGGCTCCACAAGGCCGGTCTTGACGCCGGAGACATCGGTAAAGATGCAGCCGGGCTTGATGAGATGGCCGTAGGTCTTGAACCAGTCGATGAGGGCCGTGGGATACAGGCCGAAGATGATGTGGTCGGCCTGCGAGACGAGGTCCTCGAAATCGTGGGTCTTTCCGCTGGCGATATAGCCGTGGTCGAGGGCGTACTGCAAGTGGCCCTCGCTGCGGTTGATGCCGTCCACATGAAATCCGGCTTTGGAAAGCTCGAGGGCGTATTTGCCGCCCAGCAGTCCGAGGCCCACGATAAGATAACGCTTTGTTTTATCCAGCATATTCTACCTCCGCGCCTAACGGCTTGATGGCTTCAAAGAAATGGGGCCAGCTCTTCTGCACGGCCTCGGCGTCGTCGGTGGAGAGTTCCAGCCCGGCGGCCAGCGCCAGCACCGCAAGGCTCATCACCACACGGTGGTCGTTGTGGCCATGGAGCGGCGCGGCGGGGGCGTGGAGCCTGTCTGCACAGCCGTGGATGGTGATGGTGCCGCCCTCGCTCTCGAGGACGCCGCCGCAGGCCCGCAGTTCGGCTTCCATGGTTGCAATACGGTCGCTCTCCTTGATACGGAGACGTTCCGCGTTGCGGATGGTGGTGGTCCCTTCGCAAAGCAGGCCCAGGACCATCAGCACGGGGCCGAGGTCGGGGCAGTCGGCAAGGTCAATGTCCACACCGTGGAGAGGTGCTTTCTCGAACACGATGCCTGCATCGGTGGTGCGGAAGCTTGCACCACAGCGGCGCAGAATGTCGAGGATCGCGGCGTCGCCCTGCAGGGTGTCGGCGGATAATCCCTTGAGGGTCACGCCGCCCTGCACCGCTCCCAGCACCGCCGGGAAGGCCGCCTGGCTGTAATCGCCCTCCACGGTGTAATCGCAAGGCCGGTATTTCTGCCCGCCCGGGATGAGGAGGGTGTTTTCGTCCTGCCAGCGGCTCTCGACGCCGAAACGGCGCTGGGCCGCCCGGGTCATCTCGATATAACTGCGGCTCTCTACCGGCGGGATAAGATGGAGGGTGCTGTCGCCTGCCAGCAGCGGCAGGGCAAACAGCAGCCCGCTGATGAACTGGCTGGACACGTTGCCCGCCAGCTCATACTCGCCGCTTTTCAGAGTTCCTTCGACGGCAAGGCCCGCCGGAGACTGTTCAAAGCGGAGAGACTGTGCCTGATACAACTTCTCGTATACTGTCTGAGGGCGTTCCATCAGCCGTCCGCGGCCAACAAAGGTCACTTTCTGCCCGGTGAGGCTGGCAATGGGGATGAGAAAGCGCAGGGTGCTTCCGCTCTCACAGCAGTCCACCGGAGCGCTGACGGGCAGAAAGCTCCCCAGACCCTCCACGACGGCACGATCCGCACCGGTGCGCACTTTGGCGCAGAGCTGCCCGGCGGCGGAGAGGGTGGCAGAAATATCCTTGCTGAATTCAAGGTTTTCGATGTGGGAAGCACCCTCGGCCAGCGCCGAGCAGAGCACCGCACGGTGCGCCATGCTCTTGCTGGGCGGCGCGGTGATGGTGCCGCCGATGCCGCCGGGGGCTTGCTTTATCGTTACTAACATAATCATCCTTTAGGCGGCTTGCCCTCTCAGTCATTGCTCACGCAATGCCACTGCCCGGGTTGCGGCACCCAGCATCCGCTTCGTGCTTAAAAAGCACTTGCGTCTTGCTGGCCGCTGCCCCAACAATGATTCCCTGTTTCCGCCACTGGCGGCGGTCATCATTGTTGCTCCCAAAGGGAGAGCCTCTCGCCTAGCCGCCACGTTGTAGCCTCTCCCTCTGGGAGAGGTGGATTTGCGAAGCAAAGACGGAGAGGGCTAGCCCACTTCCCTTACATATCCCGGCCGATGGCCCATGCGACCTGACGGCACTTTGCCATAGCCTGCGCAAAGGCGTCGGGGGTCAGGCACTGTGCGCCGTCGCTCCATGCGTGGCGGGGGTCGTAGTGGACTTCCACCTCAAGGCCGTCGGCACCGGCGGCGACAGCGGCGATCATCATGGGCTCCACAAGGTTTGCCTTGCCGGTGGCGTGGCTGGGGTCCACGATGACGGGCAGATGGGTCTTCTCATGGACGATAGGCACAGCGGAGAGGTCGAGGGTGTTGCGGGTGTACTTCTCGAAGGTGCGGATGCCGCGCTCACAGAGGATGACCTGCTCGTTGCCGCCGGCCATGATGTACTCGGCGCTCATGATCCACTCTTCGATGGTGTTGCAGAGGCCGCGCTTGAGCAGAACGGGCTTGTGCATCTTGCCCACGGCCTTGAGCAGCTGGAAGTTCTGCATATTGCGGGCGCCGATCTGCACCACGTCCACATACTCCTCGAACTCGGGGATGCGCTCCTCGCTCATCAGCTCGGAGACGATGGGCATACCGGTGGCCTCCCGGGCCTTTACCATGTCAAGGATGCCCTCGGTCTCGAGGCCCTGGAAGGAGTAGGGAGAGGTGCGGGGCTTGTAAGCGCCGCCGCGGAAGAGGGTCGCGCCGCCGGCCTTGACGCCCTGTGCGATGCGGAGGGCCTGCTCTTCGCTCTCGATGCTGCAGGGGCCGGCCATGACAGCGATCTTCTCCTTGCCGCCGATCTTGACGCCGCCGCAGTCGATGACGGAATCTGCCGGGTGGAAGAGGCGGTTGGCACGCTTATAGGGCGCGGAAACACGGGTCACGTTGTCGATCCAGGGGTTGGCGAGGACATCGCGCTCGTCGATCTTGGTGGTATCGCCCACGAGGCCGAAGACATTGTAGTCCTTGCCGGTGATGAGGGTGACGTCGAGGCCCTGCTTTTCGAAGCGTTCAACGATTTTCTCGAGCTCTTCCTTCGGGGTACCCTTTTTGGTGGAGATGATCATAAAATTCTTCCTTTCTATCCTTCTTTTCCACGCCCTCTTTGCTCCGCTTTCCGGCGGAAGAGAGTCGATTTTCACATCACTAAATGGGTGTGCGCACTGCCGTCCAGCCGCAGCAGCTGGGCCAGATAGGCGGCAGCGTGGAGATAGCCGCTGATGCCCTCGCCGATGAAATGGCCCTGACAACCGAACGAGACGATGTCCGTCTTGCGGAAGGGCTCGTGCTCGTCGGGCTCGCTGAGCAGCACTTCCACGGCAGGCACGCCGCAGAGGCGCAGCGCGTCGAGGATGGCGACGCTGTAGTGGGCGTAGCCGCCGGGATTCAGGATGATGCCGTCGGCCCGGCCTGCGGCAGACTGGATCTCGTCGATGAGGTCGCCCTCGTGGTTGGACTGGAAAAATTCCACTTCCATGCCCATCCGGGTGCAGCACAGCTCGAGGTAATCCAGCAGGCCGTTGTAATCCAGCTGACCGGTCACGCCCGGCTCGGTGAAGTGCATCATGTTGAGGTTGGGGCCGTTAATGACTAAAAATTTCATCCAGTGCCTCCATTGCGGCGGTCACAGCGTCCTCCACCGTGCCGCTGTTCGGGATAACGGCGTCTGCCGCCGCGAGATACAGGGGGCGGCGCTCTGCCTCCATCTTTTTCAGCGCCTCGGTGCTGGACGAGAGCGGACGTCCGCCGCCCACCGTCAGCGCATCCAGGGGCCGGTCGAGGAAGAGCAGGACGCCGTTCTGATGCAGCGCCCGCAGATTCCCACCCCGCTTGATGATGCCGCCGCCGCAGGAGAGCAGCTGTCGTCCCTCTTTGGCAAAGCGGGCGGTCTGGGCGGATTCCTTCGCGCGGAAGCCGTCCTCGCCCTCGGCTGCAAAGATGTCGGGGATGCTGCGGCCGTCGGCCTTGACGATCTCCTCGTCGAGGTCGATGAACTTTTTGCCCAGCCTCTCGGCCAATGCACGGCCCACGGTGGATTTTCCGCTGGAGGGCATTCCGATGAGGGCCACGTTGAGCATATCGCGGCGGAGCGCGGCAGTGATGCGGCCGATCTCCCCTGCCGCGTCGTCGAACTTCCGGCTGAGGAAGTATTCGGCAGCGTACACGGCCTGCGCCACCAGCATCTCGAGGCCGCCCACAGCCACCGGGACCCCGGCCTCCTCGGCCCGGAGGATGAGCTCCGTCTTATCGGGGTTATACACCACGTCCAGCACAGCTTCCAGCCCGGGCATTTTTGCCACGTCCAGACTGCACACGCCCACGTTGGGGTACATTCCGGCGGGGGTGGTGTTGATGACGATCTGTGCGCCGCTGAACACAGCCTCTTCATAGGAGAGCTGGCCTTTGGCGGCGTCCGGCGTCCGGCTGACGGTGAGCACTCTGGCCGCACCCTTGTCGCGGGCGACGGCGCTGGTGGTGTTGTGGGTGCCGCCGGTGCCGAGGATGAGGACGGTCCTGCCCGCAAAATCGACGCCGTGGGCGTCGCACAGGTGGGCAAAGCCGAGATGATCGGTGTTGTAGCCGTAGAGCAGGCCGTTCTTGTTGACCACAGTGTTCACCGCGCCGATGGCCTTGGCACGGGGGTCGATGTAGGTGCAGTATTCCATCACCAGCCGCTTATAGGGGATGGTGACATTGATGGCCTTGAACTGCCGCCTGATGAGGAAAGCCCGGGCTTCCTCTTCGGTGGGAAGCGGGCAGAGGTCGTAGTGGTAGCCGCAGAGCATCTCATGGATGATCTTCGAGTAGGAATGGCCCAGTTTCGAGCCGATGAGTCCGTATTCCATCACAGTCCCTCCCTGCGGTAGCTGGTGGGCCGCTCCATCCATGCGGTGCCATAGCGGGCGGTCATCAGATCGCCCACAGCCAGCGCGGCGGCGCAGGTCTGGACGATGGCGGCGCGAGGCACGATGCAGGGGTCATGACGGCCCTGAATGGAGAGGGGCGCGTCCTGCTTTGCAATGTAATCCACCGTCTCCTGCTCTTTGTAGATGCTGGGCGTCGGCTTGACAGCGGTGCGGAAGACGACAGGCATTCCGTTGGTGATGCCGCCGTTGATGCCCGCGTTGTGGTTGGTGGCCGTGACCACCGAATCGCCCTTCATGCGGAAGGCATCGTTGGCCTCAGAGCCTTTCAGGTCGGCGAAGCCGAAGCCGGTGCCGAACTCAATGCCCTTCACGGCAGGCACCGAGAATGCCATGTGGGAAATAAGGCTCTCCACGCTGTCAAAATACGGCTCGCCCACACCAGCGGGCAGGCCGAGAATGGCTGTTTCAAGGATGCCGCCCACGCTGTCGCCCTCCGAACCGGCGGCACGGATGGCCGTTTTCATCGGCTCTTCGACGGAAGCATCCAGCAGGGCGAAGCCCTCGTCCCTGCTTTCCAGCACGCTCACCTGAGCGGCCAGTGCGGCGGCATCGTCCAGCGCAAAGGGCGTATCGGAAATGCCGGCACAGCGGGCGATGTGGGTGGTGATGTCGATGCCGGCGCGGTCCAGCGCACCCAGCACGATGGCACCGCCTGCCACCAGCGCGGCAGTGATGCGGCCCGAAAAGTGTCCACCGCCCCGGGCGTCCTGAAGGCCGTGGTATTTGGCGTAGGCGGTATAGTCCGCGTGGCCGGGGCGGAGAAGGTCGGCCGTCTTGGCGTAGTCGCCGCTGCGGGTGTTCCGGTTCTCGATCATCAGGGCGATGGCCGTGCCGGTGGTGTGACCGTTCATGACGCCGGAGAGCAGCTGAACGTTATCGGCCTCCACGCGGGGCGTCGAAAGCCCGTCGCCCCGGGCGCGGCGCTTATCCATGCAGGCGGCAATGAATCCCTCATCCACCGGCACACCGGCGGCCATGCCGTCCAGCACACCGCCGATGGCCCGGCCGTGGCTCTCGCCGAAGATGGTCAGCGCCAATGCGCCGCCAAAGGTGTTTTTCATGGCTTCAGTCCTCCATGCCCAGCAGGGGGCGCAGACCCTCCACCGGGATGGTCTCCGCGCGCCAGCAGCCAAGGCCCGGCACCTTGATGACGGTGATCTGGCCGCCCTGTGCCTTTTTGTCGTGGAGCATCTCGGCGTAGACCTTGTCCTTGTTGCAGGCGGTACGCAGGGGCAGGCCCAGACGACGGTAGACCGCACGGACGCGCTTCTGCAGTGCCTTGGACTCGATCATCGGCAGCATCCCCAGAGCCACGCACTCGCCGTGGTAGAGGCCCACGGTGCGGCGTCCCTTGACGCCCTTGACGGCCTCGATGCCGTGGCCGATGGTGTGGCCGAAATTGAGGGCCTTGCGCATCCCATGCTCCGTCTCGTCCTGCTCGACGATGCTCTTTTTGAAGCGGAGGCTGCGGTAGATGATCTCGCCGATCTGCTCGTCGATGTCACCCTTCTCGAAGATGGCGAACAGTTCCGGGTCGGCCAGCAGGCTGGCCTTCACCGACTCGGCCAGACCGTTGATGTACTGGCGGCGGGGCAGGGTGGCGAGGGTGCTGGGGTCTACGATGACCAGCCTGGGCTGCCAGAAGGAGCCGACGATGTTCTTCGTCTCCCCCAGATCCACAGCGGTCTTGCCGCCGATGGAGGAATCGATCATCGAGAGGGTGGTGGTGGGGCAGTTGATGAAGTCGATGCCGCGCATATAGATGGAAGCGGCAAAACCCGCCAGATCGCCCACGACGCCGCCGCCCACGGCGATGACGAGGTCGCCGCGGCCCATGTTGAACTCCAGCATCTGGCGCAGGACGCTTTCCAGAATTTTCATGCTCTTGCTGGCCTCGCCCTGCGGCACGGTGATGATCTTCGCGTCGCGGCACTGGTCGGCCACACGCTGTGCGTACTCGGCGGGAACGCCTGCGTCCGTCACCACCGCCACCCGGCGGTCGAGGCGGGCAAACTGGTACAGATTTTCCAGTGCGCCGTTTTTCAGGATGATGTCATAGCTGCGCTCACCCAGATTCATGGTGAGCTTGGTGCCGATAAATCCACTCATTTTATATACACTCCTAACAGCCGCACCGTGCGGCAGGTATGGTCCAGCTCACGCAGCAGCGCGGCGGTCTCGTCGGCGGAGGGGTCGCCCACCAGCTCGACGTAAAAATAATAATCAAAGGGGACATGGGGCAGCGGACGGCTCTTGATGGACTCCATGTCGTAGCCGAAGCGGCCGATGACCTGAATGACCTCAGCCAGCTTGCCGGGTTTGTTGTCCAGTGTGAACAGCAGCGAGAAGCGGTTGCCCGCGGTGGGCTTTTCGCGGCTGAGGACGATGAAGCGGGTGGTGTTGTCGCCGTCGGTGTTGATGCTGGGGACGAGGACTTCCAGCCCGTAGAGGGCGGCTGTCTCGGCGCTGGCGATGGCGGCTTTGGACAGGTCGCCCGACTCGGCCACGAACTTTGCGGCCATGGCCGTGTTGGGCATGGCCGTGGCGGGCAGACGGAACTGCTTTAAGAACGTCTCACTCTGGGCGATGGCCTGCTGATGGCTGTAGACGTGCTTGAGCTGGGCCAGCTGGGTGCCGGGCAGGACGAGCAGGTTCTGGGAGATGGGCAGGTCGTAGACGTCCACCACCCACAGCTCGGGGTGGTTGTAGCACAAGTCGAGAACGGCGGAGACGTCGCCTGCGTGGCTGTTCTCGAACGGCACAACGCCGTGGGCGGTGTCGCCCCGGCTGACGGCATCGAACACCTCGTCCCACGTCGGGCAGCTGACGGCCTCCGCGTGGGGGAAGAGCGCCCGCAGCGCGATGTGGGCGAAAGCGCCTTCCACGCCCTGATAGGCGGCGCGGTTCCGGCCCAGCACCTCGGCTTCGTACTGCTTGGCGACGTCCATCATGTTCTGGACATGGTCTTTATAGTAAGGCCGGAGGGCAGCGTTCTGGATGCGGGCCGCAGCCTTTTCCAGCACCACCGCCTCCCGCGCGGCGTTAAAAATCGGCAGGCCGTGGGCCTGTTTGTATTGGGCGACGCTGAGCACAGCGGCCATCCGCCGCTCAAACAGGGCGGCTAGCTGCGCGTCCACCGCGTCGATCTCGGCGCGGGCTTGTTCCAGTGTGTCCATCCTTCCACATCCTTTGGGTAAAATTTCAATCCTTACAGTGATGATACTTAGTAAGTATACCATAACCCGGACAAGGAAACAACAAGCCCTGCTCTCTTTGAAAGTGGATAATATTTCAAATCCGGGGCCGTCAACGCGAAGAGATTGCAACCAGAACGCCCCCTCCGGCAATGCCGGAGGGGGCGTTCTGGCTTATTTGCGCAGGTCTTCCCTGCTGCGGGGGGTGCCGAACACCCGGCCATAGGGGTTGTCGAGGTCGGCAGCCTTCAGAGATGCAGTTTTTTCGGCAGGCTTTTCAGGGATGCTGAGATGCTTTGCCTTCCCCCTGGAGAGAACACGGTACCGCATGGCTCAGCCCTCCGGGGCTGCCGTGGAGACAGCGCCTTCGGTCAGCTTCTGCCAGAATTCTTCGCCTCCTGCGAGGTTATCCGCAGTGCCGCTGTTCCACGCGCCCCGCATTCCCACATAGAACCGGGACATATACTCCTGACTGGAACCACTCCTGCTCTGGGTGGTGTCGGGGCCGTAGTCACCGAGGTCGAGGCCAGCCAGGACCGGGCAGTCGTCCCACTTGTACACCATGTTCCACCAGTCCTCATCGCTGTCGGCGGCGGGCAGAGTGCCGTCAAGATACCGCAGCGAGCCGGTGCTCTCCTCAAAGCCCGCCGGGTCCCAGAGCAGGAAAACAGAGCTGAGGCCGCCCTGTACGTCGGCGGCCAGCTTGGTAGTGCCGGCCATGGTCAGATAGGCGGCGCTCTCGGTCTGGGTCTCTGTGTCAGAGTAGTCGAGGGTGTAGACGTTGAGGGTCACGACCACCTTGCCGTCGCCGTTGCGGTCTTCGCCGTAGGCGGCCAGCGCATCCTGCAAAGCGTTCACGGTGTCCTCGGGCAGATAGTAGGGGGCCACCACGGCCACGTTATGATCGGGCTTGGTGACAAAGAAATACTGTCCGATGAAGTTGTAGGCCGCAAAAGCCGCGGCGATTCCGATGAGGATGACCCATTTCAGGTTATAGTCCCACCAGTTGGCCCAGCGCTCCTTGCGGGTGTACTGTCTTTCCTTGCGGGGGGCAATGTCTTTCGGGTCAATGTCGCGCTCGTAACGGTAGCTTGCCATGAGGCAGTGTCCTCCAAAGTCTTAAAGCTCTGCCAGAATGGTCTGGCGGACGGCGTCGGGCAGCTGCTTCTGCTCGGCCCGGCTCATGCCTGCCGTCTGGATGGGCGGCAGCACCCGGACGTATACCGTGCCGGGTGTGGCCCGGTTGCCGTGGGCCTCGAACAGGCCCCGTGCGCCGGAGATGGCCACCGGCACCACCGGCGCGCCGGTCTTGACCGCGATGCGGAAGGCACCGGCCTTGAACTCACCGGCGCCGCCCTCTTCGCCCTTGTAGCGGGTGCCTTCCGGGAAGATGATGAAGCTCCGGCCGCTCTCCACGATGGCGGTGGCGTCGTTCAACGCGCGCACCGAGGCGCGGACATCGTCGCGCTGGACGAAAACGCAGCCCAGCAGCTTCATCCAGCGGTTGAGCAGAGGAATTTTTTCCAGCTCTTCCTTGGCGAGGATGCCATAGGGCTCATCGAGGCCGGCCAGCAGCAGCGGGATGTCATAGTAGCTGCGGTGGTTCGCCACAAAGACGCAGGGGCCATCCTTCGGGATGTTGTCCAGTCCCTCGACGCTGAGCCGGACGCCGGTGACGTTCAGGATGCCTTTGCTCCAATGGGGGATGTGCTTTTTTACCAGCTGGCGCACCGTCTCGGTGTCGCCTGCGGCCAGCGCACGCTCGGCTTTGCACAGCACACTGTAATGGACGATCATGTACCCGAACAGATAAACGAATAACGCAATGGTGCGGAAAATGCTCACAGAGCGATACCTCCTTCTGGCTCAAAAAGCCGTTTCTATTGTATCACACTCCGCCCCAAAAAGGGAGAGGAAATACTTTTTTTACATTTGGAGGGCTTTGCGGCTTGCAAAATCCACAAAATCCGGGTATATTTATAATCAGAAAGCCAGCACAATGGCGTTTCCTGCCAAAACCGTGCTGTGCAATGCAAGCCGTCTTTCGGGACAGCGAGAGAGGATATCCACACAACATGAGTCTGTTCCCTTCTGCAAACGATTTCAAATCCGGGCCGGGCGTCGAAAAGGACGCCCCCCGCAAGACCGGCGTGGGCCGCTTCTTCGAGCTGGTGGGCCGGGATATGAGCGGGATGTTCCCTGCAAACCTGCTCACCTGTCTGGGCTTTCTGCCCGTCATCTGTCTGGTGTACATTGGCTTTCTGATGAACAGCCTGCCCGTCATGGTGCTCAGCGCCGCCGTGGGCGGCATCCTGGCCGGGCCGGTGCTGGCAGGCATGTACGACACCGTCCTGCGCGCTCTGCGCGACGAGGCCGGTTACTGGTGGACCACCTACCGCAAGGCCTTCAAGCAGAACTTCAAAGCCAGCATCCTGCCGGGCGTGCTCTACTGCGTCGTGGTCACGGTGCAGGTCTTCCTCGTGTACTTCTGCTTCAACCTGCTCTACCACGGCACCAATGTCGGCGTAGGCATGTGGGTGGCCACGGTGCTCAACCTCGTCATCTTCCACATGCTGTTCTCCTACATGTGGCCCCAGGTGGTCCTGCTGGACCAGCCTTTCGGCCAGACGCTCAAGAATAGCGTCAACTGCATGATCGCTTTCCTGCCCCACGCACTGGCTGCGTCTCTCGTGACGGTACTGTTCTGGGGCCTCGTCATCCTCTGTATGCCGCTGGGCCTGCTGCTCATGCTGGTGTTCGGCTTCTGGTTCCAGGTGGAGATTACCAGCCAGATCGTCTACGGCGACCTCGACCGGGTGTTCCGCATCGAGGAGAACATCCGCAGGCTCCACGACGCCGAGTATGAAGCCGAGATGGCCGAGGAGCGCAGCGACGACGAGGAATAAACGACACAAAGGGGATGCGTGCAATGGAACAGCGGAACAATCTGGTGCTGCAGGGCACGGAGACATTTTCCCGCGGACAGCTCGATAATGTGGCGCTGGACAACGGCAGCGTTGTGCTGGACAGCGTGGCCGGGCGGTACCTGCAATACGGCAGCTACACGACGCCCGAGTTCGCCATGCCGGCCTTCTGCAACCTGAACGTCAGCTGGAACGCCCACGCGCCCCAGAACACGATGGTGGAGGTGCGCTGCCGCGTCTACGCAGGCGGCAGCTGGACGGGCTGGATGAGCTTTGGCAAGTGGGCGCCGGATTACCCCCGGGCCAGCATCAGCACCCACAGCGACGACGGCCTCATCTTCCTGATGGGCGACACCGTGACGGTGGCGCTGCCCGGCGGCGGCACCGGCGTCCAGCTTCAGGTCAATCTTTCGACCAACGATGACAAAGTCACCCCGGCGCTCCGGCTGCTGGCGGCGGCGGTCCGCCCCCTTGCGTGGGATAGGCAGAGCGGCCACCCCATCAACCGCCGCCTGTACTTACCGGAATACTGCCTCTCGGCCCATGACCCCAGCTTTGGCCGGGACATGGACCTGCCGCTGGTGATGGCGGCCCTGATGAACCGCTGGGGCGAGGACATCCTGCCCGAAGAGGTGGCCTACGTCATGGAGGACAAGACCACCGGCAGCACCAGCAACGGCGCTTTCGCCGCCGCGGCAGCGGGCTGCTGCGGTTTTCCCTGCTGGCAGGCGTGGATGGACCTGCAGGACCTGCGGGAGCAGATACACGACGGCTGTTCCGTGGCCGTGCGCATCGAGCGCCGCATCCGGGGCCAGCGGGACCCCATCGGGGTCTGGATGGGTCTGCGGGGCTTCGGCCACGACGACGCGGTCCTCGCCGATTATGTCCTGCTCAACGACCCCACCGCCGACAGCGACGGGGCCGTGAACTGCACGATGGCGGTGACGGATTTTGCCCGCTGCTTCACCGGGCGGGCCATCGCTCTCCGCCCCAAGCCCCGGGACACCGAGGCCAACCGCCCCCGGCGGGTCTCCTGCGACTTTGTGTACAGTGCCGAGGATGACTGCTGGTATCTGGCCCAGAAAGGCCAGCGGCAGCTGCTCCCGGCCGAATTTTCCGGCTGGGCGGCCTGCAGCCCCCACGACGGAGTAGCCCACGCCACCACAGCCCACCGCACCTTCCGACGGATGGAGCGGACACGGACCGGCGGCTTCCGCTTCCCGCCCGAGCAGACCGCCGCAGGCGGGCGGTGCAGCGTTTACATCGTGGACCATACCGGCACCATGCAGTTTGCAGAGGTGCGCCTGCCTGCGCCTCCGCTATCGGAAGCAAACCAAAGCACCGCGCCTTCTGTCTCCTGAGAGGCAGCACAGCCAAGAGCTTTTTGGGATAAATCATCAACATGGGAGGAACATATTATGGCAAAGACGATCATCACTTTGGGCCGTGAGTACTGCACCGGCGGACGCTACATCGCCAAGGACGTGGCGCGCGCACTGGGCATCAAGCTCTACGACAAGGAACTGATCACGATGGCCGCCAAGAATTCCGGACTGTCCGAGGAGGCCGTGGCCGCCAGCGAGAAGCGGCACACCCACAGCCTGCTGTACAGCCTGTATACGATGGGCAATGACCTTCCGCTGGGCGATCAGGTCTTCATCCTGCAGAGCCGCATCATCAAGCAGCTGGCCGACGAAGGCCCCTGCGTCATCGTGGGCCGCTGCGGCGACTATGTCCTGCGCGATCGCAAGGACGTGCTGCGCATCTTCGTCTACGCCCCCAAGGGGTGGCGTCTGGCTTACGGCAAGGAGAACAACATGCTGCAGGCCAAGGACGAAAAGGGCATCAAGGACGAGATCGACAAGACCGACCGCAACCGTGCCGCCTACTACAACTACTACACCCAGAACCGCTGGGGCGATGCCCACAACTATGACCTCGCCATCAACGCCGCACTGGGACATGACGCCTGTGTGAAGATGATCCTTGCCGCCGCAGAGGCCAAGGAGAAGGCCATGGAGGGCTGATGCCCGCCGCCCCGGAGGGGGCAAAATAAATAATGATGCTGCGTGGGTGGGGTGCTTTTGCGCTCTGCCCACGTTTGCGGCATAGAAGAACTCTGCATCCCCAAGTTATCAGCATCAAAAGGAGAAATCGTGGAAAACAAGCAGCCCTTATCCTCTCCCGCCGGTGAGCGGGAAAACATCATGGGTACCATGGACATCAACCCTCTGCTCATCAAGCTCAGCGTGCCGATGATGGTATCCATGCTGGTGCAGGCCCTCTACAATGTGGTGGACTCGATTTTCGTGTCCCACGTCAGCGAGAGCGCCCTGACCGCCGTTTCGCTGGCGTTCTCTCTGCAGAACGTCATGATCGCCGTGGGCGTCGGCACCGGCGTGGGCGTCAACGCCCTGCTGTCCAAGAGCCTCGGCGAAAAGAACCAGGAACGGGCCAATAAGACCGCCGAGAACGGCATCTTCCTGTCCCTGTGCAGCTACGCCGTCTTCCTCGTCATCGGCCTCACCTGCATGAAACCCTACTTCTACGCACAGACTTCGGACATGGACATCGCCCGGCAGGGCATCCAGTATCTGCGGCTCTGCTGCGTGCTCAGCCTCGGCCTCTTTACCCAGACCATGGGCGAGAAGCTGCTGGCCGCCACCGGCCGCACCCATCTGAGCATGATAAGCCAGCTGGTGGGCGCTGTCGTGAACATCGTTCTCGACCCCATCTTCATCTTCGGCTACTGCGGCGAGGCCCTGTCCGGCACCACCGGCGCTGCCGCGGCCACCGTCATCGGCCAGTTCTGCGGCGCGGGCATGACGCTGTACTTCAATCTCAATAAAAACCCCGACATCCAGATCAGCTTCCGGGGCTTCCGGCCCAGCGCCAAGGCCATCGGCCGCATCTACACCGTCGGCCTGCCCAGCATCGCCATGCAGTGCGTGGGCAGCGTGATGACCTTCTTCATGAATCAGATCCTGATGGCCTTCTCGGCCACGGCTGTCGCCGTCTTCGGCGTCTACTTCAAGCTGCAGAGCTTCGTGTTCATGCCCATCTTCGGCATGAACAACGGCATGGTCCCCATCATCAGCTACAACTACGGCGCGCGGAAGCCGGAGCGGGTCAAAAAGACCATCCGCCTCGCAGTCTTCTACGCCGAGTGCATCATGCTGGTGGGCTTCTGCATCTTCCAGTTCCTGCCGGATAAGCTGCTGGGCCTCTTTGCCGCCGGCGACGCCATGCTGGCCATCGGCGTCCCGGCGCTGCGCATCATCTGCCCCCACTTCCTGCTGGCGGGTGCCGGCATCGTGCTGAGCTCGGTGTTCCAGGCGCTGGGCAACGGCGTGTTCAGCCTGACCGTCTCCATCTGCCGTCAGCTGGTGGTGCTCATCCCCGCTGCATGGCTGCTGAGCCGCACCGGCGAGGTGAACATGGTCTGGTGGGCCTTCATCATCGCGGAGGTTGTCAGCCTTGCGCTGAGCCTCGTTTTCATGGCCCGCATCAACCGTACCGTCATCGTCCCGCTCTCCGAAAAGCAGGACGCGGCCGTATAACCTGAAAGGAACGTGAACTCTATGGCAAAAAAGCTGAAGTGGAACCTTATCCTCATGAGCCTGCTCTATCTGGCGCTGGGCATCTTCCTGCTGATGGTGCCCGGCACGGCCCTCAACGTGGTCTGCTACGCGCTGGGCGGCGTGGTGCTGGCCTGCGCGGCAGTGCAGCTGGTGCGGTATTTTGTCGTAGAGCGCGGCGTGTTCCAGAGCCAGCTCACCCTCATCTCGGGGCTGGTCTGTCTGGCACTGGGCGCATTCCTCATCATCCGCAGCGATGTGGTGGTGCGGGTGCTGCCCATCGTGTTCGGCCTGTTCGTCATCTTCGACAGTCTGGGCCGCATCCAGAACGCCCTCGAGCTGCGCCGGTGCGGGTATCCGAGCTGGAAGATCTTTCTGCTGCTGGCCGTGCTCAGCGTCGTACTGGGCATCGTGATGGTGGTGGACCCCTTCGGCACCATGGAGACGCTGGTGATGGCCATCGGCCTCATCCTCATCCTGGAAGGCGCACTGAACCTGCTGAGCGCCCTGTACACCATGCTGGCCGTCCGGCGCTTTATAAAGCTGCATCCGGAGACCCAGTCCATGCTGGAAGCCATTACCGGCCAGGATCTGAACGGCGACGGCGTCATCGCCCCGGACGTCTCCCACGCAGATGTGGAGTCCACCGCTGTGGAGCTCGACTATGTGGATGAGAGCGCCGAGGTGGAGCAGGAGAACAAATAACGTTAGCGGGCTTGCCCTCTCAGTCACCTTCGGTGACAGCTCTCCCAAAGGGAGAGCCTCTGGCCTACCGGAAGATCTTTGCCTCTCCCTTTGGGAGCAACAATGATGACCGCCGCCAGTGGCGGAAGCAGAGAATCATTGTTGGGGGCAGCGGCCAGCAAGACGCAAGCGAAGCGCTGCGGATGCTGGGTGCCGCAACCCGGGCGGTGGATGCGACCAGCGGGAGCAGACGGAGAGGGCAAGGACGCTGACCGCAGACTAACCCTCTGCTGAAAAACGAAACCCAAAATCAATTCAACACAAAGGATAAAAAGAGTTATGGAAAAGTACGATCTCATCATCGTTGGTGCCGGCCCTGCCGGCATCTTCACTGCTGTGGAGCTGCTGCGCCGCGGAAGCAAGAAGCACATCCTGCTGGTGGAAAAAGGCAAGCCGGTGGAAAAGCGCCACTGCCCCAAGGCCGAGATCGGTCACTGCGTCAACTGCCGTCCCACCTGCGCCATCACCACCGGCTTCTCCGGTGCAGGCGCCTTCTCCGACGGCAAGCTGAGCCTCTCCTATGAGGTCGGCGGCGACCTGCCCAGCCTCATCGGCGAAGAGTTTGCACAGGAGCTCATCGACTACACCGACAAGATCTACCTCGAGTTCGGCGCTGACCCCCATGTGGAGGGCATCTACACCGGCGAGGACATCAAGGAGATCCGCAAGAACGCTATCCACGCCGGTCTGAAGCTGGTGGACTGCCCCATCCGCCACCTCGGCACCGAGAAGGCACAGCAGCTCTATCTCGCCATCCAGAACTATCTGGCTGACAACGGCGTGGAGATGCTCTTCTCCACCGAGTGCGAGAACATCATCCTCGAAGACGAGGAGTGCAGGGGCGTGCTGCTGCGTCAGGGCGACGGAGAGCCCCGCGCCGTCTACGGCGACACCGTGGTCATCGGCACCGGCCGCCGCGGCGCAGACTGGCTTGAGAAAATTTGTGCAGAGCACCATATCGCCCACAAGCCCGGCACCGTGGACATCGGTGTCCGCGTCGAGTGCCGCAACGAGGTCATGGAAAAGGTGAACAAGGTGCTGTATGAGTCCAAGCTCATCGGCTACCCGAAGCCCTGGAAGAACAAGGTCCGCACCTTCTGCCAGAACCCCGGCGGCTTCGTGGCACAGGAGAACTATGACAACGACCTGGCCGTGGTCAATGGCCACAGCTTTAAGGAGAAGAAGAGCGAGAACACCAACCTCGCCATCCTCGTCTCCCACAACTTCACCGAGCCCTTCAACCAGCCCATCGCCTACGCCCAGAAGGTGGGCGAGCTGACCAATATGCTGGGCGCAGGCCACATCATGGTGCAGCGCTACGGCGACATCCTCGACGGCAAGCGCACCTGGGCGAAGGAACTGGCCCAGTCCAACGTCAAGCCCACCCTGAAGGACGCTGTGGCCGGCGACATCACCGCCGCCATGCCCTACCGCGCCATGACCAACATCATCGAGTTCATCAAGATGCTGGACATGGTCGTCCCCGGCTTCGCCGCCAACGAGACCCTGCTGTACAGCCCTGAGCTGAAATTCTACTCCAACAAGGTCAAGATGGACTCGAACCTCGACACCAACATCAAGGGCCTGCACTGCCTCGGCGACTCTTCCGGCTGGACCCGCGGCCTGATGATGGCCTCCGTCATGGGCGTGCTGATGGGCCGCAAGCTGGCTGAGAAGGAAGGCTGCTGAAACGCCTTTCTGCACTAAGCTGCGCTGAATATTTGGTTCCCGATGCCTCTCCGCGCTCCGCGGAGGGGCATTTTTTGCGCTTCCTGCGGCAAAACCGTGCAGGATACAAAAATCGGCAGAAAAAGTCAATTTCCGTCAACCCCGAAAATTTATGGGGATTTGAATTGATTTTCTTCGTTCAAACTGCTACAATCTCAAGTAGAACTCAAGAAGAAATTGTGTCTTGCGCATAATGCGAGGAGGGATCACTTATGTGCGAAGCCCCCGGAAGCGTAGTAACGCTGCTATGTTCCGTCATCCAGCTTTACAGCGCCGAGAGACGCATTTCGGACTGCATCCTTGCAGATGTAAAGCGGGCGTCGATGTGTACGTCGGCAGAACTGGCCCGGCTGAGCTGTTCGTCCGAGGCCACCATCACCCGGCTGTGCCACAAACTGGGGTTCGAGAACTACCGCAAATTCCAGCTGGCGCTGGCACGGGACGCCATGGAGCAGCAGGAAGCCCAGCGTATGCGGGACGAAGGGCAGGACGAGCTGCATCAGGCACTTCTGAACATTCTGGCAAACCGCGAAGAGGAGCTGCGGGCCACCATTCAGGCCATTGATACCCGCCAGCTGCGGCAGATCCTCTCTCTGCTGCGCAGCTGCGAGGTCATGGAGGTGGTCTCCGAGGGCGGCGGCCTGCCGGTGGCCTTCGATGCCTCCATCCGGTTCAGCCACCTGGGCAAGCGGTGCGTTTCCAGCGCAGTCCACGAGAAGAACCTTGCCTTTGCTCAGACGCTGACCCCCAAAGACATCCTCATCGTGCTCTCGGCCTCCGGGCAGAGCGCCGGGCTGGAAGAGGTGTCCGCTGCCGCCAAAGGGCGGGATGTACCGGTGCTGCTCATCACCTGTGACAGCCACGGCCCGCTGGCCCAGCTGGCCGACTATGTGATGACGGCTTCCAACCGCGAACAGCGGCTCATCGAGGGCAGCCATGCGGCATCGCTGCTCTCGCCGAACGTCCTGATCGAGGTGCTCTACTACCTGCTGCGGATGGAAAATCTGTAAAAAAAAAACAAACGCTGGCACGAATGTGCCAGCGTTTGTTTTTATCATTGGAGCTCCAGATCACTGGGCAGGATGACATCCAGCTCCGCCGCAGGCTCTGCCACGAGGCGGCGGCTCTGGTGGAAGATGGCCTTTTCCAGCGTGTTGCGGGCGAGACGTCCGTTGCCCGCCGTGCGGGCGTCCTCTGCCTGACGGCGCTCGTAGTAGCCCCGCAGCGGTTCCATGCAGCTCTCGGCCAGCCTGTAGCCCTTGCCCCTCGCCAGCACGTTCGTGATGTCCAGCAGCTCATCGGCAGTGTAGTCCGGGAACTCTATCCTGTTCGGGAAGCGGCTGGCAAGGCCGCTGTTGGCGGTCAGGAACGTCTCCATCTCCCTGGTGTAGCCCGCAAGGATGACCACCAGCTCGTCGCGGTGGTCTTCCATCCCCTTCACCAGCGTGTCGATGGCCTCAAGGCCGAAGCTGTCCTGCTCGCCCCGGTAGAGGCTGTAGGCCTCGTCGATGAAAAGGACGCCGCCCAGCGCGCTCTGAATGACGCTGTTGGTCAGGGGGGCGGTGTGGCCGGTGTAGCGGCCCACGAGGTCTCCCCGGCTCACCTCCACCAGCTGCCCGCCCTTGAGGGCGCCGATGGCCTTGAGGTACTTTGCCACAAGCCGGGCGATGGTGGTCTTGCCGGTGCCGGGGTTGCCGGTGAAGATCATGTGCATCGAGAGGCTGGCGGTCTTGAGGCCCGCCGCCGCACGGCGCTGCTGCACCTGAATGTTATCGGCAAGGCCGAAGACGTATTCCTTCACCGGTGCAAGGCCCACGAGGTCGTTCAGCTCTTTCCTGATCTCTTCCACTGCGCCGGTATAAGCGGCGGGTAGCAGGTCGAAGAGCTTCTGGGGTCCGGCGTCGTTGAGGGCAAAGTTCAGGCCGTCCTCCCGGGCAGTCAGTGTGATCGTTCCGGTAAGCGCGGCATCTGTTTGCAGACAGTATTCGCTCAGAGCACGGAATATCTTATCGCAGCAGGCCGAAAGCCCCGCCGCACCCTGCTTCGGGCTGCACTGGGCCGCCACATAGTCCCGCACATCCGCGCCCGCCGACAGGGTCAGGCCGAGGCGGGTCTTCACTTTTGCGGCCAGCGCGTTGAGCTGCTGGGCTGCCAGCGCGGCAAGGGCTTCCCGCGCAAAGGCGCTGGTCTCACAGACATCGCCCAGCGCCGAGACGAAGGCCGCACCGAACTTGTCGGCCAGCGCCTCCCGGCCCTTCTGGGAGAAGAAGACAAGGTACTTGCCGCAGGGGGTGATGCGGCTCACCGCCCCGGGGGCAAGCGCCGTTCCGGCGTCCACGAGGATGCCCTCCTTGTTGACGAGATACCGGCTGGACAGGGGCGCACTGCCCTTGACGGCCAGGTCTGCCAGCGTCTTCAAAAAGCCCGGGTAGCAGCTCTCGTAGTGCTCAAAGACCAGGATCTCGCCCGGCGCATGGAGGGCGGCGTACAGATCCTGCAAAAAGAGCTTTTCAGCCCCCGGGTCGGGGTAAAGCGCCAGATCCATGACGGCCAGCTTATCGCTCTGCAAAAGACCCCGGGCGGCCATGCAGCGGGCCGTCTCCGTCAGAGCGAAATGCCGCCCCGTGCCGGGCGCACCGCAGAGCAGGATGACGTTCCGGGCCGTGGGGGCCTCGGTCCCCAGCACGAAAGGCCGGCGCATGGCCCGCACGACGCCGTCCACGAAGGCGTCCTGCCCCAGCACCGTCTTTTTCACCTCAGCGGCCAGCCCTTCGAAGCTGCCCAGATGCTCCTGTCTGACTTCGGTGGTTCCTTTGGCCAGCAGGCCGTCGGCCTCCATGTCCTCAAGCATCTTCCGGCTCTGGGCCAGCGCCTCCTGTGTGGTGTCTCTGCGCAGTTCGGCGTTCTGTTTTTTCAGCATTTCGTCCAGCTTTTTCTGCTGCTCGAGCAGGGCTGCGTTCATATCGGGCAGGCCGGGCTTTTCCGGCGGCGTTTTCTGCGTATCAAAGCGCCGTTTTCCTCCCGGGCCGAACACTCCGTTCATCAAGTTCTCCCAATCGTCGGTGTATGCCATCTGCCTGCCTCCGTCCTGCGTTTTTTCCAAGTATAGTGTACTTTGCCCCCTTTTGCAAGAAAAGTCTTGAAAATCCACGGGCAGGCGGGTACACTAATTTTATATTGATTTGATATGCGAAGGGAATGGAACGAAATGAAAACGCCCGCAGAGTGGAAAACGCTGTTCGAGAGCAGCGCCTTTGCACGGCAGACAAGCTACAGCGGCCCTCTGGGGCCGGAATATAACCCCTCCGGCACCCGGCTCCGGCTCTGGGCGCCCACGGCGCAGAAGGTATCGGTCAACCTCTACCGCCGGGGCGACGGCGGGGCCTGCATGGGGACCCTGCCGCTGGAACAGCACGGGCAGGGCGTCTGGTCGGTCTATCTGCCCGGCGACCAGCACGGGCATTACTATACCTTTACCGTCGAGGTGGACGGCACAGCATACGAGACGGGCGACCCCTACGCCCGGACGGCGGGCGTTAACGGCCTGCGGAGCATGATTTTAGACGCGCCCCGCATCGACCCGCCCGACTGGAGCCACGACCACCGGGTCATCGTCCCGGCCTCCCGCCGGACGGTGTGGGAGGTCAGCGTCCGCGACTTCTCGCAAGACCCGGCCTGCGGCGTTCGGAATGCATGGCGGGGCAAATTCATGGCCTTTACCCAGAAGGGGACCACCCTTTCTTCCGCCGGCACCTTCCCCACCTGCCTCGACTACCTCAAGCGGCTGGGAGTGGGCTATGTGCAGCTGATGCCCATCTTCGACTTCGGCAGTGTGGACGAGAGCCGCCCCCTCACCCGGCAGTACAACTGGGGCTACGACCCCACCAACTACAATGTCCCCGAGGGCAGCTACTCCACCGACCCCGCGAAAGGCGAAGTCCGGGTGCGGGAGTGCAAGGAGATGATAGCTTCTCTCCACGCGGCGGGCATCGGCGTCATCATGGACGTGGTGTACAATCATATGTACCGCAGCGAGAACCCGCTGAACAGCACGGTGCCTTATTATTTCTTCCGGCAGAACCCGGACGGCAGCTTCTCCAACGGCAGCGGCTGCGGCAACGAGTTTGCCAGCGAGCGGCCCATGGCCCGGAAATACCTCATCGACTCGGTGCTCTACTGGGCGCAGGAATATCACATCGACGGCTTCCGCTTCGACCTCATGGGCCTCTATGACGTGGACACCATGAACGAGCTGCGGGCCGCGCTGGACGCTCTGCCGGGCGGCAGAAGCATCCTGATGTACGGTGAGCCGTGGCAGGGCGGCGGGAGCCAGCTCCACCGGTACGAGGCCAACAAGGCGAACCTCGCCATGCTGTCCGAGCGCATCGGCATCTTCTGCGACAACACCCGCGACGTCATCAAGGGCGGCTGTTTTGACGCCCGGGAGCCGGGTTACGTCGAGGGCAGGCCGGGCAGCTTCTGGGACATCGGCGGGGCCGTGGCCGCGTGGTGCCGCAGCGACAAGCTGCCCGCCCATTCGCCCTCCCAGATCGTCAGCTATGTGTCCGCCCACGACAATTTCACTCTCTGGGATAAGCTGATGCTCGTCCGGTACGCCCGTCCCGAGTACACTGCCGCCGACTCGGCGGCGCTGGCCCAGAACCGGCTGGCGGCGGGCATCTATCTCACCTGCATGGGGATGCCCTTCCTGCAGGCCGGCGAGGAGTTCGCCCGCACCAAAAAAGGTCAGGGCAACACCTACCGCTCTTCGCCCTCCCTCAACCGTCTGGACTGGAAGCGGGCCGCGCAGTTCCACGGACTGGTGGACTATTACCGGGGCCTGCTGGGCCTGCGGGCGCAGTTCCCCCGCCTGAGCGTCTCGGACGCTGCCAGCCCGGCGGCCATCAGGTTTTTCTCGCTGGAGCAGCCCCTCGTGGGCTGGACTTTGCCCGCCGCACCCGGCGACGGCGCGGCATGGCGGGCGCTCTGCGTCTTTTACAATCCCACGGAAGAAGAAAAACGGGTCCGTCTGCCCGACGGCCAGTGGAAACTGCTGAGCGACGGCGTATCGTCTGCGCTCTGGAAAGGCCCCAGCCGGGTCTGCGGCGGCGAAGTGACACTGCTGCCATACAGTGCAACGATTTTCGGCCAGGTATAACAAAAAGCGGCCCGCCGCTTTGCGCGGCGAGCCACCCAATCATGTCCTGATTTAGCCCTGCGGGTTCTGCTGAGGTGCAGACTCGGCAGACTTCTCCTGACGGGATGCGCCGTTGGTGCCATTGCCGCTGTTGGAGGCGTTCTTTTCGCCCAGCGTCAGGCTGACGGTCTGCATCTGGCCGTCGCGGGCGACGGTGATGGACAGGGTATCACCGGCAGAGTGCTCCTGCATCAGGGTGCCAAGGTCGGTCTTCTGGGCCACCTCGGTGTTATCGATGCTGACGATGCGGTCGCCGGCCTTGAGGCCCGCCTTATCGGCAGGGCCGCCGGAGACGACGTCCATGACGTAGATGCCGTAGGCGTTGACACCCAGCTGTGCCGCCGTCTGTGCGTCGTTGACAGCCAGATAGGTGATGCCCATGTAGGGACGGCCCGTGACGTAGCCGTTCTCCAGCAGGTCCTGCGCCACCTTGATGGCGTCGTTGATGGGGATGGCGAAGCCCAGACCCTCGGCGTCAGAGCTGGAAGACTTTGCGTTGACGATGCCGATCAGCTCGCCGTTCATGTTGAACAGGCCGCCGCCGGAGTTGCCGGGGCTGACAGAAGCATCCATCTGAATGAGGGACATGGTGTTGACAGAGCTGGAGCTCTGGATGGAGACGCTGCGGTTCAGGGCGCTGACGATGCCGCTGGTGACGGTGCCGCCCAGCTCACCCAGCGGGTTGCCCACGGCCAGCACGTTGTCGCCCACGGCCAGCTTGTCGCTGTCGCCCACGATGGCGGGGGTCAGGCCGTCGGCATCGACCTTGATGACGGCGATGTCGCTGGTGGAATCCTCGCCCACGACGGTGGCGGTGTAGTCCTTGTCGCCGATGGTGACGGTGATGTTGGACGCGCCGCTCACGACATGGTCACAGGTGAGGATGTAGCCATCCGAGCTGATGATGACGCCGCTGCCGGCGCCGCTCTCCACCTGGCTCTGGCCGTACCAGGACCACTGGGAGTAGACCACCTGCTCGGTGGTGATGACCACGACGCTGGGGCTGACGGTCTTGGCCACCTGTGCGGTGGTCATGCCGCTGGAAACAGTCGTGCCTTCGGCGGCGCTCTCAGAGTCTGCCGAAGAGCTGTCGGACCGCTCCACCTTCTGGATGATGACCTTGTTATTGCCGCCGAAGCGTGCGCCCACAAAGCCGCCCATAAAGCCCATGGCTGCGGCCAGCACCAGAGCGACGATGCTCTTTACAGCCTTGCCTGCATTCTTCTTAGGCTTCTCAGGCTTCTTCGGCGCGGCAGGGGCTGTGTTCTGCGGGCCTGCGGGGGGCGGCGTTGCGCCGCCGGAAGGCTGGGTGCTCTCGCTGAAGGCAGAAGCAGTGTTTGCGGTGTTCATGCCGCTGGAACCCACATTGGGGTAGCCGGTATCACCGGCAGGATTATTGGAAGAGGAATAGTCATATTCCCATTTGTTTTCATCCATCGTGATTACTTCCTTTCTAAGGGATTAGAAGTTGTTTTCATAACCGTTGCGCACCGTCTGAGCGGTCTTTTGCCCGCATACTGCGTTACTTTCCCTTGCAATCCGCCTAGGATTGCTTCGGGAAAGCGCCTTGCCTGCCGGCAAAAATCCTCGCCCATTCGGCACTCTCCGGCTATGAAAACAACTTCGGCCGGGGGAAGAGCTTTTTCGCTCCTCTCCGGCACGGTTTTATTCTATCCGCTAATTGTGAAAATCAATCGTTTCCCCAGTGAAGAATGTGTGAAATAAAGTCTAAGGAGTTTCTATGAAAATCAGCGCCACGCAAACGGGCTTTGCCCTTTATAAAGAGGCCGACATCATCGGCCGGTGCGGCGTCACCCCCACCCCAAAAGGCGCGGACATCACGGCCCTGTCCGTCCTGCCCCAGTGGCGGCGGAAAGGCTACGGCTCCTACCTGTTAAAAGAGATATTGCGCCGGTTCGGCGGTTATGACCGGGAGGCTGCGACGGTGTTCACCGCGCCCCTGCCCGCCGACGAGGGCGAAGGGCTGTTCTGGCAGAAATTCGGCTTTGCGCCTGAGGATGGGCGGCTCGTCCGCCGCCGCACCCCCGATTTGACGGCGGTGCGCTTCGTGCAGGACTATCTTGCCGCCCATCTCCCCCACCCGAAGCTCTGCATCGACGCCACCTGCGGCAACGGCGGCGACACGGCGTTCCTCTGCCGCCTTGTCGGCCCGGAAGGCCGGGTGCTGGGCTTCGACATCCAGCCCGAGGCCGTCACCTCCACCCGCGCCCGGCTCGAAAAGCAGGGCCTTACGGCAGAGCTTCTCTGCGACAGCCACGCGAACCTCTTACAGTATGTCCGGCCCGGCACGGCGGACATCGTGATGTTCAACTTCGGCTGGCTGCCCGGGGCCGACCACAGCGTCTTCTCCACAGCGGACAGCAGCATCCCTGCGCTGGAAGCCGCCCTCGCGGCGCTGCGCACCGGCGGCGTGCTCAGCGCCATCCTCTACAGCGGCCGCGTTATCGGCACAGACGAAAAGCAGAGCATCCTTGGCTGGCTGCGGTCTCTCCCGCTGGAAAAATATACCGTACTGGTGTGCGATTTTGCCAACTGGGCCGACACTGCGCCCCTGCCCTGCCTTGTTCTGAAAAAATAGCAAAAACTCTTGCATCCATGTGGATTTTCTGTTAAAATAAGCGTTGTATGTAATTTAACCTCTCAGTCTCGCTAGCGCTCGACAGCTCCCCTACCGAGGGGAGCCTCTGGCGAAGAGGAAAAGCTTTACGGAATGCCAAGGCCTCTCCTCGATAGGAGAGGTGGCAATGCGAAGCATTGACGGAGAGGTTTTTCTGTAGGAGATTTCCATGTAAACAAATTTTTGTTTATACATCCACCCGGCCCTTCGCGGGGCCGCATCTCAGGAGAACGAAACTTTTATGACAAATCGTGAAGAAATCAAGCGCCGCCGGACGTTTGCTATCATCAGCCACCCCGACGCCGGCAAAACGACGCTGACCGAAAAGCTGCTGCTGTACGGCGGAGCCATCAATCAGGCAGGCTCTGTCAAGGGCAAGCAGAGCGCAAAGCACGCCGTGTCCGACTGGATGGACATCGAGAAGCAGCGCGGCATCTCCGTCACTTCCTCTGTGCTGCAGTTCAACTACGCAGGCAAGTGCGTGAACATTCTGGACACCCCGGGCCATCAGGACTTCTCGGAGGATACCTACCGCACCCTGATGGCAGCCGACTCGGCTGTCATGGTCATCGACGCCGCAAAGGGCGTCGAGGCCCAGACCATCAAGCTGTTCAAGGTCTGCACCCTGCGCCATATCCCCATCTTCACCTTCATCAACAAGATGGACCGCGAGGCCCGCGACCCCTTCGAGCTGATGGAGAACATCGAAGAAATTCTGGGCATCAAGACCTACCCCATGAACTGGCCCATCGGCTGCGGCAAGGAGTTCAAGGGCGTGTTCGACCGCAACACCCGCAAGGTCCTTGCTTTCTCCAGCGATGGCCGTGCCAACGGCGTCAAGAAAGTCGAAGAGACCGAGGCCGAGCTGGGCGATGCCGCACTGGACGAACTGCTGACCCCCTACCTGCACCAGCAGCTGGTGGACGAGATCGAGCTTCTGGACGGTGCTGCCGAGGAATTTGACCTCGACCGCGTGCTGCGCGGCGAGCTGAGCCCCGTGTTCTTCGGCTCTGCGCTGACCAACTTCGGCGTCGAGCCCTTCCTCGAGAACTTCCTCCGCCTCACCCCCACCCCGCTGGCCCGCGTGGACAGCCTGACCGGCGAGGCCGTTGACCCCTGCCGCGATGAGTTCTCGGCCTTCATCTTCAAAATTCAGGCCAACATGAACAAGGCTCACCGCGACCGTATCGCCTTCATGCGCATCTGCTCGGGCAAGTTCGAGCGCGGCATGGAAGCCTACCATGTGCAGGAGGGCAAGAACATCAAGCTGGCCACCGGCACCCAGCTGATGGCGCAGGACCGCGCCATCGTCGATGAAGCCTACGCAGGCGACATCATCGGCCTGTTCGACCCGGGCATCTTCTCCATCGGCGATACCCTGTGTACCGGCAAGAAGAAGGTCGAGTTCGCCGGCATCCCCACCTTCTCCCCCGAGCACTTTGCCCGCATCGAGCAGAAGGACACCATGAAGCGCAAGCAGTTCGTGAAAGGCATGGAGCAGATCGCTCAGGAGGGCGCTATCCAGATCTTCCGCGAAGTGGGCGGCGGTATGGAAGAAGTCGTGGTCGGCGTCGTCGGCGTGCTGCAGCTGGAAGTGCTGGAGTACCGTCTGAACACCGAGTACAACGTCGAGATCCGGATGCAGCAGCTCCCCTTCGAGCAGCTGCGCTGGATCCAGAACGACCCCGACACTTACGTCCTGCGTGACCTCGACCTCACCAGCGACACCAAGGCCGTCGAGGACATGAAGGGCAGCCGCCTGCTCCTGTTCACCTCCGATTGGGCTATCCGCTGGGCTGAAACGCACAATGAGACGTTAAAGCTGAGCGAATTTGGCAATATTTAAGTTACAGGTTCCCAAGAGCTGCTGTGCAGAAGACCTGCATGGCAGCTCTTTTTGGAATAAATCTAAAATGCAACAATATGTACCAGTCAGCGACAACACCCCCCTTCGCGGGGCGCTGCCGGAAAAGAAGGTAACGATCTATGGAAAAACGTAACATTGGCAAAAGCGGCCTCTCCGCACCATTTCTGGGGCTTGGCACCTGGGCCATCGGCGGTGGCAGCTGGTGGGGCGACAACGACGACGCCCTGTCGGTAAAAGCCATCGAGACTGCCGTGGAGCAGGGCATCACCTGGATAGACACCGCCCCCATCTACGGCCTTTACCACAGCGAAGAGGTGGTGGGCGAGGCTTTGCGCCACATCGACCGGGACAAGGTCATCCTCTCCACCAAGTGCGGCCTCGAGTGGCGGCACGAAAGCCCCGTTCTCCACAAGGTGGTGGACGGCGTGCAGACCTACCGCGACCTGTCGGCCAAGAGCATCATCGAGGATGTGGAAGACAGCCTGCGCCGTCTCGGCACCGACCATCTGGACGTGCTCTACACCCACTGGCAGACGCCGGACCTTTCCATCTTCCCGCTGGAAGAGACCGTCGAGGCCATGATGAAGCTCAAGGAGCAGGGCAAGATCCGTGCCATCGGCGCGTCCAACACCACCGCTGAGTTCATCCGCGGCTACTGCAAATACGGCCAGCTGGATGTCATTCAGGAAAAGTACAGCCTGCTGACCCGCCGCATCGAAAAGCAGCTGCTGCCCACCTGCAAGGAGCTGGGCGTGTCCATTCAGGCTTATTCTCCCTTGGAGCAGGGCCTGCTCACCGGCAAGGTGACCATGGACACCACCTACCCCGAGGGCAGCACCCGGAACACGAACCCCTGCTTCCAGCCCGCCCGCCGGGCGCAGGCCATCCGGCTGCTGGACAGCTGGTCTGACCTCTGCGAGAAGTACCACTGCACCAAGGCGCAGCTGGTCATCGCCCTGACGGCCCGGATGATCCCCGGCCTGCACGTTCTGTGCGGCGCACGGACGCCGGAGCAGGCCATCGACAACGCCGGTGCGCTCCACATCGCACTGGAAGGCGCCGACGCCGTCCAGATGAAGTGGGACGTGGACGCCATTTCCTGAGCAAAACCGCAGATATGAAACGAGCAGAGCCTCCACCGAAAGGTAGAGGCTCTGCTCGTTTCATATCTGGATTCTTTGTGATAAACTGGAATTTGTTGCTCCAACAAACGGGAAACGGTCAATTTGTTTTACATAAATATGTATCTGCCTTCATAATAATTTCCTGCATATCTCGGAATTTTGTCAAATTTATTGCCTCTTTTAATTCAATCCATTTAATATCTCTTACTTCTACCGCTTGCATGGTTGTATCCATTGATTTGCTGTAAGCAACAAAATAGACCACATCTTTGAGGACACCCTCTTTGGGCGAATATGTCTCTACAGCTCTAAAGCCCGTATCAATAATGACATCTAACCCGACCTCTTCTTTTATTTCTCTTAAAGCGGTCTCTTCTTCTTTTTCGTTTTCTTCAACATGTCCTTTGGGGACACCCCAGTGTCCGTCAAGCATTTGTTCAACCAAATAAAGTCGTTTGCCATTGATATTTGTATAAACGATTGCTCCGCAACTTTTTTCGTATTTCATTTTCTCCAGTTCCTTCGTCAAATTCCGATTTGCCGACCTCACCCATTTTCTTTCCAGAACAGCCCGCCGCTGGTCTGGAAGAGCAGCCACGGATTCACGCTCTTGCTGCCAAGCTTGAAGTCCATGGTCAGGTCTTCGCCCAGTGCGCCCACGGCCTGCCCGCGCTCCACGCTCTGACCCTCGCTCACCGAGAGAGCATCCAGCCCGTAGAGGTAGCTGCGCAGCCCGCAGCCGTGGTCGATGACGACGGTGTTGCCGGTGAGGGCGAGGTTCCGGGCCAGCACCACGACGCCGTTGGCGGGGGCGCGGCAGGGGTCGCCCGGGATGGTGTAGAGTTTTGTGGAGTTCGATTTGCTGCCCTGCTTGCCGCCGGTGACTTTGGTCTGGCCGAAGTCCACCAGAGTCATGTAATTCTCCGCCGGGCAGGCGAAGCCGCCGCTCCACAGCTTTTCGCGGGCGGGCTGCTCATAGAGGGGCCAGACGGCGTTGCGAAACTCGGTGTTGGCAGCTTCGGAGGCCTCCGGTTCGGCTTCGATTTCAACTGCGCCGAAGTCCTTCGGGATGACGGTGATGTTCTTCACCACCGTCTCGCCGCCCACGGTAAAGGTCACTTCATGCGCACCGGCAGCGGCATTGTAGGCCGCCGGGATATAGGCGCGCCACCCGCTGCCCAGACGGACAGCCTGCACATTGCCGAGGTCTGTTTCCACCGTGGGGGCCGTCTCACCCACCATGCCGGTGAAAGCCGCGGCCACCGTGCCGCCCTGCTCCATCCGTTCGGCGGAAAGCTCCACCTCGGCGCTGGCCTGCAGGGTGAAGCGGAAGGAATAATTGTACCAGCCGATGGGCTTCGCGGGCTTTTCGAGCCGGACGTCCTGCCGCAGCTCGCCGGTGCTGCCGCCCTCGAACTGGGTGGCCAGCATATTTTCCGGCAGACGCCAGACGGTCAGCTCGGCCTTATAGCCGCCGTTGGCCGGGAACAAAAAATCGTCGTAGGTGGCCGCAGTCCCCTCGAAGACCACATTGCCCGCGCTGTCGGTGATGGTCAGCGGGCCGTAGCTGTACCACTCGGGCAGGGTGAAGGCCGGGTGGGCGTCGTAGAGGACGCCAAGCTTCTGCACCGTGAGGGTGCGGGGGCTGGCGAAGACTTTATCCACCTGCCCGCCCAGCAGCGGCACCTGCCAGCACCAGCCGTTGGGCTCCAGCTCCTGCCCGGCGAACTGCACCTCAGACGCGGGCTTCGCGCCCTCCGAGGTGAACGAATAGCTCACGCCCAGCACCGCCGCAAGCAGCACCACGACGCCCAGCGCGACGCCGATGAGCCATAACAAAAGCTGCTTCATATGTACTCTCCTTCTAAAGTTTGGGTGCAAGGCCCGGCTGCTAAAGAGCCGCAGGCGAAAACGCCTTACCTGCCCGGCCTGCCAATGGCTCTCCCTTTGGGAGAGCTGGCGCGCAAGCGCCTGAGAGGGTATAAAAAGGCGCACCGACACAGCCCTGTTACAGACTGCCGGTGCGCCCTTCGTCATTTTGTTCTGTTTCGGCCCGCGTTATTCGGCAGTATCCTCAGCGGGAGCAGCCTCTTCTGCGGCCTCGTCTTTGGCCTCAGCAGGCTCTTCCTCAGCGGGGGCGGCGGTATCCTCGCCGAACAGCAGACGCTCGTACTCGTCCAGCTCCTTCTCACGGCGGCGCAGATAAACAGCCACAGCAGCCAGCGCACCAGCCACAGCAGCCAGCGTTGCGATAACAGCGATCAGACAGGATTTCTTCATAGGTTCAGCACACTCCTTTTTGGTCGAACCAGCGGTCCGGCTATTTTCAGCGGTCGTTCCGCGGCACAGGCTCGGTCTATTCTGAAACTATTATACCCGTACTTCACGAAAATTACAACCAAAAAGGCAAAATTTTGCTTTTTTCAGAGTCCCAGCTTTTTCTTATACGCCTTGAATGCGCCGGGCAGAGTGTATTCGTTCTGCAGCTGTTCGCGGCTGGCCCAGACACAGCCTGCCGGGGCTTCCGCACTGCCGACGCAGACAGAATAGCCGCTCATCCGCCACTCGATGTGGCTGAAAATATGCTTTGCCGCCGGCAGAGGTTCGATTCCCTCACAGGCAAGGCCCAGCGCTTCCAGCCGGCCGCAGACTTCTTCGGCGCTGAGGGCTTCGCCCTCCCACAGAAGCGGCTGCCACAGACCGGCCAGCAGACCTTTTTGGGGCCGCTGCTGCAGCAGGAAGCGCTCTTCGGCATCTTCGGCCAGCACTACCGTCACCGGCTCGATGCGCCGTGCTTTGGGCGCAGCCTTATGGGGCAGTTCCAGCGCTGTGCCGGCCCTGCGGGCTTCGCACAGAGAGGCCAGCGGACACCGCTCACAGAGCGGGGCGCCGTTCGGCACACAGACCAGTGCGCCCAGCTCCATCAGAGCCTGGTTGTAGTCGCCCGCCTTTTCGGGGGGCTGATGCTCCATGACCCGGGCCGTAAAAGCTCGTTTTACCGCCGGTTCTGTAATAACGCCGGGGTCATTATACAGTCTGGAAAACACCCGCAGCACATTTCCGTCCACCGCCGGGACAGCCAGCCCGAAGCTGATGGACGCGATGGCCCCCGCCGTGTAGTCCCCGATACCGGGCAGAGCGCGGAGGGCGTCGTAGTCGGCCGGCAGCTGCCCGCCGTACTGCTCACAGACGATGCGGGCCGCCCTTTGCAGGTTGCGCACCCGGCTGTAGTAGCCCAGCCCCTCCCAGAGCTTGTGGAGCTTTTCTTCTTCGCACGCCGCCAGCGCAGGAATATCCGGCAGGGCGGCGAGGAATCGCTCATAATAGGGCAGCGCCGCCGAGACGCGGGTCTGCTGCAGCATGATCTCGCTGAGCCAGACGTGGTAGGGGCTGGGGTCGGTGCGGAAGGGCAGGATGCGCTGGTTCTTGTAGAACCATTCCAGCAATGCCGGGGCGATGTTTTCCACTTGTTTTGCTCTCCTTGTTGAAAATAAAAGAAAACCTCTCAGTCAAAGCCTGCGGCTTTGCCAGCTCCCCTACCGAGGGGAGCCTCTGGCGAAAAGGAAAAGTTTCCCGTTCTGCCAAAGCCTCTCCTCGTCAGGAGAGGTGGCATTGCGAAGCAATGACGGAGAGGTTGACTCACTGATTAGAAGCCGTAAGCCGTGCGGGGGAAGGGCAGCACGTCACGGATGTTCTGGATGCCCGTGAGGTACATGATCATGCGCTCGAAGCCCAGACCATAGCCTGCGTGCTCCACGCCGCCGAACTTGCGGAGGTTCAGGTACCAGTCGTAGCTGGACTTGTCCAGACCCAGCTCGTCCATACGGGTCACGAGCTTGTCGTAGTCCTCCTCACGCTGGCTGCCGCCGATGAGCTCGCCGATGCCGGGGACCAGCATATCGGCTGCGGCCACGGTCTTGCCGTCAGCGTTCTGCTTCATGTAGAAGCTCTTGATCTCCTTCGGGTAGTCGGTGACGAAGACGGGCTTCTTGAACACTACCTCGGTCAGGTAGCGCTCGTGCTCGGTCTGGATGTCCACGCCCCACTCCACGGGGAACTGGAACTTCTTGTTGTTCTTCTTCAGGATCTCGATGGCGTCAGTGTAGCTGATGCGGCCAAACTCGCTGTTTGCCACCAGCTCAAGGCGCTCGATGAGGCCCTTGTCGATGAACTGGTTGAAGAAAGCCATCTCATCGGGGCAGTTGTCCAGAACGTAGCGGATAACGTACTTGGTCATGGCCTCGGCGGTGTCCATGTAGCCGTTCAGATCGCAGAACGCCATCTCCGGCTCGATCATCCAGAACTCGGCGGCGTGGCGGGTGGTAAAGCTCTTCTCGGCGCGGAAGGTGGGGCCAAAGGTGTACACCTTGCCGAACGCCATGGCCATGGCCTCGGCTTCCAGCTGGCCGGAAACGGTCAGGTTGACGGGCTTCTCGAAGAAGTCCTTGGTGTAATCGACGGTGCCGTCCTCGTTCTTGGGGACGTTGTCGAGGTCGAGGGTGGTGACGCGGAACATCTCGCCGGCGCCCTCACAGTCGGAAGCGGTCAGCAGCGGAGAGTGGGCGTAGACGAAGCCGTTCTCCTGGAAGAACTTGTGGATGGCGTAAGCGGCCACGCTGCGGACGCGGAAAGCGGCGTTGAAGGTGTTGGTGCGGGGGCGCAGGGTGGGCATGGTGCGCAGATACTCCATGCTCATCTTCTTTTTCTGCAGCGGATACTCGTCGGCGGGACAGTCGCCCAGAATTTCCACGCTGTCAGCGTTCAGCTCGAAAGGCTGCTTTGCCTGCGGGGTCAGCACGATGCGGCCCACGACGCGCAGGCTGCTGTACAGGCCGGTGTGGACGACCTCATCGTAGTTTGCCAGCTTGCCGGCTTCCAGCACGACCTGCAGGGTCTTGAAGCAGCCGCCGTCGGACAGGGCGATGAAGCCGATGTTCTTGGAGTCGCGGATGTTCTTTGCCCAGCCGCATACGGTGACGACCGTACCATCGGCGGGGGTGTTCTTGTACAGCGAAACGATCTCAGTGCGTTCCATTTTCAGATTACCTCCGATATAAAGTAAAAAGACAGCTTTTCTCCCTGAAAGTTCAGGGCGAACAAGCTGTCTTGTAATGTCCGCGGTGCCACCTGAATTACCGGAAGTGTCCGGTCGCTCACGCGCTCAAGTAAAAGCGCTGCTCCGTTAACGCTGAGCCTGCGGCGCACCTACTGGCGGCGCATTTTTATCACTGCGCCCTGTTCAGTTTGCTGCTCCCGGGTGTTCGTTCACGCACCGTCCGCGCACGGCTCCCAGCTCTGCCGCGCTCTCTGTGGCGTTGTGATGCGCTACTTTTCCCAATCACTGCATTTACCATTAAAATATAGCACTTTGCCGCCGTTTCGTCAAGTATCCGGGCCAAGCAGGGCCTGCACAAGGCCGTTGGCCGCCAGCTGCCCGGCGTAGAGGGCCTCGTTGAGGTTATTGCCGTGGCCTCCTATCTCGATGAGCAGACTGCCGGTGGTGAGGTCCTGATTATAAAAGCGGTAGCTGAACAGCACCGGCCGGGTGAAACCGGGGTACATCCCCTCCATGCTCCGCTCCCATGCGGCGGCGAAACGGAGGTTCTGCCGCCAGCCGGGCAGCCGGACGCTGCCGCCGTTGTCGCACCCGCAGATGATCATAACCTGCGCGGCCTGCCGCCCGTCCACGGTGCAGACCGGGGCCATCCGGGAACCGCCCTCTGTCTCGATGGCGTCCCGGTGGACGTCCAGCACCACCTTGATGCTGGGGTACTGGGCCAAGTACCGCTGGACGACGGCCCGGCTGTTCTCGTAGCTGCCGGTGTAGCTGGGGTAGTCGTTCAGGGTCTCGTCGTGGAGGGTGTTCAGCCCGGCGGCGTTGAGGGTGTCGGCCATCACCCGGCCCACGGCACACATATTCAGGTTCGTGTCGGTGGTGCGGGCGCCGTCGCCGGGCGAATACCACAGTCCCGCCGAGAGGCGGTAGTCCTCAGTGGCGTGGGTGTGCATGATGAGGATCTGCGGGTCAGGGCTGTCCTTTTCGACGCCAAAGGGCAGTGGGGCCTGTATCTCTGCTGCGATGTCCGCCGCAGTCTGTCGGGTGTTGTTCTTGATGCTGCCCGCGCCGCAGGCAACGTACTTTTCACCGCTGCCTTGCGGGTAATTTTTTTCAATCACTGCGCCCGCGCCTTCGGGCCGGGCGTCGTCGCCCAGAAGCTCCACAAGATAGCTTTCGATGCCGCCTGCCGGGACGGCGGCTTCGGGCTGAGAGGCGGCAGTCCCGGTGCTTTCAGGGGCGGCTTCGGCCATGGATGCGGCCTCCTCCTGCGCCGCGCCGGAGACGGCCTTTCGGCTCAGGGAGAGCGCCGTCTGCGCCGCCGGGACAGGCCCGGCGATGACCGCCGCCAGCCCCAGCACAACACTGTGGGCCGTGATGGTCAGAGCCGCAAAAAGGGCCGCTGCGCCCAGAAAGGGCAGCAGATGGCTCTGCCCGGCCTCGCCATAGCGCATAAGCTGCCCCCTCCCCTTTTGTTTTATCCATACAATATGATGGACGGCCTGGTTTTATCCCACCAGCCAGCAGAGCTGGGCGATGCTGAGCCTCGGCTGCAAGGCGCGGTTGATGGCCGCGCCCAGCAGGGCGGCCCCGTGGGCGATGACGCTGTCCAGCTCCCGGGGCGTCACCACGAGGTCTTTGCCCTCCTGCGCCATCATCAGGGTGGGGATGCCCGCCGCGATGACCGGCAGGCCCAGACGGGCCGCGTCCAGATGCTTGCTGCTGCCGGGCTGGGCCGGGCAGAGGCCGGTGTCGGAGAACTGCAGCGTCCGGCCCAGACGCTGGGGTTCCGACGAGCAGAGGCTGTCCACACAGATGAGGGCCGTGGGCCGCACTTCCCGCACCAGCGCACCGGCCAGCTGCTGCAGGCTCAGACCGGTGGACGCCGAGACGCCCGGGGCCACCGCCGCCACCGGGCGGATGCCCTTCACCGGCGGACGGCCTGCACCCATCGTGACAAAAATTTTCTGGACGGTGCGGGGGCCGAGGGCATCGGCGGTGACCCGGCGGTTGCCCACGCCCAGCACCAGCACCGGCCCCTCCGGCGGCAGAAGCGCCCGCAGCTCGTCCGCTGCCTGCTCGATGACCTCGGCGTCCCGCTCGTCCAGCACACTGACGCTGGGGACTTCCAGCGTGACGTACCGCCCCCGGGGCTTTTCGAGGCCCTCCCGGGCGATCTCCACCCGCGTCACCGTCACGCCGCCCCGCTTTGCCGTGGCCGCGCGGACTCCGCCGGGCAGGTCAGCCGCGGCCGTGTAGAGCTCGTCCGCCATATCTGTCAAGCGCATGATTTTCCCTCTTTTCTGCTCTGTTTGCCGCCAAAAAGCCGGTTTTGGGGCCTGGCGGCACAAAAAGTATGGGAAAATCAAAACTTTTTGAAACAAAAATCGAAAAAATGCTTGCGCTGGAACGGCAAATATGGTATCATAAGGTGCGCTGTTATAGGTAGCCAAGGAGGTGGAACGAATGCCTAACATCAAATCTCAGAAGGACCGTGTCGTGCAGGCTGCTGCAGAGCAGGCTCACAACAAGGCCATTAAGACCAACCTGAAAACAGTCGTCAAGAAGGCAGACGCTGCCATCGATGCGAATGCCGCTGACAAGGACGCAACCGTCCTGGCTGCTGTTTCCGCGATCGACAAGGCTCGCGCTAAGGGTGTCATCAAGAAGAACACCGCTAGCCGCAAGATCAGCCGTATGGCAAAGCGTGCTAACAAGAACGCTTGATCGCAGTTTGATTGACGAACAAAACCCCTGTACCGGGACCCCGGTGCGGGGGTTTTTGTTTTTTATTTTTCCGGGTGCGGGGTCGGTCAGATTGCTGTTGCCGCAGGGCTGATTTTTTCTTTAAGTGGGGTTTCGCGCCGGTGGCGCGGGGGTAGAGCGCTGTTGCAGTAGGGCTTGTTTTTCTTTAAGAAGGTTCGCGCGCTGGTGGCGCGGGGGTTAGAGCGCGGTTACGCGGGGCTAAGTTCTCTTTTGCGTGCCAAAAGAGAACCAGAAAACCACCAGCGATTTCGACGCGCTGGATCCACGAGAAAG
>OGGM01000047.1_pt1 | contig 122618 bp, 115 predicted proteins | sample 1571251 | NCBI WGS metagenome assembly OGGM01 (sample SAMEA2582076, study PRJEB24529) | metagenome | biome: Human gut stool | place: China | collected 2011 | reverse complement strand
CCCGTAGGAGTCTGGGCCGTGTCTCAGTCCCAGTGTGGCCGGTCACCCTCTCAGGTCGGCTACGCATCGTCGCCTTGGTGGGCCGTTACCCCGCCAACCAGCTAATGCGCCATAAGTCCATCCTCTACCAGTGCTTTGAGGCACTTTTAATACGGTCACCATGCAGTGTCCGTACCTATGCGGTCTTAGCTATCGTTTCCAATAGTTATCCCCCTGTCTAGGGCAGGTTACTTATGTATTACTCACCCGTTCGCCACTCGAGCACAAGTGCTCGCGTTCGACTTGCATGTATTAGGCACGCCGCCAGCGTTCATCCTGAGCCAGGATCAAACTCTCCATTGTTTATTTAAACAACTCTTCGTTTGTTTAGCTCTTTTTTCTTTTTTATCCTTCTGGATATTGACGTGTGTTTCTTAATTCTGTTTAGTTTTCAATGATCTCTCCGGCTTCTTTTGCCGACTTGAATATCTTACACTCTTTTCGCTTTTTAGTCAATCTTTTTTTTAACTTTTTTTGCTTTTTCTCTCCGGTCCTTACGTCCCTTTCCTCGAGTGCCTATTTAATTTACCATATCCCTTTTGTCTTGTAAAGCCTTTTTTGTCTTTTTTTGTAAAAAAATATAAAATCAATAAGTTTACTCAATTTGTTAATAAAATAACTCATTACTATCTAAGATAATTGTCACTGGCCCATCATTAATCAATGATACCTCCATCATTGCTCCAAATACTCCTCGTTCCACATTAATTCCCTTTTCTTCTAACTTTTTATTAAAAAAATCATAAAGCGGACTAGAAATATCTGGTTTAGCAGCATCGATAAAACTTGGTCTTCGTCCTTTTTTACAATTAGCATATAATGTGAACTGTGAAATTGATAAAACACTTCCTCCTACATCTAATAAAGATAGATTTAATTTATCATTTTCATCTTCAAATATTCTCAAATTCACTAATTTATCAACCATCTTTTCAACTAATAACTCGTCATCGCCATTAGTTATCCCAACTAAAACCATATATCCTTTATCAATAGCTCCTACAATTTCTCCTTCAATCTTAACACTACTTTGACTAACTTTCTGTACAACTAATCTCATTTTAATCCACCTATCTTTCAATCTTTAAAAATGTTATAATTATTATAACTGATTTTAAAAACGAAAGGAAGATAATATGTCATCAACCCTTGCCAATAGAATGCGACCTCAAAATTTAAAAGATATAATCGGACAACAACATTTAGTTGGACCAAATGCTATTTTAACTAAATTTGTTCAAAAAAGTCATCCATTTTCAATTATTTTATACGGTAGCCCCGGCTGTGGCAAAACAACAATTGCAATGGCCCTTGCAAATGATCTTGACATTCCATATCGCATCTTCAACGCTTCAACCGGAAATAAAAAAGAAATGGATGCAATTATTGAAGAAGCTAAGTTAAGTGGTAGTCTTTTTGTAATCATTGATGAAGTTCATCGACTTAATAAAGCGCGCCAAGATGATCTTCTTTCACACATGGAAAGTGGATTATTAATAGTCGCTGGATGTACTACAGCCAACCCATTTCATTCAATTAATCCAGCGATTCGTTCTCGTTGTCATATTCTCGAAGTTAGACCTTTAACTGTTGATGAAATTGTAGCTGGTTTAAATAAGGCAATGACTTCACCAAATGGTTTAAACAGCAAATATACGATTGAAAAAGAAGCATTGCATAGTATTGCAAAATTATGTAGTGGCGATATTCGCTATGGTTATAACTGTTTAGAAATTTGTACAATTGTTTGTGAAAATAATCATATTACTCAAGCTGATTTGAAAACTGCTGCTATTAAAACTAATGTTGTCTATGATAAAGACGAAGATAATTACTACGATACATTAAGTGGTTTGCAAAAATCAATCCGTGGTAGTGATCCTAATGGTGCTATGTATTATTTTGCTAAACTGATTGAATCAAAAGATATTGAATCTTTAGAACGGCGACTTATCACAACTGCTTATGAAGATATTGGTTTAGCCAATCCAAATGCGTGTATGCGTACGGTAATTGCTATGCAAGCTGCTAAAACAATCGGTTTTCCAGAAGCTCGAATTCCTATTGCTAGTGCAATTATCGATTTATGTTTATCACCAAAATCAAAATCTAGTGAAAATGCAATTGATGCTGCGTTAACTTCACTAAATGAACGTTCTTTAAAAACCCCTTCTTACTTACGTCTTACGCCGGTTGGTTTAGAAGATGATGAAAAGTATGATTATAGTCGGCCAGAATTGTGGGAATATATTCAGTATCTTCCAAAAGAACTAGGAAATACACAGTTCTATGTACCATGGATGACCAGTAATTATGAAAAAGCTTTAGCTGAGAATTATCGAAGAATTTTGAAACACGGGCGTACCAGTGATATAAAAAAACTAAATCAACAAAATAAGTAATAAAAATTGACATTTGCGTGCAGTAAAGGTAGACTTATTTATATAGAAAGGGAGCTCGTATGCGGGCTGAGAGGAAGTAATCTAACTTCGACCTGTATAACCTGATTTGGGTAATGCCAACGTAGGGATCTAGCCACTATTTTTGTTTATGTTCGGTTTGAACCTATTTTGGTCCAAACCTTTTTCTATACAAAAAAAGAATGGAGATAAAAAATGAATTACACAACACAAATGAATGCAGCAAAAAAGGGAATCATTACTCCTGAAATGAAAATTGTTGCGGCTAAAGAGAAAATGAATATTGAAGAATTGAAGACACTAATAGCCCAAGGAAAAGTTGTTATCCCAGCCAATAAGTATCATACCTGTATTAATGTAAATGGGATTGGTTCAATGCTTAAAACAAAAATTAATGTAAATCTTGGAACTTCTAGAGACTGGAAAGATTTAGATATGGAACTTAAAAAAGCTAATGATGCTGTCAATATGGGAGTTGAATCAATAATGGATTTAAGTTCATATGGCGATACTCAAAAATTCCGTCGCAAATTAACCAAAGAATGTCCCGCAATAATTGGAACAGTGCCAATCTACGATGCTGTAGTTTATTATCATAAGCCCTTAAAAGAAATTACTGCTCGACAATGGATCGATATTGTTGAGATGCATGCTCGCGACGGAGTAGATTTTATGACAATTCATGTAGGAATTAATAAAAATACAGCTCAACGTTTTAAAGAAAATAAGCGTCTTACTAATATCGTTTCTCGAGGCGGTTCAATTATTTTTGCTTGGATGGAAATGACTGGTCAAGAAAATCCTTTTTATGAATACTATGATGAAATCCTTGATATTTGTCAAAAATATGATGTAACAATGAGTTTAGGTGATGCTTGCCGTCCTGGTTCAATCGAAGATGCTGGCGATATAAGTCAAATTGAAGAATTGGTGACTTTGGGAGAACTTACAAAACGTGCATGGCAAAAAGATGTTCAAGTAATTGTTGAGGGTCCAGGTCACATGGCTTTAAATCAAATCGAAGCTAATATAAAAATTCAACAAACCATTTGCCAGGGAGCCCCTTTTTATGTTCTTGGTCCACTAGTTACTGATATTGCCCCAGGTTATGACCATATCACAGCTGCAATTGGCGGTGCATTGGCTGCCGCTAATGGTGCTGCTTTTCTATGTTATGTAACTCCTGCTGAACATCTTCGTCTCCCTGATCTAAATGATGTTAAAGAAGGAATCATCGCATCTAAAATTGCAGCACATGCTGCCGATATTGCGAAAGGTATCAAAGGGGCAAAAGATTTGGACTACCAAATGAGTTGTGCCAGAAAAAATTTAGACTGGGAAAAAATGTTTGAATTAGCCATTGATCCTAAAAAAGCACGTACATACCGCCAACAAGCAAAACCTGAAAAAGAAGATACTTGCAGTATGTGCGGTAATTTCTGTGCTATAAAAAATATGAATCGAATTTTAAATGGAGAAATTGTTAATATTTATGATGAATAAAAAAGTCGTCTGTTTTCAGACGGCTTTTAATATATAAAGAGTAATAAAAATTCAACTATTTTAGCATTTAGATTATGCTGTCGCAAGATAAAATTACTAATCATTTCTAGTGAACAATTAGTGCTAACTAATGTATGAACACCATTTGCAGAACTTCCAATTGCAACATAACCATGAGCCATACCCCCAATTGCGAGTTTGGAGGCAATTGCCATACCTCCAATTGCATAGATTCCTATTGCCATTCCACCTACAGCAAAATAGCCAATACTTAGCCCTCCTAAGCTAATTCCCCCTATAGCAATTCCTGCTAATGTCAATAAACCAATTGCCAGACCGCCAAGACTAAATACACCAAGTGCTAAAGCCCCAAAACTAAAAAGCCCTACCGCAATATTGCCAATTGCAATAATTCCTTTCGCAATTCTAAAACCACGACCTAAATTGATATGAATTAATGGAACATTTCCAATTTTAAATTTACTCTTATATTCATAAGTAAAGAGATGACGCACTACACTTCTCAATTCTTCACGGTCAACTGTAACATAATCATTACTTTCATGTCCAATTAATTCATCTAAAGATATACCAAATAGATCAGCAATTTCAATTATTCGTTCTAATTCAGGTGTAGATTGACCTGATTCCCACTTACTTACCGATTGTCTCGATACTCCTAACCGAAAAGCTAATTCCTCTTGCGACAATCCCTTTTGTTTTCGATATTTATTTAAGTTGTCATTAAACATCATTTATTTCTTCCTCCTGACAACCATGATTATAGTTTTTTTATTCCAAATCACAATAAACTACGGTTAGGCAATCTGTCAACTAACAGTTGCATAAACAATAAAAGGGTATAATTACCCTTCTAATTCACTGATAACTGCATTAATCGTCTCATTAAAATTATTTAGATTCACATTAAACCAAATAACCGGAACTTGATTATTAAACCAAGTATATTGACGCTTTGCATAATTACGAGAATTCTTTTTTATCAACTCCAAAGTTTCATCAAGTGTTTGAGTTCCCTGATAATAAGCAAACCATTCCTTGTACCCGATTGCTTTCATGCTTTGCATTTCACGAGTATAATTCTTTTTCATTAAGCCATCTATTTCTTGAAGCAATCCCTGCTCCATCATCAAATCAACACGTTGATCGATCCGCTGATATAAACTTTCACGTTCTAATGTCAGCCCAATAAATTTAGCATTATAAATTAATTCATGATTTTGTTTGGCAAGTGTTTCACTTTTTTTTACCCCTGTACTTTCATAAATTGCAATTGCTCTTAAGACCCGTTGACGATTATTAGGATGAAGCTCTTTAGCACTTGCTTTATCAATCTCAATTAAATAATTGTATAACTCTTCATTTGAATAATCTTGATACTTCTCAACATATTCTTGATGATTGGTTTGACTTTCACTAAATTCATAATCATAAAGTGCTGCTTTAATATATAATCCTGTACCACCTACAATAATCGGCAATTTACCACGTGATATTATTTCTTTTATTTTTAAACGAACTTCATCTTGAAAATCTTTTACACTATAGCTTTCAGTTGGCTCCTTAACATCAATCAAATGATGAACAATACCTTCCATTTCATCATCTGTTACTTTAGCCGTTCCAATATCCATTGTTTTATATATTTGCATCGAATCACCGCTAATCACTTCGCCATTAAAATGCTTAGCTAGAGCAACGCCCATCCTAGTTTTTCCAACCCCAGTCGGACCAACTACAACAATAACTTTCTCCATTACACGACCCTCTTAAATAACTTTTCAATTTCATAAGTTGAATAATATATAATTGTTGGTCTTCCATGCGGACAAACGTATGGATTATCACAACGCATTAAATTATCAATAATATTTTGCATCCCCTCGGTTGATAAATGTGTATTTGCTTTTAATGAAGCTTTACAACTAAGCGTAGCAATTGCATGATCTTGTAATTTGATGACATCGATTTTATTATCATTTAATAACTGCATCATCATATCTTCAATAAATACTTGCTCATCAATATTTTGCATCCATAACGGTAATTGCTTTATTACATAACCGCTATTACCAAAAACCTCAAGATTAATTCCAACTTTAGTCAATAAGTCTTTCCTTTCCTCAATAATCAAAAATTCACTTAAAGGATATTCAAGTGTGATCGGTACTAATAAATCCCGCATTGATAGATCAAGATTTTGATATTTTTCCAAAAAATACTCATAATTGATTCTTTCTTGCCCAGCATGCTGATCAACAATATACATTCCTGTTTCATCTTCACAAATTATATATGTACCATGAACCTGTCCTTTAACAAATAACTTCTTTTTCATTAATTTTTCACGTGGCTCAACTTTTGTCTCAATAATTTGTTGATCGGGGATAATGTATTCACTAGTTTCTTCCTTAACAAAAGTAAAATCATCGAAAGATGCGTCTTTAAAAACAACTTCTTGATCATTTTGAGGAAAATCAGCTTCAAATCGTGGTTGCTCTATTGTTTTAATGGGTACTGACTCATAAGTTAAATCAAGACTAGGTTGTTCCAAATTCAAAGGCGCCTTAGTTTTTTTATATTCAGCGGTCGCATCGTAAGTCAAATTAACTTTTGCAAGAGCATCACTAACACCTTGATAAATTAATTCACGTAATTGACTTTCTTTAGAAAAACGTACCTCCAGCTTTGAGGGATGCACATTAACATCTACTAAATAAGGATCTATTTCAATATTAACAATCGCAATTGGATAACGTTTATCAGCTAAATATCGACGATATGCATTATTAATACTATCAACACTCACTTTATTTTTAACTACCCGTGAATTTACCATTGTCACCATATGATTCTTACTAGCACGATTCACATCAATTTTTGAAACATAACCCGTCACATGAAATTCATCATCTTCAAAATCCACTGGAATCATTGCTTTGGCAACATTTAATCCATAAATGTTCGAGATAACTTCCAACAAATTACCATTTCCATTGGTCTTATAAATTGTTCTGCCATTATGAACTAACATAAAAGCAATGTGTGGATGAGATAAAGATAGTCGTTCCAAATATGTTTGAATATTAGCAAACTCAGCATTAGTCGATTTTATATATTTTAATCGAGCTGGGACATTTTGAAATAATTTTTCAACTTTGATATTAGTCCCTTTTTTACTATCACTTTCATTACACTCAACAAAGCGTCCATATTCATAAGTAACAGTTGTCCCTGTTCCTCCTGTACTCGTTTTCAATTCAAAATTACTAATTGAAGCAATCGAAGGAATTGCTTCACCTCTAAACCCTAAAGTTTGAATGCAAAACAAATCTTGATCATCTTTGATTTTACTAGTAGCATGACGTGAAAAACATAGTAAGGCATCTTCTTTGACCATTCCCTCACCATTATCAATTATTTGAATCAAGTTTAATCCACCTTCTTCAATAATCACATCTATCTTCGTACTGTTTGCATCAATACTATTTTCGACTAGTTCTTTAACTACATTTGCCGGTCTTTCAATCACCTCACCAGCAGCGATTTTATTAGCCAATACATCATCTAGCTGTCTTATTTTTTGCAAATATATCACCTACTTTTCATTTAATTTCTTTAATTCAATCAATGTTGATAAAGCATCAATTGGTGAAAGCGCCATTGGATCAATACCTTCTAAATATTTTTCCACTACACTTACGGTTACTGGTGGAGCTTCTTTTAAAGTATCATCGCTTAAATGATGCTCAATATTATTTTCCTCTAAAGCTTCTAATAGTACATTAGCACGATTTAATACTGCATCTGGTAATTTAGCTAATTTAGCAACATTGACACCATAAGATTTATTTGACCGTCCTGGTTTGATACGGTATAAAAAGACAAGATCATCATTTTCAATTGAAGCACTAGCATGGACATTTTTAATTCCAAGATTCTTTTCTTCTAAGAATGTTAATTCATGATAATGAGTTGAAAATAATGTAATACACTTAATCTTTGCAGCGATATACTCGATCATAGCTTGAGCAATTGCCATCCCATCAAAAGTTGCAGTCCCTCGACCTATCTCATCAAAAATAATCAATGAATTTTCTGTTGCAAAGCGTAAAGCATTATTAGCTTCTAACATTTCAACCATAAAAGTTGACTGCCCGGAAATTAAATCATCACTAGCCCCGATTCGAGTAAAAATTTGATCAAAAATTGGAATACAAGCTTCGCTACATGGAACAAAACACCCTATTTGTCCCATCAGTGCAATTAAAGCAATCGTTCGCATATAAGTCGATTTACCACCCATATTAGGTCCCGTAATCAACATCACTGGATTAGCAGCATCAATATTTACATCATTCGAAACATATGTTCCTTGTGCCATAACCCGTTCAATTACGCCATGACGACCATCAACTACTTTAAACACTTTATTATGATTGAAAGTTGGCCGAACATAACTATTCTCACTAGAAATCATTGCTAATGATTGAAAAACATCAATTTTAGCAATAATTTTAGCAACATCCTGAATAGCATGAACATCTTTTTTTATGTAATTTCTAATTTCTGTAAATAATGCATATTCTAGTTTTATCATTTTATCTTGTGCACTAAGTAATTTTGATTCCATCTCTTTTAATTCTGGTGTCACAAAACGTTCAGCATTAGATAAACTTTGTTTACGAGTATAATTAAATTCATCTTTAACTAATGATAGATTTCCTTTAGTCACTTCAATATAATATCCAAAGACACGGTTATATCCTACTTTTAATCCTTTTATTCCTGTTTTATCACGCTCATTTTGCTCAAATTGAGCTAACCACTGTTTACCGTGATCACGGATATAACGAAGTTCATCAAGTTCTTCATTAAATCCTTCCTTGATTAAATTTCCTTCTTTTACAGTTAATGGCGGATTATCAACAATTGCTTGATCAATCAAATTAGTAATGTGACTTAAATCAGTAAAATGATCTGCCAAGGCACTAATTAAAGGTTCATCTAACGATAATAATTGATTTTTTAATTCTGGAACTACTTTTAAGGAACTGCTAATCCACTTTAGATCACGAGCATTAATATTTCCAAAAGCAATTCGTGAAGATAGTCTTTCAAGATCGTAAATATCTTTCAGAATTTCTTTAATACTTTCTCGTTGAATAAAATGATTAGTAAAGATCTCTACGATATCCAAACGTTCTTCTATTTGTTCTTGATTAATTAGAGGTCGTTCGATCCATTGTTTTAACATCCGTGATCCCATTGCTGTTTTAGTTTGATCTAAAAGCCAAAATAGACTTCCATATTTATCATTACTTTTAGCACTACTCGTCAGTTCTAAAGCTTTTTTTGTATAAAGATCCATTGTCACATAATCTTCATTATTAATTTCTTCAATTATCTGTAAATGTTCCAATTCTCTTTTTTGTGTATCTAATAAATAATTAAGCAGTAATGACGCTGTTTTAATTTGTTTTAAATCATTGATTTTGCTAAAAATCTTATCATACTTTTCATTATAATTATCGTGTGCAAATGGTGAAGATAAAATATCATCAAATTCACGTATTTGATTTGGTAAAGTGACAATTTCCTTAACTGCCATTGTTTCTAGCTGATTCAATAATAATTTCTCTTTCTTTTCAATATTGACCACACTAAATTCGCCGGTTGTGATATCACAAAAAGCTAAAGTATAAGTAAAATCAAATTCTTCTAAGGCAGCAATATAATTGTTTTTATTATTTGTCAGAGATTCATCAAAGATAGTTCCTGGAGTAATGATCTGTACCACCCCACGTTCTACGATTCCTCGTTTCCCAGGTTCTGTTAACTGTTCAACAATCGCAACCCGATGTCCATTATCAACTAATTTTTGAATATATCCACTAGCCGAATGGAAAGGTACCCCACACATTGGAACCCGTTCAGGAGCTCCAGCATTTTTCCCTGTTAAAGCAATTTCTAATTCTTTAGAAACCATTATGGCATCGTCAAAGAACATTTCATAGAAATCCCCTAATCTAAACATAACGATTGAATCTTGATTTTCTTCTTTTATTGATAAATATTGCATCATCATTGGACTATATTTTGGTTTCATCAATTAACCTCACTTCTAAAAAATTACTATCACATTATAACACAAGTAACCTCAAAAGAAAAAAGGCTTCCGCCTTTATTTGATAAAATTTTCATCGACTGTTAAATTTTCTAATTCATCCCATGTCTCATTCTCTGCTTTAGTTTCTACTCGCATTGTTGTTTTACCAACAACACTTAATGAGATTTCTTTTTCAATCTCAATGACAACTTTATCTTCCAACTTATTTACACTAATACATTTTGGTTCACGATTACAGGTAACCATTAATTCATCACCCTCATCAAAATTTCGGGTTTCCTTTTTCACTAAATCTAATTCGTTTAAGTAGCTTACAGTTTGCTTCAATAGACTACTATCATCATTGATACTGTACCATAGATGAACGTCAAAAGTTCCCAAAACAACAGGTTTCCCATCTTTAAAAGCTGCGTTATAACGATGGTTAGTAATCCAACACCCTAGAATTTTGTCATATCCTTCAATCGAAAACGGATATTTATTAAGGGTTCTTTTTTTCCCTTTAGCAATTACTGCCTGAGTAATGATTTCACGAATATTATTTGCCATGTTCTCACCTATTTTAATATATGTTGGAAATTAAAAAAAATGAACAAAAAAACGCGAATTAATCGCGTTTTAGTTTTGATGTCCATTTCCAGATGTAGAATCTTTTAAAACTACATCATGTGCGCCACCTTCAACAATACTAGTTGAGGAAACAAGCGTAATTTTTGCTTTCTCTTGTAATTCTGGAATAGTTAAGGCTCCACAGTTACACATTGTTGACTTGATTTTACTTAAAGTTAAACCAACATTATCTTTTAAGCTACCGGCATATGGTACATATGAGTCAACTCCTTCTTCAAAAGAAAGTTTAGAATCACCACCCATATCATAACGTTGCCAGTTACGAGCACGAGCAGAACCTTCACCCCAGTATTCCTTCATATACTGACCGTTGATACTAACTTTATTAGTTGGAGATTCATCAAATCTTGAGAAATATCTACCTAACATGATGAAATCAGAACCCATAGCTAAAGCCAATGTCATATGGTAATCATGAACGATCCCACCGTCAGAGCAGATTGGAATATAAATTCCTGTTTCTTTAAAATATTCATCACGTGCTTTAGCAACTTCAATTGTAGCCGTTGCTTGCCCACGACCAATTCCTTTTTGTTCACGAGTGATACAGATTGATCCACCACCAATACCAATCTTAACAAAATCTGCTCCAGATTCAGCTAAAAATCTAAAACCATCCGCATCAACAACATTACCAGCTCCAACTTTAACGCTATCACCATAATGTTCTCTGATCCAGTCAATCGTAATTTTTTGCCATTCTGTAAAGCCTTCTGATGAATCAATACATAAAACATCAGCACCTGCTTCTACTAAAGCCGGTACACGTTCGGCAAAATCACGAGTATTGATTCCAGCGCCTACCACATAACGTTTCGAATCATCTAATAGTTCGTTTGGGTTTGATTTTCTTGTTTCATAGTCTTTTCTAAAGACAAAATATGCTAATTTTTGATCATCATCAATAATAGGTAAAGCATTTAACTTATTATCCCAAATAAGATCATTTGCTTCTTTTAAAGTAATTCCAATGTGCCCACAGATTAATTTATCATATGGTGTCATGAACTCAGTTACTTTTGTATCTAAACCCATTCTAGAAACCCGGTAATCTCTGCCTGTTACGATTCCTAATAATTTTCCATTGGCACTACCATCCTCAGTTACTGCCATTGTTGAATGTCCAGTTTTCTCTTTTAAAGCAATTACATCTGCAAGTGTATCACTAATACTTAAATTAGAGTCACTTGGAACAAATCCTGCTTTATAAGTTTTAGCTCGTTTAACCATAGCTGCTTGATCTTCAATCGTTTGTGATCCATAAATAAATGAAACCCCACCCTCTCTTGCAAGAGCTACTGCCATTTTATCATCAGATACAGCTTGCATTACCGCTGAAACTAGGGGGATATTTAATGATAACGCAGGTTCTTCACCTTTTTTAAATTTAACTAATGGTGTCTTTAAGCTAACATTTTTAGCTTGACACTCAGCAGATGAATATCCAGGTACTAAAAGATATTCATTAAATGTGCGTGATGGTTCATCAAAAAAATATGCCATTTTCTATCTCCTTTTCTATGTCGTTTTGTGTAATATTTCATAAATTATAATTAGGATCAATCGTTAAGTCAAGCCTTATTTTAATAATTGTCCGTTTATATATGTATTTATCGATTGCAAAAGACTATCTACTTCTTCCTTCAAGTATAAATAATTAACAACTAATGGATGATTCTCAAATTCATCTTTAATTTTTTGATATTCTTCAATTGTTTTAACAACTGTTTCATCTTGTTTTGACTTTTGATTTACAATCTTCTTTTGATATGCTTTCATCTTTGCTTCAAGTTTTTCTATCTTATCATCCTGATGAATTAGCTGCTCATACTTTTGATATTCTTTAATGACATCAAGATTCAATAAATATTTATTTAACTGTTTAGCACAATCCAAACTACGATTCAATTGATTCACCTTTCAAAGCCCATGTTTTGGCTTCAGTTATTTTTACTTTAATAATTTTTCCAATATCTTTAGGATCACCTTTAAAGTTTACCAATTTTTGATGCCGAGTATACCCAGTCAACATTGAATCATCCTTCTTAGATGTTCCTTCAACTAATACTTCGACAATCTTATTTAAGAAACGTTGATTTTGCTTATACGCTTTTTCATTAACTATTTCATTCAATTTATATAATCGTTGGTCTTTTTCATCACTTGCTACATTATCAACCATTTTCGCGGCTGGTGTTCCTGCCCGAGGTGAGTAGACAAATGTATAAGCTAAATCATATTCACACTCTTGATATAAAGACAATGTATCTAGATATTGTTCATGAGTTTCATTTGGAAACCCCACGATAATATCTGTCGTGACTGTGCAGTCAGGAATATATTCTTTGATCTTATGGAATAATTCTAGATATTGTTCACGACTATAACGGCGCCCCATCAACTTTAATACTTCATTATTCCCCGATTGAACTGGTAAATGAATTGCCGGCATGATATTATCATATTTCGCAATAATTTTGATCATATCTTCACTAAAATCCCAAGGATGACTCGTTGTAAAACGAATTCGTGGAATATTTGTTTTAGCGACATCCTCAAGTAAGTTTGAGAAATTATAATCCTCACCTAAATCTTTACCATAACTGTTAACATTTTGCCCAAGAAGCGTTATTTCTTGATAGCCTTCAGCAACCAGTTCTTCAACTTCTTTGATAATATCTTTTGCTAAACGAGAACGTTCTTTTCCACGTGTATAAGGAACGATACAATAAGTACAAAATTTATTACATCCATACATGATATTTACCCATGCTTTATACTTGTTGTCCCGTCTAACTGGTGCATTTTCAATTACATCGCCCTCTTTAGACCAAACTTCAACAATCATCTCTTTACTATAAAGTGCATCTTTTAATAACTCAGGTAATCGATGTATGTTGTGAGTACCAAAAATCAAATCAACATGGGGATGCTTTTCCAATATCCGATTAACAACAACCTCTTCTTGAGCCATACATCCACACATTGCGAAAATTAGATTTGGATTAGTCTTCTTTAAATTTTTGACATATCCAACTTTTCCAAATACCTTTTCTTCGGCATTTTCACGAATTGCACAAGTATTTAAAACAATCACGTCAGCCTCTTTAATTTCTGTAGTCGGTTGATATGACATACTTTCCAATATTCCTGATAAAGTTTCACTGTCACGTTCATTTGCTTGACACCCATATGTTTGAATATAATATTTTTTTCCTAGTCCAACTTTGACCATATCTCCTGGAACATGATAGGCATCATCATAACGACCAACTTCGTCACGACTTCTTCTTTTAGCCTCATTTAATGAAGGCCCTTTAAAATAATTACTATAATCTTTCATTTATTCACCACTTTTCTATCATATTATATACATAAATCTCTATTATTTCCACAAGAAAAAATTCATTTTTATTAAATCTAATTCTTGCTTTTATCGTAAATAAAAAAAATAAGGACTTACGTCCTTATTATCCGAAGAATCCATCTGGTTGAATAGAGAAGTATAAAACTGCTCCATCAGGTGTCTTTTTAAAAAGACTCTTACAATGTCCAGCTGCTTCATCTGGTGTAAGTTCTGTTTCACATTCAATTTCAGCCTTGATTCCAGTTTTTTTAATGAATTTACATTTTACTTTATCATCTTCATATCCATCAAAAAAATCGATTAATTTTTGTGTTTGTGCAGTTTGCATTAATAATTTACATTTTGCCATAATAAATCTCCTCCTATATCACGCCTACTATTATAACGCAAAACACTAAAAAAAGAAACCCTTTTCATCTAAAGTAGGGTTACTTTTTTTGTTAAGTTTTTATTACTTAAAATTATCGTAATTCTAACAATAACCTAAGTGCTGTGATTTCCTTATCATCAACAATTAGATCATGAAATGAAGGAATACAGACAATTTCATTTCCAGTTGGGATAATATAACCCCGAGCAATTGCAATTGCCTTAATTGCTTGATTTAAAGCAGCAGCTCCAATAACCTGAATCTGTAATTTAGATTCATTTCTAATCATACTAGCAATAGCGCCAGCCACATTATTAGGGCATGACGTTGATGATACTTTAATTGTTTCCATAATTTTCCTCCTAAAAAAATATATGAAAACATTTAATTATTATACCTAATATGGATGATCTTGATTAATTAAGATTCGTTCAATCGCTACAGGTGTATTTTCCTCAAAAGTAATTATTACTCCAGATAGCTGACCACTACTTTCAGCTACGATAAATGGCGCTCCAAAACCTCTTAGCCTTGTGACGATTGCATCAAGATCGCAACCAATTGCGCTCATATACGGCCCCGTCATTCCTACATCACTGATGAAAGCTAATTTACTATCAATTATCTTTTCATCAGCAGTCTGGACATGAGTATGTGTTCCAAGAACAGCACTTGCCTTATCTTTAACATAATGTGCAAAAGCGATTTTTTCACTTGTTGCTTCACCATGAAAATCTATGATATGAATATCATGCGGTAAATCAAGATACTCATCAATTACTTCAAATGGATTTGAAGTACGACTATCCATAAAAGCAACACCTAATACGCTAGTTATCCTAATCAATTTACCTTTTACATTAAATACCCGTGATTTAACTCCAGGTAGTACTTTTGGCTGATTGATTGGTACAATCAATTTATCCGCTTCATCAATATAGTCATATAATTCCTTTTTATCAAAAGTATGATTTCCCATTGTCATGGCTTGAATTCCCTGAAATGATAACTCATCATAATGGCGTTTTAGTAAACCTTTTCCATGACTTGTATTTTCAACATTTGCTATTACAAAATCAATTTGATTATCTTTTACAATACGATGCAAATAATCTTCAATCATTTCACGTCCAATTGAACCAAATACATCACCAATAAATAATATTTTCATTTTATTTCCCTTTCAAATAAAAGGATAGGCTATGCCTATCCCTATTTAGCAACTTCACTTGCTCTTACTTCACGAATTACTGTAACCTTGATATGTCCTGGATATGTAAGCTCTTCTTCAATCTTCGTTTTAATATCACGAGCAATTTTATGAGACATCAAGTCATCTACTTTATCTGGCTTAACAACAATTCGAACTTCACGTCCAGCTTGAATTGCAAAAACCCGATCAACTCCATCAAAGCTTTTTGCCATTTCTTCAAGTTTTTCTAGTCGTTGAATATAGTTTTCAATTGTCTCACTACGACTACCTGGGCGTGCTGCACTCAAAGTATCAGCAGCAGCAACCAAAATTGATATTACACTTGTTGCAGGTACATCACCATGATGTGATTCAATTGCATTTACAACTGTAGCATGTTCACCATGTTTTTTAGCAAATTTTGCTCCTAATTCCACATGGCTCCCTTCCATTTCGTGGTCAACTGCCTTACCAAGATCATGTAATAAACCAGCCCGTCGAGCTAGTTGTTGATTTAAACCTAATTCAGCAGCCATGATTCCTGCTAAATGAGCAACTTCCAATGAATGTTGTAAGGCGTTTTGGCCATAACTAGTACGATACTTAAGTTTTCCTAACATCATGATAATATCTTTATCAATTTTTGAAATTCCTAATTCAAAAACGGCATCTTCACCTGTTTTGCGAATCACTTCATCTAATTCATTTTTAGTTTTTTGAACTACTTCTTCGATTCTACCTGGTTGAATTCGGCCATCACGAATCAAAGTCTCCAATGATAATCTAGCAATTTCTCTTCTAACAGGATCGAAGCATGAAATTGTAATAGCTTCAGGAGTATCATCAATTATTAAATCTACCCCAGTACATTGTTCGATTGCTTTTATATTGCGACCTTCACGTCCAATAATTCTTCCCTTCATTTCTTCACTTGGAAGAGCGACAACAGAAACTGTTCTTTCAATTGTTTCTTCTTGAGCATAACGATTAATCGCATTAGCGATTATATCACGAGAAAGCAGACTTGCTTTTGATCTAGCTTCCTCCTCTTGATCTTTAATATAAGCCGTCATCTCTGTAGCAGTTTGTTGTTCAACCTGCTTAAATAATTCTTGCTTAGCTTCATTTGCTGACATTGCAGCAATTTTTTCTAATTCACCAATTTTAGCATTGATTTTTTCTTTTAATTCAGCTTCTAGTTTACCTAGTCCGGCTTCTCTTTCGTCTAATTGTACTACTTTTTGCGCTAAAACATCTTCTTTCCCTTGAACAGCAATATCACGACGATCAACTGTTTGTTCACGTTGTAAAAGTTTATTTTCAAGTTCATTAATTTCTTGTTTTTGTTCTTTAGCTTCTTTTTCAGCTTGAAGTTTTAACTCATATGCTTCTGTCTTAGCATCTAAAATTGCTTCTTTAACAAGATTGTCCGCTTTGGCAGTTGCATCATCTATAATCTTTGCAGCACTTACGTTAGCTTTAGAGATTTTTAATTTATTAATTAAATAATTAATAAAAAAACCTAAAGCCACAGCTAGAACATAGGTTAAAATAGAAAAGGCAATATTTCCTGGCATATTTGTCCTCCATTTTCTTCTATGTAAATTATTTTTATGAATCTATAGGAATTCATTATGTGACAAGCACAATAATATTGTATAATATTTTGACATCATTTACAATGAAAAGTGTTTCGAGGATATTTTTTTGTTAAAGTCCTATAACAACAAATTTTAGGTGATTTTAAGATAATAATTTTTAAAAAGAGAAATATCTATGATTAAATCAACAAAAAAAGATAGCGGTATCATTTTATAATTTAGTTTCATATCAGTAGTTTATTATGATAGAATATTTAAGAAATGAGGTAAAAAAAATGTCAAAAACACTAGTATTAGCAGAAAAACCATCAGTTGGACGCGATATTGCACGAGTTCTACAATGCAATAAAAATGTTAATGGTGGTCTTGAAGGAAATAAATATATTGTTACATGGGCTTTAGGTCACTTAGTAACATTAGCTGACCCTGAAAAATATGATAAACATTATCAAAAGTGGGATTTAAATGATCTTCCCATCATGCCTGAAAAAATGCAATTAGTAGTTATTGGTAAAACTGCTAAACAATATAATGCCGTCAAAAACCTTATGAATCGTAATGACGTTAAAGATATCATTATAGCAACCGACGCCGGTCGTGAGGGAGAACTAGTAGCTCGATGGATCATTAATAAAGCACATATTAAAAAGCCAATGCAGCGATTATGGATTTCATCAGTAACTGATAAAGCAATCAAAGAAGGGTTTAAAAAATTAAAAAATGCTCGTGAATATGAAGCTTTATATCATAGCGCATATAGTCGAAGTATTGCTGACTGGATCGTCGGAATCAATGCTACTCGAGCTCTTACCTGTAAATATAACGCTCAATTAGCTTGTGGTCGTGTTCAAACCCCTACACTAGCAATGATTGCAGCTCGTGAAGAAGAAATTAAAGATTTTGTTCCTCGCAATTATTATGGTATAGAAATCATTAGTAGCCAAATTAACTGGACTTGGCTATCTGCCAAAAAAGAAAAACATTTATTTAATGAAGCCAAAATAGATGAAACTATTAAGAAACTTCAAAATCAAAAATTAAAAATAGAAAAAATCTCAACTTTCACAAAAAAGAAATATGCTCCACAATTATATGATTTAACTGAATTACAACGTGATGCCAATAAACTTTATGGTTTTTCTGCTAAAGAAACTTTAGCAACAATGCAAGATTTATACGAGTATCATAAAGTATTAACTTATCCTAGAACTGATTCACGCTATTTAACCGATGATATCGTTCCAACATTAAAAGAGCGTCTAGAAGCTAGTCGCGGGGGGGATTATGACAATATAATTGATAAAATATTAAAAAGCCCAATAAGAAAACAAAGTCATTTTGTCAACAATAGTAAAGTTAGCGATCATCATGCGATTATTCCTACTGAACAGCCTGCTATGTTAGGTTCATTTACAGATCGAGAATTAAAAATTTACGAATTAGTTTTAAAAAGATTTTTGGCAGTTCTATTACCACCTTATCTATATGAACAAACAACAATTAATGCAATTGTAAATCAGGAAATTTTTACTGTTTCTGGTAAAATTGAAACCCAAATCGGCTGGAAAGAAGTCTATGGTCATGAAGAAGATAGTGAAGATCAAACATTACCATCATTAAAGCAAAATCAATTTTTACCAATCACTGAAATAACCAAAACAACTGGTCAAACAACCCCACCAGGTTATTTTAATGAAGCAACCTTATTATCAGCAATGGAAAATCCAGTTCGTTATACAAAAAACACTTCGAAACAATTAAGTTCTACTTTAGTCAACACAGGAGGTTTAGGGACTGTTGCAACTCGAGCAGATATTATTGAAAAATTATTTAATACCTTCTTAATTGAAAAAAGTGGTAATGATATTCATGTTACAAACAAAGGAAAACAATTGTTGAAATTAGTTCCACAAGATCTTAAAGAACCCGAGTTAACAGCAAAGTGGGAAATGGAATTAGCTAAAATTGCTAAAAAAGAACAAAAATCAAATATTTTTATTAATGAAATAAAAAAATATACTCGTTCTTTAATAGATGAAATAAGTTCTAGTGAAGCCAAATTCAAACACGATAATCTTACTACTAAAAAATGTCCAGAATGCAATCATTTCATGTTAGAAGTTAATGGGAAAAAAGGAAAAATGCTTGTTTGCTCTAACCCCGATTGTAAACATCGTGAATCTGTTTCCATCATCACAAATGCTCGCTGTCCTAATTGTCATAAAAAATTAGAACTTGTTGGTAAAGGTGACAAACAGATGTTTGTTTGTAAAACATGTGGTTATCGCCAACATATGAACGCCTTTAAAAAAGAACGAGAAAATAAAAATAAGCTGGCTCGTAAAAGTGATGTGAAAAGATATATGAATCAACAAAAACAACAGCAGACTGCTGTTGAAGATTCACCATTTGCTGCTCTTTTAAAACTCAAAGATGAATTAAAATAGTTCTTATCGTATTGATAAGAACTATTTTTACATCTAAATATTATTGACAAAACCATAAAAAGGGTAAAGCCGTCAAACAGCTCTAGCCCTATCTTTTCTTATTCTTGCTCACTTTTATTATCGCTCTCTAAGGAGTCTTTGATCGCCTGTGTAATTTCTTCCATAATTTCACTATGAGTACTTAAGAAAGTCTTAGCATTTTCACGCCCTTGACCTATTTTTTCACCTTTATACGCATACCATGCTCCACTCTTTTCAACAATATCTTTTTCTACTGCCAAATCAAGTACTTCACCATCACGAGAAATTCCTTTACCATAAATAATATCTACTTGTGTAGTTTTAAACGGTGGAGCAACTTTATTTTTAACAACTTTAATATTCACTTTATTTCCAACAATTTCTGTTCCTAATTTAATTGCTTCACTACGACGAATTTCGACCCGAACAGAAGAATAGAATTTTAATGCTCTTCCTCCTGTTGTTGTTTCTGGATTACCAAACATAATCCCAATCTTTTCTCTCAATTGATTAATAAAAATAATCGTACATTCAGATTTATTTAATTCTGCCGCAATTTTTCTTAACGCTTTAGACATCAAACGTGCTTGAAGTCCCATTTGCGAATCACCCATTTCACCATCAAGTTCTACTTGAGGCACTAATGCCGCAACCGAATCGACAACAACTAAATCAATCGCACCTGAACGAACCAAAGTTTCAGCAATTTCTAGTCCTTGTTCTCCAGAATCAGGCTGTGAAAGAATTAATTCATCAATATTAACTCCCAAATTTTGCGCATAAACAGGATCAATAGCATGTTCTGCATCAATAAAAGCAGCACGTCCTCCTTGTTTTTGACATTCAGCAATGGCATGCAATGTCAATGTTGTTTTACCACTAGATTCAGGTCCGTAAATCTCAATAATTCTTCCTTTAGGATATCCGCCGATTCCTAAAGCTAAATCTAAAGTTAAAGAACCAGTAGGAATTACATCAACACTAACGGCAGCGCGATCACCTAATTTCATTACAGAACCTTTTCCGTATTTTTTTTCAATTTGCTTAATTGCATCATCCAAAGCTTGGACTTTTTTAGCTTCTTCTTTATTCTCTTTAGTCTTTGCTTCTGCCATAATATTCATCCTCCTACTATTATATACCTATATAAATACTAATTTACTTTTATTTTTTCATTCAATTTTCGAATTACAAAATCAATTGCCTGTTTCTGGATTTCTTCACGAGTTCCCTTTAAATTCAATTCATAGATATTGACACCTTGGTATAAAATCCCAATATAAACTAATCCTACTGGCTTCCCTTCCATTGCATCAGGCCCAGCATTGCCTGTAAATGATACACAGACATCACTATCAAGAATTTGTTTTCCATTAACGCACATCAACGAAGCTACTTCTTTACTCACAACTCCATATTTTGAAATTATTTCATGCGAAATTCCTAATAATCTTTCCTTTGTTGTACTTTGATATGTTACTAAACTTCCTTTGTAAACCTTAGAAATGCCAGGAATACTTCCTAGCATTGCAGCAAAGTTACCTACTGTAAAACTCTCTACACTAGATATACTTATATTATATTGTATTAATGTTTTAGCTAATTCATCCATCACATTGTCTCCGTAAGCATCTCGCGATTTTTTAAGAAATAATCAATCCCGCTAATAACTGAAATTACTGTAGCTAGCCATGCTAAAGCGTTAGCTACATCGACTCCCAGTACAGTAAAAGGAAAATTATTAACTAATAAAAATCCTAATGCAATCATTTGGCTGACTGTCTTTAGTTTACCAAGTTTACTTGCCGCCACGACTACTTGTTTACTCGCAGCTGACATTTTAATCGCATCAACTATAGTATCCCGAGAAATCATTATAATAGGGATAATAATATTGATTGTCTGGTCACTTGCCAATAATAAGAAAATCGTATTAATTAACAACTTATCAGCAATTGGATCAGCAAATTTACCAAATGTTGTTATTAACTTTTCTTTTCGAGCTATTTTTCCATCAAAATAATCAGTAATTGATGCGATAATAAAGATAAATAAAATGATAATATTTACTAATGATATATTTGTCTCCAAAACATGATAGACAGGAACCGTAATTCCTGCACTATCATACGGAAACATATAAATAAGAATTAAGAAGGGAACTAACAATACCCTTGTAACTGTTAATTTATTCGGTAGATTCATTATTGCACCCGCGTAATTTTAAGGGTATGATTACCCCCATCATATTCACTTGCATCAATTTCTAGAGGTTGATCGTTAATGTAGAAACGATGTCCCATAAAATATCCTAATTTTAATTCCAAATTTTGGAAATTCTCTACCGGAATATCTAGTTCAACTATTTCTGGAGCTGCATCAGTTGCATTTGATTTATTAACATTATTGTAAATACCGCTCTTGAAGCCGCTATAATCACTACCATTGACATTTAATTGTGACCATGTCCGACCAACAAATTCCATTTTAAACTTGAAAGTAGTCATACTTGGATCAAGTTTAATACTATAATCTAACTCACCATTTTTAGTTATTTCAACTGTAGGCGTTTCAGCCTTCTTATCATCTTCATTTTTATCATCAGTATTAGAATTTTTGTTGTCATCACTGTCTTGTTTACCAGCATCATTATTTCCTTCGACAGTTGGTGTATTGTTATCTTTAAAATCTGGCGCTTCAGTATTAGAACGCCCTGCAACGATTGCATACCAAACAACAAAAATGATGGCCACACAAACCACACCAACTAAAGCATATTTAAAATATCTAAGCAAATAGCGATCTTCATAAACACGTTTATTAGAGATAGATTTTTTAGGTTTTACATTTTTTAAATCTTTAAATGTATCACTTACCTTACCAGAAATAGTAATGTTCTTTTTATTTTCTTCAACTAACCGTTTATTTAAATCCTCTTGACGAATTTCTTCTAACTGAATTTCTTGTGTCAGTGCTTCAAATTCAGCATCTAATTCTTTTTCTTCTAACCCTAGGTATTTAGCAATTTTCCGTAAATACATTTTCAAATATAATTCGTCACCTTTATATTTGTCAAACTTACCTGATTCTATATCTTTTAAGACAGCTACTGAAATAAATGTTCCTTTGGCCAACTCTTCAATCGTGACCCCTCTAGCCTCACGTTCTCGTCTAACATGTTCACTAATATTTTCCATGAGCTATCCTCCTTTTTTCCATAATTATAAAAAAGCCTATAATAAACACATAAATTATATCATAATTATTATTTATGACAATAACCTAATCACATTTATTTTATGAAAGATTTTAAAAAAATATACCTTAAAAAAACCACCTTATATATGATACTTTATAAATATAAACTATTTATAAACTAATTGAAATTAATTGAGTAATTTTTTTAATCCATTTATTAGTCTACAAGTTGACAATATAAACGGTCAAGTAATTTTTAACAAACACATTAAATCACAAAATCAAAAAAAGGCTATGGATTGATGTGACCCCCAAAAGTTAGCTCAAAAATCTAACTATCAGAATACTGGTACAAAACTTACAGCCTTTTTCTAATACTTATTATAATAAAGATTGATATAATTCTTTAATTTCAGCAACGCTAGTTTCTCGTGGATTACCAGGGCGGCAAGCGTCATCATATGCTGATTGTGATAAAAAGTCAAGATCTTCAACTTTAACAATTTCTTTTAAATCAGCTGGAATTCCCACATCTTGAGATAATTTTTTAACCGCATCAACAGCAGCTTTACGATATGCTTCTTGATCCATTCCTGTAGTATCAACACCCATTGCCTCAGCAATATCTTTATACTTAGTCCCTGTTGCAGGAGCATTATATTCCATTACTGTTGGTAAAATAATCGCGTTAGCCACTCCATGAGGTGTATCGTATAAAGCACCTAATGGGTGAGCCATTGAGTGAACTATTCCTAAACCAACATTTGAAAATCCCATTCCAGCAATGTATTGTCCTAATGCCATACCTTCACGACCCTCAGGAGTATTTTCAACAGCACCTCTTAATGAACGAGCAATAATTTCAATCGCTTTAATGTGGAACATATCACTCATTTCCCATGCTCCTGCGGTAATATAACCTTCGATAGCATGAGTTAAAGCATCCATTCCTGTAGCAGCAGTCAATCCTTTCGGCATACTTGCCATCATGTCTGGATCAACAAATGCAACAACTGGTAAATCATGAGGATCAACACAAACCATCTTTCGATCTTTTTGTGCATCAGTAATTACATAATTGATTGTAACTTCAGCTGCAGTCCCAGCGGTTGTGGGAACAGCCAAAATAGGTGTACAAGGATTTTTAGTTTCAGCTACACCTTCAAGACTTCTTACATCACTGAATTCCGGATTTTTATCAATGATTCCAATCGCTTTAGCAGTATCCATTGAAGAACCTCCACCAATAGCGATCATATAATCCGCTTTGGCTTCCTGTAAAGCTTTTACACCGCTTTGAACATTTTCAATAGTTGGATTTGGTTTAATATCAGAATAAACTACATAGTCTAAATTTGCTGCATCTAATAAGTCTGTGACTTTTTTAGTAACTCCAAATTTAATTAAATCCGGATCTGAGCATACCATTGCTTTTTTAAAGCCACGAGCCTTTACCTCAGTTACGATTTCCCTGATAGCACCACTTCCATGATAACTTGTTTCATTTAAAATAAATCTGTTTGCCATATTAAAATCTCCTTTTGTTTTATTTCTTGATAAAATTTTAACATGGATTTTTCAATATATTCAAGTTACAGATGTAAGCGTTTGTAACATTTTCGTGATTGTCATGCAATTTAGTTGCAGTAATAAAAAAGTATGTTTCCCTACTTTTTTATATTTAAAATAAACGGCTCTAACCGTTGCGGTAATGCTTCAATCAATAATTTTACAATATCATCTATACTAATCGGCATATCACTCAATACCCATTCAACGGTCATATCAATCGATCCTTTGCAATACATCTTTAACAAAAAATCAATATCAGCAGTAACTGATTGCCCCAAATTCTTCTCAATGATGTTTTTATAAAACTCATATATACAATTAAAATCATAATTAACCAGATTATTATAATCATTAGATTTAAATGCTTCTTTAAAAAAGGAATGTTCGCTTTTAATAAAAGCAAACTTTAATTGTAAAGCCTCTTGTAAAGAACACCCATCGCCCATTTGACGAAATGACTTTAAAACCAGCTTTTCGAAGTACCAGTTAACCAAGTCATATTTATCTTTAAAGTAGCGATAAAATGTCTGACGCGTCATCCCGCTGCGTGTAACAATATCAGTTACTGCAATTTTATCCAAGGGATGAACCTTAATTAAACCTTTAATTGCTTGAGCAAATACATATCTTGTTTTATCATGTTTATTCATATTCATACCTCTTTAATAATTATAAACGAGGATAAAAAAATAGACAAATAAAAAAGCTGAAAATATTCAGCTAAATAACGACTCGTTTTGTAAGCCAAGTTCTGTTTTTCAAACGATTATTTATCTATGCACATGCATCCGCCTTCGCGTTCATTTCCGTTTAGACGATTCCCCTACCAAATTTGGGTTTCTTCCTTGCAGAGTTTACCTCTTTTCAGCTAATCTTTCGATTAGAATAGTCTCTGTGGCACTTTACGGCTTATCAACCATACTTACGCTTAGGTCTTAGGCCCGTCGTTAGCTCACGCTACTGTGACTTATTGATTCGTCACATACAAACACTACAAGCATCGCAGCTTGTGGAAGCCTGGACTTTCCTCTACTTTTGTAGCAATCGTTTTCTACGAGTCTATTATATTTTACTTATTTCTAAATAGAAAACAAGTATTATTTTTCAAACAGTCGTGATAAAACAAATTTATCAATTACTTTTGCAATAGCCTTCCTTATTAGATGCTTTAGTTATATAATCATATTCCACTTTAATCCTTGCTACACTATTTTCAACTTCATTTCTTTCACTTTATCAACACCACGATGATTAAATTCAATATAACGATTTTACCTAAATTACTTACACCAAGATTTTTATCAAAAACCTCTGTTACTTCCATCCTATCAGCTATTCGATTCAATATCATCTTGCTAAAAGTTGCAAATTAATCAGAACTATTATTCTAATAGTTACTCAAAGCGCTTTATTCAGCGATTTCCAAACTTCCAGTTCCTATCCAAATATTTTCCATCCCTACCATGCAATCGCACCTCAAGAATGTTGTATACACCTAAAATAAAAAAATTGTTATTTTTTAAATTGACGTTATTGACAATTCTTTTTTTATGAATAATATATAGTTAATAAAGTTAACTAAGAGGTGGAATTATGAAAGAACCAGAATGGATAAAAATGATAAATTACTCACAAGAAATTCGTTTGTTTTCGCATTTATTAAATCGCCGAGGTAAGCCAAAAAATGTTCTTACTAAAGACGAACTAGATTTATTATCAATACTAATTATCGATGATGAAATAATTACCCCTATTATTATCAGCAAACGAATGGGTGTATCAAAACCATTAGTAAGCCGTCTTATTGAGCAATTAAATAAAAAAGAACTGTTACTTAAAAGTCCACACCCATTTGATAAACGTAGTTATTGTTTAAAAATAACTGCACAAGGAAGAAAACATCTTGATGATATATATACTTATTATTTAGAACCCATCTATCAATTAAAAAAGAAATTACCATCTGATGATTTTACACAATTAATCAACTTAATAAAAAAATCTAATATAACCTTAAAAGGAGGACAATAATGACTATTTATCAAGCAATGCAATTAAATGTTAAAAACTTAAAAGCTGCAATTAGTGATGCACCTACAAAAAAAGATAAACATCGTTATATTGCAGCAATGATCCTAAGAAATATTTTCTGCTTAGCCTTTTGTATTATCTTTATCACTTTTTTTACAACACTTTTTGGAAATGAAAATAGTTCAGTAGGAATAATCGGTCTGTTGGCAGTATTATCTCTTCGCTTTACTGATTTAGATTTTAATATTAAACAAAGTACATTAGCCCTAATTGCCAGTTTTGTAATATGTGCTATTGCTCCGCATTTAGCCAATATAGTCCCATTGGGCTTTGGGTTATTAATAAATTTTAGCGCTTTACTACTAATCTTAATACTTACAAGTCATCAAGTTAGTTACGCTAACCATTTTACCTTTATTCTTGGTTATATTCTCTTATGGGGAAACGATGTCAGCGAAAACAGTTATACTCTGCGGATTATTGCCATGATGGTTGCAGCCATCTTTACAGCACTTGTCTATTATCATTGTCACTATCAACAAACGATGAAACTTAACTTCAAAGACATTCTTAAAGATTTTTTTAGTCCTAGCAAGCGAACATTTTGGTATCTAAAAATCAGCAGTGCGATTGCCTTGGTTATTTTTCTTGGAGAAATGCTTAATTTTTCAAGAACTATGTGGATTGCATTTGCATGTATGTCAATAATCAACATCGATCATGAACAAATTATCTATAAATTTAAACATCGTGCTCTTTTTGTTGTTGTTGGCAGTATAATTTTTGGGATACTATTTACAATAGTTCCTAAAGAATATTTAGTGTTAGCAGGGATTTTAGGAGGAATCATGGTAGGTTTTAGCGGCAGTTATCATTGGCAGACCGTTTTCAACTGTTTTGGCGCCTTAGCAATCACCATTGATTTATTTGGATTTTTAAATGCAATCATCATTAGAATCGTTGCCAATATCGCCGGTAGTATTTTCAGCTTTGTTTATCACCACCTTTTTGAAAAGATTATTCAATTATTAATAAATGAGAATCTAATGTTTGATAATAATTTATAATAGAATATCTAATTAAACGTGCTCTTAGAGTTTAAACAACTAAACTTTAAGAGTATTTTTATAACAAAAAAAGAGGCTTTCCTCTAATTTTCCTTTAGAAGTCACCCCCAGATATATTTTTATCCTATCAATACCTTATTAATAATCAGTCCAATTGCCCCACTGACAATAAAAATCAAACCGACCCCAACCTTCTTTTTTCGTGAATTCATTACTTCTCTATCTTGATTTGATAATGTTGATGGATATTTATGGCGACCAATTAAATACAAAATCAGCCCGCTAGAATTTTGTCCTCCAATCGCTATAAATCCTAAAAATTTAGGGTGTTTTAACCCTCGACTTCGAGCATCAAGCTCTGCTATCTTAAAAACTTGATAAGCTGTATTTACGGCTCCAGGCAAAACAATAAAAACTAATATTATCTCATACCATTTCATTTTCTTTTCTCCTAAAATTTTTTTATTACCTGATAAAATAAAGCAGCAATACTACACATAGCAATCACCAGGACACTTGCCAGTAAATATTTATTATTTGAAATTATAGTATTAAAAATAACTAAACCAAAAAATAAAATAATATTAATTATAGCAACACAAATTAATTTTTTATTACTACTAACAATATTGGTACTTTCATTCAAATGTTCAATCATCTTATCATCACCTTTCAATAGTTCATCCAAACTAATTTGATATAGATCACTTAATTTAATAATACTAATAATATCTGGATAAGTTTTAGCATTTTCCCAATTTGAAATTGTCTGTCTTGATACTTGCAACTCATCAGCTACATGCTCTTGAGTTAGCTCAACTTTTATACGAGCTGTTTTAATTTTCTTTGCAATTTCCATTAATCCTTCCTCCTGATTGCATCATCACATTTATCCCCTTAATTGTCTATCAAAAACTTTTGACATCGATATTTTTACTGTCAAAACCCTTTTACATCATAATAAAAGACACTTTATTGCTTATAAAGTGTCTTATTAACAATTATCTATTCTGATTAAATACGACTTTTTCTAATAACGATAATCTTTTTAAAATATCAACGTTTGTAGAAAGATTTTCTTCCATCGCATGGATATTATCATCTTGAAGAGCCTTTTCTCTTTCAAGTTTAGCAATCTTGATCTTTTGTTCGCTTAAACGCGCTTCCAGTTGATCAATCTTATCATACGAAGCATTTAACATAGCTGCAAAAGCTTCATAATCATTTACAACCATATCTAAAAAATGATCTACTTCTTCAGCATTATATCCTTTAAAATCTACTTTGAATTCTTTAGCTATTATCTTTTTAGGGCTTAACATTACTTTCTTTTCCAAGTTTATCAACTCCTTATCTCTACTTTATATTGAAACAAAAAATTGTCTTAAATGCAAGCGATTAATCGATTATTAACATAATGTTAGTGATTTTACTTAAATTGACAATGTTTTGGAAACTCATAAGATACTATGATATTTTAAGACAGATATGGTATAATACCTTCGTAAAGTAATAAAAAGGAGCAAGCATGGTTAATTATCCAAATATGAAAAAAACAACTGTTCATCAAACAAAGCTAATTGATGGAAAGTTAAATACTCGTCATCGGGGAATGAATTTAGAAGAAGATTTAAATTTGACTAATAAATATTATTTAGCTAGAAAAATCGCAAATATTCATAAAAAACCTACCCCGATTCAGATTGTTAAAGTAGATTATCCTAAAAGGTCTGCAGCTAGAATTGTTGAAGCATATTTTAAGACTCCTTCAACCACCGACTATAATGGGATATATAAAGGTAAATATCTGGATTTTGAAGCAAAAGAAACTAAAAAACAGAATTTTCCTTTTACGAATATTAGTGTTCATCAAATCGAACATTTAAAAAGCGTGATTGAACACCAGGGAATTGCTTTTGTAATTATTGCTTTTACCCATCTAAATGAGGTATACTTAGTTAATGCATCATATGTAATTGATGCATACTATCAACCTGATCAAAAATCTATCTCTTATCAAACGGTTAAAGAAAAGGGACATTTAATTGAACAGGGATTTAATCCCCGCTTAGATTATTTAAAGATAATTGATCAGTATTATTTAGGAGGTCACGAAAATGACAGATAGCCCTACAAGAAAAAGAAAAACAAAGAAAAAATTAAATTGGAAAAAAGTCGCTACATCTCTAGTAGTTGTAATTTTAATAGTCTGTTTAGGTATGGGTTGCTTCTTTGCCTGGTCAGTATACAAAGAAACCGATGATTTCTCAGCTAAAAAATTACTTTCTGGGGAAGCGAGTAAGATGTATGATATTAATGGTGAATTAATGTATACATTTGGTAGTGACACAAATGGTAAACGTGAAAACGTTACTTATGAGGATTTACCACAAGTATTGATTGATGCCGTTGTTGCCGCAGAGGATTCTCGTTTCTTTGAACATAACGGTTTTGATTTACCACGTATTGCTAAAACAATGATCACTAACTTAGCTCATTTAAGTATTCGTGGGGGAGGATCAACAATTACTCAACAGGTAATTAAAAAATCTTACTTTCCAAAAGAAGAACAAACTTATACGCGTAAACTAAGTGAAATCATTCTTGCAATTCAGGCAACTAAAGAAATTAGTAAAGAAGAAATAATTACTTTATATTTAAATAAAATTTATTTTGGCCGCAGCACTAGCTCAATCGGAATTGCTGCAGCTAGTAAATACTATTTTAACAAAGATGTCTCACAACTTACGCTTCCAGAAGCCGCTCTATTAGCAGGAACATTGAATTCGCCAAGTGCATATGATCCATATTATAATTTAGAAAAAGCGACTCAACGTCGAGCAACAGTTTTAAATTTAATGGTTGATCATGGGTACATCACTCAGGAAGAATGTGATTTAGCAAAACAAGTAAAAGTCGAAAATACTTTATCACAAGGTATTACTTCTTCTGACGATGCTTTAGCTGCTTATGTAGATATCGTCACTAAAGAAGTTAAAGAAAAAACTGGCTTGGACCCTGCAGAAACTCAAATGAATATCTATACATATTGCAATCAAGAAGTACAAAAAATGGCTACAGCAATGGCTAATGGTGAAACTTATAAATATAGCGATGAAGATATGCAAATGGGTGGTAGTGTTCAATCTACTCAAGATGGTCGGATCATCGCCGTTATCGGTGGACATAACTACAAATCCGGTGATTTAAATAAAGCTACCGTAAAACAACAGCCTGGTTCATCAATGAAACCACTATTAGACTATGGTCTTGCCTACAAATATCTAAATTGGAGTACTGTTAATACTGTTAAAGACGAGCCATTGACTCTAGGCGGTAAAACAATTAAAAACTGGGATGGTCAGTACCATGGTTCAATGAGTATTTCTGATGCCCTGCTTAATTCATGGAATATCCCAGCCATTACAACTTTCCAAGAAGTAAAAAAAGCAGCTGGCAGCGATGCGATTATTAAAGACATGGAATCTGTTGGTATCGATATGTCTGACCAAGATAAAGAATTAAGTGATACTTATGCAATCGGTGGCTGGAAAACCGGTGTAAGTCCAGTTGAATTAGCTGGTGCATATGCAACGATTGCAAATAATGGTAATTATATCGAATCTCATACAATCAACTATGTTGAAGTTGTCGAAACAAATAAAACCGTCAAAATTGATGAAGAATTGCAAAAAAATGTTACTCAAAGCATTGGTGAAGACGTATCTTTCATGATTCGTGAAACAATGTTAAGCTATTCAAGCAGTACTACAGGAAGTTATTCATCACTAAGCGGACTTGATAACGTTGGCGCTAAGACAGGAACGTCTAACTGGGACAGTACTAGTCCATATGTTAAAGCAGGCAAGAGCCGAGATTTATGGATGACTGCTTACACCCCTGACTATACATGTTCAGTATGGATGGGATTTGATACAACAGGTATCAAAAAAGGTAAGAATACTTCTGACTATAAAGCTTATCCAGCTAAAGTAGTCGCTGAATTACTAAAATACTTACAAAAAAATACAACCGACAAAAAATCATATCCTGAGCAACCATCTGGTGTTGAACAAATTCAAGTTGTTGCGGGAACATATGATAGTCCGACTGCTAATACACCTGCTAGTCAAATCTTAACAGGATGGGCTAAAACAGGATATGGTCCAACTACAGCAGCTAAAGACCCTGAAATTAATACTTTATCAGCATTCGAGGCTTCTATTAATGGTAATGGTAAAATAGATGTTAGCTTTACCGCCTATGAACCTGCAAATCCTGACATTGTCTATGTTGTTGAAATCTATGATGAATCAAATAATCTTTTATATAGTACTAAATTGACTACAAATAGTGGTACGATTGATTATGCCCCAACCGGTAAAGTAAAGGTTGTTGGATATTATGCATATTCAAGCGGTAGTCCAACATCTAATAAAATCGAAAAAACAATTGGTTCAAGTGCTAAATTAGATAAAGTAAATTATTCAATTACTTCCGGTGGTTCTTCTGTTACTAATGGTTCGACCACAGCAACCAGTTCAGTTGCAATTAAAGTAAACGCTCAAAGCAGTAGTAATACGATTACGATTCAATTTATGAATTCTTCAGGAGGAACAATTGGTTCACCTAGTACCTTTACAGGTAGTGCAACTAAAGAATTCGCATTAACACCAGGTGCTCAATATACCGTTAAAATCACTGAAAGTGATGGTACTAATACAGTTAGTGCTTCAATCAGTTTTACTGTTGGTGGTAATTCAAACCCTGGAGAATAATAATAAAAATATCAGCTTTTAATAAAGCTGATATTTTTTATTAAAAAGACATCCTCAGGCGCCTATAAGTATTTATTTTTAATCGGATCCTTACACATATCAAACAGTTTACATTCTGTACAACTAGGGTTAGTTGCTTTACAAAAGTATCTTCCAAAGAAAATAAATTGATGATGGGATTTATTCCATCTATTTCTTGGTATAGAACGACATAGTTTCTTTTCAACAGTTAAAACATTGTCATCTCTTTTAGCAAAGCCTAATCGTTTAGAAATCCTTTCAACATGCGTATCAACTGCAAAGGCTGGTATATCAAATGCTACAGAACGCACAACATTTGCTGTTTTACGACCTACCCCCGGTAGACTCTCTAATTGTTTTTGATCACTTGGTACAATACCATCAAACTGCTCAATTAAAACATGTGATAATGCTAGTAAGTTTTTAGCTTTGTTTCGATAAAGTCCAATGGTTTTAATATCCTGCTCTAATTCCGGTAAACTAGCTTGACTTACTGCTTCAACAGTCGGATATTTTTTGAATAAATTTTCTGTCAACTGATTAACTTTTTTATCTGTTGTTTGTGCTGATAACATTACTGCAACCAATAATTGAAAATCACTTTCATGATTAAGTTCACAATAAGCATCTGGAAACAATTCATCAAAATATTCTAATACTCGGTTAGTTTTTTCTTTATTCATTTTCCCACCATTTATATTCACTAATTGGAACTTTTCGCTGTGGTTGTTCACTTTCAACATAGCGTTGTTTAATACCATTTTTAGCCCAATTATTCAATATCCCTTCTACATATCTAAAATTAAGAACTTGGCTCTTCACTGCCTCTTTTAAGGCTTTAACAATCATTTCATCACTATAATCGCTTTCTTTCCAATCTTTAATAATATTTAATTCAATTGGTGATAAAGGTCGTCCAAATTGTTCTTCAAAAATAGTAACAATATTAAGACTCTCCTCCTCTTGTTTAGCACTCGCTGATTCATGATCTTGTAATAGTTTATCTTCAAGATGATTCAAACTAATTGAACCAGCTCGGTTATAAATAAGTTTTTTATTTAATAAACTTTGTAGCACCTTATTAAGATCATGACTTGTCAACATCGAATAATTTTGAATCATCTGTGGCGTTACTGTCTTGATCCCTGCTTCCATTAAAGTATAAATAAGCAGCAAAATATGACATTCATTACCGTCAATCTTTAATTCCTTTGCGCTTAACACCAGTAGTCGTTCAATATTAATGCATTTACTTTCAACTAAACTCTTTAACATCATTCTATCCATTATCAATTCGATATGCCTTTACGAATTCCCCATTATCAATTCCATAAAAAGCATAAACCAGTGAATCCTTTCCTTGATACATTAAACAATAGACAAAGATTTCATTTTCATAACCAACTGAAACTTCACTTGGCTCCTGTTTATATTTTTCTTTAAATGCGTTAATACATACTTGTTGATCCACTACATCACCACTATAAGATTTAATTAATTTATATTTTTCATCAAAAACTGCATATTGTTGTTTTTTGCCCTTGGTTGCACGAATAATATAGTAACTTTTATCACTATTATAGCGGTCAAAATACTTAACATTACTATAATTATTCTCTTTAACAATAACATTTTCAATACTTGTAATCTCATTTTTATGTTTTGAATAGGGAACATGAACCCAAAGCATATAAAAACTAACAACTATTAAAACTAAAACTAAAAAAACAATTAATATATTAAAACGATTTTTTCGTAAAAATTTCAAAATAACACCAACTTTCCTCGCTTAATTATTATACTATCAATTATCATAATATAAAAGAAAAAATCTCTAAAAGAGATTTTTAATCACGATCATTACCTATAACGATCAATACAATTCTTAATAATGACAGTACCGTCGACAACATCGCTGCCACATAAGTAAACGCCGCTGCTGATAACATTGATTTAGCCCCACTATATTCATCGGTAGTGAGATAGTTAGCTTTTAAGATTCTTAATGCTCTTGAAGAAGCATCAAATTCTACTGGCAAAGTAACAATTTGAAATAACAAGATTCCTCCCATTAAAAATACTCCGATCCAAGCAACACTTGTATTTCCCATGATCAAACCAATAAATACAGCAATCCATCCCAAATATTGTCCAACATTGCATAATGGCAAGATAGCATTTCTAAATACGAGCGGCTTATAACCAACTAAATGCTGGATTGCATGCCCACATTCATGACTAGCTACCGCAAGTGCCGCAATCGATGTTCCATCATGAATTTCACGTGACAAATTGATTGTCTTATTTCGAGGGTTGTAATGATCAGATAATTTTCCATTAACAACATGAATTTGAATATCACTCAATCCATTTCGATCTAAAATTTCTCGTGCAACCATCGCTCCGGTTATACCTCGGCTATTGGGGATTCTTTCATAGCGTTTATATGCACTATTAACTTTTATTTGACCATATATCATAATTAATGATCCAATAATAACTAATAAATACCCAAACATATAATAGCTATTCATTGGAAAATAATAAAATGGCATATATATCAACTCCTTTACACTCTATTATACACTATATTATTAACTTATTATTAATAAAATAAAAATGCAATGATTAATTCATTGCATCTTTCAAACGATTACTAGGTTTGAATGTAACTGTCTTGCTTGCAGGAATGACCATTTCTTCTTGAGTTTTTGGTGAAATTCCTTTGCGAGCTTTACGATCATTTACTTTAAATGTTCCAAATCCAGAGATTAAAACTTTATCTCCTTCAACAACACTACGCGTAATTGTATTAAAAACTGTGTCTACTAAAATTTCGGCATCTTTTTTAGTTAAGTTTCTTTCTTTAGATACTGTTTCGACTAACTCTTTCTTGTTCATAACAACCTCCATAATTCTAATACTTCGAAAGTATAACATTAAAAAGTACCGATTTCAAGCACTTTTATAGCACAATTGCAATTACATTACTTTTGCCCTTATTAACAATTTTTGACAAAATATCATGCAGTCTTAAACTGGCATTTTCAGGGATTGCATTTAGCTTAATATACATACCTTCTTCAATCAAATCACCAAGTTTACGACCAAATACATCACAATCAAAAATCGCTTGTTTATCATTTCCACTAGAATTCAAATATTCAATAAATGCTTCTGCTTGTTCCCTCGATCCAATAATTGGTTCAAAAGTACTTTCAATATCAACTTTGATCATATAAGTAGTTCCTGCTTTAGAAACAAGTTTCATCCCATAACGAGGTCCTTGTTTAATAATTTCTGGATCACTCAACTCAATTTCATCTAACTTTGGAATTGCATAACCATATCCTGTCTGCTTTACCATTCTAATAGCATTTGAAAAACCTTCATATTCTTTTTTTATATCTACTAGTTCTTGAATAAAGGTTAAGAAAGTTGCCTGATCAAATCCTTTATCGCCAATTATTTCTTCTAATATTTCATTATATAGCCCTTCACGTTCTTCAATTTTTAAAGTAGCACTTGAAGTAGTTGTATCTATTCCTGTTAAGTAAGCTTTATCAACAAAATCATATTCGCTGATCGTATCACCAATCCGTTCTACATCTTTAAACTTTTTAATTGATTGTAATGATTCTTTTAATGATGTATCTAATGTTTGTTTTAACCAATGACTATTTGACATCATTGCTAACCATTTAGGTACCTCGATACGTACTTCACTGATTTTAAATTCATATAATGCATCTTTTAATAATGAAACAATTTGTGGTTCTTCCATATTTGTAACATCCATAGATAGAACTGGAACATCATATTTAGCGGTTAAACGTTCATACTCTTTTTTACAAGCAGAACTGTTGACATCTTTAGTATTAATTATAATAATAAACGGCTTATCAATGTCTAATAGTTCTTCAACAATACTATCAGTCGCTTCATTATAATTAGCTCCTGGAATATCACAAATACTACCATCACTAGTTATAACGATTCCAATTGTTGAATGATCTTGTATAACTTTTTTCGTTCCGACTTTGGCTGCTTGATCAAATGGAATTGATTCTAAATACCAAGGCGTTTTAACATAGCGTATTCCTTGATCATCTTGATATCCTTTTGCTCCTTCAATAACATAACCAACACAATCAACTAGTCGGACATTAACTTTAAAATTCTCATCCATTAACATTTCTACTGCTTGATTAGGAATAAATTTAGGTTCTACAGTCATAATCATTTTACCTTTACCAGACTGTGGCAATTCGTCAATGGCACGCAGTTTTGCATCTTTATCTTCGATATATGGAATGACCGCCATTTCCATAAAACGTTTGATAAATGAAGATTTCCCACTTCGAACCGGTCCAACCACCCCTAAATATATGTCCCCATCGCACCTTTTTGCGATATCATGTAAGATATTTTTCGTTTCCATTGTAAACTCCTCTCTTCGTATTATTTATATGAAATATGCCTATATTTAGAACACATCTAATTATTAATTTGGTATAATTGATAAAGGAGGTATTTCCATGTACTCATATTTAGAATTAGAGAATAAATCTTTTGAAGATTTTTACTTGAAATTTTGCGGGATGCAAGAATGTAAACCTAATTATTCATATGGTCCAGCTGTTCGTCCAAATTATCTATTACATTACTGTCTCTCCGGTCAAGGTGAATATCACGTTAACAACCAAGTATATCAGATTAAAGCAGGTGATGCTTTTTTAATAATGCCAAACGTTGTCACTTATTATCAAGCCGATCAACATGAACCTTGGACATATTTATGGATCAGCTTTGATGGTTCTAAAACTCGTCAATATTTAAAACGATGTAATTTAGATGAACATAATCTTGTAGTTCATTGTGATTATATCAATGAATTGAGAGAAACAACGATTGCTATTCTTGCACACAATAAACTAAGCTATAGTAACGAGTTATTTATTCAAGGACAACTGTATACCTTTTTTAGTTTTTTAGCCAAAAGTGCTAATATTACTTATAATGATAATGTAGCCCCTAACTACAATCCATATGTTGATAAAGCAATTGAATATATTCAAAATAATTACCAGGAAATGGTAACAGTCAACGAGATTGCTGATTACCTTTCTCTCAACCGCAGTTATCTAACAACATTATTTAAAAAGCATCTTCATTTATCACCACAAGAATTTTTATTAAAGTATCGAATGATGCGCGCCGAAGATCTTCTTACTAATACTGATCTTACAATTAATCAAATTGCCTTCTCTTGCGGATATTCTAACCAATTATCTTTTTCAAAAGCATTTAGTAATTCACATCAAATGGCACCACGTGATTATCGTAAACAATTTAAATTAGTTGATAATTCAAGAATGAATGATCCTCATGAACGCAAAGAATAGATTATTAGATCAATCTATTCTTTTTATTAATTATTATTGCTTTTATTCATGTAAGTAATTGCAATTATAATATATTAATAATGATTACTATTACCCATTTAAAAGAATTAGAAAAGTTAAGTAGTATTTGCGAATTTGTTTATACTAGATCTTTCCACCTGAATTTTGTCCAATTTACAAAATGACAAGTTTAAAATTGTTAGAAGCCAATAATGTGAAAACGAGAGCAAAAGGAAATATTCACCGATACACTAAAGATTACCTTCATTTATACGTTTGTCCTACCGGAGCAAGTGATACACAAGATGATCAAATTAAGGCTTCAAAATGTATTAACGCACGCCTGTGATTAAATGCCATTTCTATGGTCCCTTATGACTATCCACCACGAAATAAAGAAGTTAAAATGCTTAATGAGTTAGGTTATTTAACCTGAAGTAAAGCAAAACAAGAAGTAATAGCTCAAAATCTTTCAAAACAAACAAGCAATCCTGTTATTAAGCAAATAGCTAACACTCTAGTCAAATCTAACCGATTAATAAATGAAGACATTGCTCGTAAATCAAGATTTATGCTACCTCAAAGTTTATATACTAGAAACTTTTTAAACAAGTTATTGAAAAATGCTAAAAATGACGTGAGAAAGATTTAATTAATAAACTACTAAAAAATTCCTTGTAATGAAAAAAGCTAATTTAAACATATATCAAATAAAGATTCATAAATTAATAAAATATAAATTGCTTTTTAATTTAATAAGCGTTATAATTAAATAGTAATGATTACTATTTAATAAATTTGGAGGAAAAGAAGATGAAATACGTTTGTAAAATTTGTGGATTTATTTATGATGAAGCTACTCAAGATGCTAAGTGGAATGATTTAGATACTGATTGGGTATGTCCGGTTTGTAAAGCTCCAAAAGAAAAATTTGAAGCAGTAGCAGAAACTAGTACTAGTAAATATGCGGGAACAAAAACTGAAAAGAATTTAATGGAAGCCTTTGCTGGTGAATCAATGGCTCGTAATAAATATACTTTCTTTGCTGAAGCAGCTCGTAAAGAAGGATTAGAGCAAATTGCTGCAATTTTTGAAGAAACAGCTGATCAAGAAAAACAACATGCTAAAATGTGGTTTGCCGCATTTCATGGAATTGGAACAACTGATGAAAATCTAGAAGCAGCCGCTGCAGGTGAAAATGAAGAGTGGACTGAAATGTATGCAAGAATGGCCCAAGAAGCACGTGAAGAAGGTTTTGAAGAATTAGCAATTAAATTTGAAAATGTTGCTATCGTTGAAAAATCCCATGAGAAACGTTATCTAAAATTATTAGAATCATATAAAAACGGCACAACATTCAAAGGCGATGCCCCAAAAGGATGGAAATGTCGTCAATGCGGATTCATTTATGAAGGAGATGAAGCACCTGAACATTGTCCTACATGCGGATATCCTAAAGCCTTTTTTGAAAGAATGTGTGAAAATTACTAATAAGAATTAATATAACTATTTTAAAAAGATGTAATTAAATATAATAATTAAATATTTGGATTGATTACTTTATAAAGAAATCAATCCTTTTAATTTATGACTTTTTGATTATAATATTCTAAATCCATACCTATAAACTATTTTAAATCTGATTAAAAACTTCTCATCTAAACAGTTCTCTTTGATATATAAATACCCCACAAGCTAGAATAACGGTTTACCGTAGAATAGCTCTACACTTAAGCCTGTCTTATCCAACTCGTGAGGTTTACTCAGGATTATTATATTTTTGCTTTTAATACGTAGATTCTAGATAAATAATCTCCATTAGTCCCATCGTATTTTTCTTTATTTTCACCGCAAGAACTATCAGTTGTAATTAAACCCAAGTTCATTAATTCATCACCATAATGAACTGTATTATTAAGATTAACATGATATTCTTTATCCGGATCTAATCCCAACAGCTTTACACGACGGTAACCAACATTAACTTCCTGCAAAGTACGATAATATCCAATAATAGCAGTATTCTGATCCTGTGATACAACCATCCAAACAGTCTCATTACCTTCAAATGGACTTTTTAAACGGTAAAACGTTCCAAACTGAATAATCTCCCGATAGTCCTTCATAAAGGTGATTTGTTCTTTAACTTTTATCTGTTCATCCATGCTTAATTTATTAAGATCTAATTCGTATCCAAAAGTACCAAAATAAGCAACATTTGCCCTTGTTTCAATCGGTGTATTTCTCAACAACTGATGATTTGGCGCTGCCGATACATGAGCTCCAAGACTCGAAACAGGATATACCATTGATGTTCCATATTGGATTTTCAAACGTTCTAGCGCATCAGTATCATCACTGGTCCAACATTGTGGTGCATAATACATCATTCCTGGATCAAAACGAGCACCACCACTAGCACAAGATTCAAATAAAATTTCAGGAAAACGACTTGTTAACAATTCATATAACTGATACACTCCTAAAATATATTCATGCATAACTCGTCCCTGACTCTCACTATCGTGACAACTAGAGTAAACTTCTGTCATACAGCGGTTCATATCCCATTTAATATAAGAAATATTTGCTTTATCAATTACTTCTGTCATCATATTATAAACATAAATAACGACTTCTGGATTTGAAAAATCTAATACAAATTGATTACGTCCATGACTACTAGGACGGTTTGGTGTTTCTAAAATCCACTGTGGATGATTACGATATAAATCAGAATTTTTATTGACCATTTCTGGTTCAAACCACAAACCAAACTTCATTCCCAGATTATTTATTTTTCTTGATAAACCACTAATTCCACTTGGTAATTTTTGTAAATTCGGATACCAGTCACCTAACCCTGCAACATCATTATTACGTTTACCAAACCAGCCATCATCAAGAACAAATAACTCGATTCCTAATTTTTGAGCAGTTCCAGCAATATCCATAATTTTTTCTTCATCAAAATCAAAGTACGTTGCCTCCCAATTATTAACTAAAATAGGTCGTACTTGATCACGATATTTCCCACGAGCCAATCGTCTTTGATAAAGTTTGTGGTAAGTTTGTGACATTTTATTTAGTCCATCATTTGAATACACCATGACTACTTCCGGAGTTTGAAAACTTTCTCCTTTTTCAAGACTCCAGCTAAAACAGTGGGGATGTATTCCCATCATCACTCTTGTAACATCATAAGTATCAACTTCAACCTGAGCTAAAAAATTCCCACTATATACAAAACTAAATCCTAAAACCTCACCAGCATATTCATTACAATTTTCACGCTTTAAAGCGATGAAAGGATTAAAATTATTACTTGAACATCCTCTTAGAGAATATATAGATTGAATTCCATGCTCTAGCTTTCTCTCCTTAATGCTCCTTTCACGAGCCCAAGCACCTGTTAATTCAATCATCTCATATTCTTTGTCGGGTAAATCAAGTGACATACTCATCACTTGCTCTAAAGTTATTTTTTGTTCACCGCAATTTTCAATGTAAGCATTTCTTGTAATTACCGGCATATTTTCAAAAATTGTGTAACTTAAAATAATTTTTGAATCAATTATATTATCATATAAAGTTATTAATAAAGTTGTTGCTTCATCTGGTGATTCAACATATGTCGCGGGTAATTTATCTAATTTAGGCTTACCACTTATAATAGTATGCCCCTGATAGTTAAACGAAATGATTCGACTACCATTTGCTTGAGCGATTTCAATCGCAGGGTGACGCATATCACCAGAGCCATAAGCAGGATATTCCTGTTTAATATGTTCTAAAGAAAATGTTAAATCGCCTTCAAAAGCACATGATGCCATTGGTCGCTGCATACTTTCAAATAAATGATCAAAATTTTCACGATCTTTGATTGCTTTACCATAATAAAGTTGTCCTAATTGATTATTTTTTAAGATTTTAAAAATATAACTTATCTCTTGATTATATAAATGAAATATCTTAGTTGTTTTATGAAATTTAATTGGCATATTTCTTCTCCTTTAAATCAATAATCGGTTCATTTGAATTTTTTATATCTTCCGTTACATCATCAAGAATCATCTGATTTTCTTCTTTCCTTAAAGCGATTATATTCATAATTCTTTGATAGTACGCTCCGTTTAATTTGTAATACTTTTTATAAATAATATAACTTATTAGCACTAAAATAATTGGTAATGCAACCATAATAATACGCATTCCATTTTGAGTTGCCATAGTTTGAGAAGCTCCAGCAACATATCCTGTGGCATCTAAAGCAAAACCTGTAAATAAAGCACCCATAGCTGAAGCAAATTTTACTAATAAGGTTTGAATTGAAAAAATTACAGACTCATTACGTGTCCCTAGCTTATATTCTCCATAATCTACAACATCGGCTAATACTACTGTCACTGTACCTAATTGTAATCCAGAACCGAATTTGACACAAATCCCTGCTACTGCTGTTAAAATATAATTTTGCGGAGCAATAAATCCTGTTACTAATAAAATGATTAGACCAACTACTGGTATTCCACTAGCTAAAGCATACACCTGTTGTTTACTTAATCTTTGAGATAACTTTGGAAAGATGATCAAACCAAAAATCTCTGCAAATCCTGCAAACATTGTAAAAACAGAAAATAATCCCTTATTGCCTGCAACATAAATAAAATAATAAGTTTGAACCCCAGCAATACAATTCATTCCAAAATTAAATGTTAAAATCGTTGCTATTGCTACTAACAGCTGATCATTTTTACGAATTATTTCGAACATCTTTCTAAACGAAGTCTTTTCTGGTTTCTTTGCTTCTACTCGATCAGCTGATTTAACATTAACTACAGTAATTCCCACAGTTACAATAAAAATAATGGCAATGACAATAGCAAAATTTGTATATCCCACTTGAGCATCACCATTTCCAAGGAAATCCATGATTTGTAATCCAAACCCACCAACTAACAGAGAACCCCCAATCGATGCAAAAATTCTTGGAATAACAGCTACACGATCTCGTTCTTCTGGATTTGATGTTAAATTAGGTAACATTGACCAATATGGGATATCCATGACGGTATATGTCATTCCCCATACGATATACATAATAGCAGCAAATATATACAAACTAGTTCCTGATAATCCCCAATCAGTAAATAAAGCAACTAAAATAATTGCATTAACAATAGTTCCAATTGCTAACCAAGGTCTAAATTTACCCCATCTACTATGGGTGTTATCAACAATCATTCCCATACCTAAATCATTAACAGCATCCCAAAATTTTGCTAAGAAAAACAATGTTCCTACAAATGAAGCTGATAATTTAAGAACATCTGTAAAATACAACATACAATAAGTAAAGATAATTCCACAGCACATATCCTTACCAATTGCGCCTACTCCATATGAATATTTTTCCTTAAATGATAATCTATCATTATTCATTTTTCTATCCCCTTTCAACGATAATAAATGGTTCATTTAAATTAACCATACCATATCTATTAACAGTTATATTTTTACGATTTAAATTTGTAAAAACAAACGGTGTTGCATCAATACAACGATGTTTTTTTAATATTTCTGAATCAAAAGTTAACAAAATATCACCCTGTTTAACAACTTGATCAGGATCTACAAATATTTTAAAGCCATCCCCGTTTAGTTGATTCGTGTCCAAACCCACATGAATTAGAAACTCTATTCCTTGACCTTTCAAAACAATTGCATGCTTTGAAGAAAAAATAAAATTTATTTTACCATCAATTGGTGCGACAACTCTATTACCAGTTGGAAATATTACAACCCCTTCTCCAGTCATTCCTTTTGAAAAAACTTCATCAGGACAATACTCTAAAGGATAAACTTTTCCTTCTATCGGACAATTAACTTGAATTTCCTTTTTAAATACTCCCATCACTTTCCTCCTCAGTTTACTGTAAGCGCTTCTATATCGACAATTATAACATTTGGATATATTTATAATAGTATTAGATGTATTTTAAATATGTCAATTTGTTATATATTCCCTAATTACAAAAGGAAAGTAATTGAAATAAATTTATTTATTAATATTATATATTTTCAAAATACAACATTAAGACATATTTTTATAACATTTTAACTAAAATTATAAAGTAGCTTTTTTATTTTTTTACCTTTAACTTTAAGATTCATTGTATTAGAATAAACCACGAGGTGAATTATTAAATGGAATTTTCAAAACGAATGGAACTTTTTCAAGAAAGTATTTTTACAATTTTAGCAAAAAAGGCAGCATTAAGACGTGAAAATGGAAAAGAAGTAATTGATTTTAGTACGGGTACGCCAAATATTCCCCCTACCAAAAGAATAAGAGAAGTGCTTGCTAATGCTGCCCTAGATCCTAAAAACTATGTTTATGCGATTAATGATTTACCAGAATTAATCAAGGCTGTAATCGCTTGGTATAAAAAACGTTATGAGGTCATTTTAGAAGATGATGAAATTTGTTCATTACTGGGTTCTCAGGAAGGCTTAGCACATCTAGCAATGACATTGATCAACGATAGTGACATTGTCTTAGTTCCTAATCCTAGCTATCCTATTTTTAAAGACGGGCCGTTGCTTGCTAATGCAAATATTGTCGATATGCCTTTAAAAGAAGAAAATAATTATTTGATTGACTTTGATAAAATTAATCCAACCATTGCTAAAAAAGCAAAATTTATGATTGTTTCATATCCTAACAACCCTACCTGTGCGATTGCAAATGATAAGTTTTATTTAAGATTAATTGACTTTGCTAAAAAGTATCAAATTATTGTATTACACGATAATGCTTATAGCGAACTATTATTTGAAGGCTTAGGTAGAAGCTTTTTATCATATCCTGGCGCTAAAGATGTAGGTATTGAATTTAATTCCTTATCAAAAACTTATGGGCTTGCTGGTGCTCGAATTGGATTTGCAGTTGGCAACAAAGCAATTATTGAACAGCTTAAAACATTAAAATCTAATATGGATTATGGCATGTTTATCCCTATTCAATTAGCAGCAATCGAAGCCATTACCGGTGAACAAAATTGTGTTATAAAAACAAGAGAGGCTTATCAGCGGCGTCGCGATATCTTTTTAAAATGTGCTCAAGAAATTGGCTGGAATATTAAAGAGACAAAGGGAACTATGTTTATTTGGGCAAAAATTCCCAGCTTATATCAAAAGTCAATTGATTTTGTTAATGATTTATTTGAGCAAACCGGTATTTTATTTATTCCTGGTAGTGCTTTTGGCAGCGAAGGAGAAGGATATATTAGAATTGCTTTAATTCAAGATGAAGAAATAATAAAAAAGGCTTTCATTAAAATGAAAGCAACTAATATTTTCAAAAATTAAATTTTAAATATCAATTAGCAAACCTCTTTTTGGTTAGAATCAAAAAGAGGTTTTATTGCTCAAACTACTTTTATCATTATTTATAGATATAATAGAAAAGCAAACCCGTTTGGGCCTTGCTTCATTATGTTAATTTTTCTTACATGTATGTAAATGTTGATAAAAAGCGCCTAATAGATTAGCATCATTACGATATTGACAAGGAACAACTACAGGGCGTGCAATTGGTGAATTAGCCTTTAATCCAGTTTGATACATTTCTTCTATATGTTTCTCAACTAATTCTAATAATAATGGTTGTGCTGAGATACCACCACCAATCGCAATTTTTTCTGGGTCGAAAAGTGCTTGTAAATTATAAATTTGAACAGCTAAACGATTACAGAATTTATCAAGCCCAGCAAGTACCTTTTTATCTCCACTATTTGCCATTTCAAAAATCTCTTTACCATTATATTGTTCTTTTGTTCCAACAGACTCTTGAACTGCCTTTAATAAGCCAGGAATTCCATTCGTAGCTGCCCATACACATTCAGGGTTGTTGCCATCTTCCCCATTAGTCCGCATCCATGAAAATTCTCCTGAAGAGAAATGTTTACCAATATGAACTTTACCATCACGAACAATACAACCGCCTATTCCAGTTCCTAAAATTATTACAGCAGCATCATCAACATCTTTTAAACATCCAAATCCTACTTCCGCATTAGCCGCACATTTAGCATCATTACCAATCGTAATAGGCAACGGGCAACGTTCTTGTAAAATTTTTACAATTTCCATATCTTTTATATATTTATATGCACCACCAGTATAAGCAAAGCCCTTTTGAGGATCTATTGCACCCGGCATAGAAATTGCCATACCAACAATTTGTTCAGCATACTTATCATACAGTTCTCCAATTACCTCAACAAACTGCTCAATACTTTGATGAGGTGCAATTGTACTTCCTTTTTCAATAAACTCTCCCGTTTCATTTAATAAAGCATACTTGATTGAACTACCACCAATATCTAATGTTAAATAATTCATATTATCTCCTTTCATATTTCGCTCTTACTTTTAAGTATAACGATATTTCCAACAAGATTCAATAAATTATCAAAACACGAAAATAGATACACATTTGTGTACCTATTTTTTACTATTTCACCATCGTGGAGGACGTGGTGGCGGTCCTGGGGGTCGTGGCCCTGGTCCTGGGGGACCTGGCTGCCATGGTGGTCGTGGTCCTGGTGGGCCTGGCTGCCATGGGGGTCGTGGTCCCGGTCCCGGTGGGCCTGGCTGCCATGGGGGTCCCGGTTGCCATGGTGGAGGAAATAACCACCAAAACCAAAATGGAATAATTGGCTGCCGACTATCTAACTGATTATCAATCATGTAATATTCATCTTGAAGCGGATCCATTTAAACACCTCACTTTATTATACAATATGTATCCCTTTAAAGAAGGCATGGGCTTTTACCAATCAAGATTAACTTTTTTTCCTTTACGATAATATTCTTTATCATAATCATTAATTTCGCGAATTACTCGGCATGGTACCCCATAAGCAACAGAATTTGCTGGAATATCTTGGGTTACAACACTACCAGCTCCAATAACACTATTGTCACCAATCGTAACCCCCGGTAAAATAACACTATTTGCACCGATCCAAACATCATCCCCAATTACAATCGGCAATGAAAATTGCGTTCCGCCTCTTCGATATTCCGGATCAACAGGATGACCAGTTACTGATAATGTAACATTTGGAGCAACCATTACATTGTTACCAATATGAACTTCAATATCATCAACAACAACCAAATTAAAATTAGCATAAAAATTTTCACCAATATAGGTATTACAGCCGTAGGCAAAATAAGCGGGAGCTTCAATCCATATATTTTCACCAGCATGGCCTAGTAACCCTCTTAAAATATCCTGTTTTTCTTTTTTATTATCAGGATGACAATGATTATACTCGAACATTCTTGCTTTACAATTTAATCTTTGACGTTCAATTTCTTTTTCATACTCTTGATCTTCTATATTTTCATGGCCAAATTCCCGATATAATTGACCGTTCTTCATTTTATCTTTTAATAACATATATCCTCCTTATGATAAACACCCAGCTAAGCTGGGTGTCATATCCTTAATATTATTTAACACGAACTAACTCTAAATAGCTAGTATCCCCTTTAAGTCCTGGTTTACCACCAGTAACTAAAATAAGTTCTCCCGATTCAACACCATTTTCTTTTGCAATGATTTCAGCATAATCCATCATACTTGAACGTGTTTTCATTGTTTTGCATTTTACTGGTTTTACTCCCCAGTTAATTGCAAGGGCTCTAGTAGTTGCTACTTCAGGTGTAGCAGCAATGATCCGAGCTTCAGGACGATAACGAGACATTTTTCGAGCAGTAAATCCACTTTCAGTAAAAGCAATAATCGCTGCAACTTGGAATTTAGAGGCAATTTCTGCAACTGACATACAAATAGCTTCAGATGTATCTTGTGGAGCAGTTCTTACAGCTTGACGATGTAATGCATCATAATCTAAGCTATTTTCTGTTTTTAAAGCAATCTTACTCATTGTCATTACTGCTTCTTGTGGATATAGGCCTGATGCAGATTCCCCAGATAGCATGATTGCATCTGTTCCATCAAAAATAGCATTGGCAACATCACTTACTTCTGCACGAGTCGGGCGAGGATTTTGCTGCATACTTTCAAGCATTTGAGTAGCAGTAATAACTAATTTTCCCATATCCTTACATTTCGTAATGACTTCCTTTTGAATCAATGGGACATCCTCTGCAGGTACTTCAACTCCTAAATCACCACGGGCAACCATAATCCCATCAGCTATTTTTAGAATCTCATCTATGTTTTCAACACCTTCGCTATTTTCAATCTTAGCAATGATTTGAATATCAGGTCGACCATTTTCAACCAAAAGTTTTTTTACATCAAATACATCTTGTGCACGTCTTACAAAAGAAGCAGCCACATAATTGAATGGTTGTGTACATCCATAAGTTAAATCATCAATATCTTTTGGTGATAGATAATCGAAACCTAATTTAATTCCCGGTACATTGATTCCCCTTTTATTTTTTACAATTCCGTTATTAGCACAAACACATACAATGTCTGTACCTTCAACATGATCAACTAGCAATTCCACTTGACCGTCATTTACCAAAATAAACCCACCAGGTTTTACATCCTTATATAATTCTTTATAAGTGATTGTAAAACGATCACTTGTTCCGACAATATCTTCTTGACAAATTGTGACAACCTGACCTTTTTTAAATTCAGTTGAACCATCGATAAAATCACCTGTTCTAATTTCCGGCCCTTTAGTATCTAATAAAATAGCAACGCTTGTATCCAACTCCTTATTGATTTCAGTAATCAAATCAATTTTTGCCTGATGCTCAGGATGAGTTCCATGAGAAAAATTAAGTCTCATTACATTCATTCCAGCTTTAACTAATTTAGTTAACATCTCTTTGTTATCTGATGCTGGTCCTATCGTACATACAATTTTTGTTTTACTCATTACTTCGTTTTTTAGCATATCGTCATTACCATCCTTTTCCTTCTCAATTTATCATACATGTTTATTATAGCCCATCTAAAAAACACTTGCGAGACTTTTGATAACATTTATCAAAAGATTTTTAGTTGATTAACGCTTACAAATTTCGAAAGCGTATTCAACATCTTCTTCACCTTTAATACAGTATTCTTCGAGTATTGGAGCACCCCAACTATCATCACCGCCAACACCCATTTGAGCAGCTAAAATAGTTACAAAGGTAAAATATGATTTTGGTAATTCTTCTTGATGCATTGCAGCTTCTAAAGTCTGCAAGCTATATGGAAGAACAGTTGCTTCGAATGGCTGATCGATCATTTTGAAACAAATTCCTTGATCTTTTTCATCAGTTATTGCTAAATAACGCAAATCACAGCGATTTCCACATTCTTGTGGAACTAAATATGGCGATAAGTTATCCTTAACAAGACAATCATAAACATCAATTTTTGCTCCATCCTTACGATCAATATAATTTTCTAAAGGTCCACGACCTAAATATTCAAAACGATCAACTTGATCATACAGTTTAAAACACATTCCTATTAATGGTAATTCTGGTAATCCTGCTTTTCCATGATAATGATAATCAACCCTAATAATACCTGGTGCCCGTACTGTAAAGACTATATCAACAGTAGTTGCAGGAATTACCGGTAAAGTATACTCAAAAAATACTTTTACACTACTATAATCAGAGGCAACTTCATAATTAAACTTAGTACAATTATAAAAAGTTGAAGCCCCAAACCACATTGAACTATTCACCTCATGTTTATACCCGCGTTCATTATCAGTTGATGCTCGGCTAAAAACAGGACGTGGAGCTCTTGCGATATATTCATGGTTCCCATATTTTAATGAAATTAATCCTTCACTATTAGCAAACATCACTTCAAAATCATTGTATCTTATACCGATATTACCATCACCAATAATAACTTTTAGCGGTTGTTTAGAAACTGAGAGCGGTTTATCTTCACCAACTATAGTTTGACCGAAAGCAACTTCAAAACCAGCTTTAGCCCAAATTTGATCATCTTTCAATAAAGCACTAACTGTCTTAACAGCTTCTTTATCTAATTTTGTTAACCACGGAATCAATATTTCTTTAGAGTCTCCAGGTTTTACATCGGCTATGAAACATCCCTCCTGTAAAACTTTTTTACCTTGTTTTAATTGATAAACAAATTGATATTTACTAGTATTACTAAACATCATTTTATTTGTAATTATGACACCTGCATCTGTCGGCTTAATAATAATATCTTGATATAAATATTTAACTTCTTGAGCTTTTGGCGAAATAGTACGATCAGCAAAAACAATTCCATCGCCACAGAAATTATAATCAGTATAGCGTTCTTTAAAATCTCCACCATAACCAAGAACTTTTTCACCATAACCATTTGTATAGTACACTGCCTGATCAATATAGTCCCAAATAAAACCACCTTGATATTGAGCATACTTATCTTCTAAATCAGTATAATGTTTCATTCCACCTAGAGAGTTTCCCATAGCATGCATATATTCACAACTAATATACGGTTTTGCAGGATTGCCCTGTAAATATGTTTCAATTTCTTTCGCTTTTGCATACATACGTGATTCCATGTCAGTTGCTTCACAATAATCACGATTCCATACACAACCTTCATAATGAACTAAACGAGTCGGATCATTTTCTCTAAAATGATTAGCCATAGCAACAATATTTGTTCCCGCGTATGATTCATTACCACATGACCAAATTAAAATCGAAGGATGATTTTTATCACGTTGTAGCATTGTATTAGCACGATCAACAACGACATCATGCCATTGTGGCAGGTTTCCTGGAATATTCCATGACGGTTCACAAGCACCTAATTTTTGCCATGAACCATGACTCTCTAAATTTGCTTCATCAATTAAATAAATTCCATACTCATCACATAGATCATACCACAATGATTGATTTGGATAATGAGATGTTCTTACTGCATTAATGTTATGCATTTTCATAAATTTGATATCGTATAGCATATCCTCTTTTGTAATAGCCCGACCTTTATCAGCAGCAAATTCATGACGATTAACACCTCTAAAGACAATTCTTTGACCATTTAACTTCATTATCCCTTGATCCATTTTAAACTCTCTAAATCCAATTTTTTGTGGTATAACTTCTACTAAATTATCTTCATGATCATAAACGGTTAACAATAGTTTATACAAATATGGATTTTCACTTGACCATAAATTAACATTAGTCAGTCCAAACGAAAAATTAGTTAATGGCAATTGCTTTGCTTGATAAATAATATTATTATTCTGATCATATAAAGCAGTATTTAGATAGCCCTCTTTTTTAGCAATTACATCTAAATTGACCGATACCTGGACATCTTTATAATTATTTTTTAAAGTAGTCTTAACAAACAGATCATTAATATGAATGTCTTCTATAGCATATAAACTTACATCTCTAAAAATCCCTGAAAAGCGCCAAAAATCCTGATCTTCTAACCAGCTGGCACTAGAGCGTTTATAAACCTCAACCGCTAATTTATTTTCACCATCTTTTAAAGCATAAGTTACATCAAAACTTGATGGCGTAAATGAATCCTCACTATAACCAATAAATTCTCCATTTAACCAAACATAATAAGCCGTTTCAACTCCATCAAAAACCAGACGAGTTGTTTTATTCTTTAATGCTTCATTTACTTCAAAATAGCAAACGTAACTTCCTACAGGATTATCGTCACTTGATATATGTGGTGGTCTTAATTTCTCATGCCCATCCCATGGGTATAAAGTATTAATATACTGCATCTGATCATAACCTTGCATTTGAATATGACCTGGTACATCGATCATATCAAAATAATGACAATCAATATCCTCTTTATAAAAATCAACAAATCTTTCATTAGGATTTTTAGCATAATTAAAATACCAGCGTCCATTTAAAGACTGCTTTAATTCCATTGCATCTCCATTCAATGCTTTATCAATATCGAGATAATAAGAATGATCACTATAAGCATTTAAGCGATTTACCGCAAAAACTTTAGGATCTGCTAACCAATTTAAATCTGCTTGTGTTCCTTTCATAATAGCCTCCAATTTTACTTATATTTTAGTGAAATACATATATATTTTACTAAAATATAATAAATTTTTCAATTCTTTTAATAAGATAATTATTTATATTTTATATAAATAATTATCTTCCGGCTAAGCTGAAGATTTTCATGTGCAGGTATACAGAGTAAATGCTAAAGTTCCTTCATTTCATGCAATCTGTCTCTACCACTTACGCTAATTCTTATTTTAAATCAAGTACAAGTTATTCCATCTTTTAATTGACTCTTTATATATTCTTTGTAACTTTTCCTATTATAACTACATAATTTTCTCTGCACTAAAGCTTTTTCTTGACCCATAGATTATCTGTGAATTTTATTGCATACAAAAAGCGACTTATCCTGTCGCCTTTCTTATTTTTATGTAATTATTTCAACTTATCATTGATAAAACGCTTGAAGAAAATCGCGTTAGTTCCTGTTGTTAATAAATCAGATACTGGTTCTGCCAGCATTACCGCTAATACACCATTGCTAATGAAATTAGGTAAAATATAAATCAAAGGAATTAATAAAATTATCTTGCGATAGAAAGCAAAGAAAAATGATCTTTTTCCTTCGCCCAATGATGTATAGATTTGTTGAAAAGAGCTATTAGCACCAATAATAATATAGCCAAAGATATACACTCTTAACATCTTTACCCCCAATTCCATTAGTTCTGGATCGTTAGTAAACATGCTAACAAAAAGCGCCGGGAACAACTCCATCAAAGTTACCATTATTACTGAAAATGTCAAGGCCACCTTAATTACCATTTTGATTGCCTCAATAACTCGTTCTTTTTGTCTAGCACCATAATTAAAAGAAATTATCGGCTGGCTCCCTTGGGCTATTCCTTCCATTGGTAAAAAGACAATTTGGGCCATTGAAGCCATAATTGTCATAGAACTAACGGCAATATCACCGCCAAAAAATAATAATTGTCGATTAAAACATACTTGTAAGATTCCCTCCGTACTATTCATAAAAAATGGTGAAATCCCTAAACCCAATACTCTTTTCATAATTATTTTATCAAAGAACAAGTATTCTTTCTTTATTTTTATTGTTGACCGTTTCGAAAAAATAAAATGCATTACCCATAAAAAAGAAACAAATTGCGAAATGATCGTAGCCAAGGCCGCTCCCGCTACTCCCATATTTAAAGTAAAAATAAAAATTGGATCTAGAATAATATTTAACGCACCTCCAATAACTAACGTTAACATTCCAAACTTCGCATACCCTTGGCAATTAATAAAATAATTCATTCCTACACTTAATTGTACAAAAATCGTCCCCAATAAATAAATATTTAAATAATCTTTGGCATATGATAACGTATTTGCACTTGCACCAAACAATAATAAAATTTCTTCACCAAATATATATATAACAATCATGATAACTATTGAACTTAATACTAAAGAACTAAAACAATTTGAGATTATTTTATTTGCTTGGTCATTTTCATCAGCTCCTAGACTTATTGAAGCTAATGGTGCCCCACCACGGCCAAACAAATTAGTAAAAGCGGTAATTATTGTAATAATTGCACTACACAAACCAATTCCAGCAATTGCTAAAGCTCCATCCTCCATTCTTCCAATATAAATTCGATCCACTAAATTGTATAGCAAGGTTACCATTTGTGCTAAGATCGATGGTATCGCCAGTGATAACAGTAACTTTGAAATTTTTTCATTAGCAAGTCGCTCATTCATTGTTATTCCCTCCTAAATTTTCATAAATTTGGCTAATTAATCGGTTAAACTGTTCTTTATCTTGATCACTTAACCCCTGATAAGCAATTTCATTATAATTATCTTGAACAGCCCGAATTTCTTTAATCAGCTCATTAGCATATGGTGTTACAAACAAACAATTACAACGACGATTTTCATTATCTACTTGGCGTTCAACGAGCCCTCTTTTGACTAGTTTGTCAAGCGAACAAGAAACATACGCCTTAGAAATACCACGGATATTGACAATATCTTGAGCATGATGATACTCAGGATTATTAGCTAAAAATGCCAATACATCAATTTCAATTTGAGTGATTTGATACTTTTTTTGTATTGTTTCAAACATAATATTATATTGCTTTAATAAATAAGGATAAATTGCCATTAAAAAGGTTTTCTTCATTTCTCTACTCCTGACTGTTCATTAATGAACAGTTCTATAATAAACTATTTATTATGAATAAATTACATTTTTTCACAATAAGAAAAAACTAATATTTGTTGAAAGTTAAACAAATATTATTAGGGTGGTTATCTTTAAATATAACAACAAAAATACTTTATCGTAGATTAAAAAACAATGAGCTATATCATTTGTTATCCATTTTTCATAGCGGTATAATATGAATATAGAAAATGAGTTAATCATATATAGCTTGAAAGGAGGATGCTATATGACAAATTGGCAAATAGTGAATCATCGCTTGCAAAATCTATCATTACATAATCTAAAAGAAATCTGTTATGCACATAATATTTCTATGGAAGAACGTGACCTAGAGTTAATTCTTCAAATAATTAAAAATAACCCATATTCAATCGTAAATGAAGAATATACTCCGATTTTGTTTATTGAGATTTCCAATGTGACGGATAAAGCTACCTGTGACAAATTTAAGCCAATTATCGAAAAGGAATATTTGATTCACTAATAAAAAGCACCTAATAAAATTAGGCGCTTTTTAATATCATTAAAAATAGGGTTACTATCTTCTAAACTTTCTGTTATATTTTCTAAAAGATTCCGTAAACACATTATACTCTTCATTGGGAATATCTTCACCTTGAACAATCCTATCAATGACCGGTTTGTTTTCTTCCATCATTTTACGCGCATATTCTTCGGCAGTATTATTTCCTTTACTAATATTTAAGATATAATTACAAACTTGTTCATACATATCTTCTCCGGTAAACAGTTCCCACTGTTGACAATTTTTTACATCTAAAATATTTATTATAATTCTAGCTATTAACTCTCTATCTTTCATTTTTATCACCGCTCAATATTATCCCACAAATGACAATCAAGTTCAAATCATAGATAAAATTTTTAAAAGTTGTATAATATAAATGAGCATAAGATTGTCCTCCCGTTGACAAACTATGCTCATTTTTTCAATATTTTCATTGAGAATAATTGGTAAAATAGTTGAAATAATCACATCATAATCAATAATACTAAAAATATTTAATTTACCCCATATTCATCGTCATACAATAACTTAATTCTCTTATTGACATTTCCAAATAATAATCCACCATTTTCCCCTTGAACCATTTCTACAATAAATTTAATTGCGAGCACCTTTTATATTATTCGTGCAAAAAATTTAATTATCTCCATTTTTTTATTAAAGATATAAAAAACAATCTGCTTATCAAAAATATTTTTAAGGAAAAATAACTTATTTCCCAGATCAATTGTCTAATTAAATCCTAGTTATTTCAAATGATTAAAAATAGCTATATTTCAAAAATTTATCATTGGCCATTTAAAGCTTATACAGATCACAATCCTCAATTTTTCCTCATTTATAACATCAAGCTTGATAACTTCTATTTCCTAATTTTACTATAAACAAAGAATATTTGTAATAATTACCAAATTTAAAAAGTACAAACTGTTTTCACCTAATTTGTACTTTTTAAACTTTACTTCTTTTCTCATTAAACACAGAGATAAAAAATACTAATCTAATATTAATAAAAAAGATTACTATTGTATGATTTATCTAGTTTAACGACGGCATCATAATATTAGTTTTCTTTTAGCGTATTTAGCTGCACCATACATTCCCGCTTGTTCCCCAAGTTCTGCAACCACTAGATCACAGTTATTACTAGCAATTTCCAAAGCATGAATAGCAGCAACCTCTCGAGTTGAAGCTAATAACCGCTCTCCTGCATTTGATACTCCACCACCAATAATAATACGTTCAGGATTAAATAAGTTAATAAGGTTAGTTATCCCATAACCAAGTATTTCTCCTGTCTCTTTAAGAGTCGCAACGGCAATCGAATCATTTAAATCATAAGCTTGGCAGATCATCTTTGCAGTGATCTCATCACAATTATTTACCCATCTATTAACAATACTCATATGATCAATATCCTTTTCTTTAAACGTATTGATCATTCCAACTGCAGAAACGTACCTACCCAAGCACCCACTACTACCACAACGACAAGCTCTCCCATGACGATACATATTCATATGCCCAATTTCTCCGACACTGTCATTTGCACCGTATAAAACATGTCCATCTACTACGATTCCAGAACCTAAACCGGTCCCAATTGCAATTAAAATAATATTTTTAAAACCTTTCCCAGCTCCAAAATACAATTCTCCATAAAGATGCATTCTAACATCATTATCAATTACAGTTGGAATCAGCCACTTATGTTCAAACCATTCTTTGATCTTGACATTGTGCCAATTATTAAAATTAGGAGAAAATAAAGAAATACCGTCATTTCGATTTAACAAACCCGGTACTCCTATACCTAGAGCATCTATCTGTTCAAATGAAAGATTATTCTTTAAAACTAATATTTCTAAACATTTTTCAATTCTTTTTAAAACTATATCTGCACCCAAACTTGCTCCTGTATTTTTTTGAACCATTTTTAATAATTGTAACTGTTCATCAAAGAGTCCTGCTTTAATAGTTGTTCCGCCCAAGTCTACTCCCAAATAATATATTTTTCCTCCTATTAAAAAAGGGCATTTCTATAGTGAAGCTCCATTATTTTAATATGCTCAAATAACAGAGTTCACTTTCTTCTGCCCAACTTTTAAATTACTTTTTTACCGCCATACTTGCGAACTTTTAATACATGACAGCTTCCTTTACCAAAAACTCTTTCAATTTCAGTCTTATAAGCAGTTACAAATTCATCTTTAACAAAAGCTTGAATCGTTCCCGCAAAACCACCACCATGAACCCGACAAACGCCATTTCGGCCAATAATTTTTTCTGACATGGCTAATCCAATTGAAACACTTTGATTCTGAACATCGCAGTTTGCATACACATTTTGCAAGAACTTATAAGAACTATCTCCAGATTCCTTAACAACTTTTTTAAATGTTTCAAAATCACTATTGTTTAAAGCTTTAACTTCTTGATCAACCCGTTTATTTTCTTCAAATAAATGAATTGCTCTTAAAACCGCCCGGTCTTGACAAGCTTTTCTAGCACCTGCTATATCATTAAAGAAATCTTCCTCATCTACTTCACGTAAAAATTCTTTACCAAAATAGTTAGCTACTTTTTTCATTTCCATAGGAATTGCTGCATATTCATCAGTTAAATCAGCATGTGATCCTTTTGTATCAACAATACATAAACTGTGTCCAAATTTAGAAAAATCAACATCTACTTTATTAACAATTGGCTTAGCCACATCATTAAAATCAATATTAATCAAGCTACCTACTGAACTAGCACATTGATCCATTAAACCACAAGGTTTACCAAAGTATACATTTTCAGCATATTGACCAACTTGAGCAATTACAACAGGGTCAATAGTCATATCATTATATAAACCAGAAATAATAGTACCAATAATCGTTTCAAAAGCTGCTGAAGATGATAATCCTGCTCCCATTAATACATCACTAGTAATAAAAGCATTAAAACCACCAACATTATATCCTAATTCTTTTAACCGAGCGCATACCCCACGAATTAAAGCCTCAGATGTTCCTTCTTCAGCCTTTTTTATTTCTAAGTCTTCTAAATTAATTGGCGCAATATCAAAATCATCAGATAATACTTTAATTTTATTGTCAACTCTTCCAACAACAGCGATTGCATCAAGATTAACTGCTGCTGCTAAAACACAACCATGCTGATGATCTGTATGATTTCCTCCTACTTCGCTACGTCCTGGAGCACTGTAAATTTCTACATCGGTATCACCATACAATGATACATATTTATTGATTGCTTTAACATATCGCTCACGTTGATAATCTAAAAGATTTGTATCTACATAAATATCATTTAATAACTCATCATACTTTTTATTATTTAATTCTTCTACTAAAATTGTTGCTTTAATCATTATTTTATTACCTCAAATTTATATGATGTTATTTCATCATATACTTCACCTTTCTTTAAAATTGTTGTTGGGTCCTCTTCAATATTAATTGCATCGGGAAGATTTTGAGTTTCAATACATAATGCGAATCTTCTTGGATATACAATTCCATATTTACCGATACGTCCATCTAAATAATTAGCACTATAAATTTGAGCTCCCGGCAATGATGTACTTACTGTCAATTTACGTCCAGTAGCTTCATGATATAATATAGCTTGGTCTTTATCTTGGTTAAAAATGAACGGATGGTCATAACCGGCACCTAATTTAAGCTGCTCATCATCACTATCAATTACATCACCAATTCTTGTCATTGAATTAAAATCAAATGGAGTATCTTTTACTAGATTAAATTTACCAGTCGGTAATCCATCAGAATCAACACATGCATATTTATCACTATGCACTAATAATTGATGATTATAAATATCTTCTTTAGCCCCCGACAAATTAAAATACGAATGATTAGTAATATTAATAATTGTATCCTTATCACTAGTTGCTTGATAACGTACAATTAAAGTATCTTTATTTAAAGTGTAAATTGCTTTGAATGCTAAATTACCAGGATATCCCTCTTCACCATCTTTTGACAAATAAGTAAACTCAATTGAATCCTCAAGTATTTGATAATCAAATATCTGATATGAAAAACCTTTGACCCCACCATGTAAACAATTAGGACCATTATTAATTGGCAGCGTATAAGTTTCACTGTTTAAAGTAAACTTACCTTTACCGATACGATTAGCTGTTCTCCCAACTAATGCCCCTAAATAAGCGTCTTTAGTCTGATAATCTCTAAAATCATCATACCCTAGCACTACATCATCAATATTTCCATCTTTATCTTTCATTAAAACTTTAACAATCGTACAACCATAGTTTGAAACAACAACTTCTAAATCATCATTTTTCATTTGAATTAGATCAATTTTATCATCAATCTTTTCGATTACCTTTATCATCTTATTCTCCTTTCAAAACTGTTTCCACGAAACTTGTTAAGGCATCAATTCCATAATCATCCATTTTAAAAACACCAGCATCTTCTAATACATTAACAAATTTAATTGCTACTGCTTCCTTCAAGATTTCATCAATATTTGTCTCTGTAAATTCATGTTGCGCTAACAACTGTTGATACCATGAATGGTGTTTATCTAATTCTGGATATTCTTCAATCTTTGCTTTTTTCAATAAACAGTCACTTAATAATTTTAATTCATCTTTTAATCGAGCTGGTAAAATAGCTAACCCCATTACTTCGATCAGACCAATATTTTCTTTTTTAATATGATGTGATTCTTGATGAGGGTGAAAAATTCCATCAGGATATTTTGTACTTGTCCGATTATTTCTTAAGACTAAATCAATTTGATACTTATCACCTTTACGACGAGCAATCGGTGTAATTGTGTTATGCGGAATATCCTCTGTATGCGAGATTATATCTAAAACTGGAGCATTATAATGGCGCCAGTAATCTAACATTTTCACTGATAAAGCGACTAATTCTTCTTTATTCTCTGAAGTTAATCGAACTGTCGATAATGGCCATTTAACCACTTCAATCAATGTACTTGGATATTTATCAGAAATTAGTGTCTTTAAAACTTCTGCCCCTTGAATTGGAAATTCATAATTTCCCCCTTGATAGTGATCATGACTTAAGATTGATCCACCAACAATTGGTAAATCAGCATTTGATCCAATCATGTAATGAGGAAATATATCTAAAAATGAAAACAGATTCTTAAACGTGTTCTCATTAATCACCATCGGCTTATGTTCCTCATTAAACACAATACAATGCTCATTATAATAAACATATGGTGAATATTGTAAATAATAATTTCCAGTCGCCAATTCAATTGGAATAATTCGATGAGTTTGTCGAGCCGCCCGATTCAAATCGCCACTAAAACCAACGTTTTCTTTACACAATAAACATTTAGGATATCCGCTTGATTTAATCAATTTAGCTTTAGCAATTTCTTTTGGATCTTTTTCCGGCTTTGATAAATTGATAGAAATCTCAATATTTCCATATTTAACATACTTTTTCCAAATAATATTTTTATCCGTACGACTCTTTCTAATATAATTAGAAGCAATTGATAATTTGTAATAATAATCAGTTGCTACTTTAGGACTTACCATATATTTCTGCTTAAATTTTTCATTTACAGTATGGGGTCTAGGCATAATACAATTCATTATTTTAGTATCAAATAGATCTCTACTTGTGGTATTATCCTCAATTAATCCTTTTGTTACTGCATGATCCAACATCTTTTCTAAGATAGGTGTCGCTAACGGTAAGTGTTCATTAATCTCTTCATATTCAAAGTCATTTTCATCAAATAAATCTAATAATAGGTTTACTGAATAATCACATTCATCTTTAGTAATCATCTCTTTGTCTAAAGCAAACTGAATTAACCGATTAATTTCATGGTTCATTATAGTAATTCCTCCCTTTTACACAATTATATTGTAGCTCTAACTATAAATATTGTCAATCATTTTTACTAAATTATAAGTAAATATTTACTAATTTATTGACTAATGTTTACTAAAGAATTATAATAGCATTGTAAAAATAAAAAAGGGGGACTCAAAATGAGTATATTAGTATTAGGTGGTGCTGGCTATATTGGAAGCCATACTGTATATCAATTAATCGAAAATGGAAAAGAGGTAGTTATCGTTGATAACCTTCAAACTGGTTTTAAAGAATCGATTCATCCTAAAGCCAAGTTTTATCAAGGAGATCTACGTGATAAAACATTTTTAAATAATGTTTTTGAACAAGAAAAAATTGATGGTGTAATTCATTTTGCCGCCAATTCATTAGTTGGTGTTAGTATGAAAGAGCCATTAGAATATTATGATAATAATGTTTATGGCATGATTGTTTTACTTGAAGTAATGAAAAATCATAGTGTAAAACATATTGTCTTTTCTTCTACTGCTGCAACTTATGGTGAACCTAAACGTATTCCAATCGAGGAAGACGATGAAACATATCCAACTAATCCATACGGAGAAACTAAATTAGCAATGGAAAAATTGATGAAATGGTGTTCTAGCGCTTATGGAATGAGTTTTGTAGCTTTAAGATATTTTAATGCTTGCGGTGCCCATCCAAATGGTAAAATTGGTGAACTTCATAATCCTGAGACACACTTAATTCCATTAATTTTACAAGTCCCATTAGGAATTAGAGAAAGTATTTATGTATTTGGTGATGATTATGATACTAAAGATGGTACCTGTATTCGTGATTATATTCATGTAATGGATCTTGCCGATGCGCATATCAAGGCTTTAAATTATTTAAAAGCTGGAAATCCAAGCAATATATTTAACTTAGGTAATGGTGAGGGCTATTCAGTTTTAGAAATTATCAACGCTGCCAAAAAAGTTACAAATCTGCCTATTGCAGTTACAAAGGCGGCACGTCGTGCTGGTGATCCTGCAAAATTAGTTGCTAATAATACAAAGGCAAAAGAAATATTAGGTTGGGAACCTAAATATACTGACATAGAAAAAATAATTTCTACCGCTTGGAACTTTTATATTGGCCGAAAATAGGTTATAATATTAAGTACATCAAGGAGGGTAATCATGGCTACAATTAAAGATGTTGCAGAGCTAGCAAATGTTTCCAGTGCCACTGTTTCAAGAATTTTAAACAATGATAAAACATTATCTGTTCCTGAAGAGACAAGGCAGGCGGTATTTAATGCAGCTAAAGAATTAAACTATATAAAGAAAAGAAAGGCAACCAAAAATGAATTCACGATTGGAATTGTTCAATGGTATTCATTGCAACAAGAAATTGATGACCCTTATTATTTACAAATAAGACAAGGTATCGAGAACTTTTGCTTACAAAATAATATAAATGTTATTAGAACTTTTAGAGCCGATCAAAACTATCTAGATGTTTTGAAAGGTGTAGATGGCCTAGTTTGTGTTGGTAAGTTTAATAATAATGAAATTTCTCAATTTAAAAAGATTTCAAATAAAGTTATCTTTCTAGATATGCATAGTCCAAATAGTGATGACAGTACGATCACTTTAGACTTCCACAAAGCGGTTATTGATGCTTTAGATTATTTAAAATCTTTAAATCATCATAAGATCGGTTATTTAGGCGGTAAAGAATATCTTGAAGACAATGTTGTATATCAAGATGCTCGTAAAGAAATATTTATTGATTATTGTAACAAAAATAAGATTATTTACAAAAAATATTTACTTGAAGGTGAATTTACAACTGAATCTGGTTATTCCATGATGATGGATCTGATCAATCAAAAAGATTTACCATCAGCGATTTTTTGTGCCAGCGATCCAATCGCAATTGGGGCTCTTAGAGCTCTTCAAGAACATAATCTCAGTGTTCCAAGAGATATTTCACTAGTTGGTTTTGATGATATTAAGGCAGCCAGCTTCACTAATCCACCACTGACAACAATTTATGCTCCAGCATCACTTATGGGGGAATATGGAGCAAGTATGGTATATAATATTTTAAGCAAATATAATTCTCCTACTCCAATGAAAATAACACTCCCATGTACTTTAATTGAACGAGAGTCTTGTAAAAAAGTAGATTAAATCTACTTTTTTTATTTATTAATTTATTCTCTCTAAATAATACAATAAAATGTTAATTTGGCATAAATAAAAAATAAAGGTGCATAATATTTGTATCCATCATCATTCCATGTTAAGATTTATACAGTTAGCAAGAGCTAACCTAAATAACTATAAATCTTTGTCGACAAAAGGTAATAAAAATAGTAAAGGAGTGAAACACAATGGATAAACAATTAAATAAACTATTAGCAGATTTAGTAGTTGAATACCACAAATTACAAAGTTATCACTGGTATATTAAAGGAAAAGATTTCTTTACTGTCCATGCAAAATTAGAAGAACTATATAACGGAGTTAATAAAGCCATTGATGAAGTTGCGGAAGCTATCTTGATGACTGGTTTTAAACCAGCAGCATCAATGCAAGAATTCTTAGATATTTCTGCAATTGAAGAAGTCAAAGGTGAACATATTGCATCAAAAGATATCTATAAAGTAGTTCTAAATGATTTTAATTATTTATTAGATAGGATTAAATCATTAAAAAATAATGCAGATAATGAAAATAATTATTTAATTTCATCTTTAATGGATGATTATATTAAAGAATTCACAAAATCTATTTGGATGATAAGCCAAGTAGTTGAAAATTAATAAAAAAAAGGAGAAAAACAATGTCATTAATCGGAAAAGAAATAACAGAATTTGAGGCTCAAGCCTTTCATGAAAATGAATTTAAAACAATCAAAAAAGAAGATTTATTAGGAAAATGGAATGTCTTATTCTTCTATCCTGCAGATTTTACATTTGTCTGCCCAACTGAATTAGAGGATTTGGCAAATAAATACGAAGAATTTAAAAATATAAATTGTGAAATTTATTCAGTATCATGTGATACTCATTTCGTTCATAAAGCTTGGCACGATACATCTAAAACAATTAAGAAAATCAATTATCCAATGTTAGCTGATCCTACTGCTAAATTAGCAAAAGATCTAGATGTATATATTGAAGCTGATGGTTTAGCAGAACGTGGAAGTTTCATCATTAATCCAGAAGGAAAAGTTGTTATGTATGAAGTAATCGCTGGAAACGTTGGACGTAATGCCGATGAATTATTTAGACGTGTTCAAGCTTCACAATTTGTTTATGAGCACGGTGATGAAGTATGTCCAGCAAAATGGAAACCAGGAGAAGAAACATTAAAACCATCACTAGATCTAGTAGGATTAATCTAAAATGTCTAATCTTTATGATGCTATTATCGTTGGCGGTGGTCCTGCTGGACTGTCCGCTGCGATATATCTAGCTAGAGCTAAATTTTCAGTTCTTGTAATTGAAAAAGAAAAAATCGGTGGTCAAATAACAATTACTTCTGAAGTTGTTAATTATCCTGGAATTTTACAAACTAGCGGTCAAGAGCTAACAGAAGCGATGCGACAACAGGCACAAAATTTTGGTGCAGAATTCCTACTTGCAACGGTTAAAGGGATCAATTTGAAAGAGCCAGTAAAAAAAATCATCACTGATAAAGGTGAATTTTCAAGTATTGGGATTGTTTTAGCAACAGGTTCTCATCCACGTAAACTAGGTTTTCCAGGCGAAAAAGAATTTCAAGGTCATGGTGTAGCCTATTGTGCTACTTGTGATGGTGAGTTCTTTACCGGTAAAGATATTTTTGTCATTGGCGGTGGCTTTGCTGCTGCAGAAGAAGCCGTGTTTTTAACCAAATATGCTCGTAAAGTTACAATCATTGTCCGTGAGGAAGATTTCACTTGTGCTAAACAAGTTAGCGATAAAGCTAAAAATCATCCAAATATCGAAGTTCATTATAACACGGAAATAATTGAGGCTAAAGGTAATCACCAGTTAGAACAAGCAACGTTTAAAAACAACGCAACTGGTGAAACTTGGTCATATCATGCCGAAGCAAATAACACATTTGGAATCTTTGTATTTGCAGGTTATGAGCCAGCAACTGAAATATTCAAAAATCAAGTTGAATTAAATAACTATGGAAACTTAATTGTCGATCAAAATCAAAAAACTAATCTTGATGGTGTTTATGGAGCTGGTGACGTTTGTGTCAAAGAATTACGTCAGGTTGTCACTGCAGTCAGTGATGGCGCTACTGCTGCGACCTCATTAGAAAAGTATATCCCTAATATTGTTACTGCTTTAAAACTTTCCCCCAAGAAAATAAAGATTAAAGAAGCAGTACAAACAAGCAAAGAAACAAGTGAAAATGATGATAGTTTTATTACCCCCAAAATAAAACAACAGTTGGCTCCAATTTTTGCTAAATTAGAAAAACAATTAATAATTAAATGCTCCCTCGATCATAGTAAACTTGCTGGTGAAATCAAATCATTTATTGAAGAATTTACTACTCTCAGTGACAAACTTTCCTATCAGTTCGAAGAATCAAACTCTTCACCAGCAATGCGTTTCTATGATGAAAATAATAATTATTTAAATATTAGTTATCATGCTGTTCCTGGTGGTCATGAATTTAATTCCTTTGTAATTGCAATCTATAATGCAGTTGGTCCTAAACAACCGCTTGATACGCAAATCATCAATGAAATTAAACAAATTAACAAACCAACCAACATTAAGGTAGTTGTCTCCCTTTCTTGTACTATGTGCCCAGATGTAGTAATGGCAAGCCAAAGAATTGCAATTGAAAATAATAATGTTGATGCCCATGTATTTGATTTGGCACATTTCCCCGAACTTAAAGAACAATATCAAATTATGTCAGTTCCTTGTATGATCATAAATGATCAAGATGTGTATTTTGGTAAAAAAGATATCCAGCAAGTTATTGAAATTATAAAAAAGTAAGCTTACGCTTACTTTTTTTAACGATATAAATAACTACCTAACGGTGCTTTCATATGGTCTACTACATAACCGCTTCCTCCACGATTTTTTACATCTTCAACCATCGTTGTGATTAAAACCGGATTATCACTATTTGTTGTCATTACTGTAAACCAGCCAATCTCACTACCACTTGTATCATTTTGTGAAGATTTTAATTCTGCTGTCCCAGTCTTACCGGCTAATTCGATATCTTGATGATAAATCGAATGCCCAGTTCCATTACTATCACTGATCACTCCTACTAAAGCCTCTTTGATTCTCTTAACTGTATCTTTGCTAAAAACATCTTTGATCCATGCATCATTAGGTTTTTCATCAATAACTAAATAAGGCTGAGCAATCGTCCCCTCATTAACAAACGCTCCATATATTGATGCTAACTGTACAGGGTTTAATAATAATTGACCTTGCCCGTAGCCACTGTCAGCTAATTGTTGATCATCAAATTTACTATCTTTATTTTGATATTGAGAAGCATTTAAAGATAATTCAAAAGGTATTTTTGATCCAATCTTTAATTTCTCATATCCCTCAATCAACTTTTCCTTTCCTATTTCACTAGCAGCTCGAGCAAAATAAACATTATCAGAATAGATAATTGCATTATTCAAATTATTAGGCTTTGGAGCATGAAGTGTTGTTACATAATAATTACCCCAACTAGAATCTTTCTGCCATTTATCCTTAGCTCCAAAATCTTCATCTGGATCTATCTTATTACTTTCTAAACCAATTGCTGCAGTAATTGGCTTCATACTAGAGCCAGGAATATATGTCCCTCTAAAACGATTTGTTAAAGGTTTATTAGCATCATCATTTAATGCTTGCCATTCAGCACTACTAAAACCAAAAATAAAATCATTACTTGAAAACGACGGTGTTGATACTAAGGCTAAAATCTCACCTGTCTTTGGATTCATAGCTACCGAAGCACTCTTATCATTTTGATATTCTTTATACAAAGATTGTTGCAAATCAGCATCAATCGTTAATTTTATATCTTTACCATTTTCAACTTTTTTAGTAGCTAATATTTCTACTAATTTATTATTTTTATCAATAATTATAATTTCTTTACCATCAGTTCCTTTTAAATCTGCTTCATAAGCAGCCTCAATTCCACTTCGCCCAATTAAAGAAGTTTCACTATAGCCTTCATTTTTATGTTTCTTCAAATCCTCAGCATTTACTTGCTGCAAATATCCTGTAACATGTGAAGCAGCTTCTCCATAAGGATAATAACGAACACTTACAGTATTTAGCTTAACTCCTTTGATTGTTAATAGTTGTTGAGCTTTAGCTTTTCCTTCTTCATCTTTTGCCATCTCTTTTAACGGTACGAACGAATCATCTTTGATCCATGAAGCACTCATTACTTTTTTTATTTCATCACGACTCATTCCAATTATTTTGCCAATTGCTTCATAATCAGCTTCTCCATTTAGTTTGCCTTGGACTAAACCAACAGAATAAGCCTCCCCTTTAGTTGCAAGTTCTTTACCATTTCGATCCAAAATTTTTCCCCGACTAGCACTATCAGTATTAATTTTTATCTTATAATCTTCTTTTAATCCTTCCAAGATCATCGCTTCATTATAAACAAGCTCCCCATCTTTTACTTCAACTTTATTTTCAGAACTTATTTTTCCTGCCAAAGTATCCATCGTTAAAGTATAATTAACAATCCCATCTTCAACCTCGCCAATTTTAATTTCAATATTTTTAGCTTCAATCCCCTCATAAATATTTTTATATCTAGCCTCAAATACTTTTTGACTCGTTTTAGCAAGTGAGCCCTTTGTTAACATATTATACATTTTTCCATATTCTTTATTTTCTAAATAACCATAATATTCTTTTACATAATCATCAGCACTTTTACCCCGTGAAAAAATAAAAAAAACTGCACCTATAATTAATGCAACTGCCACAACACCAATAATGATTAATTTTCTCCGATCTTTCAATAACATACATTTCCCTCTTTCCTAGCTAATTAGTATTATCTAGATAATATTTTAGCATAATTTTGATAACTAAACAGCATTGTTTATAATTTAATAATTATATCAGCATTCAATAAACAATTCGCAAATACATCATACGTCTTATGTGATAGTGTGCTATAATAAGATTTATATAGGAGGATATTTAGATGAACATATTAGTATTATCAAGATTAAAAACAGATGAAATAAACAAACTAGAAAAAAGTTTTCCGGATTTTTCATTTACATACAGTAAGGAAAAAGAAGTGACCCAAACAATGATTGACAATTGTGATATTTTAGTCGGTAATCCAGGGAAGCATGTGGAACTTAATCGTCTCAATCTTAAAGCAATACTACTGAATAGTGCTGGCAGTGACTATTATATTCAAGAAGGTGTTCTACATGCGGCAACACGTCTTGCCAATGCTAGCGGCAGTTATGGTAAAGCAATCGCTGAACATACTATCGGAATGATGCTAGCATTAAATAAAAATTTTAAAAACTATATTAATAATATGCATGAACATTCGTGGAAAAGCTACCGTGGCGGAAAGGAAATTTATCATAGTACCGTAATCATTGTTGGACTAGGAGATCTAGGTTATGAACTTGCTAAACGTTTAAAAGCTTTTGAGTGCAAAACGATCGGTATAAAAAGGAATGTTTCTCCAATACCTAGGGATATTGATGAATTATATACGATTGATAAACTTGAAGAAATCTTACCCCATGGTGACTTTATCATTTCATGTTTACCTCAATCTACAGAAACCATTAATCTTTTTAACAAAAAACGCCTATTAATGATGAAATCTGATGCATTGTTTGTTAACGTTGGTCGTGGTAGTGCTGTAAATACTCAGGATTTAAAAGAGGTTCTTAAAGCTGGTCATTTGTATGGTGCAGCGCTTGACGTAATTGATCCTGAGCCTTTTAAGACAGACGATGATCTTTGGGATTTTGATAATGTTTTAATTACACCGCATGTTTCTGGAGGATTTGAGTGGGATAGTGTCCGAGAATATTTCACCGAATTGACAATTAGAAATATTAATCATCTAATCAAAAATGAACCTTTAGAAAACGAGGTTGACTTTAATACTGGTTATCGTAAAGTCGTTAAATATAATGATTAAATAATAAGGACTAATTCTCTTGAACCGCCCCTGTCAAGTAGACAGATGAAATAATTAAAATTATTATTGAAGTTGTCTCATCGACAACTTCATTTTTTCTTTATGCAGCTAATATTGTGCTGCTTGTATAGTGTTCTATTTTATATTTTATTATTCTTTTATTTTCAGGTACTGTATATTGATTTGGTGTTTGTAAAGAGAATGCCTCATTTCTAACTTCATATGGTGTCTTAACTCCAAATCTTCTCTAATTTCTTTCATACATGTAATAATGAATCCAATCATCAATAGCTTTGACAAGTTCATCTTTTGTATTGTAATATTTTCCGTAATGATACATCTCACATTTCATGATTCCCCAAAACCCTTCCGTTGGTCCAGTATCTATGCAACAGTGAACCCTTAACATACTTTGTGTCATACCATGTCCCTTAAGCATGTTTATAAACACTGAACTTGTATATTAAAAACCTCTACCACTGTGGAATAAAGGACGTGCATTAGGATTATCTTTAACCGCCTTATCAAATGTGTTAAAGACAAGTATGTTATTATTGTGATCACCAACTTCATAACCGACAACTATTCTATCATAAAGATCAAGAAAGCTTAAGTTCCAGTTGTACCATTTCAAGTTCGTATTCCTTCTGCTTGAGCTGACGTTTTAATAATGTAACTTCATCAACTTTTTCATCATCCTTACGACAGCCACGCTTATCACCTAAACCATCTTCTCCTTTTTCCTTATACTTCTTAACCCAGTTAAAAACATTAGCGTAAGTTGTTTCAAACAGCTTAGCTGTTATCTTATAATCCATATCATGTTCAAGACAGTACTTTATAATTTCAATACGTTCTTCCTTATTGACTTTTCTGCTTTTCACCATATAGATATCTTCTCCTCCAGGAATATAATCTTTTAGTTCTATATGACTATTATACAATTTTACCCAATTTTTTATAGGACTAGATGACGGAATACAATATTTTATTGCCAAATCATCATATGATCCCCCACCGTTAAGATAATCTAATACGACCTATTTTTTTAAATTCTTTGTATAAGATGCATTTGTATTAGAAATATCAAATGCACTTTCACCAAATGCATTATATTTTTTACCCAGTTGCCCACTATATTGCCTGATGTATTTATTTCTTTGGCTAAGGAGATGGTTGATCCTTCACCCTCTAAATATCTTTTGACAATACTTAATTTTAGTTCTTTTAAATATTTATTTTTTCTTCCCAATATAAAAACCTCCTGTATCAATGTTTAATTATTTACACTGTCTACTGGGAGGTTATCATATCATCTAATTAAATTAGTCTTTATTTTACTAGTTATATATCTAATTTAATTTGGCGAACTTTATTCGAAGCAACAATTCTTTTATTAACTTTATCATCATATGATAAAGTTCCTAACAACATCGGACTTTCATCATCATGAATTGCCATATTTTTTGCAACTAAATTATGATTACATGCATAACAATAAGAACATCCATGATTACAACAGCTATATGCACCAATATCAATACTCGCTAAACAACTACAATTGGCACGATTAGTATTTGTCTTGATATCCAAGGGATATCCTATCAACGTTTCAATATATCCTCGATCTAAACAACTACCTTTAGCAATTCCATATTCCTCTAAATGATATTTCTCACTACAAGTTTGAATATGAAGTTGATATTTTTGAGCAATTTTTCCAAACCGCTGGGCCAATTCTATTACATCATGATCAGTTAACTCATCAAACTTACCAATAATATTTTTGTAAATATCAAGAAAACTAATAATTACGGTTTCTGTATACGGAAAGAGCAGTTGGCACATTTTTTCAAACATTTTATAATGAAATACTTTTGTATAACGTTGATTTAACAGAACTGGATCATAGCGCCAGATCACCCGCTTTTTTCCAAGCATCTTACTTAATTCAATAAACGTCTTCATTATTTCTAGTTTTGGTCTTAATCCCGGTTCAATATCTAAATCATAGGCAGTAATAGTAACCATAAAATAGTAATTGTATCCCATGCTGTCTATTTGGGTCAAATAGGGAACTATTGCTTTGGGATCTTTAGTACAAAAGCAGATGCAATCAACAACTTCTGGAGTAACATCTACGTGTGAGACCTGATGCTCATTATAAGGATTTCGAACTAATATGTATCCCGCTTTTAATCGATTAACAAACCATTTAGGATAAAGTGCACATATATCAGTTCGTCCAGAGACTTGAAGTAACATTATTATTCTCCCTTTATCAATAACAGCCTTATTATTTGGTTATTTGCTGTTTTTTTAACTAAATTTTTCTGTTGTTTCTTTTTAACTTTAATTACAAATCGTTGAAACATTTCTTTAAAATATTTATAAAAACCATTTATGACAATTGCATAAAATTTTACTTTTTCTTCAATAATATAAATGATCAAAGCTGAATTGTTATAATAATATTTTTTAAACACTTTCTCACCTACCTCTTAGCTATTTTATCATAATTTATTACAAATATTAACAATCATGATATATCATTAAACAATTATTCATGGTATACTTTTGATTATCGAGGTGGGTTATGAACGAGCAAAAATTAATTAATTTAATCGGTGAAATTGGGCGGCTTTTATTAAAACATGGGGCTGAAATTTACCGGGTTGAAGAATCATTATTGAGAATGTGTAAAAGTTATGGTTATTTAAATGTTGAAGTATTTGCTTTACCTTCATACTTTACTCTAACGATTGAAATGCATGATAATCATACATATACTTTATCAAAACGGACTCAACAAAATCGTGTTAATTTAGATATGGTCTATGAATTAAATAATCTAGTCCGCTATACTTGTCAAGAATGTCCCGACTATATTCATTTAAAAAGTAAACTTGAAAAAATAAAAAACACACCAATCAACATGCCCTTAGTATTTCTAGGTTATGGGTTAGGAACTGGGTTTTTTACAACTTTTTTTGGTGGTGGAATCCACGAAACAATTATTGCTGTAGGAATTGGATTTATCTTATATTTCTTTATTTGGTTAATGGAAATATTAGAAATAAATAATCTTGTCAGTACATTGTTATCAAGCATGGTTTTAACTGCCATAGCAATAATTTCTTTAAAATTAGGTTTAATAACCAATTTACAGTCTACTATCATTGGCTGTTTAATGATTTTAACTCCTGGGGTTGCTATTACCAATAGTTTAAGAGATATTATGGGTAGTGATCATATTTCAGGAATGGCACGAATGTTAGAGGCTTTATTAACAGCCACTTTTATTGCAATTGGGGTTGGAACAATGATGATGGTCTTAGGAGGGTAATATGCAAAGTATAATTGAATGTTTTAGTGCTTTCATTGCATGTCTCGGGTTTGCTTTTATTTTTCGTATTCATCAGCATCCACGCTTTGCTATAATCGGGTCAATCGGCGGGGCATTAGGCTGGTTAGTCTATTTGCTTGCTTCAAATTTTAAAAGTGAAATCAGCTGTTATTTTTTAGCAATGGCATTTGTTGCTTTATTTTCTGAGATATCCGCCCGAATCTATAAAGCTCCTGCCACAATTTTTTTAATTATCGGCTGTTTCCCCCTGGTTCCTGGACGTGGAATCTATCAAACAATGCTATACTGTACGCAAGGTAACAGTGAATTATTTTTAGATAGCTTTTTAAATACACTAGCGATTTCTGCTAGTCTTGCTTTAGCAATCTTGATTATTTCAACTATTTTCAAAGTAATCAAAAAATTATCATGTCGTAAAATAAAGGTGAACTCATGAAAGTACTAGGTCTAATTGTCGAATACAATCCTTTTCATCAAGGACATTTATATCATATCAATAAAGCAAAACAACTAATTAAACCAGATGTTACGATCGTAATAATGTCTGGACATTTTGTTCAACGCGGTGAGCCAGCAATTAGTAACAAGTGGACAAGAGCAGGAGTTGCAATTAAAAATGGCATTGACTTAGTAATTGAGCTGCCATTTGTTTATAGTGTTCAAAGTGCTGATTATTTTGCCCAAGGAGCAATTGAATTATTAGCAAAGCTAAAAGTCACTGATATTGTTTTTGGAAGCGAATGTGGAAATATCAATATTTTCAAAGATATTGCCTTCACGATTAAAAATAATCAAAAGAATTATGATAACTTAGTAAAAAAACAGATGAATCAGGGTTTGCGTTATCCAGATGCCTGTAATCAGGCACTATCTATTTTAATGAATAAAACTGTTACTACCCCTAATGACTTATTAGGGCTTGCCTATGTTAAAGAAGTAATTAATCATAATTATCCTATTGAATTACACTGTATTAAAAGAACAAATGATTTCCATAGTTTGGACATCGAATCAATTAGTTCAGCAAGTGCTATCCGTCATGCTTTAAAAAATAAAATTGATATATCAAATCAGTTTTGTAACTATGAAGACTATCAAGAATTTTACTTTTTTGATGACTTTTATCCCTTCCTTCGTTATAAAATTTTAACTACTGATGCGCCAACATTAAAACATTTGCATTTAGTCGACGAAGGAATTGAAAATTTACTTAAAGAAAAAGTAGTTATCACTAATCATATGGATGAATTAATAACAAGCCTTACTTCGAAACGTTATACACGCTCACGAATTCAGCGCATGTTAATTCATATCTTGATGAATAATAGTAAAGAAGATATTGCTGAAGCAATGCAAATCGACTATATTCGAGTATTAAAGATGAATAATGTTGGGCAGGCTTATTTAAACAAAATAAAAAAAAGCTGTGAATATAAATTAGTCACTAATTTTTCCAGTTATCATCATCCCGCACTTGAATTAGAATTTAGAGCAACAAAATTATTATCCTGTTTATCAAAAAATCCAAATCAGCTTATATCATTAGAATATAAAAGTATCCCAAAATAGAAGCCTAAAATGAAATGAACCTCTATTATTTAGAATGTGATGTGTGTCCAAGCAACGAGGTTCACTTCAAAAAACTTCTATTTTATCATTAATTTCCTTTAAAATTTCTTGATCAAAATCTAATGTCTTAACTATCGCGATTGCATTTCCAACAGTACAAACTCCCTTCTTAATAAGGTAATCAAAAATGATTTTATTATCTTTTTTAATATCATTAAAACAATATTTATCTACTTGATCAAAGACTTCTGTTAATTCAATATCATGAGTAGTAATAATCGTCATAGAATTGCATTTAAATAAATATTTCATTAATGCCAGCGCAATAATAATTCGCTCTTTTTCATTTGTCCCCTTTAAAATCTCATCAATTAAGATTAATGATTTTTGCTTATTAGCAAATTCAGTAATTTGCTTTAAACGTTTGATTTCTTTAACATAAAAACTATCTCCATTCATAATATCATCCTTCATATGAATTGATGAGATCAAAGCAAACGGATAATATTTAAATTCCTTTGCAAAACTAATATTTAAGGTTTTTGCTAACAACAAATTGGCACCTAACATTTTCAAAAACGTAGATTTCCCAGAGGCATTGCTACCAGTAACAATCGTATCATTTGATATTACAACAGTATTTTTAATCGGTTTTTCTATCAATAAATGATACCCCTCTACTATCTCAACTCTTTCATCTTTTAATATGATTGGTATACAAGTATCATAAAGACTACGAATAACCTTAATCATAATACATACATCCAACAAACCGATATTCTCATAAAGAACCATGATATCATTTTGTACTTGATCTACTTTCCTACTAAGTTTAACTGCTTGAAATATATCAATAAAGAATAATGATTTCATTAACTCCAAAATATTGAAAATATCAAACTGTTTTATTTTATTAAAATAATATGTTGTTTTTGTCATTTTCTTCAAATGGATAAATGAGTTCATTACTAAAGTCTGATTTGAATCAGGATAAATATTTATTTTTAATAATTTATTGGTAATTTGAAGCATATCATTAATTAATGATATCTGAAGACTAATTTTTCCTGTTTTTTGAGATAATTGGGTATTCATTAAAATGCTCAATAATAACATTATAACAACAGAATAAACATTCTCTATATCAATTATTGCTGCTATTATACTAACCACATCAAGTATCAAAAACAGCCCTGCTAATAAACACGATTTAGCTGAAATATTTAGCAAGCTTCTTTTAATAGATAAGATCGGTACATATGCTTTATTAAGTTTATTCAGCTGATAAATACTCTCTGCTAATTTTTTTTGACAATTCAATTTATCAATAATACTTTCTTGAGTATCTAAATTATTATTTTCTCTAAAAAATAAATTATACAAGTACTCATTTCCTATCTCACTATAAGTAAAATTAATTTTCTTTAAAATTTGCGGCATTTCAAAATCTATAAAAGTTTCTTCGTCAATACTTCGTTCTTTATTATAATGATAATACTCTTTAGTAAAATCCCGATACTGCACACCAACTCCTAAATTATATTGATGGATCAAATATTTCTTCGTAACTAATATTTTTAAGAAACCTAATACTCCTGCAATCAACACGATACTTATAATAATTAACCAAATCATTTATCTTTCCTCTTATATTCTTGCAACTTTTGATACAATTGATAAAAAAATTTACGCGATTGCGGATAATGCAATAAAGCCGTACTACAAATTAAAATAAGTAGATAAATAATAATTATTATTTCCCCAGATATCCTACCTCTTCCACATATGCTTATAGTTGTAAAAAATGTAAAGACAACAATTAGTATTTTTTCAAAATCAACATATATATTTTTATCTTTGATTTCTTCTTTTGATTCACGAATTAATAATTCTCGATATTCTTCTATATTCTCAATAATTTCATTTTGAATAAAATCATTTTTAACTAGATCAAGATATTGAATCTTTTTTTGTAAATCATAATCTCTAATTTTTAATTCACTAAGCTTATTATCAAAAAACAATATTCATTATTAATAATGATATCCTTTATCTCACTCAAAGAGAAATCAAGAGAACGTAAAATTTTAATTTGTTTTAGAGTTTTAATTTCTTCCTCTCCATAAAGACGATATCCATTGCTATTTTTATTGGGTCTAAGTAAACCTTTCTCTTCATATAAATTAATTGCTTTTTTAGTAATTTTTAAATAATCTGAAACTTCACCAATATTCATATTATTCCCCCTACTATCACTAGTATAAACCTATACCTAGGGGAATAGTCAATTGGAATAACAATAATAATTTAATAAATTCTAACTAGAATTGCAATGAAGCCAGTATCCCTGTATCATTAAAGTAAAGAAAGCAGGTGTTAACTATGGAATATCCACGACCTCAATTAAAAAGAAATAGTTTTTTCAGTTTAAATGGAGTTTGGCAATTAAATGATCTCAGTATTAATATTCCCTATCCTCCTCAAGCACCACTATCTAATTATCATGGAATAATAAATGATACATTAGTATACCAAAAGGATTTCATTTTACCTATAGACTTCTATCATGCAAATAACCAGGTTCTCCTCCATTTTGGTGCTGTAGATCAACTTACTAAAGTATATGTAAATAATCGATATATTGGTTCTCACTCAGGAGGATATTTACCTTTTTATTTTGATATATCTTCATCACTTAATGATGGCGTAAATAAATTAGTGGTGAAAGTTACAGACTCCTTATCGCATGATTACCCCTACGGTAAACAAAGTCGTGAAAGCCATGGAATGTGGTATACTCAAGTATCCGGAATTTGGCAGACAGTCTGGGTAGAAGCCGTTTCAAAAAATTGTATTAAAGATCTGTTAATTACCCCCTCATTAACCGGCATTAATTTAAAAGTAAATACTGAGGCCAGTCGATATACTGTTACTATTGAAAATAATGATTTTAAAAAGACTTACACTGCAAAAGATACTGATATCACCATTGATAACCCTCATTATTGGACTCCCGATGATCCTTATTTATATACTTTTTCTATAACCACTGATGATGATTATATTGAAAGTTACTTTGCCTTAAGAACAGTTGAAATAAAAAAACATCAAATACTATTAAATGATACTCCCATTTTTTTGCATGGTATCTTAGATCAAGGATATTATCATGATGGTTTATTTTTACCGGAACATCCTGATTTTTACAAAACTGAGATTATGAATATAAAAAAACTGGGATTCAATCTTATTCGTAAACATATTAAGATCGAGCCAGAGCTATTTTATTATAATTGTGATAAATTAGGCATTCTTGTGATGCAGGATATGGTTAATAATGGTGAATACCGTTTTATCCATGATACCGTCCTTCCAACTTTAGGGTTTATAAATTTTAAAGACACACGTTACAAAAATACCCTACAACAAAATATTTTTAAGCAACATATGATCGACACAATCAGCCATCTATATAATCACCCTAGTATCATTAGTTATACAATTTTTAATGAAGGCTGGGGTCAATTTAATAGTGATGAAATGTATCAAATTTGTAAAGAGTTGGATCCAACAAGATTTTATGATACAACCTCAGGGTGGTTTAGTCAAAAAAATAGCGATGTTGTCAGTCGTCATATTTATTTTCGAAATAAAATCTTGTCAACAAACCTTGAACGTCCTCTATTATTAAGTGAATGTGGCGGCTATACTCGGCCAATCAATAATCATCTTAACAGCAATAAAAAACAATATGGCTATGGTAAAACAAATAGCGAAAAAGAACTAACCGATAAAATCGAAAAAATGTACCAAGAAATGGTTATGCCCTCAATTAATAATGGACTTTGCGGTTGTATTTATACTCAAATATCTGATATTGAAAACGAAATCAATGGTCTATATACTTATGATCGGAAGATCTGTAAAGTCAATCAGCAAAGAATGAGCGAACTAGCAAGAAAACTATACTCCTACTATGAAAAGAAATCAGGTTTATCCTGATTTCTTTATTATTTACGGAATGATGCAAAAAAACCTTTTTTTACATATGGAGCTTTTGTAATCGATGTAACTTTATAGCCAGTAGCATCGATAACCGCTTTTAATTTATCCTCATCAAGTTCATCAGCAGTAATGATCTCTGTTCTATCTTTACTATGAGAGGAACTGACTTTCTTCACTGAAAATGCCTTTCTAATAGCATCGTTAATATGGCTTTCACACATTCCACACATCATTCCATCAATTTCTAATGTAATTTTTTGCACTATAACCACCTCTTTAGCTCTATTCTAATCATGGTTCCAATCCTTGTCAAATAATATGAATTACATATTTAAAAAAAAGAAATAAACAAATACGTCTATTTCTTCGCTAATTTATTTTTATTATGCTCTAAGCACTGCTCCAAAATCTTTTTCCACAGCTGCTAAAATTTTCTCCATTGCAGCATTAACTGTTGCTTCTTCTAGAGTTCCTTTTGGATCTTGGAAAAGCAAGTTAATTGCAACTGATTTCTTCCCAGCTTCAATATGCTCACCTGCATAAACATCAAAAATTTTTGTTTCTTTAACTAGCTGTTTGCTCGCTTGAACAATCTTACGACAAATATCAAAAGTAGGAATATCCTGATCCATCACCAAAGCAATATCTCTACTTACAGAAGGGTACATTGGGATTTCAGTAAATTTCACTTTGCTTGTTTTTAAATTTAATAATGTTGTTAGATTCAACTCAACAATGTAAACATCTTTAACATTATATTTCTTTTCCATCAATGGATGAATATTTCCTACGACCCCAACAACTTCTTTACCAATCATAATATACGCTGTTCTACCTGGATGATAATACTTATCATCTTGACTAGCCCGAACTAATTTATAACGAGATTCTTCAATTCCCAAATTTTTAAAGATTGTTTCAACAAACCCTTTTACTAAATAATAATCAGCTTTATATGAAATTTGTTTAAACGGTAAACCATTGTATTCACCACAGCAGGCAATTGCAAGATTTTGTAATTCTACACCTTTAGAATAAGTAGTTGATAATTCAAAAATATTAACATCCTTAATATTATGTGATTGATTATAATTGATTACTTGTAATAACGATCCAATTATAGATTTTCTTGTTACACTTCTTTCTTCACCTAATGGCATTGCTAATTTAACAGACTCATTTGTGTGAAAAATATTAAAGTCATCAACCATTACAGGTGAAGTTAATGAATACGTCAACGTTTCATGTAACCCTTGATCTTTTAATAAGTTTCTAATTAAATGTTTCTTTGCTTGAACATCTGTCCTCTTTCCAACAGTCATCGACATCTCTGGTAATGTTGAAGGAATCTTATCGTACCCATACATCCGTGCTACTTCTTCAATTAAATCTGCAGCTAAAGTAATATCATTACGATAAGTTGGTACTTTCACATTAAATTCTTCACCATCAATAGTATACTCAAATTTTAGTGCACTGAAAATATCTTTGATTTCATCAGTTGTAATTTTAGTTCCAAGTACCCCATTTACTTTTGATGTTGTTACTCGAACAAAACAGTCTTTGATTTTTAGATCAGTTGTTACACTTTGATATACTTCTTTTGCTTCTGCTAATTCAACTAATAAATTAGCACATCTTTCTAAAATCATTAAAGAATTTGCAGTATTTAAAGCACCTTTAATATAATGTTGTGAGGCATCAGTCAATAAGTTTAAACGTCGAGCAGTTTCTCTTAATGTTGCCCCATCAAACGTTGCTGCTTCAATAACAATATTGGTTGTATTCTCATCAATTTTAGTACTATTAGCACCCATAACTCCAGCAATACAACCAATTCCAGCATCAGTGGATACAATAAGGTCAGCTGGTTCAATTTTATATTCCTCACCATCTAACATTACTTCTTTACAATCAAATCCTGTTTTAATAATAAATTCCTTTTTATTTAATTTATCATAATCATACATATGAATTGGTTGTCCTGTTTCTAACATTACAAAATTAGAAATATCAACAATATTATTAATTGGTTTGATTCCACTAGCAATAAGTGCATTTCTTAGCCATTCAGGAGATTCTTTAGTTGTTACTCCCTTAACTAATTTAGCACCAAAAAATGGACATAAATCAGTTTCAACTTTAACGCTGATTCCACTTCCCTCTGCTCCGATAAATGAAACTTCTGGTAAATTAACTTCACGACCTAAAATTGCTGCTACTTCATAAGCTAAAGAAGTCATTGCCATACAATCAGCACGATTTGGAGTCAAACCAATTTCCAAAATCGTATCTTTTAATCCCATATATTCTAATGGCTCGGCTCCAACTGGAGCATCAGTGTCTAAAACATGAATTCCATCTTTATCTTCTGGTTTTAAAAGTCTTTGATCTAAACCGAGTTCAGCAATTGAACAAATCATTCCATTCGACTCAACTCCCCTGATCTTACTCTCTTTAATAACAAAACCATCACCTAAATCACATCCTGGATTGGCTACAATTACTTTTTGTCCAGTTGCCACATTTGGTGCCCCACAAACAATCTGTCTAATTTCACCAGGTCTAACTTCAACTTGGCATACATTTAAATGATCACTGTCTGGATGTGGCATACACTCTTTAACATAACCAATTGTCATGTTATTTCCTCTAGTCAAATCGTGCATTCCTTCAACTTCCAATCCAATTGAAGTAATTTTATCTGCTAATTCTTTAGGATCTTGATCATCAACCTTTACATATCTATTTAATACCTTTAAACTAATATCCATCTTTTTACTCCTTTCTACCAAACTGACTTAAAAATCTAATATCATCATTATAGAAATTGCGGATATTATCAATGCCGTATTTAAGCATTGCAACCCGTTCAATTCCAATTCCAAATGCAAATCCCTGGTATACTTCAGAGTCAAATCCGCACATTTCTAAAACACGTGGGTTAACCATTCCAGCTCCTAAGATTTCTATCCATCCTGTATGTTTACACATTGGACAACCTTTACCACCACAGTTATGACATGAAATATCAACTTCTACTGAAGGCTCAGTAAATGGAAAATACGATGGACGTAAGCGAACCTCACGCTTTTCACCAAAGAACTTGCGTGCAAATACTTCTAAAGTTCCTTTCAAATCAGCCATGGTAATATTTTTATCAACTACTAATCCTTCACACTGCATGAATTGATGTGAATGCGTTGCATCATCATCATCACGGCGATATGTTTTACCTGGACAAATTACTTTGATTGGTCCTTCACCATTTGCAGCTAACATTGTATGTGCTTGAACTGGTGACGTATGAGTCCGCATTAAAGTATTTTCATCAATATAGAATGTATCTTGCATATCACGAGCTGGATGACCTTTTGGTAAATTCATTAATTCAAAGTTGAAATAATCGCTTTCTACCTCAGGACCTTCAGCAATTTGATATCCCATTCCCAAAAACAAATCTTCTAATTCTGCTACAATTGTTGATAAAGGATGCAAAGACCCTTGGTCTAATTTAAAGCTTGGTAAAGTAATATCTATTCTTTCTTCGTTGATTTTATCTAAAATAGCTTGATTTTCCAAAGCTTCTTTTTTATCTTCAACTGCTTTTGATAATTCTTGCTTAACTAGGTTTGAAGTTTGACCAAAAGTTTTTCTTTCTTCAGGTGCCATATCTTTCATCGATTTCATTGCTTCTTGAATCGGACCTTTTTTACCTAGATATAAAACGCGAATTTCATTTAATTCTTTTAAAGAAGAACAGTCTGCTAATTTAGCTAATGCTTCTTCTTTGATTTTTAATAATTCATTTTCCATGTTTTCCCTCCTATAATATAAAAAATCGTTCCATATAGGAACGATTTATCTCGCGGTACCATCCTAATTCATGATCTATAATCATGCACTTAATTAACTGTAACGTAGCTTAAACGGCGATGATTAGTCGCACTCCAAGGTGAATTCAATAATGCTGCTGTTAGAAGATTTCCAGCAAATATCTTCCTCTCTATAACAACTTTCTTACCTACTAGTCCTTATCAACGTGTTATTATACCTAGATATTATAACGTGTTTAGCTTATTTTGACAATCATTTTATGAGCATAATCATAAAAATAGAGCTCTTGACTGCTTTAATCGATAAGCAAAGTTATTCGATAGTTATATTTTAAATATTAAGTTTTTATTCATCCAAACCACTATTTTCAAAAAATAAAGCTTTATAAATAATCAACTTACGTTTAATTAAAACCGCTTCCCCAACAATAAAAATAATTGCACTAATATCCAGCATTGTAGGTAATACAAACGAAACTAGTAATGTAATTATAATCAATCCTAAATACTCTTTCCAAAAACTTAAATATAATTTTAGATAGGCCTTCTTTTTATGCTTCATAAATTGTCGTGAACGTTTTAGTGCCCTTAGATTTTTTACATCACTTGTTTCCATTAAATATGGAAACATTCCATAATTGCAATCAAGAAAAACATATGTTCCGATGACAATTACTAATAAAGTAATTACTATTATCCAATACTGTGCTAAGATTGAAACAATGTCCCTGCCGCCAATAATTCCAATATCACAATATGATACAAGTAATATAAATGCAACTATAACTAGAGCTAAAACAAAAACAGCAATCAGTGAATAAATAAAATAAGTCGTAAAATACTTACTGATCTTCTTTATTCCGTAAAGTGTATCATCAATTGCAGATAATTCTTGCTGATCAACAATTTTTAATGATGCGTAAACTAACCCTTGTGGCATTGTTAATGTAATTAATCCTAAAATAAGCCCTAGCACTTGACTAAAAAAATTAACGGCCTGAACAAAAATGACAGCTGATGTAATCAGAAGAACTGTCTTCGTTATCTCTCGACCGTTATTACTAATATAATTATTAGCATATTCTTTTATTGTTTTGATTGAATACACTGGCATATAAATCCCCTCCCTATTCATTTAATTGCCCTGATCAACTCTTTAATTGTTTAATTTTACACTGTGTTATTTTAAATATTTATCTATCTTCGTAAAATTAACCCAATCAATAACAATATAATATAAACACAATTAATTATATTTATTATTTTTATGTGTTAATATTATCTAAATTAATTATAACTTAGATAATATAATACTGCAACTAATATATATTATAAAAAACAGTCACACCGTGACTGTTATTTAAAATGATACATCATAATACTTCCCGCAATAGCAACATTTAATGATTCAATCGTATTAATTGGTATGTATCCAATATCATCACATTTAGCAAGAACTTCTGGATTCATCCCATTACCTTCATTACCAACAACAAAAGCCATCTTACTATAGCGATTTATCTGTGCAATATTCTTTCCATTTTCAAGTGCACTGCCAATTACCACAACACCTTTTTCTTGTAATTGCGAAATTAATTGTGTTAGATTCCCATAAATACAACTAAGGTGAAAATTGGCGCCTTGCATTGAGCGAAGTAATTTATCATTATATAAATCAACACAGTTATTAGATAAAATAACTTGATCAATTGAAAAAGCTAAAGCAGTACGAATCAAAGTACCAATATTTCCAGGATCTTGTAAGTCATCTAAAAGCAAATAACGTCTTCCTTCTTTTAATTGTATTTCTTTTTGCATCCGGCACTTAGCCATAATTGACTGAGGGGACTTGGTAAATGCCAGTTTAGCCATTACTTCCTCACTTACTTCAAGTACTTCTAATTCACTGTCAATATGTTTGGTACTAATTAGCAGTTCCACTTGATTTGCTTTTAATGCCTCTGTAACAAGATGATCGCCTTCAACTAAATATGCCTTCATTTCATCACGATACTTTTTTTGTTTTAATTTCATCAATGTTTTAATTGTACTATTAGTGGTAGAAGTTATCATATTCCAATCTCCTTTAACTTTTTCTCGCGCTCTTTGTAATCCGGGAGCCTCTTTTGTACTTCTTGATAAAATAGCTTTGAGTGATTAGGCTGAATAAAATGACATAGTTCATGAACAATTACATAATCAATCAATTCTTTTTCTAGATGTACTAGAACCAAATTAAAACAAACCTTATTTTGATTTGAAAAACACGCTCCCCAACGAGCTTTTAACTTCTTAATCTGAATTACCGGCATATTTAAACTAAAATTACTTTTTAAATATTCTTTAATTTTAAATTCTAAATATTTATTTAAAATTTGTTTTAACTCTCGTTCTATTGTCTCTTGAACTTGATGATGATACACAAATAATTTATTTTCATGAAAAGCTACTTTGCGTTGATTTAAATCGCGTACAACAATTTGATAACGCTGATTAAAGATATACACATAGCCATTATTAATATATTGATATTTAGGAAGATAATTCTTAATTTGTTTTAAAACGACTTGTTGATTATCACGAATCAATTTTTCTATAGCAGTAATTGAAAAAGCCGAAGAACTATTTACTACTACTTTACCAGAAACAATCTTCAAATAACAACGTTTGATTGGTTTAAAATTTAATTGATACTCAATAATTTGACCGTCTAATTCAATTTGTCTAATTTCCATAATTTCCTCAGTATAAAATCCATTAATCTTCCTATACTAATAAAGATGAGGAGTGATTATATGGATATTCGTAAAGCTTTATTAACTAAACTGCATAATAGTTCACCTGATGAACTGAAAGAAATCATCAATGGCGGAATTGCTTCGAAAGAAGAAACAATTCTCCCAGGTCTTGGTGTATTATTTGAAGAATATTATAATTCTTTAAATAGTATGCAACAGGATGCGATGATTCATGCTATTAGCAGTTTATTAAAATAGACTCTTAGAGTCTATTTTTTCTTTGTTTAAATTCTTCTTTAATTGATCTTAATAACATAAAAATAACCAATAAAATAAAGTTTAACTTAAATAATTGATTAAAATCAATTATCAATAAAATTACCAGAATTACAATTGGAATGATACTCCCATAAGCAATCATTTCTTTCCCTTTAATAACAAGTTTACCATGATTTTTATTACGATCTTTTAGTGCATCCATTACAATTTTATATATTTCAAATAACAGATAATTCAAGATCCATAGTAATAAAAAATATGCAGTAGTATAAAAATTATCAGCAAATATCTTGATAAATGCTCTTAACGGCAGCATGTTATAATAATTTGTTATATCATAAACAAAACTAAATACTGTGATTGCAAAAGTAGCTAATAAATTACGAGCTAGATAAATAACAATAAAATCCTTCTTTATCTTATCCATAATAGTCACCTACTTCTCTAGTTTTTAAATCAATCGCAAAAGCAAACTTCTCTTTTCCATTGCTAAAAATAATCACTACACTTAAGTCCTTATCTTTAAAACTATCATCTTCAAGATTGTATGTCCCATAATCATTACCATTGACGAGTTCTTTACTTTTACCAGTAATCTTTTTAAATACCACATAATTATCATTATCTTCTTTATCACCATTTTTATCTTTTAAATAACGGTATTCTAAAGATACTGTAGGGTATTCTTTAATCACATCATCACTTGCCGCTTTTAGTGTCCCTAAACGCATCATCGAATTAGAAATACTTGCATTTTCAATTCGATATTCTTTATTTGAACCTTCCAATTGTTCAACTGGAGTAATTTTTAAATCAACTTCACTTAACTTTTGATCATTTGCTTCTATTGTTAGTGATGCTGATTTAACATCGTCCAAATCAATTTCTTTATATTTTTTTGAGATACTTTGAATTGAATAAATCAAATTATCACTATGATATTCTTCTACAACAAATTCATAGTCAAATTTTTGTTGATTCTCTCCATATAATGATAGTTTAACTGTAGGAACAGCTCCGTTAGTTAAATTCACATCTTTAAAAATAATTCGTCCTTCTCCTAAATGAAAACTTTGACGATCCAAATACGCTTCAATATTTTCTACTTTTAATTGATTATTTTCACCTTTTAATATGTAATCATAATAAACTACTTCACCATATGTTTGAAATACAAAATCATCATACATAAAAAATAATGTTGCTGTAACAATAAGGGTAAAGATCAATGTAACTAGTAAATGCTGTTTATGTTTTTTGTCCATTTTTATCACCGGTCTTATTATAACCTATTTTTTATGAGATAGAAAGAAAAACAACCCAAGCCAAATTTACATATTAATTCCTTATTCATCATTTTTTTATGAATTTACAACTTGCTATTACTTTTAAAAACCAGATAAGCTCAAAACAGTTACTAAATTAAAAGGGATCGACTCTGCTTTTCACAAAATCAATCCCTTTTAAAATCAAATATTTAAATTATAAATACCTATTTCACAATATACTTAAAATCTATATGTATTTATAATTATTTTACAGTAACTAATTCTAAATAGCTAGTAGTTCCACCAACACCTGGTGTTCCAGCAGTAATTAAAATTTGTTCCCCTGGTTCAACACCATTTTCTTTAGCAAGAACTTGAGCATATTCTAATTGAGCTGCACGATCATGCATAGGTTGACATACAACACCTTTTACACCCCAGTTTAAGGCTAATGAACGAGTAACTGGTTCATAAGGTGTAGCTGCAATTACCATAGATTCTGGACGATAACGAGATACACGTTTAGCAGTTGATCCACTTTCAGTATAAACAACAATAGCAGATACCTTAAATTTAGAAGCAATCTCAGCTACTGACATACAAATTGCTTCTGAAGGGTCTTCTGGAGCAGTTCTGATTGCTTTTCTTAATAATGAAGCATAATCTAAAGTTTCTTCTGTCTTTAATGCAATTTTTGTCATTGTCATAACTGCTTCTTCAGGATATTTACCTTGAGCAGACTCACCAGATAACATGATTGCATCAGTACCATCATAAATAGCATTAGCAACGTCACTTACTTCAGCACGAGTTGGTCTTGGATTTTCTTGCATACTATCTAACATTTGAGTAGCAGTAATAACAACTTTACCAGCAGCACGACATTTTTTAATTAATTGTTTTTGAATTAAAGGTACATCTTCAGCAGGTACTTCAACTCCTAAATCTCCACGAGCAACCATGATACCATCAGCTACTTTTAAGATTTCGTCCATGTTTTCAACACCTTCGCTGTTTTCGATTTTAGCGATAATTTGAATTTCAGGATGACCATTTTCAATTAATAATTTTTTAACATCTAAAACATCTTGCGCCCGTCTTACGAAAGATGCAGCAATAAAGTTTACTCCTTGTTCGCATCCAAAAGTAATATCAGCTGTATCTTTAGGAGATAAATAATCAAATCCTAATTTAATTCCTGGAACATTGATTCCACGTTTGTTTTTAACTACACCATCGTTAGCACATACACAAACAATATCTTCTCCTTCAACATGATCAACTAATAATTCAACTTGACCATCATTTACTAAAATGAAACCACCAGGTTTAACATCTTTATATAATTCTTTATAAGTGATTGTAAAACGATCACTTGTACCTTCAATATCTTCAGTAGTAATAACAGTAGTTTGTCCTTTTTTGAATTCTGTTTTTCCACCTACGAAATCACCAGTTCTAATTTCTGGTCCTTTTGTATCTAATAAGATAGCAATGTTTTTATTTAACTCTTTGCTTAACTTACGTACAGTAACAATTCTTCCACCATGTTCTTCGAAATCACCATGAGAGAAGTTTAATCTCATAACGTTCATACCAGCAAGAATTAACTTTCTTAACATTTTTTCGTTTTCACTTGCAGGCCCAATTGTACAAACGACACGAGTTTTCTTTTTTCTTTCTTTTAGTTCAAATACCATATCCTAATTTTCCTCACCTTACATTTTTATTTATATTAACGAAGCTTCATTGCATCTTCGTAAATACCAAAATCAGTTTTACGTTTATGTGATAATGTTTCTTCAATATCTAATCCTTTGATTTCTCCATTGACTTGGCTTACACATAAACCACCTTTACCAGCTTCTAATAATTCCACTGCATATACACCCATGCGAGAAGCTAAAACACGATCGCGAGCTGAAGGACGTCCCCCTCTTTGCATATGCCCTAAAACGTTCGCACGAGTTTCAAAACCTGTTGCAGCTTCTACTTTTTTAGCTAATTCGTGAACATCAGTAATATGTTCAGTAATAACTACGATTGCATGTTTTTTATCAGATTCTTTTGATGCCTTTAATCTTTCAATTACTTTTGATTCATCAAAACCAATCTCACTAGTAATAATCATTTCAGCCCCATCAGCAATTCCAGCATTAATAGCTAAATCACCACAACGACGTCCCATTACTTCTAAGATAGTACAACGTTGATGAGAACTTGAAGTATCTCTTAAACGATCTAATGCGTCAACAATTGTATTTAAAGCTGTATCAAAACCAACAGTAAAATCAGTATCTGGAATATCATTATCAATTGTTCCTGGGATACCAATACAGTTAACACCCATTTCAGTAAGTTTTAAAGCTCCATTATAACTTCCGTCTCCACCAATAACGACCAAAGCTTCCATCCCTACTTTTTTCATTTGTTCAATTGCAACTTTTCTAATTTCAGGATCTTTAAATTCCGGGAAACGTGCTGATTTCAAAATCGTTCCCCCTAAGTTAATAATATTACGAGTACTATGACGATCAAATTTAATGAAATCTCCTTCATATAACCCTTTGTATCCTAGGCGTACTCCGTATACTTCAATACCTTTATTTAAACATGTTCTTGCCACTGCACGAACAGCTGCATTCATTCCAGGAGCATCTCCACCAGATGTTAATACACCAATACATTTAACCATTGTTTTTCCTCCTAATAACCACATTTTTATTTCCAAGACATTTTAACACAAAAAGATTGATGTTTCCATCAAATCTTTAATATTTTACACTAAAACTCAAACTTTTTTTAGCGTAAATCCTTACCTTTTAATTCTACTGGAATACTAACCGCTTTCATTCTTGAAATTAGTCGTTCGACTCTTTCTTTGTCTCCAGCTTTTAAAGTATAAAGCTTTTTTAGTTTTTCCAAAGAGTATTCACTAGTAAAAAAAGTAGCTCTTTGATTTTGTAGCCGATAAGCAATTATTGCTGATAATATCTCATCACGTGACCATGACGTAACTGACTCACCACCAACATCATCAATAACCAAATAATCTAAATTTTTCATCAGCTCAATTGAACTATTGACTCCCTCATTACCAAAAGAACTTTTTAAATCCATTAGAAAAGTTGGAAAATGTATATAACCACATTTATATCCCTTGGTTACAAGACACCGAATCAAGAAGCCCATTACTGTACTTTTACCATTTCCGCCTTCACCATATAAATAAAAGCCTTTATTAGTAGGATTTTTAATATAATCCATCATCATTTTAATAACTACTCGTCCATTGCCATTAGGATCATCAATGATTGTCAAGTCACTCGGCTTCGTTAATAATATTTTATTGTTAACATTTTTTAATAAAATATCATTCAAAATCTTTTGATCATCAAAATGTGCCTGACCATAACGGCAAGGCTGTAATGAAAGCTTTACTTCGCCATCCTGATAATTAAATAGACGAACCATTCCTTTAGAAATCTTAGGGCAAGATTTTAATGATTTACAGCCAATACAAACATCTAAATCTTCTTTATAATCAAGAAATTCAATCCAATTTTCTTCAATATCACGACGACTTAAATTAAACTCCTGCAATACCTTAATAATATTATGGTCATTCATTAAAGTATTAATACTATTTTCTTTATTTTTATTAAAACTATCATCATTATTAAATAAATTAATATCTTGAATACTCTTCATCTTGCCCTCCTATTCGAACTGACTTAAAAATTCATCTAACTCATCCATGTCTACATTATCATTATCAACCATATTGATTTCAGTTTCTTCATTATCATCGTTATTATTACGACGATATTTTAAGTATACATTAGCTTCATCCATCGCATCTTTAACTGTCTTGATTTTTTTTCGTTTCCACTGTGAAGCTCGTGCTTGCATAAACGCTCTTGATAAAGCATTATCACATTGGGATAGTGTTAACTCAATTAACACATTCATCACACCAGGTTCTAGATACAATGAAGTCATTATCGATTCAACGATTTGTAAATCGTGCTTTAAAGGCTCTCGCCCCCCCTGTTTATCCTTTAACAGTTGATAAGGGTTAATACTTTCTAAATAACTAATATGCTTACTTAAAGCATCATCACCTGTAACACTTTTATGAACAATTGCCTGCTTATGATAAATTTCTTTAAATGTTTCTGGCATATTCAAATCATAATAATCACGGCATTTGCTAATCAAAGCACTGTGAATTAATTTATCATTTTGAAGACAATCTTTAACTAATCCTTGCATATCAATTGCATTAATACGATACAAAGTTCCTAACTGTTTGATTACGGCTTCATCATCGGGAGTAATACATGATCTTTTTATTTGATAATCAGCAAGCCCTTGATAGAACAATGTTAAATCATAATCACTTTCAATACTCCCATAATTAGTATTAAAGTAATCTTTTTCAACCAGGACATCATCACACCCATTTAGTAAATTAATATCGAATACATCAGTGAACTTAGCAGTTACATTATTAAATCCCTCAATACTAAACGCTGATGATTTAAAACATAATTTTGTTCGATATAGCTCCTCTTGCCCTAGACGTTGTAATAGGAGTGGTCCTAGAATAGCATGATTAAAAAATTTAGTTGGTGTTAGGGGTGTTTTTAAAGCATATAAGTATACTCTTTTATTATCACTATCTTTAATATATTTAGAAACTAATCCTATCGCTTCAAGTTTTAAACTCGCTTCATTAAGCTCGGTTAAACTTAAACCGGTTATTTTAGTTAAACGGCTATGAAGGCTAGGGGCTTTAGTCAATGATAACTGATCTAATTCAGCATAAAGACTTAAATATAATCCACAAGCATTATTACCAATCAAAGGTTGATATAGTAGTTGAATACTACGCATATGAATACTATCAAGAGGATAACTTGCATTAACCGTATATAAATCAGACATCATTAACTCGCTCATCTTATCTTCCTTTCAATAATGTTTCAATTTGTTGATATAATTCATCAAGACCCTGATTATTATCTAAAACAATATCCGCTCTCATTTTCTTTTCTTCAATACTCATTTGGTTACCAATGATCAACCTTGCATAATCTTCATCAATATTATCACGCTTCATCAATCTTTTTATTTCTTCGTCCTCTTTTAAATATACAACAATTACTGCATCACATAAATATTCCAAATTACTTTCAAATAATAGCGGTATATCTAAAAAAATTAAATCAAGATGCTGATTAAGCACAATTATTTCTTGCATTTTCTTGATTACATAAGGATGAATTATTGCTTCCAAATCCTTTTTTGCTTGTTTATCATTAAAAATAATCCGACCTAAAGCTTTACGATCAATTGGTCCAGCTGGTAAATCAAAGCGATTTTTTGTTTGTTTAATACACACCTCATCAATAGTTAGTGCATCGTAAGCTAATTTATCACTATCAACCACTAGATAGCCTCGCTGTTTTAGATAATTCGTCACCGTACTTTTACCAGTTGCAATACTGCCTGTTATTCCTAAAACCTTCACTTACATCATCTCCCGTACTGCCTCTAGTATCTTAGCACAATTGATGCTATGGTCAAGACTCATTATTGTACTTTCAACCTGACCATTTTCTATTAGATCATTAAAATGTACGATTTCACTATAAAAATCATCATGATCATATTCAATGTGATATTTGAATATTTCACCACTATTTAAAATAACTTCTAAATCAAGCGGCCGATGAATTGGTCGAATTATCATTTTACCAAGCGTTCCTGTCAATACTGCCTGGTTTTCTTTATTTCGATCCATCGCACATTCAACAATACCAGTTTGTTTCCCAAAATTTAAAATAGCTTTTACATATGTATCAACACCACAATCATGATATTTACAAGTAACATCGACAGTATCCAAAGGTACTTTAAAATAATCATCTAGATAAGCAATATTATAAATACCCAAATCTAATAAACAACCACCCTGCTTTATATCAAACAGATAAGAATTCTGATTATAATCAACTTTACCGCAAAAACTAGTTTCAAGACATTCAAGTTCACCAATAATTCCTTCACTAACCAAACTTTTTGCTTCTTGATAACCAGGTACAAAACGAGTTTTCATCGCTTCCATAAATAAAATATGATGCTTTTTAACTAAATCTTTTATTTCTTCCATTTCTGCAGTATTCATTGTAGCTGGCTTCTCAACTAAAATTTTCTTATTAGCAAGAATAGCTTTTTTGACCCATTCAAAATGATATAAATGCGGTAAGGCAATATAAACCGCTTCAATTTCAGGATCATCCAAAACAGCTTGAAAACTATCATAAGCTTTATTACATGGATGTTTTTCTTGAAAAGCTTTTGCCTTCTCTAGCGTTCGACAACTAACGGCTTCTAAATTAGCACGTGAATCTTGAGCCAGAGCTTCACAGAAACGATGAGCGATCCGACCAGCTCCAACTATTCCCCAATTAATCATTTTACCTTCTCCTTTTTTGACAATGCTTACAGTAATAAGTCCCACGACCTTTTATTGCTACTTTGGTAATCTCACCACCACAAATTGGACAAACTTTTTGTAAGTGGGCTTTTAATTTAACTTGAAATAAACCATCGATCCCATTCGCTGAAAATGAATGAATCGTCGTTCCTCCTTGAGCAATCGCTTCATTTAAAATTGCTGATGACACCTCAATAAGTTCCTGAACACTCTTTTTCGTTAATTTACATGCCGGTGTATTTGGATTTAAACCCATTGCAAAACATATTTCATTTGCGTAAATATTCCCAATCCCCGCAATAATACTTTGATCCAAAATAGCATGTTTAATTGGTAAATTACTTTTATGTAATTTTGGATAAATATCTTCCAACTTGGCATTAAAAGGCTCTGGACCCAATTTGCAAAGGGGGATTTCATTCATATAATTATCCAGACTAACTAATTTCATACGACCAAATTTACGAGTATCGTTATAGCGTAACTGCTTATTATCGTCAAGATTGAAAATGATATGATCATGTTTATTTAACGGCTCATCATGTTCAACATAATGATACTTTCCTTCCATACGAAGATGTGAGACAAATGCAATATCATCTAATTTAAAGATTAAAAATTTTCCAGCCCGATCAATATCATTAATAGTCTGATTTGTACAGGCTTCAATAAATTCCTCAACATCATCTTCAATAATATTAGGATATAATACATCGATTGAAATAATTTTTTTATTCAAAACAAAATTTTTTAACGTTCTACGAACAGTTTCAACTTCTGGTAGTTCTGGCATAATTATCTCCTATTTAAGTTCATACCAATTAACGGCATAACTTCCTTCTGCTTTTAATTCAACATCCATCTTAATTGCAGTCGTCATTCCTTTAGCAACAATTTCCATAACTTCTTGTAATTCTTCTTGATAAACATCAAAGATCAATTCATCGTGTACTTGTAAGATCATCTTAGATTTTAATTGGTGTTTCTTCAATAGCTCATCAACTTTGATCATTGCAACCTTAATAATATCAGCTGCCGATCCTTGTATTGGTGAATTCATTGCTAATCGTTTTCCAAACTCTTGACGCATATAATTTTTTTCATTAATTTCACGAATAAAACGTTTCCGATTCAGCATCGTTGTAACATAACCATTTTTCTTACAAAAATCAATATTACTATCCATATATAATTTTATCTCAGGATAGTTTTCAAAATAACGCTTGATAAATTCACGCGCTTCCCCTACGCTTACTCCAACTTGTTCTGCCAAACCAAAATCAGACATTCCATAAATAATTCCAAAGTTTACAGCCTTAGCATTACGTCGCATCGTACTATCAACTTGTTCTTCAGGTACTCTAAATATTTCACTAGCAGTATGGCGATGAATATCTTTATCTTCGTTAAAAGCTTTGATCAATGATTTAACACCCGCTAAATGAGCCAAGACTCTAAGTTCAATTTGTGAATAATCAAAAGATACTAAATAATCATATTCCGGAACAAAAGCTTTACGAATGAGTTTTCCTTCTGGTGTTTTAACAGGTATATTTTGCAGGTTAGGATCGGTTGATGATAACCTTCCTGTTTGCGTCAACGCCTGATTATAGATTGTATGAATCTTCCCATCTATAAAAACTTGATCTTGTAATCCTATAATATATGTAGAATATAATTTAGAAAGCGTTCGATACTTTAAGACTTTATCAATAATCGGATGTATATCTTTTAGTTTATTCAAAATATCTACTGATGTAGAATATCCTGTTTTCGTTTTCTTACCATTGGGCAAACCTAAATCCTCGAATAAAACTTCTCCCAACTGTTTAGGTGATGCGATATTAAACTCTCTATTAGCAAGCGTATGAATCTCTTTTTCTAAAATATTAATTTCACGACCGAATTGTTCCTCTAGTTGTTTTAAAACAACAGAATCAACTTTTGCCCCTTGAAACTCCATACGTGCTAAAATTTTTGCAACTGGCATTTCAACATCTTTATATAATTCAAATTGATTTTCATTATTCAATTTTTCAATTGCCTGATCCTTTAAAATATAAATAGCTTTTGCCTGTTTAATTAAATGCTCTGCTACTCTTGATGTTTCAGGAACCTTCTTCTTTGCACCCTTTCCATATACTTCTTCATCATAAAAAACATCGTAATACTCATAATACTCACAAACACTGCGAATCTCATCTTTTAAACTTGGATTCAATATATAAGAAGCTAATTGAAGATCAAAAACATAATTTTCTATTTCAAGGCCATGCCATTTTGCTGCATTAATACTCTTTTTAATATCATAACCATATTTTTCAATTTTCTTATCACTAATAAAATTTTTAAAATTAGTACAATTTAAGGCATCCTCAGTCCCAATGAAATAAGCTTCACTATCGTTATAAACTGCAAATCCAACGATCATTGACCGATGATAATTTGTATCATACACACCTACAACCAATGAACTATCACGCTTAATAATTGGTAATTGAGTTACGATTTTAACATCGACTGCTTTTTCAGCCTGAACCTCCTCATTATTCAAAGACATTCTTTTTAATAATGAATTCATGCTGTAACGTCGGTAGAATTCAGCTAACTCATTATAATCATGTCCTTGATAACGATATTCTTCTAAATCAATTTCCATCGGCACATCTTTAATAATTGTTGCAATTCGCTTTGATAACAATCCCTGATCAATATTATCACGAATTTTTTCACCCATCTTTCCTTTTAAATCATCAAGATGTTCGCTTAAATTCTCAACTGTATGATATTCCTTTAGTAATTTTAAAGCTGTTTTTTCTCCAACTCCGGGAATCCCTGGGATATTATCAGATTTATCACCCATCAATCCTTTTAAATCGCGCATTTGATCAGGAATCAAACCATATATTTCTTTAAATTTAGCAGGGGTGATTTTTTCTAATTCTCCTACCCCCTTCTTAGTAAGATAAACACTAATATTATCATCAACTAATTGGAGCATGTCTTTATCACTTGTAACAATACTTACTTTAAAACGTTGTTTGCTTGCTTTAACAGCAACAGTTCCAATAATATCATCGCCTTCATACCCTTCGATTTCCTGATAACGAATTCCATGAGCTGTTAAATATTCTCGAATCATTGAAAACTGACAAGCTAATTCATCAGGAGTGGCGCTACGAGTTCCTTTATAAACTTCAAATAAATCATTTCTAAAAGTTTTTTTACCGTAATCAAAGGCAACAACTAAATACTCAGGATTACCCTTTAAAATACTTTCTAACATATTGGCAAATCCATACACTGCATTAGTAGGAACACCATCTTTATTTACCATTAAATTTCCCATTGCTGCCGTTGCATAATAAGCACGGTACAACAACGAGTTTCCATCAATCATTACTAATTCTTTCATTTCTACCTTCCTTAACGTACATTTTTTGCTTGATTTATTATTAGTGATAGTTTATCACGATAATTAACTCTACCTTCAATTAAACAAATCTCACCACGTACTAATATTTTCTTTAAAACTTGAAAACTTGAAGCAAAGACAACAGCATCTACTTCACCAGTTTCATCGTAACCATCAACAAAGCACATCTCTTGTCCTTTTTTATCAACAATCACTTTTACTCTCGATAATGCCATAATAACTCTAACCGGCTGATCAATATAATTGGATAATTCATTTAAATTAACTATTTGCTCCTTTAAGTTATTCTTGATCAAAGCAATCGGATGCATTGTCAAATATACTCCAAGGACCATCTTTTCTTCTTCCAATACTTTGATCCGATTATCACGAACGATCGTTAGGATCGGTGGTTCATCGATTCCAATTGAATTTTTCAATTCTGCATATTCCATAATCTTATGTAAATTTTGTTTAATTGTCGTGCGATTTAATTTAAACTCATCAAAAGCTCCTGCCATAATTAAACTATCAAGCATTTTACTATTTAATTTGCTTGATTCCATTCTAGAAACAAAATCAAATATATCTTTAAAAGTACCATTTTGACGCTCTGCTTCAATTGCTTTATATCCTGCATAACCAACATTTTTAATCGCTAATAAAGAATAACGAATATTGCCATCTTCAACTTTAAAGCGATCAGTTGAATAATTGATTGATGGTGCCAATAGTTTAACACCATATTTTTTTCCCTCTTGGATACAACTAAGTTTACTTGCATCACTACTTTGTTCATTTGATAATAAAGCACTAAAAAATTCTAATGGAAAGTTCGCCTTTAAATATGCTAACCAATAGGCAATATATCCATAGACAACCGAATGTGATTTATTAAAACCATAGTTAGCAAACCTTTCAATCAATTCAAACACTTTAACTGCTTCGAGCTCACTAAACCCATTAGCAATTCCCCCTTGAATAAATTCACTCTTCATCGCTTTCATTAAACTCGCTGTCTTTTTTGACATTGCTTTTCTCAAAATATCCGCTTTAGCTAATGAAAATCCAGCAACTAATTGTGCCGCCTGCATAATTTGTTCTTGGTATAAAAGAATTCCATATGTAGATTTTAAAATTGGCTTTAAACATTCTAATGGATAAGTTATTGGTTCTTTGCCTTTTTTTCGAGCGATATATGAAGGAATATTAGCCATCGGTCCTGGTCTAAATAATGCGATTGCAGCAATAACATCATCAAGACAATCACATTGCATCTTAACTAATAAATTTTTCATTCCTGAGGACTCTAATTGAAAGATTCCAAAAGTATCACCACGACTGATCATTTCATAAGTTTTTTTATCCTTAAGATCAATGTCGTTAATATTAATTTCAACTTGATGATTCTTAGCAATATCTTTAATAATATAATCAATGATCGTTAAATTCTTTAAACCTAAAAAGTCCATTTTGAGCAAGCCGACTTCTTCGATATAATCTTTTGAATATTGAGTTACAACTCCATTGTTAGGACCTCTGACAAGCGGGACAACTTGGTCCAATACGTCATTTGATAAAACCACTCCCGCTGCATGCGTTGAAATATTACGTGGCAATTTTTCAACAATAAAAACAGCAGGCATGATCTTTCTTAATGCAGGATCTTTATTCACCATTGATTGAAAACTATATGATGTTTCAAAAACTTCTCGAGCACTCTTACGATTCTTATAATTAGTAGGAATATTTTTAGTTAACAATTCTAATCGTGGCAAGGGTACCCCTAGTACTTTTCCAAGATCTCTAATTGCTACTTTAGGACCATAAGTAGAAAAAGTAACGATTTGCGCTACATGCTCATGACCATATTTTTCAGTAACGTAATTTACAACTTCATCACGACGGTCATCTTGAAAATCAATATCAATATCAGGCATACTAATTCTTTCTTCATTTAAAAAACGTTCAAATAGTAAGTCATATCGCAATGGATCTACTCCAGTAATTCCCAATACATAAGCCACTAGGCTGCCAGCCGCTGAACCACGTCCTGGGCCAACTAAGATCTTATGCATTTTAGCATATCGAACATAATCAAAAACAATTAAAAAATAGTCATTAAATCCCATCTTATTGATTACTGTTAATTCTTTTTTTAAGCGTTCAATATATTCATTAGGAATGTTTTTTCCTTTAAATCGTTTTTTCAAACCAACTAAACATAATTGCCTTAAGTAATCACCAGCATCGCCATCTTTAGGAACTGGGTATTTAGGTAAATGCATTTGATCTGTTGGAATGGTTACATTACACAGTCGTATTATATCGTTAGTATTTTCAATATATTTTTTATCAAAAAGACTCTCCATTTCAAAACTAGATTTTAAATATAATTGATCAGTTTGAACTTGGTGTTCTAAATCTAACATCATTCCTTTAGCGGAAGCTTGTAAAAGATCTAAAGTAAAAGCCTCATCTTTATTTAAATAACGGACCTCATTGGTTACACAAATGGGAATATTTTGGAGAGTTGCTAAAGCGACTAAACGTTCATTTAATTTTTGTTGCATTGCAATACCATGGTTTTGTAATCCTACATAAAAATTATTAAAAGTGTTTTTAAACAGTTCTAAATACTTTAACGCCTCCGAATCCAGTTCTTTTAGGATAAGTCGTTCAATAATTCCTTCTTTACATGCTGAAATTACAAATAGATGTTCACGATATAATGACAGTGCCTCTAAACTAATCGCACCTCTTTCACTCAAACAAATTTCACTAGTTATTTTAACCAAATCAAAATAACCCGTCACGTCCCTTGCCAATAGTAATAACGGATATATCTCATGATTGATTTCAACACTTGCTTCTAACCCAAAGACTGCTTTAATACCGTATTTTTTAGCATATTTAGCTAGTTCCATTGCCCCATACATGTTATCTTTATCAGTTAAAGCTAGCGCCTCATAGTGGAGATCACTAGCTTTTTTTACCAAGTCCTCAATTAAGATAGTACTATTTTGAAAACTATATGAACTATAAACTTGTAAATGTCCTAGCATCTATCCCCACATCCTTTCTATTGTGTATTATACCACTAAATAAGCTATTTAAAAAGATATTAGAGGATTGCACGGAACGAAAAAAGAATAATCATAATAGAAAAATATAAACATAAACACATATAAACGGTATCAAAGATTGCCCATGAAGTACAACTTAAGAGCCAAATACGATAACAATATAAAATTGTAACATAATAATGATATTGTACTTGCAAGACACAAAAGCGTCTTTGCCAGCCAATGATCACTATCGATAACAATGTTGCAATTAAATGAAACGGGACGATCCACATTGGACACAGTACCTGCATCAATAAAATTGCCCCACATAAAAATTGTAACTTTTTAATCCGTATTAACATATAATCACCACTAATATTATATGTTATTTACTCTAATAAAATGAAAAGAAGTGGATAATCAAATGATTATTCCACTACATCGCATGTTTAACTAATGCTTTAGCTAATTGATCAGGACAACTAGTTGGTCTTGCCCCACAACGAATACCTTGTAATCGTTCGATTACCTCATTTACTTGCATCCCTTTTGCTAATGCTCCAACACCTTGTGTATTACCAGAACATCCACCAATAAATTTTACGTTATTAACAATGCCATCCTCAACGTCAATAACTATTTGTTTTGAGCATACCCCTTGAGGTTGAAATTTAATTTCCATAACCATTCCTCCTATTTTTAAATATTATAGTTACAAATGAAAATAAAGCAAATAATTTGCTTTATTTTCGAACCAATTTTACAATCGTTGTTAGGTATGAATTATGACAAGATGTATCTAAGCCAATAATTCTTTCCAATTTGTAATTTTTTTCTAAATCAGCTAAATCCTTTGCTAAAGTTGAATGTGACTGACAAGCATAGATAATTGTTTTAAATTTAGCAATTTTAATTGTATCTTTGATTGTATCACTTAATCCATAACGTTCATTTTGAATAATTAAAGTATCATAGACTTTCTTTTTAGCGTATGTAACAATTTTACTATCTAGGTCACCAGCAATAAAAGTAACATTTTCCTTCTTTAAATACTTAGCATTTAATTTAGCATCATCAATTTGATATCTTTTTTCATCAATCGCTACAATTTCTTGATCAAGATTAAGTTCTAATAACCCAATTCCACAATTCAACGAAATTATTTTTTGACTGTCCTGTACTAATGATTTAATTGTTTGATTTTGTTTCCACATCATCTCAATATTTTCTGGTAATTTACTTTTAACCGATACTAGATATTGATTTTTATCATCGTGCAACTCTAGTCTCGTTGCCCCATATAATTTTGAATATCCTAACTCATCAAACTCTTGATGCTTTGAAGTATTAACAGACATGAAGATACTAGCAACATGTGGCAATTGACTAATTTCTTTAACAATTTCTTCCTTCAACCCATCACGACCTGTAATAAAAACTAATTGTAATTTATTATCAATTAATTTAACCTTTAAAAACCTTAATCCTGTTCTAAATTTATCACTATATGTTTTACATTTATTTGTAGTTAAAATCTCTTCTAATTTTAATAAACACTCATTAATTATTGGATGTTGTTTAAAACATCTTGTCATTAATGTTAAATATTTACTATCACGTTGATAGATTCCAAAACTAATTTTCCCTTTAAAATCAACAATAGGCAAATTAACAGCAGTAATAAAGCCCTCTTGACTAGGCGCCGCAATTACATCTTTAAAAATTGTTCTTGATAAATCATACTCTGTATATTTTCTAATTGATTCGCGTACAGCTTCTTTTTTTGCATTCAACTGCTTGAAATAACTTAAATGCAACATCGTACACCCTTGACAATTATCATACGAACGACACTTAGGCGTAACACGATCTTTTGATGGTTTTACTACTTGTAGTAATTTCCCTTCGCTATAAGTTCTAGTCTGTTTAATAATTTCAACAATAACTTCTTCTTGTGGCAACGCTCCAGGAACAAAAACGATCTTTCGATCAATATACCCGATACCTTCACCATTAATCCCTAATTTTTTAATTTCTACATTTTTCTTCATCCTACAATCTCCTTTTTAAAAGAGGAAGTCATCTAGTGATGCTCTTCCTCTTCATCTTTCTTTTCTTCTAGAATCGTCACTTTTAATTGAGCAATTCTGTTTTTATGCATTTTTACAATCTTAAAAATTACGTTTTCAATCTGAACTTCATCATCAATTTCAGGAACACCAGATACCTCTCCAAGAACTAATCCACCAATTGATTCAAAATCTTCAGAATCGAAATCAGTTCCTACTCTATCATTAACTTCATTTAAATTCAAGCTTCCATCTATTAAATATTCATTTTCTCCTAGAGAAATGATCATTTCGTCTTCTTCAGCATCATATTCATCATCGATTTCGCCTACAATTTCTTCAACAATATCTTCAAAAGTAACAATTCCACTCATAACCCCATATTCATCTAGTACAATCGCTAATGTTGCATGTTCTTTACGCATCGAAGCAAACACATCCGCAACTTCATTAAATTCATAAACAACAAAAGTATCGCGCATAAAATCTTTTACAACAAATTCATCAGGATCGATATTAAAGAAAAGTAAATCCTTAACATTTAAAACTCCCACAATTTCGTCAAATGATTCACTATGCACTGGGTAACGTGAAAATTGACTACGTTGATAAATTTCCATCAATTCTTGGTAAGAACAATCATCGGGAATACTCTCAACATGAATTCTTGGCGTCATAATTTCTTTGATCTCAGTTTCACCAAACTCAAATACATTATGAATCATTTCCTTTTCCTGTTCTTCTAATACCCCCTCTTCATGACCTACTGTAACGATCGTCTTTAAATCTTCTTCTGTCATGGTTGGTCCACTGTCACGAGCGCCACCCAATATTTTAATGAAAAAGCTTGTAATGATATTTAAGAAAAATACCACTGGGGTAAAAAGAGTACAAACTAAAGCAACAAATCGTGCCAAAAATAAAGCAATTGTATCTGCATTCTTAGTTGCGAAAGATTTTGGTGTAATTTCACCAAAAACCAAAATCAAGAATGTAACTACTCCAGTAGCTGCAGCTACTAGAGTTGCTGAATCTCCAAAAATTGAAATCACAAATGATGTAGATAACGATGAAGCACCGATATTAACTAAGTTATTTCCTACTAAGATTGAACTAAATAAACGATCCGAATTAGATAACAGCTTCTCTACTGTTAGTGCTCTTTTATTTCCTTCTTCAGCTAAGTTTCGCATCCTGATTTTATTAACAGATAAAAATGCTGTTTCAGTACAAGAAAAAATACCTGAGAAAATAATTAAAATGACAAATATTATAACGTTGGTTATCTGGGTCGGGTCCACAATAAATCTATTCTCCTTATTATTAATGTTTTTCATTATCATATTATAAACATTATAAAAAGTCAAATTAAGCTTTAATTAACCAAGCATAATAACGATTGTTGATCCGGCTTCAACTGACTCACCAACTCGTGGTAATTGGTCTATTACTTTATCACCTTCGCCAATAAATTCAAATTTTAATTCCGGATTACTAACTTCCTTTTTACTTTTCCCAATATAGTTTTCAACCTTTAACGTTTTAGTATCCATAAATGTATAAGCTTTTTGCCGCTGTGAAGAAACTTTTTTTACATTCATGCTTGGTAAAATATCAACAAGCATTTTGCGAGCAATTGGAGCTACTGTCGTTCCTCCATACTGCACACAATTTTTAGGGTTATCCATTGCAACATATAAAACAATTTTAGGATCATCAATTGGCGCAATACCAATGAAAGATAAGATATAACCCCCATCAACATAACTACCATTTACTGCTTTTTGGGCAGTACCTGTTTTACCACCGATCCGGTAACCATCTATATAGGCATTTTTACCCCCTCCATCTGTAACAACTGATTCTAAAGCATCTCGCATTTTTTTGGAAGCATCCTCACTAATAACTTTACGTAGTGCCTCTGGTTTATGTTCATAAACAATATCATTAGAATAACTATCAATAATTTTATCAACCAAATATGGTTTATATAAAGTTCCACCGTTAACACAAGCACAAACTGCTCTCACCAGCTGCATAGGTGTAATTGAAATACCTTGACCAAAAGCAACTGTTGCTTGTTCCAACTCATTGAAGGCATCATAATCAAACATAATTCCTTTAGATTCACCTGGTAGGTCTATACCGGTTTTTTCTGTCAAACCAAATTTTTTGACGTATTCATATAATTTATCTTTCCCTAGACGGCGACCGATTTCAACAAATCCGGGGTTGGAAGAATTCTGAAGAACCTCTCTAAAGGTTTGAAGTCCATGTCCACCTTTTTTCCATGACTTAATTCGGGCACCACCAACAATTTCATACCCTTTATCAAAATAAGTATCTTTATCCATATCAAATAGATTTTCATTTAAAGCCGATGAAAAAGTAATGATCTTGAAAGTTGATCCTGGTTCGTAAGATTTCCAAATTGGGATATTATGATTATAAACATCCTTATCGGCATTTTGATAATCATTGGGATTATAATCAGGTTTACTTGCCATCGCTAAAACTTTTCCAGTACTTGGTTCCATCGCTAAAGCCCAGATTCCATCAGGATTATAAGTGTCATATGCATTGTTCAGTTCTCTTTCAACAATATCCTGAATATCACCATCAATCGTTAATTGTAAATTAAAACCACTCGTTGGAGCACTATAAACACTTGGATACAGTGACAACGGGTTACTTTTGGCATCCATATAATAATCAATACTCCCGTTATTTCCGTTTAAATAATTATCGTATTTTAATTCTAAACCTAATAATCCTTGATTATCAATTCCTACGAAGCCAAGAGTCTGTCCTAAATAATTATCATTGGGATAATATCGTTTAGTATCTTTAATTAAATATACCCCGGGTAATTTTAAACGATCGATTTGTGCTGCTACTTCATCATCTAATTGTCGTCCTTCTGGCTGAATTCTTTGGATTGAAACTTTTTTACTTAATTTTTCTTGCATTACTTTAACATCAACATTTAAAATATTTGCAATTTTATCAGCAGTAGCCGCCACATCTTTAATTTGACTAGGAACAACAACTAGTGAAGCAGTTGTTAGATTTGTTGCTAGAACGTTATTATCACTATCAACGATCAATCCACGATTAGCTTCAACTGGAAAACTACGCTGCCATAAATCCACTGCTTTATTATAAATATTGACTCGATCAATAATTTGAATATAGCCAACTTTTAAAATTATTGCAATTACAATCAAAACTGTTACTACTTTTACCCATTTGATTTTCTTTTTTGTTATCTCATAGATCATCTAATCACCCTCTACACTATATGAAAAAAGTAAGGTCATTAGACCTTACTGAAGTGTAATTGTTAGAGCATCACCGTTGTGAACAACAGTTCCCTCTGGCGCACTTTGAGCTCCGACGAGACCGTTACCGCCATCAATAGTAATATTAACCCCTGATAACGAGCCAAAAGTTAAAACATCTTTACGTGACCAGCCAGTAAAATTAGGTAATACAATATCATTAGATTCCGTCTTAATAAAAACACGATCATTTTTTGCTACTTTAGAACCAGCTTCTGGATATTGTTCAAGAACTGTATTACCGTTTCCGATTACTTGAACATTTACAGCTTTTGATTCTAATTTTGACTTAACAAAACTAACACTCTGATTAACATATGAATCTAGTTTATAATCACTAGATACTGTCGTAGTTTCAGGAGCATTATATTTATTTACGATTGATAATGCTGCCGGCATTACACTTTTAATAACATTTGCCTGATGTTGAGTTGTATCATTATCAGCACCTTGGAAAACAATATTAACAATTATTTGCGGATCTTCATATGGTGCCATTCCCGAAAAGGATTTGGTATAAATAGTACTTGAATAACCACCATCAACAACTACTTGTCCCGTTCCGGTCTTACCGATAATTTGAACACCATTATCAAGATTAAATTTCTTTGCTGTTCCCATACTTTCAGTTACTACTCCTTTTAGTAGATCTCGAACATGTTGAACTGTTTGTGAAGAAAATATTTGTTCTGAATATTCTGTTTTACCTTTATATGTAACTTCGTTTGTTTCTTTATTAACGATTTTTTCAATTAAATAAGGTTCAACAGTTTTTCCATCATTTGCAAAGACACTATATGCGCGCAATAGTTGTAAAGCTGTAACGGTAGAGCCCTGCCCAAATCCTGTAGTTAAATAGGCCGCTCTACTTTTATCGGTTTTGTATAACGCTGTCCCTGCAACTGAATCAAAGCCATCAATATTGCTTGATTGGAAAAAACCTAATTTTTCATATACATCTAGTAATTCATCACGATTAGTATACCCGCGTTCAAGCAGATTACAAATTGCAACGTTACTTGAACGATAAAAACCTTCATCATAACTAATACTCCCCCATCCAGCACCATTATTATGGTCGCGAATCGGTCTTGAACCACCATAATCATATTTACCAGATTCATATGTAGCTGCACCATTATATAAGCCGCTTTCAATCGAACTAGCATAAACAAATGATTTAAAAACCGAACCACATTCATAAGCAGTATCAAAAAAGAAATTTTTATAGTCCTCTATATTTCGCTCATTTGGATTAAATGAAGGATAACTTGATAAAGCTAAAATTTTTCCAGTCTTAGCCTCCATGATTACACATGATGCTTTAAGAGCTTGTGCCGCCGCTGCTTCAGTTGCCAGCTGGTAATCAAGATCTCGTTGTAATGAACTGTCGATCGTTAAATAAATGTCATCTCCATCAACAGCGTCTTTTTGTTCCAAGATTCCGTCCGGTAAAACATATCCTTTTGAATCTTTTTGATAGACTTTATAACCGTTTTCACCGGATAAAGTTTTGTCATAAATTGCTTCAAGACCCATTTCACCGACAAGTCCTTTGACTCCATCCGTTTCAGTTCCTTTAGCATAACCGATAATATAGCTGCAAAAATCTCCATATGGGTAATTACGAGAATTACTTTCAATAAATTCTAAACCTGGTAATCCAGTATCCTCAATTTGTTTTTTGACACCCGCACTTAGATCATTACCATTGGTTCCAAATTCAACCTGATATGCTCCTGCATCTACCTTTTCTTGGAGTTTTTGAGCCATTACAGTTGGGTCCATCCCAATAATTGGTGCTATTGCATTTGCTGTAGCCGTAATATCTTTAACATATGCATCATCTTTGCCATGATTAATTCTACTACTTGATACAATAGCGATTAATTTATATTTTTTTACATTTGAAGCTACAACTTCATTATCACTAGTATAAATTTCCCCTCGGGTTGCATAATCAATCGTTTTTGCCTTACCTCTACTTTTAGCAAATGTGGCGATATCAGCCCCACTGATTAAATGCTTACCTGTCACTCCTAAATAAACAATATTAGCAACAAGGGAAAAAATAACTAATGCAAAGACAACATAAGCTATCTTTGCACTTTTAAATTGATTCATTATTGATTTTGTTGTGCTTGAGTAGAGGCAGCTACTGAATCATTGCTATATGTATATCCTTTAGCATTAGCTACTGAACTAAGGCGTGAAAAAGATGCTAATTCTTGTTTTTGCATTTCTAAACTATCAATATCACTCTTTATCGTTTTAATTTCCTTTTCTAGAACTTGAGCTGTTCGATTATATGATGATTCCATCGACTTAACGCCAATAATTCCAAAAACAAAAATTACCATTGAAATTACTAGAAATCTTTGTGAAAAAGCTTCAAATTTAGTTTTTTTAGTCTTATGTCTCATTTTCAAACTCCCTCTCGATTATTCTTAGTTTTGCAGAATGCGCGCGATGATTAACTTCAAGCTCTTCTTTTGAAGCAACCATTGCTTTTTTATTAATTAATTTAAATCTCGGCTGTAAGTAATCAGGAATTACTGGTAATCCCGGTGGCACATCCTTTAACTTAGTTACATCATTAAATGTATATTTACATATTTTATCTTCCAAACTATGGAAAGTAATAACTGAAATTCTACCCCCAACGTTCAATAAATCTAGTGAATCCTTTAAGGCTCGATCAAAGACATTTAATTCATCATTAACTGCTATTCTAAGGGCCTGAAAAGTCCGCTTAGCAGGATGACCTCCTTTACGTCGGGCAAAAGCAGGAATTGCATCTTTAATAATATCAACTAATTCAAAAGTTGTTTCAATTGGTCGTATTTGTCGTTTTTGTTCAATTTTACGTGCAATCTGTTTAGCAAACTTTTCATCAGCATATTTATATAAAATTTCAACAATCCTTTCATACGGCCACGTATTAACGATTGCATAAGCATCAAGTGGATTTGATGTATCCATTCGCATATCAAGGCGAGCATCATAATTATAGCTAAAGCCTCTAGAACCTGTATCGAACTGAGGAGATGATACACCTAAATCAAACAATATTCCGTCGACTCTTGTTACACCTAATTCATTTAATTTTTCTTTAATATTTACAAAATTAGAATAAATGATTGTATAGTTGTTACCAACTGCATCAAGGCGTAGACGAGCTGCTTCAATTGCCGTTTGATCTTGATCAAAACAATACAAATGACCGGTCGTAAGCTGCTTTAAAATAGCACAACTATGTCCTGCTCCGCCTAAGGTGCAATCAACATAAATTCCATCTGCTTTAATATTCAAGCCCTCAACGGCTTCCTTCAATAATACTGTTACATGATCAAACATCGCTCTCTCCTATAATTCAAAACCTTCTAACGATTCAGAAATTTCATCAAAGTTATCTTTATTGGCATCATAATAATCATCCCAAATATTCTGATTCCAGATTTCTACATGATCACCAACGCCAACGATGATACATTCCTTTTCTAATTTACCTTCTATTCTTAAAACATTAGGAATATTTACTCTCCCTAATTTATCAAATTCACATTCACTTGCTCTTGAAGTAATAATTCTAACAAAGTTACGTGCCTCTCTTTTAGTTTTTGGCAGTGTTTGGAGTTTTTGATAATAGTCATTCCAGCCTTCTTGGGTGTATAAAGCTAGACAACCATCAAAACCGCGAGTGATTACAACACTCTCGCCACATTGCTCCCTTAATTTTGAAGGAATAATAAGACGCCCCTTGGCGTCAATATTATGCCTAAATTCACCCATGAACATCTATATCACCCACTCTTTAACACTTAGTAACACAAATTAACACTTCTTACCACCATTATATACCCTGGTCGATACTTTGTATAGCATTTTCTTTAAATAAGAAGATTTCGACAATTAAACAAAAAAAGGGTCAATTAACGTAAAATTTCGTTAATCAACCCTTAAACAACAAAAAAAGCGCCCTTAAGACGCCGTTTCTTATAAAACTTTTTGTCCTTTGTAAGTACCGCAATGTTTACAAACTTTATGAGACATTTTGTATTCACCGCACTCTGGACATACAACTACAGCTGGTGCTGTAAGCTTATCATGAGTTCTTCTCTTATTTCTTCTTGTACTTGAAACTCTTCTAAATGGTACTGCCATCAGTATAACCTCCTATTTAATCTTTAAAATAATCTTTTAATTTAGCTAACCTAGGATCGATATAATCATCATCTTTATCACTAGTACTGTTATCTAATATTCTCCAACCTTTTCCTTTAGATTTAATATTAGCATCATCTTTGACGACCCTCATCGGTACTTCCAGCATAATGTTTTCAAATACCACTGGGGTAAGATCAACAATATCTTTTTTTACTTCATGAACATCTTCAAGTGGATCAGGTTTTTCAAAAGCAAACACTTCAGTTGAATTAATTTCAAAAGGATACTCAACATCTTCAAGTGTAATAGCACAAGGAAGAATCATAGTTCCTTTAATATTAAGATCAACATATAAACGTTTATCTTTCAAATCAAGATCTCCGGTTCCTGAGACAATAATGTCCTTCAAGTCATTAATTTGAGCATACTGGTCAAATAACTCCGAAGGAAAAGTTAGTCCCTCTTCAAAATCAAATTTTCCACGATGCTTAACAATCCATTGTAAATTGTATTTCAAAATAATCACCCTTCTATAACCGCAATGACAATTATATATAAAATAATACCATAAGTCAACCTAAAAAATACTTGTTTTTATCGTTTATTTTACTATATTGTCTTAGACCATCTTGTCGATATCTTTAGGAATTTTATTTGATTTAATCATCGAAACTAATTTATCAACCTTGCTAGGAGTGATTGGTTTATTAGTCACCTTAGCCACACTCATAATAAAATCCTTAATATCATTTTCATTATTTAAATCTTTAGACTGTAAATCATTAGCTAATTTTAATATTTCTCCTTTATTAACATTAGTTTTCTTTACAACCTTATCTAATAAAACATCTTCATCTTTCATATTATCACCACTATATACTATGATAATATTTAAATAACGTTACCCCTCAATTTTCAATTCTCGACGCATCAGCTGTTGAATCTCACGTTTTGGTTCATGATTATTGTATAGAACATTGTAAATCGCATTTATAATAGGTAATTCAATATCTGTATATTTCTTAGCATCTTCATAAATAACTCGACAAGTACGAATTCCTTCACAAGTTTTTTTATTATTTTTCATGAAAGCACGTGCATCATTGGTTTTACCAATTTCTAGACCAGCCTGAAAATTCCGCGAATGGACCGATGAACAAGTGACAATTAAATCTCCAACACCTGTTAGTCCCATATAGGTTTCTAATTTACCACCTTTTTTCGTTCCATAACGAACCATTTCTGCCAGACCCCGAGTAATTAATGCTGCCTTAGTATTATCACCATAGCCTAAACCACTTAAAACTCCAGCCGCCACTGCAATAACATTTTTAATAGCAACCCCGTACTCAGCCCCAACTTCATCATTTAATCGATAGACTCTAAAATAATCATTCGAAAATAACGTCTGAACATCTCGGGCAGTATCATCATCTAACGAAACAGCACACACTGTCGTTAACATTCGAACGACTACTTCTTCAGCATGACTTGGACCAATCAATGAAACGACCGGATTAATCAAGTTCTCATCAAGCACACTACGAATCGTATCAGACATACGCATATTTGTCCCTAAATCAAAACCCTTAGCTGCATTTATAACTGTAATCTTTTTCTTTATTAATGGTTTTACTTGTTCTAATGTTTCTTTAACAAATTGTGTTGGAATAGTAATTAATAAATAATCCATATCCATTAAGGCTTCTTCTAAATTATTTGTCGCTTTAATTTCACTTTCTAAAGAAATATTGTGAAAAAAAGCTTCGTTTTGATGATTAAAATTAATATCATCAATTTGTTCTTGATCAATACCATACATCATTATCTCATTTTGATTATCGATCAAAACTCTGCTTAAAGCTGTTGCCCAACTTCCAGTTCCTAGTACCGCAATTTTACTCATTGTTACACTTCCTTATATTATTGTATCAATATTATACCAAACTAATTAATTAATAGCACGACTAATCACGTTTACGACAAATAATATGAATTGGCGTTCCTTCAAAACCAAAAGAATCTCTTAAACGATTTTCTAAATAACGCTTATAACTAAAATGCATGTATTGAGGATCATTAACAAATAGAACAAAAGTTGGGGGACAAATACTAACCTGATTAGCATAGAAGATTTTTAAGCGTCCACCATTGAACGTAGTTGTTGGATTGATTGCTTGAGCATCAACAAGAACATCATTTAAAACACTAGTTTGAACACGTTTATGTGAATTTTCAAATGACTCTTGAATCAATGGGAATAATTGTTGAACTCGTTGATGAGTTTTGGCAGATAAGAAAATAATCCGCGCATAATCCAAATATTTAAACTGACTACGCAATTCTTTTTCTTTCTTTTGCATTGTCTTCTCATCTTTTTCAACTAAATCCCATTTGTTAACAACTAAAATTACTCCCTTACCAGCTTCATGAGCATAACCGGCAACATGTTTATCTTGTTCAATAACTCCCTGATTCCCATCAATAACAACAACGATAACATCACTTTTTTCAATTGATGATAAGGCTCTCAAAATTGAATATTTTTCAATATTTTCATATACCTTACCTTTTTTTCGCATTCCGGCAGTATCAATAACACGATATTTTTGTCCATCCTTAACAAATGCTGTATCAATCGCATCACGAGTTGTCCCTTCAATATTCGAAACAATTACTCTTTCTTCACCAAGAATCGCATTCGTCAACGATGATTTTCCGACATTTGGTCGTCCAATAATTGAGAAACGAATTTCATCTTCATCAAATTCTTCTTCAACAAAATCGAGATTCTTAATGATTTCATCTAATAAGTCACCAATTCCAATTCCATGACTTCCTGATACTGCAATTGGATCACCAATTCCTAAATTATAGAATTCATAAATATCATCTTTAAAAGCATTATCATCAATTTTGTTAACAGCCAATAAAACCGGCTTACTTGTTTTTTGTAAAAGACGTGCTACATACTCATCTTCACGAGTTATTCCTTCACGTCCATTAACAACAAAAACAATTAAATCTGCTTCTTCAATGGCAATTTCTGCCTGCATCTTGATTTGGGCAGTAAAAGATGCATCTTGTAATTCAATTCCTCCCGTATCAATCAAACGGAATTCTTTTGTCAACCATGTTGCAGTTGCATAAATACGATCACGAGTAACACCCGCAACATCTTCTACAATGGAAATACGCTCTCCAACAATTCGGTTAAAAATAGTTGATTTACCAACATTCGCTCGTCCAACTATTGCTACTACACCTGCCATATTATACCTCCTTTATTTTTTCTTCTACTAATTTTAAAACAGCATCAACAACTTCTTGTAAAGTCATCGCTGATGTATCTAATACGATGGCATCTTCTGCCTGTTTTAACGGTGAAATATCGCGATTCATATCTTGATAATCACGTTGTTCAATATCTTTTTTGATCAGCTCTAAATCTGCTGTTAATCCTCGCTCTTGATTTTCTAAATAACGACGTTTAGCACGGGTATCAACACTAGCAATTTGATATATTTTCAATTCTGCATTTGGCAAAACAACTGTCCCAATATCACGCCCATCTAAAATCACACCACCAACATTTGCCATCTGACGCTGCTGTTCTACAAGAAACGTACGAACCGCCTGATAACTTGATACTACACTAGCAGACATAGAAACTTGATCTTGACGGATCACTTGGCTAACATCTTGCCCATTTAAAAAGATATGGTTATTACTATCCATTTCAATTTTGATTTGTTTCAAAGCCTGAGATACCGCTTGTTCATCTTTTAAATCAATATTATTTTCAAGACAATAATATCCTACACAACGATACATTGCCCCTGTATCAATATAGATATAATCTAATCGTTTAGCAACTATTTTTGCAATACTGCTTTTACCAGCCGCACTTGGCCCGTCAACGGCAATAGAAATTTTTTTCATAATATCCTCCACTCCTTGAAAAAAACTAAGGGTAACCTTAGTTTAAAAGAACAACTGGTATCCTATCATACCACACAATCCAATAAATACAACTACTAGGAATATAATTACATAGTTTAAGATAGTAGCGATTCGATCACTTTTCTTTTCATCAACAATATCACTACGAGATTGTTTTGCCTTTGATTTACTATCTATAGTTTTATCATTTGTTTGATTTTTAATCACTTTTAAATCTGCTGTGTCTTCTTTTTGTTTAAGTACTTTTTCAACCTCTCGCTGATCTTTCTCTTTAATCTGTCGAAGCATTTCCTCTAACGAACGTGTTTGTTCAATTTTTGCCAATTCTTCATCTTCTAAAGTGTCCTCAGCTGTTCCAGAACTCACAACACCTGTATCTTTTTTCAATGCTTCTTCAAGTTCATTTTCTTTTTGCTCTGCTTCTTCCTGAACTTCGTCCATTACCAGCTTAGCTTTTTTAGCATCTTCTTCTGGTGACATGCTGGCAAGTCGTTCCATTAAAGTCATCTTCTTTTTAGCAGCCTTTTTTTCTTCTTCAGCTTTTGTAACAACCGATTCCTCCTGATTTACAAAATACCCTTTAGAAAATTCTGAAGTATTGATATTATCCAGATTATCGATATGAACTACTTGCTTTTCTGGTTCTCTAATTTTATTTAAAATATCCATTCTTGTATTGTACTGCGCTTCTTTACCAACACTGACCTTAGCACTTCGCAAAGCTCGGTTTATTTCTTCACTGCTTTCTTGACGCATTTGTTCAAAAGTTTTAGCTTCTGTCAAAGTGTCATTAATATCTGGCAAGTCTTTTTCTTCTTGTTTAAAAGAACGATTTATTGTCGCTAAAAAATCATCATCTTCAATATCATCAATGATATCAATTGTATCCTCTATATTTTCACGATTAATCCCTGCTTCATCTTTTAAACCAGCTCGTAAATCGCGATATTTGTTTACACGTGAACTATTCACTCGAAATCACCCTTTCGTCGTACATTATAACATACTTTTTCATTATTTCCTTTATAAAATATTGGAAAATATATTTATTTGGGATATAATAGATACATAACAAAGGAGGAATTTATAATGGCTAAAATTACAGTAAACGAATCTTGCATCGGATGTGGTGCTTGTACAGGTGTTGCACCAGATGTTTTTGAAATGAATGATGAAGGATTAGCATCTGTTGTTGGCGATGATGTTGCTTCAGCTAAAGAAGCTGCTGAGTCTTGTCCTGTAGAAGCAATCGAAGTAGAAGATTAATCGATAGAAAGAGGCTGTAACGAATAAAGGTTTTTAAACCTTTAAGCGTTATGCCTTTTTTATTTTTTTGAGTTTTTAGGATAATAATAAAATTATTCGTATGTGTATGACTTTTTGAGTATTATAAAAAATATCGCTCTTCTGTTTTTAAAATTTTGATATTTAAGAAACTATGCTGTTTCTATTCTTATGCTTTTTATTATGATATTTTCTTAAATTTATATGCTATTCCGATTAGAAAAAACTCTGTTTTCACATTTAGACTTCCTTTTCTTCTCAGTCTTGTATAATTCATGTCCTGTTTAATAACTCCAAATGTGCCTTCAGCCTGAATGCTTCTTTGCTTTTTCTTTTCTATCCCATCAGCTGTTCTCAAGTTTTCATTTACTTTTGACTGAAGTTCATTAAGATTGTAATTAATTTGTATTTTTCTTTCACCTTTTGCTTTTGCATATTTTTTTTATTTAAGCATTCATTGCAATGTCTATATTCAAACACTCTGCTTATCTGTAAGTAATCACCTCTGGTGTTCCACACTTCTTGCTATTCAATATTAAATGTGTACCCTTGAGGACAGACTTTATAGCCTGAAGAATCATATTTCCAGTTCATTGGATTATAGATTCTCTTTTTGAAATCTTTGGTATAAGGGCCTGCGGACGATTTTTTAGACTCAAGTTTTAAATCAATCCCAGTTCTTTTCTATATTCTACAGGACTTTTATATCCTAAAGATTGTTTAATTCTTTTATTGTTGTACCACTCAATATAATTATTTACAATATCCATGAATTTATTTATAGATATACTGTTACAGTTTCTTTTATAAAACATTTCATTCTTTAAACGGCCAAAAAATCCTTCACAAGCTGAATTGTCTGGTGAGTATCCTTTTATCCATCCAGGCCATCTATAATGACACCCACGATCTGAATGTATTATGGGATGTTCTTCTTCACTCAAATTATCTATAACTTTATCTAGCATTAAATTGACTAGTTCTGCATTTTGAGATGTGCTTATAGTCCAAGTTGTTACCATACCATCAAAGCAATCAATCATTGGTGATAAATAGACTTTACCAGCAGGAATGGAAAATTCTGTGATATCAGTTAATAATTTTTAATTTGGCTTATCACTATGGAAATCTCTATTTATGATATTGTTTACCGCTGATGATATTTCACCTATATATGAAGAATATTTCTTTTTCCTGACTGTTACCACAATTAATCCTTCTTTCATTATTCTTCTAACTACTTTTTCACATATATTTATTCCATCTTTTTTTAATTGAGCATGTATTCTTCTGTATCCATAACTATGATAGTTATTATTAAAAACATTTTTTATTTTAGAATGTAATTGATGATAGTTATCATCATGTTTTAATATTTTTTCATGATAAAAATAGCTACTTTTAGCAATTTTTAATATGTTTAATAACTCTTTTAGCGAATATCTATCTTTTAGGGCATCAATCAACAATACTTTTTCTTTATTTGTTAATTCATTTAGATTGATGCCCCGATCTTTTTTTATTATTAAAGTAGCATTTTCCAATATATCTTTTTCAAGTTGCAAACGATATATTTCCTTTTTTAATTCTTCGATTTCTTGATTAAGTTTAACTTTGTCATTTAATATACAAACTTGCTTATCCTTTTTCATCTTACATTCTCTTTCATCGTCTAGAAGCTGTTCTTTCCAGTTATATACAGTTGGACTGGTTACACCATAATCATCAGCAATTTCCTTCACTGATTTATCACGGATGACCCAATCTATAACTGCTTCTTTTTTATCTTCATCAGTATACACTTCTTTAGAAGATTTCACTATAGTTCTTGATTGATAACCTTCTATATCTTCCTTTAACCATAATGACAGTGTATATCGATTTGGATAACCAATAGCTTGAATTGTCTTAGTTATTGATTTTCCATGATGAAGATAATGATTTACTACATTCTCTCGCTCTTCAGCTGAATATCTAGATTTACGTTTGCTTCCAGTACATAAATCACCATTATCCTCATATTCTTTAACCCACTTGTATAATTATTCCCTATCAGGATAGCCTAACTCTCTTATAACTGCTGTACTGTTCTATGATACTTTAAATAATAATTTCACTGCTTTTATTCTTTCATCGTATGAATACATACTTATCATTCAATTTAGTCCAAGATTATGTCCGCACCCTCATTTATACATTTCTATATTAACATTTATATTTGGTGTTTTTCTTTGTATAACAATTGTATTTTAACGCTAGTTCGATTCCATTGATGACATTAAACATTAGATTATCATAACTACCGTATCCTGCATCTCCTACAGACCATTTAGGATAAACTCCATAATGTTTCTTATATTCTTTCATAAATGGAATCATGTCTTAGTATCCGTTGGATTTGAGAATATGCTCAAGTACATAATATATACATCGCTAACACCTGATTATAAATTATATCCAGGTTTAAATACACGCGTCCAGTTATAGTAATCGTATTTCATATTCATCATTGTGGCATCATGATCAGTTTTAGAATAGCTGTTTCTATCGCCACATATTAATATATCTTCTTAATCTAAAGTAGATATCAAGAAACTGGTCATAATACTTTTGAACAATATCTTTTCTCGTTCCTTTGCCGTAAACAATATTTATGTTACGTTTAACCATTAAAGACATCAGGTCATCAGCAATCATGCCAATGTCATGTGCTTTATATTTATTGTGTGTTTCATAATTCATATCAGGCAGACTGTTTAAGTTTTTGATTAAGCCGGTTATATTTATGAATGCTTTTTCCTGGTATCCAAGAAAAGCTTTCTTCCATACAAAACTGTTTTTCTTTGCATTGGCTTCAATCTTAGTACCATCAATATATAATTTTGACGTATCCACATCATCCAGTTCCATAATTCTTTGTATTGCATCATAAAAAATGCCTTTGATAGACATAGACAGCTTCTCTGATATAAATCTTTGGAAAGCCATGAAAGGGGAGTCTCTTCATTAGACAGCCACATATACCTGATATTATACTTGCACAACTCTTCCATTTTTCTTAATTCACTTTCTCCATTCATAAACGCAAACAATACAATCTGCAGCATCGTATTGGGGTCGTAGCCCTTATTACCTCTGTGAGAGCAGTCAAAATACTTGGAAGTATTAATACCTTTCATAATCTCTACGAATGATATCACTGGATCATCTACAGGTACAACAGTAAAAAAATCTAGTGGAAATCTGCATTAAAATGCATCATAATTACCATTGATTATAGGATAATTAGATTCTAACAGCTTGATGTTTTTCATAATCTAATTATACCAAAAATAGCACTTAAACTATATTTGAGTCTAAGTACTGTTATATTTTTTAGACAAACACATTATTTTAATGCGTTACAGCATCTAAATTTTTTTATTTCCGTTTTCAATCACATTCTTTAATTTAAATTATATTTATAAATTTTCCGATATTATATATTTATATTATAAAAAGTATTGTTCCAAACATAAATATTTGAACAATACTTTTGCTAATATAAATATTCAATTTTAAGTACCTAGAATAATTATTATTTTATAAATACTATACTTTAATACCCAAAGACAATATATAGTTATCTTTTTAAATTGTTTTCTTTTTTTAAAATTGCAATTTCTTGTATTAAATCCTTTTGTTTTTCCTCTAACATCGATACTTTACTAAATAGTATGTAAACTAAAATAATTAACATAAATATCATAAACGCAAAGACAATGTTAGCAGTAGATATAACTCCCAATATTTTAGCAGCAAAATATGCTATTTGAGGAAAAATACTCACAATAATCAGCATAAATGAACATATAATCCAACCTAATGCATAATCTGTCCTTAATCTACCCTTTTTTACATTCTTAATTAAAATAAGAAAAAGTAATATTGACATAAAAACTAATGTAATTTGTAATGAAAAACTCATAGTTACCTCCTTCCTTTTTTAATTAAAAAATACTATTGTAACTAATACTTTTAACATATACTTTATAGAATTACCTAAACCTGTATAAATACTAGTTCCAGCCAATCTGTCTTCCATTTTCACCTGAACTTCTTTAGCCCGATAACCTTTTTTTAATTGAAACGCAAGTGTATCTGGTTCCGGTTTTCTATTCAATTCAAACGCATAGTCCTTAAGCAATTCCCTATTAATTATACGCATTCCACTAGTTGGATCATTAATTACAACACCAGTAGTAAGTTTTATCATTAACGTTATTATTCTACTCCCCAACATTCGTAAACTAAAATGCTTTTTTTCATTTACAAATCTAGATCCAATTACAATATCATTACCATTTTTTATTTCTTCAATTAAATTAGGTATATATTCTGGTAAGTGCTGTCCATCGCCATCAAACTGAATAGCAGCATCATAATCTCTATAGTATGCATATTTATATCCTGTTTGAACTGCGCCAGTTAGTCCAAGATTGACTGGTAAATCAATATGATTAATGTCATTTTCATCCAAAATCTTTGCTGTATTGTCTTTTGAACAATCATTGATTACAACATAATCACATCCAGTATTCGTTGATTCTAGATTCTTAACAACCCTTAAAATGCTTTCCTCTTCATTATATGCGGGTATAATAACCAATACTTTCATAATTCCCTCCAAGTTTTCTTTGTAACAAATAATTTTTCTTATAATCTATAAATATAAGTTGCATAGCTATATCTAATTAAAATTACTTTCTTCAGATTTTTTATAAATTTTGCATAAATATTTAGCTATAAACTTTGGCCAAAATCTTTGAAAAATTTCAAAATCCTCCTTAGATCTACAATCATCCAAAATTATTTCTGAGGTAGTAGAACCGCCGTGAATTCTATGTCCCATTAATTGCTCATTAATTAATATAAAGTTTCCTTTTCGCTTAGAGATTCTTTCCCACGCTGACCAATCAACATTGGATTTCATGTTCTCCAAAAAAATATCCTTTGGTATATTCTTTGTAACAAAGGACACAGCAGGACAACATATAGAATTACCAAAAGCTATAACCAATCTTTTGCATAACTTAAACCCGCTGAATCTTTTAAATCTTAAGGGAAATAACAATTTCTTCTTAATATTTATATTTTTATTTGAATATATATTTCTACCATCTCGGATTTCATAATAATTACTAAAAAGTATTAGTGAGTTTGGATAACTCTTATATGATAAAATTATTTTCTCACTATATTCCGGATCGTATAAATCATCTTGATGAGCAACAGTGACTATATCACTATCTATACAGGTGGCAGCAAAATTAAAATCTGCGCCAATCCCACCACCCTTATAATTAATAAATACTTTTAATTTATATTTATTTGCAATTTTATAGATAAATTCATTAGGTGTCGACGTGGCGATTACAACGTTTGATTTATAATTTTGATTTATACATGAAAGTATACAATCTTCCAAATAGACAGATTCTTTATATGCCAAGACTACAAATGTATGCATTTCAATCATATCAGTTTCACCCTTATTTTTTTCAACACAATTAATAATATTGTATCCAGATGTAATTTACTAAACAAAATAAATACATTAACGATAAAATTAATTTGAAATGTTTCCCCACTCTGCCAATATAAAGAAAATTTAGTACCATTTTTATGCAATACTTCTTTATACCAATAGATATTTTTTCTATACTCTTCGATCAGTTTTTTTGAATTTAAACTATCTTTATTTAAAAAAACATCCAAAACTATTGCCTTTATGTAGTAAAACATAATCATTTTTTTATTTATGTTATCCGTATTTATATCATTATTAATCGCTTTTAAGACATTAATAAAAGAATCCTCTTTAGAATATGTTTTATTATTAGTCACTGAATGCACATTTTCATAATTACAATATCCAGCATATTCGGCAACTAGTACTTTATTGGCTTTTGCATAACAATCTATATTAAAATATGCATCTTCTCCTATCTTAAATTTTTTATAATGAATAGAATACTTATTTAAAAAACTTTTTCTATACATTTTTCCTGCTACAGAACAATATTTAAATTTAGCCCAATCATTATTTTCAGGAATTTTTTCATATTGAAACTCATAGATGCTATTAAATCTTTTAAACCCTGATATGACAACATCTCCCTCTGCCAAAGCATCTTTTAAAACTTGTAAATAATCGCTCTCAATCCAATCATCGCTATCAACAAATGCAATAAAATCACCATTTACATTTTCAAGCGCAAAATTTCTAGCAACGCTAACTCCTTTATTTTCTTGAGAAAAAACTCTTATCTTATCAGGATACTCATCTTTTAATTTTAATAATTTATTTAAAGAATTATCACTTGAACCATCGTTAACAACAATGATTTCAAAATCTTCATATGTCTGATTTAAAATGCTATAAATACACTTTTCTATATAATTTTCAGCATTATAAACTGGTACGATAACAGATATTTTTTCTAACATATTATTCTCCTTTACAATATAGTCTAGCAAATAAAGGTACTAGATTTAAACCTATAATTTTCATATATATCCAAATTATAAACCTATGTTTCAATGGTTCACCACTCGGCCTAATCAAAGATATATATTTATTATTTTTATAAGCTTTTATATTCTCTCTTATCCAATTAAAAAGCTTGTCATTTTCATTAATAAATTCTGTTTTAGTAGCAGTTCTTCCAGAAAATAATAAATACCAAATACAATATTTAATAATAAAATACTGATTCATTTCTAAATTATAACTATCTTTTAAGTTTATAAAGTCTAAAAGCTCAATAATTTTTATTTCACTTTTAAATCCCTTATGTGCTGTATTTGACAAAGATTTAGAATTAAAATAATAATAATATCCAGTGTTATCAATTATCGTTATTTTTTTTGTTGAATTATAGATCAATATATTAAAATATACATCCTCACTACTATTCGTGTCAAGAAACAAAATATCATTATCTAATAAAAAATTCCTTTTAATAATTCGGCATACTGGTCCAGTTATTAAATACTTGGAAAATTCCTGATTTTTTAATTTTACTTTCGATACAATTTTTCCCTCAACTACTCTCTTATACCCTCCTATTACAATATCACTATTATGTTCTTTGATAGACAATATATAAGATTCAACAAAATCTTCATCAACATAGTCATCACTGTCGATAAACATCACATATTCTCCTACTGCATATTTAATTCCAAAGTTCCTAGCTACTGCTGGCCCAGCATTTTCTTGTGAAAATATTTTTATAAATTTTAAAAACTCGTATTGTCTTAATCTTTCTAATGTTCCATCAGTAGAACCGTCATTAATTATTAATATTTCAAAATTCTTATATGTCTGATTTATTAAACTATCTATACATCGATTAATATACTCCTCACAATTATATACTGGTATTATAATACTAACATCAATCATTTGTGATCTTCCTCCAATTAAACTTTGAAACTGTAGACTCATAAACAAAAAAATACAAAATAAACTCAATTAACATAATGGTCATATATGAAAGTGATGCTCCAAATATAGAATATATATTAATCAAAATCGGTGATAATAAAAAACCAACTAATGAAATAATTACATATATAACAAATTGAACAAAAGTTTTTCTCATAGTAGTCAATGCAGCTGATAAAATCATACATAATGCTGAGCATATTGCGCCAATTAAAACAATTATAAGATCCAATTTGTAATTTGATAGATCAACCGAATAAATCATTGAGAGTACAGGTGGTCCAAAAAAATAAGCCAATGCTATTGATACAAAACCTATAAGAATAACACATATTAATAAATTCAATATAATTTTTTTTAATCCTAACCTATTTTTCTCTATGTATTTATTTGAAATATCAGGCAAAAATGGATGCATCAAATATTGTGCACATAAACTTATAACTGTACCAGGCATTATAATAATACCATATACAGCTTGTAATGATTCGCCGACCCTACCATCTAATGCATATTTTGGCGAATTCACTACATATACAGATAAAAAAATAACAGCAAAAGTAAAAAAGCCAGCCTTAAAAATTTTCAACACATTCGATTTATTCAATCGTTCATTACTCTTAATAAATTTTTTTGCATTAATTATATCATAAAATACTAATCCAAATGCCCATACAAAAAAAATAAAAATACATGCCAACATTAAATTTTTATAGTAGAAATTAATTATAAAAAAACCAAATATTGAAACTATCGATTTTGCTGATAGCGATACTCCAACTTTATATAAATATCCGTTTTGTTGTAATATACCATAAAATACATCTGCAGCCACTTCCATACATTTAACAGCACATAAAGAAAGTGTTACAACTAATTTAACCCCGCTATATCCCATAAACACTGAATAGCCTAAGGCTATTATCATCATAAGTACCGATGTTATAAATCTATGTAATATGTACTCTTTGTTAGAAAATTCCTTCTTTGTGTCAGTAACTTGAAATACTCTTCCTTGATATCCACCAATGTTGCATAACAAACAAGCAACTGAAAATGCCAATGTAAATATCCCGGCATCGACTAGTCCATTAGTTCTAGTCACTATTACCATATAAAAAAGTGATGTAAATGCATTAAGTGAGGTACCTAATAAATTCCATACAAAATTTTTTCTTTTAAGGTTATTCACTTGCAGTCTCCTCTCTAATATCAAACAAGATATAAAGTGTATTAGTAGTAATTATAATATAAATCCTTACTCCATGTTATAATAACTCATTTTTTAGAATAAGACAATATGATTAGATTCCAGATTCCAGAAAACATGAACTAAATTACTATTATTTATTATTGATCCACTATACAAATGATTTATATACATTTTCAATTATCAGCATTCTGATAGTAAATATATTTTATTTTTTTATTCCTTTCTGTGTACAATGGATTATAATATTTTTCTAATATCAAAATAGAGCAATTATTCACTTATGCCACTTAATATAATATTTAATCATAACCACGCCTAAAAGACGTGGTATGCACCCGCCCTGTAAGGGCATGCTG
>OGGM01000046.1_pt1 | contig 123429 bp, 112 predicted proteins | sample 1571251 | NCBI WGS metagenome assembly OGGM01 (sample SAMEA2582076, study PRJEB24529) | metagenome | biome: Human gut stool | place: China | collected 2011 | reverse complement strand
CATAGTAAACTACTTTATTTTGATACTTAATTTCTTGAAAACCAGTCAAGTTTTTACCAATATTATTATCTACTAAATACCAGTTACCATTAACATTCTTTTGACTAGTATTATCAGCAGTATTTACTGGTGTTTCTACTTTAGGTTCTTCACTCTTTTGTGTAGTCAAGCTTTGAGTAGAACTAGCTTGATCCTTATTAGCTACTTGATTATTTTGTGTATTTTGACTTTGTTCAGAAGTAGATGTTGAGGCAACTGTTATTTTATTTTCCGCTACTTGTTGTGTAACTGCATTATTATTTGCTGAAGCTACTTGTTGTACAGATGAACTTTGAGCTTGTACAGTTACTGGTGCAACTTGTTTTACTTCTTGATTTATAGAAGATTGTTGAGTAGTATTTGCAACCTCACTTGTATTAGCTTCTACATTTTTATTATTTTCAACACTTACTTGTTGACTATTGTCTTCTTGATTAACAACTGTCTTTGTATCTGTACTTTGTGTTGCTTGTAATGTTACTTCTTGTTTGTTAGTTTGATTATCATTATTATTATCTGTTTGACTTTGTACATTAGTATCAGCCATAACTTTAGGATTATGAACATTAACTCCTATTGCCAATCCTAAAAAAACTAAAGGTGCTACAACCCAGTTTTTACCGGCTTTATACATCTTATAACGTTTTTTTGATTCATAATTCTCCAAGGAAAAACGTCCTCCTTTTTCTTATCTAAACTTAAATTCTTTCTAAACTTGTGTAGCCATCCCCATAAAAGTCTATAGGAATACTTTTTCATTATACTTTACACAAATATCAATCTCAATATTTATCAAGGTTTGTATTATTTCTTTAAGTTAGTGTTACATTATTGTCATAAAAATAGCAATCCGTATTATTAACAGATTGCTACTAAAATATATTATTTTTTTATCATTTTGATCTTACCTAAAATTGTAGGTTTTAGTATTAAAAGCACTATAACATAAATTACTATCCCTATAACGACTTCTATACCTGTATACATGATCCCTTGTAAATTCATATCTTTAGGTTTCCAAAGTAATTCAAGATAGTAAATTGGAATAAACATTAAAATTCCAGCAACTAGATACTTTAGAAAATTCTCAAACATCTTTTTCAAATCAATACTATGTCTTACTACCCACAGTTGATAAGCGGTAACAGCTAATTCTGATAACACGGTTGCCCAGACAGCACCATATAAACCCCAGAAATAAATAAATGGAAAGTTAAGTACAATATTAACAACTGCTCCAAATACTACTGATATTGTAAAAGACCTAACTTTATTTGTAGGCAAAAGATATTGAGTTCCAACAACATTGCTCCAACCAATTAGAACAATTACTATTGATTCAATCATTAAAGCCAATCCAACTGGACCAAAACCAGGTCCATAAAACATGGTACCTAGATATTTCGATACAGCAGCTAATCCAAACATCATTGCAATTGCTAAACAAGATACAAAATCAAATGAGTTATACAATAACTCATTCACTTTTTTTGTTTCTCCCTTTGCAAAGGCATTAGACACGTGTGGCAACATAACCGTCCCCGTCGCTGTCACTAAACCCAAGATAACTTTAACAAGGGCATCAGATTGATTGTAAAATCCAGCAGAAGTTGCTCCAGCAAAAATACCTAACATATTCTTGTTCAAAATCAAATAAATTTGCGTCGCAATTTGTGGTACAAACAATGATACTGTCGGAATGAAATGTCTTAATGGGTGTAACTCCTTAAAACTTACCTTCACCAATAAAACTCGTAAATGTGGCCATAAAGTTAAATTACCACCGATTAAAGATAAAGCTAGAATTACAATATATATCCCCACATCACCAGCATCTCTAACAAAAATAAGAATCATTGCTAAAGAGGCTAGCTTAACCATTGTGTTCCTAACAACTGTTCTCTTAAAATCTTCAATTCCCATATACAACCAAGAAATATCTATCGCAGCAGCAATAATATTTAAAGATTGTAATATCATATACCAATAATACTTGCGGTAAAATTGAATAAACAATGCAAATAAGAAAAAAGCAACCACTGTCATTATCACTTTAAGAATTTGAATTTCCCAAAAAGTTTGAGTCATTTTCTTTTTATCTTCACGAACATACGCTATTTCACGATTACCATAATATGAAATACCTATACCTGCAATTAATACAAACCATTGAATTAAAGAGTTGGTATAAGAATTAATTCCTACTCCTTCTGGCTTTAAAACACGTCCAATATATGGACCTGTTATCAATGGCAAGATTAAGGCTAAAATATTGTATCCTGCATTGTAAAGATAATTTTTGATTACCCTCATAACTATCCCTCAAATTCATTTTTAACAGTTAGTAAAGCTGCTCCTATAACTTGATCCATATTGTAGTAACGATATTGTCCTAAACGTCCACCGAAGATTACATTTTCAGTTTCTTTACTTGCTAATTCTTGATATTGCTTGTAAAGACTATTATTTTTACTATCATTTACTGGATAGTATGGTTCATCTCCACGTTTCCAATCAGCAGGATATTCACGCGTAATAACTGTCTTACCTTTTTCACCTTTACCAAATTCAAAGTGCTTGTGTTCGATTATTCTAGTATAAGGTGTTTCAGCATCTGTATAGTTTACTACGGCATTACCTTGATGATTATCTTCATCTAATACTTCTGTTTCAAAACGTAAACTTCTATATTCTAATTCACCAAGTTTGTAATCAAAGAATTGATCAATCATACCTGTGAAGACAACTTTATCGTATTCTTTTAGATATTCTTCTTTACGATCGAAGAAATCTACCCCTGTCTCTACAGTAATATTTTCATGATCTAACATCTTTTCAACAATTTGTGTATAACCACCGATTGGAATACCTTGATATGTATCATTGAAATAGTTGTTATCATAAGTTAAACGTACTGGTAAACGACGGATGATAAAAGTTGGCAATTCTGTAGCCTTACGTCCCCATTGTTTTTCTGTATAACCCTTGATTAATTTTTCATAAATGTCTGTTCCAATTAGTGAAATAGCTTGTTCTTCAAGATTTTCTGGTTTCTTGCCATTAAGAACTGCACGTTGTTCTTCAATCTTAGCCATAGCTTCTTTAGGAGTTGCAACTCCCCAAAGCTTGTTGAATGTATTCATGTTGAAAGGTAAATTATAAATTTCACCATTATAATTAGCTACTGGGCTATTAGTATAACGATTAAATTCAGCAAATTGATTTACATATTCCCAAATTTCTTTCTTAGAAGTATGGAAGATATGTGCACCAAATTGATGAACTTGAATACCATGTACCTCTTTTGTGTAAATATTTCCAGCAACATGATCTCTTTTTTCAATAACCTTTACTTTATGTCCTCTTTGAGCAGCTTCGTGTGCAAATACTGCACCGAAAAGTCCTGCTCCTACTACTAAATAATTTGTCACTTTATAATTCCTCCATTGTTAAATATTCCGCATAAGTAATCTAATTTGCAATTCTATGTCACATTATACCCTATATTTTTTACTTTTTCCTTAAATATATAGCGATTTAACAAATAATAATAAGTCATGATATAATAGCTTCAAATTACAATAATAGGAGTTATGTATTATGCAAGCAATCCTAATACTTGCTCATAAGGATATTGACCAAGTTACTAAACTAGCAACAATTTTAAATGATAATTTTGAAATCTATATTCATTTTGATAAGAAAATGAATGTTCCTGAAAGCTATAAGCAAATTCTTGATAAAAATAAAATTCACTATATTTCCAAAATATATGTTAATTGGGGAAGTTGGAGCATAGGAGCTGCCACTGTATTATTAATGAAAGAAGCTCTTAAAAATCCTCAAATTAACTATATGCATGTTATTTCAGGTCAAGATTGGCTTACAGATACTCCTCAAAATATCTACGATAGATTTAAAAATAATGATAAGATTTATATGACATATTTTAAAGCTACTGAAGTTAAAAAAGCTGGTGAGCCTATTATTTGGTGGCAAAAATATTATTTCAATTATGATAAAATCAATCGTCGTTCAACATTTGGTAAATTCTATCATCGAGGATTATTACTAATTCAAACTTTGTTTAGAGTCGATAAACTGAAGAAATTAGGAATTGATTTAGAAATATACTCTGGTGAAAATTGGGTGGATATGCCTAGAGATGCGGTTGAATATTGTATTAATTATTTAGACTTTCATTCTAATCTTCTAAAAATGCTTCAAACTGGTTGTTTCTCTGATGAATTTTGGATGCAAACTATTCTCTGCAATTCGCCTAAGTTTAGACAAAGAATTATCAAAAATCATCATCGGTATATTAAATGGCATAAACAACATGAAAGTTATCCAGCTATTTTAGATATGTCTGATTTTGATAATATTATTAATGGCGATTACATTTTCGCTAGAAAATTCGATACTAAATATTCAAAAGAGTTAATATCAAATTTAAATAATATGTACAAAAATAACGGTTAGGAAAAAAATCCTAACCGTTATTTTCACATTAATACGCATCATTAGAGAACAGTACAATTTTAACTGTTAAAAAGATCAAATATAAATCATAGAAAAAACCACTCTTTTGAATGTATTCTAAATCTAATTTAACCATTTCAGAAAAGCCTACACTATTTCTAACCGTTGCTTGCCAAAGTCCCGTACAACCAGGAACTACTAATAGCCTTTGCTTATCATAATCTGTGTATTGAGCAACTTCACTTGGTAAAGGTGGACGAGGTCCTACTAGACTCATGTCACCCTTAAGCACATTTAAAAGCTGTGGCAACTCATCAAAACTATGCTTGCGAATAAATTTACCAATTTTTGTAATTCGAGGATCTTCTTTCATCTTAAACATTGGACCCTCTACTTCATTTTGAGATTTTAATTCAGCTAATTCCTTATCAGCATCCACAATCATAGAACGAAATTTATACATTTCAAATTCTTTACCGTCTTTTCCCACTCTAGTTTGAGAATAAAATACCGGTCCTTTATCTTCTTTATGGATTCTAAATGCTATGTATAATAACAACGGCAATAACAAGATTAATCCTACTAAACTAGCGAAAAAATCAAAAACTCGTTTGAAAAAATGATAGATGTATCTTTTATTAATGTTTTCTCTATCTAATTTCTTCATGCTAACCGTTCCTCCAATTTTTTCCATTAGCGCATTCCCCTCGTTTTATATTAACTCCCTAAATTATATCATTTAATTTCAACAAAATTTTAACAAAAAGCTAACATTACTCGTTTAATGCTTTCTTTAATCGACTAGTTACTTTATTCAAATTGCTTTGTGGAACAACTTCATAAGATACACCGTCAATCATTTGACTTTCTCCTTGCAATTGAACTTGTTCAATCTTAGAAGCAGAACTATATTTAGTTGCAATTGCCTTCATATCATCAAATGTCAAGTTAGTCTTCATGTTGCTAGAAATTGCATTTAAAATTGATTGATATTTAGTCATACTTCCAATTGTTGCAATTTTCTTAACTAAAGCTTCGAGCACCATACGTTGACGTAATTGACGCCCATAATCACCACGTGGATCTTCATAACGCATACGTGTATAGGCTAAGATATTACCCTCATCAATAGTTACAGTTCCTTTTTTAAAGGTCTTATTTGCATTAGTAAATTCTAGGTCGTTCTCAACTTTAACTGGACCTACAGCTGCAGAAAGTTCTTCAAGACCTTTCATGTTCATTTCAACATAGTAATCCACAGGAACATCTAAATAACTTTGAACAATGTTAACCGCACCTTTTGTACCTTCATATGAATAAGCAGCATTAATTTTATTATTATATCCGTACCCTGGAATTGCTACCTTAGTATCACGTGGAATACTTACCAAAGTAGTCTTCTTTTCTTTAGGACTAACTGCTGCTAACATCATAGTATCTGAACGTCCACGATATGTACGTCCGTATTCCCCAGTATCAGTTCCTAAGATAAGGACTGTAAATGGTTTACCATTATTTAAATCTGGTGTATTACGTAATTTATTTGTCTTAACTTGTTTATATGTACTGTTAGCTGACTTTTTAGCATCAAAATACATCTTACCAAACAATGCAATATCAGCAACTATAAATAACCCAATAACAATTAAAACCCATTTCCAAATTTTATGTCTTTGCCAAAATGAGCGATGGTGATGCTTGTGATGGCTGTGCTTTCTATTTAACTTTTCTTCTTCATTATTCATTTCCTACTCCCACTTTCCGTTAAAAGAACCAGAATTTCTTCTTTTTCTGAATTTGTGTATAGTCTCTAGCTATAACGTACTCCCCATTGATGAGATTTTCAGCATTTTTTTCAAATTGTATTGCTTTTTGTTCACCAAAATCTTTAGCAATTTGATCCAAAGCTTCACTTAGCACAAACTTACGTCCCTTTAAAGTATGTGCATCCGACGCAACAATTTGTACCAAATTATGTTCAACCAATGTATGTGATATTTCAGCTACATGTGAACCAAAACCACCAACATAACTGGTAGCCGTTACCTGCGCTAAAGCCCCCGCTTTAATAAAGTCATATAACATATTTAAATTATTCTGAATTTCATGATTACGTTCAGGATGCACAATGACTGGTATCGTTCCCATTTTTTTTAAATTAAAAATCATATTCTCAGTATATCTAGGAACACCATCATGTGGAAATTCTAATAACATGTATCTTTTATCTTCATCTATTCCCAGTAAATCATCGTATCTGTTCAAAAGTTCTCCATTAATATGTACTTCTTGACTTGGAAAAATAGCCAATTTAATTTCTCGCTTATCTAGTTCAGCTTGAAATTCATCAGCTACTCTAATAACATCTTGTGCGTGATTAGTATAATTACGATCAAGATGATGTGGAGTAGCCAAAATATGTGTAACTCCATCAGCAACAGCTTCTTTAGCTAATTGTAATGAATGTTCTAAGTCTGGAGATCCATCATCAATACCTGGTAGAATGTGACAATGCAAATCTACTATTTTCTCAAAATTCATATTAATAATCCTTTTCTGATAATTAAATAATATAAAAAACACATATATTATACCAAACTACACCTTTAAATTCATTAAAGGCAAACAAAAAATCGACAATTATTGCCGATTCTTAAATAAATTTATTAAGTCTACTTTTCAGTAATGGTTGGGTATCCAATACTAAATTTGATAAGAAAATAAGAAATAAAATTACACTTATCATTCGATTAATAGAAGAAAGTCTCAATTTATTCCTTAGTGGATATTATATATTAAAAGTATTTTAAATTACAATACTAAATACCAAACTAAAAGCTCTTACCTAAAAAGACAAGAGCTCCATTACAACTATACATTATTTAAATAAATTTATTTTTCTTTTCCATATCCATAATAGCCATAGTAACCATCTGTAGAAGCATCTACATCATTTAATACTGCTCCTACAATATGAGCATTAACATGCTTAAGCAAATCTACAGCCTGACGGACACCTTCTTTTTCTGCAAATCCTTGACGAACAATTAGAAGTGTTCCATCAACTTTAGCAGATAAAAGTTGAGCATCAGTTACAGATAAAACTGGTGGAGCGTCATAGATAACCAAATCTAACTTTTCTTCCAATGCTTCACGTAATTTATCCATACGTCTAGAACCCATTAATTCAGATGGGTTAGGAGGAATAGGACCAGCAGGAATGACAAACAAATTATCTACCGTAGTTTCGTAAATAACATCATTAATATCAAAATCTCTATCGGTTAGGAAATTTGTCAATCCTCTTGGATCAGCAATACCAAAGGTAGAGGCAATAGTTGGTCTACGTAAATCCGTATCAACTAACAAAGTAGATAAACCTTGCTTAGCAAAGGATGCAGCAATATTTGCAGCTATAGTAGATTTTCCTTCAGAAGCAACAGATGAAGTAATCATTAAAGATTTATATTCTGTATCTGCACTAGAGAATGTAATATTTGTACGAATAGTATTAAATTGTTCTGTATCTACAGATGTTGGTTTAGCAATTGTTACTAAATAAACACCTTTTTCCATACTATTAGTATCTAACTTTTTTTTCTTCTTAAATAATGCCATGTCTCTTACCCTCCTTTCTAAACTCTACGACGACGTGGAGTACTAATTTTTTCTTCAGCACTATTATTTTTAGAAATTTTATTTCTATCAATAACTTTAACTGCCCCATAATCATCTTCATTAATATCTAAATGATATACAGAACCTATATTGGTTAAACCTAATTCATCAGTTAAGAAACTACTATCTTTGACAGTTTTATCTGTTAGTTCTTTAATAAATGCTATAGTAACTCCTATAAGCAATCCTATTACTAGTCCAACAAAAATATATAACTTTTTATTAGGCGATACTGGTTTAGTATTTACTTTAGCGCTAGATACAATTGTAACATTATCCACTTGCATCATCTTTTTTACTTTCTTAGTAAAAACTTTACCAATTATGTTTGCAATATCAGCAGCAACATATGCATTTTTATCAGTTACAGTTACAGTTATAACTTGTGAATTTGTTTGATTTGATACCTTAATAGCATTAGATAAGGCTCCCAAGTTTCCTTGATAATTATCTATACGTTTAACCTCTTTAAGAACAGGTGTTAAAATAATTGGTTTTGTCAAGACATCTTTATACGTATTAATAACTTGCAAATCAGCTTGTTGAGCTGCATATTGAACTTGCTCGTTATTGGCTTTCTGATTAACTAAAATATCTATATTAGAACTATATTTAGGTGTAATAAAAGAGAATGTAAGTACTGAAGACACTATCCCCCCTAGTACTATCCAAAATAATATTGAAAATAAATTTTTCTTAATTATTGTTAACACCATATTTATATTAAATTCTGTATTTCCCAATTTTCTATCCATTTTTACTCCTCACATTACACCTACAAAACTAGCAACACAACGTTTATTTCTAATGCATCTTTTACTTTTTCTATTCCATCAATGCTACACTTAATTTCTATATCCCCATACTCTTTTCCACCCAGATTTGTCACATTTTTTATTTTTATATATTTATCTACATCTTTAGGTATATAACTTATACATACAAGTCCACATAATCTCACAGTCTTATTTTCACTAAGATGAAGATCGTTATAACTAGCATCATTATCATCAATCGTAAGTACACCTCTTATTTCATTACATGTAGAGGTTATCTGCATCTCACAATCTCCAATCTCTATACCATTGATTTTCAATTTAAAAAATTGAATGTTTCCACTATTTACTTCGTACATCTCATAATAACTCCTTTCAATAATAATTTTAAATTAGAATCAAGTATAATTTGCGCCACAATTAATAGTATCCCTACCATAAATATAGTAATGTTACTTTTCAAAATATATACAGATAAACATGACACTATGAACATAACATGTAAATATATGGCTTTCCTAAAATTAATTCTTATTTTTCCTAACTTTTTCATATATTTATATCTCAATAAAGAGACTACAAAAAATGACACAGCATTTGCAACTGCAGCACCATTTAAACCAATCATATTCAAGAATACAACCGTTAATATCACATTAATAATTGCTCCATACACAGTTGTTGTTAAAATACCAACAGTTTTTTTATTAGCTGTATACATAGTCCCTAAAAAACTAGCTATATTAGTATATATAACTGATAACAATAATATTGGAATTAACTTCCACCCATTATAATAATTAGCACTTAAAATTAAATTAAACACTGGCTTTATAACTGCTACCAATAGTACAGCTGCACAAAATAATAAACTTGATAATGTATCATAAACCGTATTGATAAACTTCATACTATCTTTTTTATCGTATTCCTCTACTACAGATATTTGCCATGATTGGAAAAAAACACTTAATATCGTCGATATAGCACTCGGAATCTTACTAGCCATAGCATATATACCATTATACGAAGGTCCTAATATTCCCAATACAAAAACTCTATCCGATGTGGAATTGAGCCACCAAGCTAGACCATTAGGTATTAAGGGAATACTATACTTGAGTAATTTCTTAAGCGTCTCTAAACTATACTCTCTAACTGATAGATAATTAGGTATATCAGTCGCTATAAATAAATATAAGATACCTATAAACTGTCCCACACAAAATGATACTAAATATCCTTCTATACCTAACTTTACTACTAGTAATAATATAATATTAGCCACGCCCATTGTAAAAGTATTTATTATGCCAGCTATAGCAAAATGTTTCACAAACCCTATAGCTCTGGCAAAATTCGACACTAATGAAAAAAAGATAGTTATAATTAACAATATTACTGTATACATTATAGGATAACCTGTAACAAAAATACTACATATACTCCCTATGATAAACATAATTACAGACATGCCAACTAAAGTTATAAAGCTTGTGCTAAATATCCTATTTTTATCTTCAAATTTATCTAAAGCAAATCTGAATGCACCATCAAATAAATCAAAACTTACTATGGGTGCTAATAAATAAACTATATTTGTTAGTAGATCAACTTTTCCAAATTCGTACGTTGACAATGCATACGAATATATTGGTATCATGATAAATTGCATTAATTTACTTCCAAAGTTACCTATTGCAAATATAATTGAGTTACCTACTAACCTTTTATATCTTTTATCCATTTTTATTCTCCATAATATTTATTTTTTTATTATTCTATCCAATTCAATAAAATGTCCTTGCGACTCATATTGAATATTATCAAAATAATTTTTAGGAAAATAACTATATTCAAATTTCGTATCTTTATTTAGTTTTTTTATATTCGTAAACTTCTGTTCAGGAGCTATATCATTGATGACATTTACTGTTTTTTCGCTATAACTAACTACATGCATAGGTTTCTCAAATAGCCATCCTAAAATCATCGCATGGAATCTAGTAGCTATAATTTTTTTAGCTCTTGCTATAACTGATAACGATTTTTTTATATTTTGATGATTATACATATCAATAGAACTATGCATATTTTTAGGTAACGCTGATATTATATCTTTTGCAAATTGTAAGTCTCCCTCTCTCTCACAAAATGACATTAGCACAATCTTTTCACCATTACTTATCATTTCTTCTATATTTTCTATTAACCATGCAGTATAATTATCTCCAAATCCCTTCTTTTTAGAATTTATTACAGAGATTAAAATATAATCTTTTGCTTTTTTATAATCACTTACATCTAAATTTAAAATAATATCCGGATAATATTTTACATTATCTAAATCTGCAAATAATTCTTTTGAATATTGATCTCTAAAAGATACCCCATCTAATTTACCTAATAATTTATTATAATTATCAACTTGATAATTTTGATAAAATGGTCCAAAATTACTTCCAATTATGAAATATTTTGTCGAAGTATCAGCTATCATACTTCTTAATTTATATCTACCATCCATTCCCTTCTTTGGTTGCATAAAGATTGAGCCACCTATTTCAATAAAAAAATCATTATTCTTAGCTAAATGATACAGTTTATGCTCAACTGATCCTGGGAATATACTATTTGTTGCCTTTCCTAGTCTAAACATTATATATTCAAAAATTTTGCCAACTTTCGTATTGGCTCTTGGTATTAACTTTATATTTTTAATATCCTGAAATGGTGCGTAATTTTCTTTCCTCGCTATAATGTAAAAATCTATATTTTTATATCTATTAGCTAAAATACTTAGAAAAAGATCGTCACCTAAATTGTTTTTCCAATACCCATCTACTACTACTTTCTTCATTAATTCCTCCATATTTTGCTAATTAAATAATAAATTATTTTCAAAAATCTGTAGCACAATATAATCAAATCCTAAGTTAGACATAACATCAAAAAAGATAAAAGATGCACTACACAAGACAAACATCACTACAATCATCATTCGTAACTTTTTACTAGTTAAATTTAGTGTGTTAGCAACATATATAAAATCTAAAATTATAATAGGTCGAAATACTCTAGTAAAAACTGGATCGTAAGTATACAGAAGTACTAACAGTCCACCCCACAAATTGAGTTTCAACATTATTTCATCAACATAATTAACATTATCTTTCTTTAAATAAATATAATATATTATTGCTATAAAAGTGATTTGCCATATAGTCCAAACTAAAGTGTGGAATGAGCTCGACGAACTTGATAATACTGAAAAATACAATGTATTTTTTTCTTGCATCGAGTCTGGAAGTACTATTGTTGCCACTTTTGACACAATTCCACTAAGAAAATTGCTAAAAATTATTATTAAAATTACAATATTTCTCTCTACTTTAATTGGCAACATCATAAAGAACGGTATGGTAAACATTATTATAGCACTTGCATGAAATTGCAAAGCCAAAAGCGTTAACAGCATGAATAATACAACATTACTACTTTTCTTACTTTTCAATAAAAAATATAATCCCAGTGTTAGTATACATACTGCGTAATATCCCCTTTTTTGAATTATATTATCTATAAAAGGATATATATAGTACATGGATAGTACTAAATTAGGATAATTAGTTAGCTTTATAATTACAAAAGATAGTAAACATGTACACAGTGTCACTAAGAAAAAATTAAAATAAACATAATCAATGTTATTAATTTTAAATAGTGTCGCTAACCATGTATATATATTCCACCATTTATCAGTATTATTTGCTACTACATATGTATTATAATTATTTTGAAAATCAGCACCGTTTGTATTAAAACCTGCTAATAAAGTTATCCAAACAACTTGTACTACGAATAGTATACGACTTCTTTTAAAAAATAAAGATAACAAAAAAAATACCATCGTTAATATTAATGTTATAGGCATTATCTCACCTCTGTTTCAATTTCAACAGTATATATATTAATAAATATAGTTTATATTTTAGCAGATAATATAATATTCTATCTCCCGTGCTTTCAAGTTTTTTGACACTTATATGTCTCAATTCAGATTCTGTTTTTTTACATTCATCAATAAAAATTTTAAACTTGTAATGACTGTTTATTAATTTTAACTTTATATTTCTCATATACCAAAAAGATATCTTAAAAGTATTGTTCAATATATTCTCACTATTTACTATATCCGTTAGTATTTGTAATTGATTAGAAATATCACTAATATATTTTCTTGATAAAGTTCCGTCATTTTCAACATTAATGTAACCTGTATTTTCAATAATTATAGCATCTTTACAACCGTTTAAATAAGTTAATACAAACGCTGTGTCTTCCCCAAAAGATATACTAGGAAAGCATAATTTTCCTTTGTCTATAATACTTTTTTTATATAATTTCCCCCAAGGTTGAGAGAAAAACGGAAAATTATTTTTTTTCATAGTAAAATCCATAATTTCTTTATCATTTAATTCAATGTATTCTAGTTTTTTAGCCGTATAACTTTCAAAGATCTTAGAAGTATATCCAGAAATAACCATGTCATACTTTTTATATTTCATTAGATCTTCAATATAATGTTTATCTAAATAATCATCAGCATCGATAAAAGTTACATATTGTGCTGTCGCTAAACTTAAACCATAATTTCTAGCTGCTGATACCCCTTTATTATCGTTCCATACATAGTATCTTACTTTATCTATAAAAAATTTTTTCATTATATCATCAGATCTATCACTGGAACCATCATTTATCACTATTATTTCTATATTAGGATATGTCTGTTCAATCAACGACATTATACATTTTTTTACATACTTTTCTTTATTGAATAAAGAAACTACTACGCTAACTTTTTCCATAAAACCTCATTCTTATATATTTTTTTATTTTATCTATTAAATTACAAGTCCTTAATCTAAAGTAATGAAAATTGAAATGCTTTCTCTTAATTTTATTAAAATTACTAATAGTTATAGGATACTTTTCTAAGTCATCAAATGAATTAGGGATAATTTTGTATCTTCTAGAATTCATCGGAATAGTTACCTTCATTTTTCTAGATTGGAAATGTATATATAGATATTCCTCCATAGTTAATTTATTACCATCATTACTATACCTTAATAATGATCCATTATCGTATACAAAAAATGCTTTCTTCAGTTTCTCTACATTATATTTATGATTTAAAAGATCCATTTTAGTCAATTTAAAATTAGAAGTTTTTGTATATAATCCTGCTTCATTCATATCCGTAAAAATTTTATAATCGTTACTTATAAAAATATTATTTATACTTCCATTAAATTCTTCATCAAATGAATAATTGTTATTTGATGAAAATATTTTTTCATATATTGGTGTCTCTCCATCTATAGATAGTGCAAATGCCCTATTTAATTCAGAAGTATTTTTAATAAGCGTAAAATGACCTAAATACCCAATTTTATCGTAGTTATCAAGTATATCATCTGTTATAAATTTTCTTATATTTCCAAAAATTAAATCTGTATCACAATATCCCCAAAAATCAAAATCTCTTATTTGATCTTCGAATATATAGCCATAACTCACTTTAAAATCACAAAGTTTATATGGTTTAGATAATGGAATATTAAAATCAAATTTCTCTTGGATCTTTTTTCTTAGATCATTAAATCCTAATTCTATTCTTTTTACATTTTTAGGATAATCATATTCATCCTTATTGTCTGTTATAATTAACCAGTTTATATCGCTATTTAACCTACAAGAATTTAAGAAAAGCTGAAAATAATTCTTGAAATTTCCAAAATAAGGTATTATAAAACAAATTTTTTTCTTCATATTTTCCTCTATTTTAATTTATTTTTATATGGTTCTAATAACCTTATAATTATGTATAAGACATACATATATTCATGGTCACATAACCACATTAGAATCTTCCATCTACTTATCATATTAGGGAAATCACTATACTTAAATTTATTATATTCTGGATTCTTAACTGTTTTTTTTGCAATTGATACTTTATTTTTCACTGTTAAATTTTTAGAATTATATATAGCTCTTACTAGGGACATTTTTGATAAATATTGTCTAACATCTAACCTGGTAAAATATTCAGTATTATACTTCTCTCTTTTAGCCTGTGTTTTCATTAAAGAAAATAAATTTTCCCACGAACTTATTAAATTTTCATCAAAGTTTGTTGTTATTGAACTATTGTTAGTCTTAGTATACAAATAGTAACATTCAGGTATGTATAATATTTTGTTATCTAATTTTAAAATATTTATATTAAATAACAAATCTTCACTGCCTACTTCTTTGATATCTGCAAATTTTTTACCTAAAATTAAACTTTTCTTATAAAACTTCCCCCATACGGGCGATAAATCATTCATTATTGCCGGATTAACAACTTCACTTATATTCATCCCATACATTGTTTTTAAAAGATCATCACCACTTAATATTATTTCTTCATTAGTTATATCATATAAATCATTAACTATTTTTTTCTCACCATACACTCGCTTATAGGGAGTGATTACTAAATCAGGGTTATTAAATTTCTTAATCTTTTGCACACATTTCTTTATATATCCAATATCATAGGCATCATCAGGATCCATAAACGTTATATAATCACCTGATACATATTCTAAGCCTGCATTTCTTGCATCTGATACTCCTTTATTTTCCTGATTTATTACTTTAATATTCTTTTTATATTTCTTTTTCATTCTCTTACATAACATCAAAGAATTATCTGTAGAACCATCATTAACAAGAATAACGGTCACATTTCTATTTGTGTCTATATCTATACTATTTATACATCTTTCCAAATATTCTTCAGCATTATACACAGGTATTATAATATCTATATTTAACATTTTTAATTCCTCTTATATGTAACTCTATTTTTAAACGGTCTTAAATACACTTGGAATATAGATGCCAAAAATAGTGTCATCTTTGGCATTTTTTTTATACATATCCAATATTTTTTTCTTTTTAAAACTATTATTCACAGTATCTAGCTTTTCATTTCCCCAAGGGGTCATTTTTCTATAATCTAGCCATAAGTTCAAATACTTGTTTGTGCATCCTTCTTGCCAAGGTCTAGGGCTAAAAAAATGACTTGTATAATGAATAATATGCAAGTCTTGTTGTGCTTCTATTATTTCATCTTCACTATAAAAATTTACAGGTTTACGATACTTAACCATCTGATCATACGACAAGTCAGTAAATACCGTTGCAAAATTATAACTTGGAGAAATTGGTAATGTTTGTTTACTCAATACAGCATTGAGTACTCCCTGATCGCCTTGTTGTACATTGCCATTCTTTTCTTTAATAAAATTGAGAACCTTCTCTTCAACTTTATTTTGGCGCCACTTATCCATATCAATTAACATTACACCAGAATTAAACATAATGTCATTTTGATCTAGAGAAATATTCTTTCTATAGTATTTACTGAAAGAATCTTTTAAAGCGGCAATAGTATTTCCTTGCAAATCAATATCCCATAAATTACGTATAGAATCTACTATTAAAGTATCACAGTCTAAATATAAAACTCTGTCAACTTCTTCACCATAAATATCGTTTAAAAATATTCTTGCATATTGACTTACCGATCCTCTATCTTGATTGACCTTTTGCCCTAATGTATCTTCAATATTAGTAGCATCGATCCATCTAGGCAGAGGTCTATCATATTTATTGAATAAATCATTAACTTTTTGTTTATTCAACTCAGAAACATTGGTAGCTAAAATAGTTACATTGATATTACTCATATCTCTATTGTTTTTTAATAGCGATACAATAGATACACCCATAACAGGGATAAAATTATCATCTGCTGCATAAACAACATTAATATTGTTTTGCTCCATCCCACTCTTTCTCCTTGATTCAATTTTTATATTTCCTTTTTATTTTTTATAACGCTCAAATTATTCTATGTTTACATCATATTGTTTCATCAATTAGTTTATATAATTTTAAATAACAAACTAATTTAACCCCAATTAAATAATACATGGTAAACTTACTCATTTTCCATTTTATTACATGACAATGTAATCAGCAATGATAGATAATAAAACACAACATTTTTGAAATATATGTAAGAATAAAAATTTCTGCTTCGATTATATTTTCATGATTATTTTTTATTAACTTTTTCTGATTTTCCAATCTGGACACAGGACCAATTTTTTAATTTCTGCAAATTTAGCGCTTACTTGCATAAATTTTTATATTTCTTCTATGTCTAAATATGCCAATAACTAAAATAAGCCTATTATTACTTTAAGTTTGTAATAATAGACTTCATTTTAATTACTTACATTCTATAATTTAACATTTCTATTTTTCAGCTCCTAAATTAATAACATTTTCCTCTCCAAATTTTTCTTTAATCCATTTTAAAATTTGAGGGTTAGGATTACTTTTAAGATAAAATACTACTAAATTTTTTTGAGCTCTGGTACAACACACATAGAAAAGTTTTAATGCTCTTTTCGATGGCTCTTCCCCATCTTCTAACATCATTCCATCAAAGCTATACTTTTGCCAACTAGACTCCAACATCACAAACACATTATCATATTCACTACCTTTCACACTATGTTGCGTTGCATATGGGGTTTTCTTTTCCAAATATTCAATTGATTTTTTATATTCTTTAAATGGTATTTCTTTTATTCTTTCCCATAAATACTGTCCTTCCTCTTTTATAAACTTATCAAAATTATCTCCTGTCTTTATCTCCAGTTCCTCTTTTGCAAGTTCAACAACACTTCCTATACAGATGTTATCATCGTTAACTCCATCCAATAATTTTCTCATACTCTCACTTATTTTGTTTTTATCCGAAATGCTACCAATTTTCATTTTACTTTTCGTTAAGAATTCGCCTATTTTGCCATCTTCATATAGAGTAATAATTTCATATATTCTATCTAAATATTTTAGAATTTCATCTCTATTAGGGTTGGAATTAGAAAGATTCCCATCAAAAGATAATAATGAATCTCTATTAATTTTTTGATTAATTAACTCTTTAAAATTCTTATGCTCAAATCTTTTATATGATTCCTTTTTAAATTTCCAACTATCTCTTTTTTTACAATAAATTTTAACAACTTCCTTAAGAGTTTTATCCTCTACATTTTCATTTTTTTCCTTAACATCTTTTATTAAGTTGATAACCATATCGATATTATATAACTCATATAAATTTGGAAATCCTACTGCACTAGCTATACTCTTTTTAGTTAATTGTAATCTTTTAAAATCGTCATCACTTAATTTTAACTCCTGATAACGTGGATGCTGCTTTAACAACTCTTCTGACTTACCATAAAAAAATAATGCTTTTCCTTCTATGTTATTTGTTTTTCCAGATTCTTGTTGCATCTTATCTATCCTAAGATTATTTCCGACTTTTATTACAGCATTTGGATTACGCCAATTCTTTTTCTTTTCTATTCTATCTAGATTATAATCATTTAAATCACCTATACCTCTGTCATAAATCGCTTGCATAGAATCTCCAAAAAAACCTATTACTACTTTTTCATTATTTAAATTTTTTAGAAACATTTCAACAACATTTTTATCTGTATCTTGATACTCATCTATAAAAATATAACTGTATATACCTTCTACAATTTTACTTAATTTAGGTTTTGTATCAAATAATTTTTTTGCAATGCTTAATACTTCATTATGTGAAATTACTCCCCGATTCCAACTTACATAATCATCATAAGTTATTTTTTCTAATTTTCTTGCATCAAAATTTTCAGGAATATTCTTATTAATTAATTCTTCTTTGATAAGTTCATTTAATGCCCATTTTATCTCATCTTGAAATTGCTTAATTAAATTCCAGAGAAATTTATGGATTGTACTAACAACTATATTTTTTACATTTACCCTGTTTATAATCTCATTGACTGCATTATTCGTATAAGTTATACATAAAATTCTGCGATCTGGATATCTCTGACCAATTTCTCCTATAACTTCACTTAATGACCTTGTTTTCCCACTTCCAGCTCCACCTTCCATGATAAAATTTGTTTTACTCCTTATACATTCAATAGCTCTTTGAACTTCTGGCTCTATTTTCGTATCCATTCTAATCCCTCCTCTATATATTTAGGGATTTGCCATCTATTATTACCATACATGAGTATCCCTATTGCAAAATTTGTTTTTGAATCGATACAATTACTAGATAATTCGTATGGCGTAAATTTTGTTTCCTTTAATTTTTTAACCAATTTCAATCCAGCATTTCTACCATGTTCATCTGCTAATTTCTGTACAAATTCCAAATTTAAGTGTATAAACGAATCTTCAAAGCTTGTTGCTTGGTAACTTTCTTCCTTACTATTTTTTTCTTTAATCTGATATGCAATTCTCAAATTTCCATTAGGATCTTCTTTATACTCCACATTTTCTTTACCTCTATCTTCTGTTTTCACTTCTATACTAAGTATTTTCTTATCTTTCCCTAAATTTCTGAGGTCCTTAAAACTCTTACCTTTAAAAAATTTTTTCAAAGAACCATTAGTAGTTATTTTCCCTTCTGCTGGATTTTTTATTTTCCCACCTTTTATTCCTTTAGCATCTATATCAGTTATAACTAAAGTTTTTAAATTAAGGAAACTTATTAATTTCGATAATACATGGGCATGATTTCCTATTACTAAAACCGAAATATTTTGTGATAATAACGGTGGTACATCTTTTCCATTATTTTTATTATTGTCTACTCTCTCCATCATAGTGGGCAATAATATTCTTTCTGTATCTCCTTCTATTAAAATTAACTTATCAGCAAAAAATATTTCTGCTCTACTTAGAGTTATATATTTTTTTACAAATTCAAATACTTCTTTTTCATTCTTATATAAATTTTCAAGGTCTGCATATGACTTTATTTGAGCATTGTCCTTTTCTTTAATAAAGAAATTAGTATCTTCAAATTTACATTGCGATACTATATGAGAGGAATGTGTTGTAATTATAGTTTGAACATTTAAATTATCTTTTTCATTCTCTATTAGTTTCCCAATATTTTTTATAAAAACATATTGGAGCTGAGGATGAGTATGTGCTTCCGGCTCTTCTATATATAAAATATTAATTTTTGATCTATTACTATCTTGTCTAAACTTTTGAAAACATGCTTTTACTTCGAAAATAATACCTAATAAATTCATATATCCCAATCCATTATAATTTTCTGGCAAATCTTCTTTATCATATTGATAACTAAATACAGTATTCCCTTTTAATAGCTTGCTCACATCCATTTTGGAATGGATATTTACATCCTCTTCACCATTAGGAAAATTACCAAAGTTTCTAAAGTCGTCTATTACGTCTTTAAAAAGTTTATTATATTCCTTATTTAAAATTCCATCTGTTTTACTAACTTCTTCCCTTAAGCTACGTATCTTATCCTCCTCGTCAGAAAAATTTTCATAATATTTTGCAGCAATTTGGGATAATGTACGGTCTTTTTCATTGTTAGAAGTATCTCTTTTAGCAGAAATTCCAGTAATATTTATTATCTTCTTTACTATGCTACTGTCTAATTTTTCAATAGCATCTGTTAACTCATGACTTTCATAATCATATCCTCGTGCATAAACATTAGTCTCAAAGTATTTATTTAGATTTTCTTGCATAAAATCACTAAATTTACGATACTCTTTCAATTCTGTATCATTGACTAGATTTCGTAACTCTTCAATTTTATGAATAATTGGTTGACACTTAAACTCTAACACAACTATATTGTTTTCCATGTTTAAGTCCAACATCAATGGTAGTATATTATTCAAGTCGTCATTATCATCATACTCCATATATAAATCCAATATAATTCCTTCAATATCTTCTTCGTTCCCCTCTTCTTTAGATACTAAAATATTATGTATTTCTCTTCTATATTGAATATTAAAATCATCCCATGATAATTTCCTGTCTTCAGCTATCATTTTCTTCATAATCTTAAGGAATGAAGTCTTCCCACTATTATTTTTACCAATTATTAATGACAAATTAGGGGTTCCCTTTTCCTTATCTAGTACTAATTTTACATCTTTTAGACTTCTATAGTTTTTCACTTTAACTTCATTTAAATACATAAGCTTCTCCTTTTGAACATTTCATTTAAAAATTATGTATTCGTTTTCATTGGACGCAATTTTATTTTATACACTAATCACTACGATTTAATTACTAATATGTTACATTAGTATTACAGAATATAAAAAAGGCCAAAAACAATTTCATTTTTGACCTTTAATATAAATTATCAATAATTAAAATATGGATAGATTAATCATCATATCTACGTTCCCAATCTGGACTGGAACCTGTCTTACCAATGGATTTTACTTTATATTCTCCATCTTCTTTTTCAATTTGAGCACCGTTATATGTGAATTGTTGTACTTTACGCTGATCATCATTTTCAAAACTATATTTCACAGAATATGATACTTCAGCTTTATTATTTCCTAGGGGAGTTATACTATTTATCTTTACTACATCAACATCTTCTAGATGATCTTCAATAGTCTTGAAAAAGTCGACCAATTCATTATAAGAATCGTTGTTCTCACCATCTATGAAATGATCTGCAGTTGAACTGCTAGCCCCATATCTTAATCCTGAGAATACTGATGATAATAATGATTCAGCTTCATCTTTACTTACTAATCCTTTATATCCTGGAGTTATTGTGTGAACTCCTTGGTTAATCTTATCTTCAACAGATACTTGTTTAGATTTGATTTCTTTTCCATTTACATCAGTAGTTAGATACAACTTGAGACCATTAGTAATTGGATAGTTAGTGAATTTTTTCTCTCCATCACTATCAAGCTTTCCTACCTTTTTATCATTAATGTAGATATTACTATCTTTCATACCTTTAACAGTGAAAGTAGCTGTACTTAGGTTAAGTTCAACGTTATTATCTTTACCACTCTTTACATAGAAATCTTTCTTTGAACTCAACTTTTCTCCATTAACAGTTCCTTGAGCTTTAAATGTATATTTTCCTGGATATATAGGTCCTACCTTAACTGTACGTGAATCATCTTTAGTAGTTGCTATTTTATTACCATCTTGATAGATTTTTACATTCTTATTATTTGTAGACACGTAAGCATATCCTGGATCAGCTTGTAATTTATAAGCAGGAAAGACAAATAGTCTTCTGCCTGACTGTACCCAACTATAATTACCATAACTACCATTAGACATTAAGCTTTGTTTCATGTAGTATATGCTACTTTGACTACCTGAAAATTGCTTTTTAAAAGCTTTCGCCTCTTCTTTAGGAACTTTCTTTGAACCTTCAGTTGTAGTTAGATAGCCAGATACATCGCTATCGCTTTTTGATAATGCAGTTGTAAATCTATTCAACTGGTTCTGTGATGAATAATATTTATTTCCTGCAATATATGCTCCAATTAGGGCAACAAGTACTACAACAGGTATCATAACTTTTTTATTGATAGGTTTCTTTGGCCTATTATAGTTGTTGTTATTTGGTCGGCTAAATTGTCCAGTACTTTGGCTTACTTCAGTAGGATTTGAAGATTCAAGGCTTTTATTTTCTTCAACCTTCTCTACATCCTCTGACAACTGATAGCCACAGTTAGCACAAAACTTTTCACCAGCATCAACTTTTTGACCACAATTTGGGCAAAATCTGTTTTCACTCATCGCTATCTCCCCCATTTCAAATAACTATATAGCTCCTATTAATTCACTAATTACATCAGTTAACATACCCGCATAATGGTTAACTACAATCCATCCTGCAATACTTATTATAATTATATGGGCAATGTAAATTACCAAGCCTACATAAATATTATCCATTTTTGTTTCTTTCAATTCAAATGCTACTGATAATATTCCTATTACCCATATCATTGACATTAGTCCTAAAACAACATCAATTAATACAACGGAGTTCACACTTGCATTAGATACAATAAATGAATATACAAATAGCACTGCATTTAATAACACTAATGAAGAAGTCTTATGTGCAACTTCATTCACTAAATCTAAATACTCTTTATTACTATCTGAAAATCCTTTTTCTATTAATAATACCGCTCCAATTATTGCAAGTGCAGCTATAAACACTGCTAAAAAGAATACTACAAATACATTAAAACCTACTGGATTACTTGTGCTAGAAGAACTTCCACCAGAAAAGAATGACATTATTGAATTTGAACTTTCAATAAAAGCACCTGCTATTTTTCTTACTAAAATCATTACTGATAATGCAAACATAACACCTTCAATTGCTAAAGTTACTAAGCCAGTATATTTTTCGCCAGCTTGAACTTTAAATGGATGTTTCCATGAAGTAACTAACCAATCCCAATAGCTCATAGATACTTCTTTCATTCTGTCTGTGTCTACAGTTTGTCTAGCTCTGTTAACATTAGTGGTATTGGTAGTATTAACCGTATTATTGACATTTCCCTGTACTAACTGATATCCACAAGATGTACAAAATTTTGCACCTTCTTTTATGTCTGAACCACAATTTGGACACTTGTTCATAGTAAATTCCCCCTAATAAAAATATGTCTACATTATACTACTATGTTTCTTAAAATTTAATTATTTCATAATATTTAATTTGGCTTTTAATCTCAATATTCTTTTTACTGAATTATCAATTTGTTTTTGGGATATATCTCCACGCTTTATTGCATCTTTGATGGCTGGTATTCCATCTACATAACCATTGCTTAGTAACATATCATTTCCAGCTTCAATCGCCATCACATCTATATTTGTGTGCTGCTTCTGCGCAAAGCTAGTTAATGCTCCCATTCCCATATCATCAGTAATAATAACACCTTTAAATTTCAATTCTTTTCTTAAAATTTCATGTACTGGTTTTGATACAGAAGCTGGTTCAGTTGCATCTAAATTATTAACAACAACATGTCCCACCAATACTGAATCAGCTTTAGCTTTTATTCCAGCTTTAAATGGTAGAAAATCATTTTGCCTAAATTCATTTATACTACGTCCATCGCTAGCAAAACCTGTATGTGTATCTCCAGCTGAACCATACCCTGGAAAATGCTTTACTGTCGCAGCTACTTGTTGCTTTTGAATTGCTGGTACGACCTTTGACACATATTGTGCTGTTAATTGATAATTCTGACCCAGTGTCCTATCATATATAAAGCTGTTTGGATCATTAGAAACATCTGCAACTGGTGCAAAGTCCCAATTAATACCCAAATTACGTAAAATTTCAGCTACACTACTGTATTCTTTCACTACTCCAGACATTCCAGATTGTTTATATACTTCTTGTGGGGAAGGAAATTTTCTTCCATTTGTTAATTGTGGACTTGTACTTAATCTAGAAACAATTCCACCTTCTTGGTCAGTAGAGATAAACAACCCATACTTACTAGCATTTTGAAAATTTGCATCTTTTTGTTTCATTGTATCTGCATTTTGGTTGCTGAAATCTTCTCCAAATAAAACAATTCCCCCTAAATTATATTTCTTTATATCATTTGTCATTTTAGCAGCATCGCCTGAACTAGGACTCATATATAATTGCCCTATCTTCTCATCTAATGTCATATTATTTACGATTTTCTGAATTTTTTTATCAGAAATATTCTTAGCGAATACCTTGTCTTGAAAAGCTACTATACACGATAAGCATATAATAACTACCAGTAAAAACTTTCTCATACATTTTCTCCCTCTAACTATATTAATAACTCAAGTTTATAGTAACATAAGATTATATGTCTATAAATAAAAAGGTTGTTCACTATGTGAATTTTGTTATTAAAATATTACACAACGTGTCCACGATATGATATCTAGACAGCAAATAACTAAAATAAGCCCATTATTACTCTATAACTGCAATAATAGGCTCTAACAAAATTATTTACTTGTTAATTTTACTTAACTTCACTTAAAAACTCATCCAACGCTTCTTTCCAATCTGGAAATACAAATCCTGTTTCCTTAGCTAACTTCATTACACTGTAGTGTGGTCTGAATGCAGCTGTTGGATATTGATCTGAAGTTACAGGTTGTACATCAACATCTGTATCTTTCAATATTTCTTTCGCAAATTCATACCATGAACATTGGCCATCATTACAACAATGATATACACCATATTCAATCTTATTATCTACTAAATATGTCAAGAATTCTGCTAATGTTCTAGTCCATGTAGGGCGTCCTATCTGATCATCAACAACTGTCAACTTATCATGATTCTTTGCTAGATTTAACATAGTGTATACGAAGTTATGTCCCCATTGCCCATATACCCAAGCTGTTCTAATTATGTAATACTTATCGCAATATTTTTGTACTGCTTCTTCGCCGGCAAGTTTTGCTTTACCATATTCATTGCGTGGACCTTTAGGATCATCTGGTAAATACTCACCACTTGTACGATTACCATCAAAAACATAATCAGTACTTACATAGAGTAATGTTGCCCCAACTTTTTGACATGCTTTAGCAATATTTTCTGTCCCATCAACGTTGACTTTCCAGTTAAGTTCTTTACCTTCTCCTTCAGCCTTATCCACTGCTGTATAAGCTGCACAATGATAAACTACTTCGGGTTTATTCTTTTCAAAGTAAGCATCCACTGCTTTCTTATCTGTTATATCTAATCCTTGTGAATCTTCTGCTAGATATTCTTGTCCACGTTCATCTAACAGATGTTGCATTTCTTGACCTAATTGTCCATTTGCACCAGTAATTAAAATTTTCATCTAATATCTTCCTTCCAATGATAAAGTAAAACCCCAGGAAAACCTGGGGAAATTTTTATTGCCCATTTTTAGCGTATTTAGCTTCAACTGCAGCCTTTTGATCTTGCCACCATTCACGATGGTTAGTATACCAATCAATTGTTGCTTTTAGGCCTTTTTCAAAGTTAGTATATTGAGGTTCCCAACCTAATTCGTTGCGTAATTTACTTGCATCAATAGCATAGCGTAAATCATGTCCTGGACGGTCTTTAACTTGATCGTAAGCATCTGCTGGTTGTCCCATTAATTTCAAGATTAATTCTAGAACTTCTTTATTGTTCTTTTCACCATCAGCACCGATTAAGTATGTTTCGCCAATCTTACCTTCATTCAAAATCTTCCAAACTGCACTTGAATGATCGTTAGTATGGATCCAGTCACGTACATTCTTACCTGTTCCATATAATTTTGGACGAATACCACTTAAAATATTTGTTATCTGACGTGGAATGAATTTTTCAATATGTTGGTAAGGACCATAGTTATTTGAGCAATTGGAAATAGTTGCTTTTAATCCAAATGAACGCACCCATGCTCTAACTAACAAATCTGAACTTGCCTTTGAAGATGAGTAAGGACTACTTGGTTTATATGGAGATTCAGGTGTGAATTTTTCACCTCGACCTTCACCATGTCCTGGTAAATCTTCACGTAATGGCAAGTCACCATAAACTTCATCAGTAGAAACATGATGGAAACGTACATCATACTTAGTACATGCTTCAATTAGAACTGATGTCCCAACAATATTAGTTTGGATAAAAGGATCAGGATTTCTAAGTGAGTTATCATTATGACTTTCAGCAGCATAATGTACCACCGCATCAGCATTTTGAACTAACTTATCTACTAATTCCTTATCACAAATATCCCCGACAACTAACTCTACACGATCTTGTGGTAAGCCAGCAAGATTTTCTTTATTTCCAGCATATGTTAGTTTATCCAATACTGTCACATGAACTTCAGGATGATTATTGACTACATAATGTACAAAGTTTGAACCGATGAATCCAGCTCCACCAGTTACAATGATATTCTTAAACATCAAGATACCTCCTAAATTTCGCCATAGACAAATGGATTGTCTTTTTCAAATTCTGTTAAAGTAGGTTGGTTAGCATCTTTTTCAGATGTGATTGCCTTATCTAAATCGATTGGCCAATCAATATTAAGTTCAGGAGTCTTGAAGGAGATACCACCATCAGCTTCTGCATCATAGTAATTATCACATTTGTAAAGGAAGTTAACGTTGTCTGTCAAAGTAACAAATCCATGAGCATAACCCTTAGGTACTAACAATTGACGATGATTACTTTCAGATAAGATATATCCTTCCCATTGCTTATATGTAGGAGATCCCTTACGTAAATCAACGATTACATCTAAAACTGCCCCAGTTGCTACGCGAATCAACTTTGTTTGTGCAGCTTTACCACGTTGAAAATGTAAACCACGTAAGACACCTGCTTGTGTAGAAAGAGAGTGATTATCTTGAATAAAATCAAAATCAATTCCAGCAGCTTTAAAATCACGATCTGAATAACTTTCTGTGAAAAATCCACGATTATCTCCAAATACTGCTGGTGTAATTAATTTAACATCTTGTAATTTTGTTTCTTTTACAATTAATTTTCCCATTATTATTGCTCCTTAGCTAATCTTAATAGATATTGACCATAATCATTTTTCTTCATTGGTTGTGCTAGTTCAACTAATTTTTCTTTGCTTATGTAACCCATACGGTAAGCAATTTCTTCTAAACAAGCTACTTTCAAATTTTGACGTTTTTGAATTGTAGCAATAAAACTAGACGCATCCATCATAGAATCATGAGTACCTGTATCTAACCAAGCATATCCACGTCCCATTACCTTAACATCAAGCTTACCTTCACCTAGATATAATTTATTAATATCTGTAATTTCTAATTCACCACGATTAGAAGGTTTTAGATTCCTGGCTTTTTCTACGACTGTATTGTCATAGAAGTACAAACCAGTAACTGCATAATTACTCTTAGGATTTTCCGGTTTTTCTTCAATCGATAAAGCTTTCATATTACTATCAAATTCTACAACACCAAATCGTTCTGGATCATTTACATGATAGCCAAAGACTGTTGCCCCATCCGTCTTTTGAGCAGCTTCTTGTACAAGCTTGGATAAACCAGATCCGTAGTAAATATTATCTCCTAAAATTAAACAAACTGAATCATCGCCGATAAAATCAGCTCCTAAAATAAAAGCTTCTGCCAGTCCATTAGGTTTTTCTTGAACCTTATAAGTTAATGATATTCCTATTTCAGATCCATCTCCCAACAATTGTTCAAACAGAGGAGTAAATTCTGGGGTGGAAATAACTAGAATATCTGTTATTCCGGCTAACATTAATGTTGATAAAGGATAATAAATCATCGGTTTATCATAAATTGGTATTAATTGTTTAGAAATTCCTCTAGTAATTGGATAAAGACGCGTACCACTACCACCAGCTAAAATTATGCCTTTCATAATTTCCACCCCACTATATTAGTATTCATCTTTATAATACTACAACGCTTTCATAAAAGACATAAAATAAAAACTTCTTTAAAGCACGTATATAATTAATAAATACTTACTTTAAAAGAAGTCTTCTATCTTAACTCTTTCTTATAATTACTCCAACTTCGCAACCTAAACATCAATCTAGCCAGAGGTAGCATTCCCATTTTAATGAAAAATACTGGTAAAAATCTTGGTGACATACAATCCTTTAATTTCATTTGCTTAATAGCTTCATTGATTGTTTTATTTTTTAATAATTCGTCAGATTTACGTACTTTAGAACTATAGTTACTATTATCACCATAATTAAATATTTCTCTAACCATCATGATATTCATTTGAATTACTGTATATTGATAAAATGCTTGTTTCAATTCTGGAATATTATTGAAGATATCCTTTTGTACAACCTCTAAAGACTCCAAATATCCAGGAATCTTACTTTGTTTGTTTTTCCCTCTCATTACTGAAACATTATCGATTGAGTAATGATATAGAATTATATTATCAGAGGTTATCTTCTTACATTTTTGCACATATCTTACCAGAAACTCACTATCTTCTGATAATTTCAAATCTTCATTAAACCTTACATTGTTCTCATGTACTGTTTCAGTTCGATAGGCTTTTCCCCAAACCGTCATATATTTAGTTGGATTACTCAACATTACAGATAAAGCTTCAACCCTAGTATTAGGTACTTCTGCTAGTAATATTGGAGTATTACCATGTTCAAAGTTGAATATCACCAAATCACTGTTACTTTGTGCAACTATATTTTTTAAATTCTTTAATGATCCTTCTACATAGTAATCATCAGAATCTAAAAATAAGAGATATTCACCTTGCGCTTGATTAATTCCCTTATTTCTTGCGAAAGATACGCCACCAATTGTACTAGTAAAATGGATATTACCATTATCTTTCATAAAATCATGGACTAATTCAACCGTTCCATCTTGAGAACCATCATCGACTATGATGATTTCATATTCTGATTTATCTAACTGATTTGTAACACTTTCAATCGCCCTAATAATTGTCTTTTTCGAATTATATGTAGGTATTATAAACGAAAATGTGATATCCATATTTCCACATCCTATTCTTTTGCCTTGATAAAATAAAAAGCCAGCAAAATTTGCTAGCTCTTCTCCCCTTATTAGTAACTCTTAAAAGCTATTTTCATATTTCTTATTAAAGAATTTAGCTTTTAAGAACGCTGTGCCTTTTTTCCACCAATTTACCCCCTCTACATATACAATTGGTAGCTCTTTGACACGCTTCTTATCAATAACACCATTTTCAAATTGTTTTTCTAGCCAAACGTTAAAGATAATTTCACTTACACGTCCATAGAAACGTTGTTGGAAGGCATCCAAGTTTTGTGTGCCTAAATGCTTTTCAAGTTCAAATAAGATATCAAATAACCATGTACAATAGGCGTCTAACAAATCTTTTCTCATAATAACCATATTAAACATATATCCTGAAGTCTTATTTATTACCTTCTCATATGTATCAGCATATTCTGGATATTTTTCCTTAATAATATCGGAAGTTACATCTAACTGGTTTGAATAATGCGTATGCTTATAATGTGAATATAGAGTTTCGATATAGTATCTTCTCTTTCTAGGTAATATCACATCATAATTATTTAACATTGGTTCTAATTCAGCTTTTGTAACAAGCCAATTAAGCCTATCCTTACCATGATGATAATTCTTTCCACCAAAATGACGTCTATAATGAGCTAAACCAATATATTCAGCATCTACATGTTTCCAGGCCCAATATAAAGCTGTTAATTCACTATATCTATCATTTTTATCAGAAATATTATCTCCAACATTATCTTTTTGATATCCTAAGTCTTTATCTTTATTCAATTCGGCACCTACATGAATTGGTAAATACAAATCATCTGTAGGCATTTTATATTTCTTGTGAGTAGCAATTACTACTTCTACCTTTTTTTCCAAGAGATTTCTCCTCACTTAGATATACAAATAATTAAATAAAATTTCACTAAGAAATCTATTCTGTAATCAATTTCATAAAATTAATTACTACCTTCACTACTATATCATAATATTAGCAAATTGTATTTAAAAAATTTTGTCATGGGTATTATTCTTTAAACTTTATTAAAGTACATTTCACTAATTCCCATAAATTTAGTAGTATAGAGATATTATGAAAGTGAGGTATTTTATGCGAAATTTTTTATCATTACTTGGTAAGATCTTCTTGTTTATTGTTTTTATCGTGTTATCACAGTTGCCATTACTACTTATTGAGAGTCATTATTCAATGGGAATCATCGCACCACTCGTTATCCTCTGTTATTTAATATTAATTGTAATCCTGTTTTATATCGTTAAACGTGTAAAAGGTGAATCACCGTTTAAAAAAATCACAGGGAAAAATGTTAGATTCATTCTTGCAGCTTATGTTGTTATGATTCTTGCTAAAGGTATTTTGTTGACTTTAATGACAAAAGTTTACCATCAAACAACGAGTGCTAATGACAAAGCTCTAAATGCTTTAGTTACTGATAGAACTGCCGTATTAATGACTATATTAGTTGTTGTTTTGGTCCCTATTACTGAAGAACTGCTTTATCGTGGTGTATTTACAAGTTTCTTCTTTAAAAAACAACCATTTTGGCAAGTAGCTATGAGTGGGATTATCTTTGGTTTAATGCATTCTAGTACAAATTTCATCTCCGCTTTAGTTTACGTTACAATGGGATGGATTTTAGCTTATGTCTATGTACATACTAAAAATCTTTCTAACAGTTTAACTCTTCATATTTTAAATAACGCTCCGTTTATTGCGGTGTTATTCAATTAAAAATGAGGCTGGGACTCAAATCCCAACCTCATTTTTATTTATATAGTTCATATGGCACTTCAACATATTTTTCCTGGTCTTCTTCTACTTCAACTTGTCCGTTCATTAAATCAACAATTGTCGCAGTAAAAGATTCAACTTCTGGCGTATCAACATAAACTACTGCTGTAACATCAGTCATAAATACCGTATCACTTACATTTACCTGACTATTTTCAAGATAGTTCTGCAGTTTACCCCAGGCAGAGTAGCTAACTTTTAATGATAATTCTGTTTGAACTACTTTTCTTACTACCCCAACATGTTCAATCGCATTAGAAGTCGCATTACTATAAGCTCTAATTAGACCACCAGCACCTAGCTTGATGCCACCGAAATAGCGAGTAACCACTGCTGTGACATTATGCAATTCAAGATTCTTCAAAACTTCTAGAATTGGCACTCCTGCTGTCCCAGAAGGCTCACCATTATCACTTTCACGTTGAATTTCATCATTTAGTCCAATCATATAAGCAAAACAATTATGTGTAGCCTTACGGTGTTTAGTCTTAATCTCATCTATAAACGCTCTGGCCTCTTCTTCTGTCTCAGTTCGCGCCAAAGAACAGATAAACTCTGATTTTTTTATTTCAATCGTTGCTTCGCCGTTTTCTTTAATTGTTAGATATGGTTTCTTCAAAGTTGACTTCCTTTTCTAATAATTATTTTTTAGATATTCACGCACAGAAATCAAGTCATCCAAAATAGCTACTGTCGTTTTTCTTTGTTCTTCCGTTGGTTGGATGATATCAGGAACCATGATTACTGGGATTTCAGCGTTATTAGCAGCTTTAATTCCATTAAATGAGTCTTCGATTACTATCGTCTTTTCTTTGGCAGGTGCCCCACTCTTCTTCCAAGCCTTATTAAATATATCTGGTGCTGGTTTAGCCTCAACTACATCATCTGCAGAAATAATCGTCTCAAAAGAAGCTGGATCAACATCTGTATGTTCTAAGAAAAATTCGATTTCACTCTTGTAGTTACTTGAAGCTAAAGTATAAGCAATATCATTTGCTTGAAGATATTGTGATAGTTCTACGAAACCTAGTTTTAATTTCAATTCTCCTGCTTCAACTAAAGGATGCACATTTTCTTCACTAATACGCAAAAAATCATCAATAAGTTGAGCATCGCCACCATAATCTTCAATCATCTGTGCTCTCATCGCATCTGTTCCAGCACCAATAAATTGCTTGTAATAAGCTAATGAGTAATCCATGCCAAGCTTATCAGCAGCTATTTGATTAGCTTCATAATAAACCTTTTCTGAATCAAAAATAACGCCGTCCATGTCAAATATTACTAAATCCAAATTCATAGTCCTACCCTTCCGTGTTTAATATCTAAAAGTTACTATTATCATTCTAACAAATTTCACTAGAAAGGTCGCAGGATATGTTCTATTCGTTACTTTTTACTGTCGTCACGCAAGATAATTGCCAAAATTAATCCTACGATTTCTAAGATGCAGAAAAATCCAAAGGCATAGTGATAACCAATTATTTCACTTAATGTGTGTCCGCCAGCTACTATAATGATCATCGCCAAAGCTACCCCTAGACTACCTAACAACTGACGTACAGTCGTAGTTATCGCAGTTCCATGAGGAATCATATTTTCAGGAAGTGAGTTAGCTCCCATAGTTGTCGCTGGCATCATAACAAAGGCGTTACCCCCTTCAATGATGCAGGCAACTAGAATCATTCCCAGTACATTTAGGTGGTAGCTGAAGATAAATAGAATTGCCCAACCTACAACTAACATCACCATACCTATCAATAATGTGATCTTAAATCCTACTTTATCAGCTAGACGACCGGAAACTAGATTCAAAATACTCAATAAGACTGCTGGTGGGACTAATGCTAAACCTGACACCAATGGATTAACATGCAAAATTCTTTGATAATACAATGGATATACAATTGTTACTACAATCAATGAAATGTAAGCAAAACCTGTTAATAGAACACCAATATCAAAGTTCGCTACTTTCAAAACTCGTAATTGAAGTAAGGGATCTTTAACTCTAAATTGACGCAAAATAAAGGCTATAAACAAGATTACACTAACAATTAAAATCAAATATAATGGCAAAGTTAACTGCTTAGTGCCTAATTCATTTACAAAATATAACAATCCGATAAAGCTAAGGGAATAGATAACGGAGATGAAGTCCAACTGGCTTTCTTTACGTTCCATTACATCGCGCATATTAAAGATCGCACTGACGAAGATTAACGCAATTACTAACAAGAAGAACCAGAATAAGCCTTGCCAACTAATATAATTTAAAATAATACCAGAAATAATTGGACCACAAGCTAAGGCTGATCCCATAACTAAGCCAGCCAATCCCATGACTTCAGCACGACCTTCTTTAGCGGTGATTGTCATTAAGACTGATTGATAAGATGGAAATAAAATACCTACCGCAACTGCTTCTAGACCTCTTCCCAGTAGAGCGATTGGAAAATTAGGAGCTAAAATAATCATTAATGTTCCTAATTCGAAGATTGTTAGTACTGTTAAGTACATTTTCTTAAAAGATAAATTGTTCAACAACCAAGGACTAACCGGCATCATGATACACATAATTAGCATAAAACCGGTTGTTAGCCATTGAATCGTTGGTGCATCTACATTGAAAAACTTCATTAAAGTAGGATAAGCTGTCGATAAAGAAGACTGACTAATCGACATGGTAAAAGTTCCTAACAATAAAGTAAATACAAAAGCTTTTCTTTGGGCTTTAGTCATCATATATTCTCAACTCTCTTCAATAAATTTTACACTATTATCATAGTTCTATTTAGAAATTTTGTAAATAAAATCTTTTTTATTCTTATTTTTAAATGTAAACGGTTCCCAACGACGATGATTTTATGCTATAATTTATATGAATAGAATAGCTTTTTAAGGATGGTGATAATTATGAACGGTAAGACTTTACGATTATTATTTTCAGTTGGTATTATGGCTTTTGTCCTATTTTCTGGTTATCTGGGCGAGTACGATGCTAAAAAATACATCGATATTATCCTTCTAATCATCGCCTTACTTATTATTCCTAGACCTAAGCTTTCTTTCAGATTATAATAAACACGTGGAAGTTGGATATAAATTCAACTTCTTTTTTTGACTACAATATTTCCTAAGAAAGAAGTGATTCATTAAATGGATGAATTTAACAAATTATCCCAAATTAAAACATATACTAAATCCAAACTAGAAACTGATAAAACTGGACACGGCTATGATCATATTAAACGTGTTGTAACTACGGCAGAAAAAATTCTAGAAAGTGAAGCTGCCGATAAGTTAGTTACACTAGCTGCCGCTTATCTACATGATACGATTGATGATAAACTTGTCTCTGATCCAAAATCTGCTTTGGCCGAACTTCAAGAATTTCTAGCATCTTTAGAATTTACTTCAGCACAAATTGAAGAAATTAGTTTTATCATCACACATATGTCTTTTGCACATTCACTACAAGATGATGACTTCCAACTTCCCCTATCCGGACAAATTGTACAAGATGCTGACTGGCTAGATGCGATTGGCGCAATTGGCATCACTCGAGCAATTTATTACGGTGGTTATCATGGCGAAAAAATCTATAATCCGGCATTAGCTCCACGCACCAATATGACTAGAGAAGAATACCGTAATCTTGATGATGAAACTATCATTAACCACTTTTACGAAAAACTCTTGAAGTTGAAAGATATGTTAAATACCCCAACTGCTAAGAAAATTGCTGAACATCGCCAACAAGTCATGCTTGATTTTCTAACTGAATTTAAAAATGAATGGAATTCTCTTGCTTAAAATCCTTGCCTTAGAGTCTACTCCAAGGTGTAAACTTTAGACAGTAAGAATTATAGACGAGGTAGTTAATATGAATATCAAAAAAGTTAGTGAACAGTTAGAGATCACTCCTGATACTATCCGCTATTACGAACGCATTGGACTTGTTCCACCTATTAATCGCAACAAAAATGGTGTACGTGATTTTACCGATTTAGACATCCAAAGATTAGACTTCATCAAATGTATGCGTCATGCTGGTTTATCTATCGAAAGCCTCCACGAATACATGCATCTTTATTCGTTAAATGACGATCGTACCATTCCAGCACGTAAAAGAATCTTAGAAGAAGAAGCTGAAAAATTAGATGAAAGAATTGCTAGTCTTCAAGAAACTAGAGCCTATTTGCAACATAAGATTAATGTCTATGACTCACAACTTACCCAAGCAACAAATGATTTGAAACTATCGGAAGAGTAACAAATACCCCATGAAATCCAGCCGATTCCATGGGGTATTTCTCTATCATTTACGTTTATGTTTTACTACTGTGAAGAAGTGGAGTGTGATTGCTAATAAAATAAAGAATATCAAGACAAAGGAAATATAATTTGTCCAAAAGCTAAGTGCTTGTCCTAATAATTTTAATATTCCTGCTTGAATTACCATTGTTATTAATGCCATCGCTGCTACAATAAAGAACAATTCAATATAACGTTTCAAGGTTTGGTCATCCTTTCTCTGTGTTCGATTAATCTTGTTGCCTAATTTTTCTAGCTCTGTCTGCTTTTTATCAGTTAATTGTTTTAAACCATAAGTCGCAGTTTGAACCCCTTCACCTAATTTAATTAGGCCAGCTGTTGTCATCGCCTTATCCATTGTTCTAAAAGCTGAGTCTGTCATTCCAGTTAGCATATTTTCTGCTTTACCTACGTAACAGTTCGTCAATGTAACGTAATGCTTGTGTGCGAATTCTGGAATAGGATGTGGATCACCTTTTCGATCAAAACGTAAAACTTCTTGTCTAATACAGTCTAAAAAGTTCTTCATTACTCCAGATAGTCCACCCCAGTAAGTAGGAGCTGCTAGAACCCATACATCAGCTGCCTTGAGCTTTTCAATTATTAAGTCTAATGTTGGATTATCTTCACCTGGAACACGTGGCTTAATTTGATAGTCATTCAAGTTAAGTAACTCTACTTCATTTGAAGCTTCAACTCCATTAAGAACTGCATCTAGCATCATTCTAGTAACTCCATTACTCTTGTGTGAGCCTAAAATACCTAGTACTTTCAAAAAAATCACGTCCTATTAATGTTACTTTTTTCATTATAACACTAATTAGACGTGATCTTTTTAATTTATCCTATACCCAATGATTGATTGGTCCGAACTTATGACCTACTGCAATTTCATTTTTAATTGCGTCATGAGTATATTTTTTAGCTATTCTAATTGCTTCTTTAATGCTTGCTCCTTTAGCAAGTTCCGCAGCTATACATGCTGAGTAAGTATCACCAGTTCCATTAATATGTTCTGTGTCGATATATTCATCTTCCAACCAAAAATTCTTTCCATCTTCGAGTAAAACATAATCTTTAACAATTTCAGAGTTACCATTATGCTCACCTTTAATAACTACATTTTTAGCACCCATAGCTTGTAACTTTTCAGCTGCTTCAACAATTTCAGCTTCACTTTCTAGTCCAGACTCTACTAATTTTTGTGCTTCGTAAAAGTTAGGTGTAATGACTGTTGCTAATGGGATCAATTCATCGCGTACTGTTTCATATGCTTCTTGTTCCAATAACATCGCTCCATGTTTAGTAATAATAACTGGATCAACAATTAGTGGTCCAAAGTTATACTTTTGATAACTTTCAATTACTGCATGAATTGTTTTAGTATCTGTTAACATTCCTGTTTTAGTTGCTAAAATTTTAAAATCATCTGCAATTGCCTTGAATTCTTCTTTGATAAAATTAACTGGTAAAGCATGACTAGCATGGATTCCATAAGAATTTCCAGCAACTGCAGCTGTTAAAATAGAAGCTCCATATACTTTGCGAGCCAAAAAAGTATTCATATCAGCTTGCATTCCTGCAGATCCATCTGAATCAGAACCAGCAATAGTCATTACTTGTGGATACTCATTTACCATAAAAAAACCTCTCCTTTCCCTAAAACAAAAGCCAACAAGAATTACTTCTCATTGGCATCAAATTCACTTATTAATACGTATTATCATTGCTACGTAAATTTAACCTTGAAACTGCACGTAAAACTAAGAATCCTACAATTGAATACACAATCCATGTAATAATGTTCTTAGGTACTCGAACAGCTAACAAAGCCATAATAGGTGCTTTATACATAATATGAATCCAAAGAGTTGTAAAGAAAATATTCGTAACTAGAGTTTGAACAAACTCATAAATGAATAATCTTCTCAATGTTATCTCTTGGTTATACAAAAATGCTCCGGCGATTATTCCAGAAATAATTGCACTAAAAGTAAATCCGATAAAGAAATTACCACCCGTCGAAAAAACACTGTTAGTAAGAATATCACTTATTGCCATTGCTACACCTGTCAACCATGGGCCTAAATAGTAACCCATTAACATTGTAGCGATAAAGCCAAATGAAAACTTAACTAGATTGTCAGGTCCAATTGAAAGCTTAGATAAGACAATCTGCATCGCAATTAAAATTGCCGCCATTGCTATCGTCCGGGCGGTTAATTTCGGACTTTTCCATGATAATAGTGTCATAATAGACATCTCCCTAATAATTTTTTAGGGTAGAGACAAGCACCATTGATATTAAATTATTGATGGTGAATGCGGAAACCAAACGCTAAGTCATATCAGACTTAATCTACTAATGTTCACATTCCGTTCCATTAGTCCGTTACGCAAGGATTCCTACCCCTTAGGTCCTAACTATACCACGAAATACATCTAATTCCTAGTATCTATATCCGAACATTACTAAAAACATGAATTTATTTTTATAATCTAGAAGCGGACATTCTTTCCTTAACGATGGCAGCCCCATAAAATAGTGCTTCGATAACTGTAATAAAGAAACTTACTGGCCAGTCTGTAACAAAACTTAGATACAAACCTAACCAGATTCCGACTAATACAAAAATAAATGTTAGACCGATCATTTTCCAAAGTGTATGTGCAAAGTACTTAGCTGCAGAAGCAGGTATTGTTAGTAAAACAAAAATTAATAAAGCTCCTACAATTTGTGCTGTAATACTAATAGTTAATGCTAATAACACTAAAAATATGATTGATACAATTTGATTATATCGTTGATTGTATTCAGCTCCCTGAGAGTCAAAAGAATTATAAACTAATCTTCTAAAAAGAACACTAACAACGATTAATAAAAGTACACTCAATCCTATTAAAGTATACAAATTATTAATATCAATTCCCACAATACTTCCAAATAAGATATTGGTTGCATAACTCGCTTGCTTATCGGACAAAGATAAAAATAAGATACCTAACCCTAAGAATAGACCGGAGAACACCGAAATAGATGCTTCTCGTCTACCTACCTTTTCTCCAGATAATCCGACAAAAATAGCAGATGTCATCGTAAATATTAGCATCCCTGTCAATGGAGAAATACCTGCAAAAACTCCAAATGCTGCTCCTGAAAATCCGATTTCAGATAATGTATGCGTGAAAAAAGAAGTTTGACGTGCAACCACAAAGACTCCCATCACACAAGAAATTAAGGCAATAAAAATCCCTGCAATAAATGCATAACGCATAAAATCATAATCAAACACGATATCTCGCCTCTCTCTTCATCAATTTACCTGATTTATTTTCTAAATGTAATTCATAATCTGCATAATCTTCTATTAACTCTGCGTCGTGTGTAATAAATAATACTGTAATTCCATGAATTGGCATCAATTTTTTTAAAAGTCGCATCAGTTCATGTTTAGATGATTGATCTAAATTAGCAGTCGCCTCATCTAAGATCAATAATTTGGGATCTGAACATAACGCTTGTGCTAAGTATGTTCTTTGTTTTTCACCACCAGAACATTTACCTAGTGGATTTTTAGCTAGATTTTCTAGTTTTGTTTCTTTTAAAATCTGTTTTAATTTATCATTCATTACTACTGTATTCCATGGTAATAATCGATGCTTAAAACCCAATGATACAAAATCCTTAATTGCTAAAGGATAATCCTCATCAATATTTCTAATTTGTGGCATATAGAAAGCTTCATCACGTTCAATAGTAAATTTAACAAAATGGTTATGCGAATTAGTTTTTAAATCACGTAATAAGTGCTTAACTAATGTTGTTTTTCCAACACCATTTTCTCCAGTTATACATGTTAAAGCCCCTCTAGGAATATCAAAGGCTAAATTTTCAAATAAACGACGATCAGGCAAATCTATATTCAGACCATCAACTGAAACTATATTTTCCATAATTACTTCCTGTCTTCTTGAATTTTTAGAACTTGTTCATATTCTGAACTCATCCACTGTAAGTAATCCTTTCCCTTAGGTGTTGTTTCAGTCACTTTTATAACTGGAACATCATACTTTTGACATAGACTAACAATACTTGAAATTACTTTACTATCAGATTGAGTATTTTCTACAAAAAATGCTATCTTTTTGTGTTTAATATCATTTTGTAATTTCTTAATATCACTATAGGAAGGATCGCTACCATCTTCTGTAGCTTTAGCAAAATGTCTATTAGCAATCTTATATCCCATATCTTTTAAAGCATAATCAAAAACAGGTTCACTTACTGCAACTTCCTTATTATCACTATTTTTCTTAATCTTTGCAATTAAAGTTTGTAATTTAGTTAATTTTTGTTTATATTTTTCTGCATTCTTTTTATAGTAAGTTTCATTTTTAGGATCTAGCTTCGCATATTCCTTAACTAAATAATCTGCAAGCTTACCCATTGTTTTTGAGTTATACCATAAATGTTCGTTATCCCCATCCTTAGTATGCATTACGTCTGTCGCAACATCTATCTTCTTTTTGCCATTACTAAGTTTTGTTATCCATGAATCATATCCTAATCCATTATAAATAACAATATTTGCATTTGAAACTTGCTTAGCTGTTTGTGTAGTTGGCTCATAATCATGTGGATCTACACTAGGGTTATTAATAATCGAAGTTACTTTCCCTTTATTGCCCAAAACTTCTTCTGCAACTTGTCCATAAAAATCTGTCGTTGTTACAACTTTTATTTTATCTGCTCCAACATTACTAGGTAGGAAGAATAAGCATAATGCAATTATTCCTAAACTTAAACTTAGTATTTTTTTCAAAAAAATCACTCTTTCTTATATAGTAATCATTACTTTTTATATCCTAATAAAATAAAATTAACTTGTCAACTGCTTGAAATAGCAGCATTTCGGCTTATTACGATTTAGAAATTCTAATTTACTATTATTTGGGGATTTTTTATTTCTACATTACGATTTAAAAATTTTGAAAAATATATAAAAAACAGCACTAGTAGCTATTTAGTCACTACTAATGCTGATAATTGATGATTATTTTTGAATTGATCCCGCTAATTCAATTAGAGAATTAATGTTAGAACCCTTTATAGTATATACAGCCTTACCACTATTCCATTCAATCTTTTGATTGCCAGAACCAGAGCCTGCTGTAAAGCTTGCTGCACCTCTAGAATCAGGAGCTGGTAGATAAGCTTTATTCAATAAAGCAACTACCTTGCGACCAGTAGGAACAGGATCTTTCCCAGTTACACTTGAACCATGAATTGTTACTGACCATTTACCAGAATTCCAATGTAGATATCTTTGTCCAGCACCAGAATTCAATGTAGCATTTACATTTCCACTTAATGGAACCTTAGGTAAACCCATTTCTGACTCGCCTGAAATGTAATTTACAGCTTGTTCAGCTTCTTCTTCAGAACCGTAAGTTTTCTTGGAAAATGTTATATATGATACTTTATCTTTTAAACTAGGATCATTGAAATTCTTTCCTTCTGTATCTTTGATATAGTAAACCGTGAAATTATTACCATCGCCAGTATAGTAGGCATTTACCACCCCACTACTAATCCCAGCTTTAGTTGGAACTAAGGCATCTTTTCCTAAAAAGTACTTCAATGCTCCGGCAATTTGAGCCATTCTTTGGGTATTATTATCCCCTGTAACTTTGGCTTGTTGTGGACCAGATTGACTTGAAGAACTAACTTCACTACTAGAACTTTCAGAACTTGATGAGCTTGAAGATGAAGAACTTTCACTACTTTGTTCTGTCTTTTCAGATTTTTTAGACACATCTGATTTTTGTGTTGTTTTTGTTTCAGATGAACTTGATTTTTTATTATTTTCATTGCCACAAGCAGCTAAAGTTAATGCCACCAGTGTAGCCATGAATATTTTGATACTTTTCTTCATAAAAACACTCCCGTTTTTCCTTAAAGGACTTCTCATATCTATGATACCTTGTCAGAAACTATTTTTAAAGCAAACTATTAACAGAGTTTTTGCAATTCTTAATGTTTTAAACCAAAAATTAGTGTTAAACTGTACGTATGAAAAAATATAAAATACCTTTGCTTTTCTTGGGAGCGAGTATTTTTATTTCATGGACATGTGCCCAGTTTACGACAATTACCTATACTGGAGTACTTATCAGACCAAGATTTCCAACTACTTTAAGCCATTTTTCGTTTCTACTAGCAGCAATTTCTTGGCTTTACATATTTATTCGTTCGCATAGTAAAAGTAAATAATCAAAATAAGAGACGTGCCAACTAGCATGTCTCTTTATTTATTAAGATTTTTTATTTTTACGATATTTCTTTGAACCATAATTCAAAAAAAGTTATCATTAACTATACCAAAACAGAAAGGATGAATTAAGTGACTCCGACCCGCAATAAACGCAAGTACTACTTTTTAGGGGGCTTGCTTATACTTGTACTGCTACTAGGTTTAGCTAGAGCTTTTCTCCACATGAACACCTACCAACCTACTAGTTCAGCTAAACAAGCTAGTCAACATGCAACTGTAACTAAGAATGTAACCACCTTTAAAGCTAAAAATAGCAAACTAACATTAGTCTTTTACCCAGGTGGCTTAGTTGAACCCGATAGTTACGCCAACTGGGCTTATCAAGTTTCTAAAGAAGGATATACTGTTAAGATTGTCCATTTTCCCTTAAATTTAGCCGTTCTTGCTCCCAATCAAGTTAAGCAAGTAGTTGGTCCCCATGAAAAGTTCGTTATCGGAGGTCATTCACTCGGTGGAGCCATGGCAGCTCGCTATGTCGCCAAAGCAGATAAGCCCAACTTAAAAGGTCTCTTTTTATTGGCTGCTTATACCGATCAAAAAGGCCGACTTGATCACAGCCAACTTCCAGTACTATCAGTCACCGCCAGTAAAGATGGTGTACTAAATTGGACTAATTATCACGCTAACAAAAAGTACTTATCAAAAGATACGACTTTTTCAACCATCTCTGGTGGAAATCATGGTGGCTTTGGTTCTTATGGTCATCAAAAAGGGGATAAAATCGCTAAAATTTCTAATGCTAAACAACAAAAACAAGTCGCCCAAATTCTTATTAAGTGGCTTAAAACTATAAAAAACTAGAAGTAAGACCAAAAAAGTCTAAAAATTCAAAAATCGCCAAAGATTATAAGTCTTTGACGATTTTTTTATTGGCATAGATAACTTAATTTCTTTAAAAATCAGTTTCTCCAGCCTTGTTTATTATTATCTCGCAATTTTTTAGCCATCCAAATTATCAATAAAGCAATCCATGTTAAAACGGATATTGCTATTCCTACAAAAAATAGCTTACTTGGTCGATATGTTACTTCTATTTGGTTGTTACCTTTTTTAGCTAAAACCTGTACAGTGCCTCTTGAGCTAACAGTATGTTTACTTGGCTTACCGTTCAAAATAACTTGTGTATGATTATACGCTACAACAGGTACATCCACGATAGCTTTTTCTTTTAACTTAACCTTATATATCACTCGATTAGGCTCGCTAATAGGTATTCCTACCCTTTCTTTACCATTAACAATTAGTTTATGTGATAATATACTATTAATTTTAGGATAACTTAGTAAAATGGCTGCTGATGCATTCATTTCCCCATCAAATGATGCCTTAGGGAAATAATCTGCTTCTCCATATGTCATTACATAGCTAAACATATTTTTATAACTATCATTATCAACTACTGCATTTGGTAATATTTGTGCTGTCTGTTTTGCCTTAGATAAACTAGTTTGTGGGGCAGTTATTATCCTTGAATAAACATTAGAAATTGACCCTACATAGCTCACAAATAATCCGAAAACAACCAAAGCTAGCGTCAATACTCTTACTTGTTTCTTCATATTTTGTAATAAATTACTAAAAATTAGTGAAGTTACTACTAAAACAAAGAATATTGTATAGGAGTTAAATCTATAAGGAAATTGAATAACCCCTAATATATTCCTTAATGGTGTTTCTCGCATCATTTCCCACGGAACTATCGTAGTAGTTATCAACATAAAAATTATTCCTAATAAGTAACTTATTTTTTCTACGGTTCTTGCTCTTTTTATAAACCACCAACCTATTACAACTGTCGCTATTACAATTATTCCAAGCGACTTATTATCATTAGCCAGGTTAACTATAGAACTTAAAAATAATTCTTGGAAACTTTCAAGGAAGTAAAAATCCTTTCTTGGCGCGGAAATTCCTTGGTTTATATAATCAGTTATAAATGGAATAATTATTCCCATAGATAATAACAGTGCTAAAATTCCATTTTTCACCAAATTTATAATAACTCTCTTTATTTTGTCAATGTTAGTTATCATATAAATTAGACTTACTATCGCTATTGTTAATGAAGCTATATATGTACTAACAATATGACTATATATCAATAAAGACCAGCCTATTCCCAATAAATACCAGTATTTTCCATCAGTTAAGGCTTGATGTAATCCTACAAAAACGATTGGAATAAAAGTATATGCTATAAATTCTCCTAAAGTGAAGTTATATATTCCTAAAAATAAGTGATATGGAGCTATCACATACATTATAGAAAATAATATCGATCTATATCTATTATTTGAAAAAATATACATAGAATAATAAGCTACTATCATTGTTAGTAACATCATTATACTAAACCATATATAAAATGCAGTTACAGGGGCCAATACGAATTTTAACAACGCCCATGGATATAAAAATACTGTTGGATAAAATAGAAATGATGCTACTCCAGTACTATTAAATGTATGACTAGCTATGTAGGTTATACCTTCTCCATTTTTCAAATTATTATAGATTTCTTCAACTCTTGAAAAATGAAACACTGAATCTGCACTGGGATAAAGTAAATTCTTCTTTATAAAGATACCAGTTAGCAATAACGTAAATAAACAAAAAAATAAAATTATCCCTAGATTTATCCATATATTATTACGTTTAGAATTCAACATTTGTTACATTCTTCCTCTTATAGTTCGTATTAATTTTGGTTGTTTCTTCTGAAGTCTGCTGGACTAATGAAGTTCAACTTCTTCTTTAAGTACCAACGAACACCATAAGCAACAACAGCAAGTACTGCATAAGCTAATGGTGGAAGAACAACGTTAATTGTTGGTGGGATAATTGCAACAATACCGAATGCAGCTACCCATACTACCATTAAAATTGCGATCATAAAGATTATGTTTAACCAGCCACGACGTTTACTTTGGCCTGGCATCATTGCACGGTAGAAATAACCTAAACCAACACCAGCAACAATAGATGTAACAATCAATGTGATTATTCCACCATTTGCTGCATTTTGATTGCTCTTAGAGAACATACCTAAGAAAGCGTACATGATGCAGAATAAAGCTAACATCATCAATCCATTATCAAGTGATAATTCCCATAAAGTAGGCATCTTAGGTTCTTTCTTAGGACCAGCAAGAATTGCTTCAACCTTTTCATTAACTGTTCCATATAACTTGTTAGCTACAACGCCTTGCTTTTGTTTTTCCATCAATTCATTGTACATTTCACTAACAACTTTTTCACGTTCTGCATAATCCTTTTCAGCTAACGCCTTATTTAAATGGAACATGTAGTCTTGATTACGCTTTGTTAAACCTTCAAATTTTTCATTGAATTCCATGATTTGTTTATTCTTTTGTTGAGAAACTGCTTCAGCTTGTTTCTTGGCAGCTTCTTGATTCTTTTCACGAACTGTTTTTTCTTCAGCCATCTATTTAAAAATCTTCCCTTCTTACGCTATTAGACGTTAAATCTAAATTCGATAATATCACCGTCTTGAACTTCGTATTCCTTACCTTCAAGACGCAATCTACCAGCTTCTTTAACAGCTTGCATACTGCCGTACTTATCTAAATCATCGAAAGAAACGGTTTCTGCACGAATAAATCCACGTTCAAAGTCAGAGTGGATAACCCCTGCAACTTGAGGTGCTTTCATACCACGCTTAAATGTCCATGCACGAGTTTCTTTACCACCAGCAGTGAAGAATGTTGCTAGACCCAATAACTTGTAAGAAGCACGAATTAAACGGTCTAAACCTGATTCTTCTACACCTTCAGCTTCTAAGAATTCTTGCTTTTCATCATCAGGAAGTTCAGCAATTTCTTCTTCAGTTCTTGCAGATACAGCTAATGCTTGAGAACCTTCATCTTCTGCGAACTTCTTAACTTGTTGGTAGTATTCGCTTTGTTCTGGATCTGCCATATCTTCTTCGGCAATGTTTGCCACATATAATACTGGCTTAGAAGTCAATAAGAATAAGCCCTTAACAATCTTCTTTTCTTCATCGTTGAATTCAATACTACGAACTGGCTTACCTTCTTCAAGAACTGGCTTAATTTTTTGTAAAACTGCAAATTCAGCCACAGCATCTTTATCCTTAGTACGAGCAACTTTTTCTACTCTAGCATAACGTTTATTTACAGATTCCAAGTCAGCTAAAGTTAATTCCATATTGATAGTATCAATATCTTCCAAAGGATCAACTTTGTTTGCCACGTGTGTAATATTATCATCGTCAAAAGCACGTACCACATGAACAATCGCATCTACTTGACGGATATTTTCCAAGAACTTGTTTCCTAAACCTTCACCTTTGCTAGCACCTTTTACGATTCCCGCAATATCAGTAAATTCAAAAGTTGTATGTACAATCTTCTTAGCAGGAATAATTTCGTCAATTCTTGCTAAACGACTATCTGGTACTTCAACCATCCCTACATTAGGATCTATTGTAGCAAATGGATAGTTTGCCATTTCTGCTCCTGCTTTTGTAATTGCGTTAAACAATGTTGATTTACCAACGTTAGGTAAGCCAACAATACCTGCTGTTAATGCCATTTCTTAAATCACTCTTTCTAATTATTTTCTTGTTCTGCTTTTTCTAGAACTTTTTTCATACGTTTTTCAAAGTCTCGTCTAGTCATCATAATCAGACGACCACAACCAGTACACTTAATTTTAATATCTGCACCCATTCGCACAATTTCCCAGCGGTTTACCCCACATGGATGTTTCTTTTTCATTTCAACAATATCATGTAAATCGTACATCGCCCTCATCCTCTCACTAGTCTAACTTAATTTTTAAAATATCCATAATTCGATTGAAGTCATCAATACTTAAATAATCAATTTCAATCTTTCCCTTACCACTCTTAGCATTAGCTTTAACGGCAACTTTAGTTCCAAATTTTTCTTGAAGTAAGTTTTCTGTTTGCTTAATGTAAGGTTCATATGGATTAGCTTGTTTCTTAGCTTTCTTTGGCTTTTTACCATTAATTTGTGCTACTAACTGTTCTAATTGTCTAACAGTTAAGCCTTCCTTAACAGTTTTTTCAGCTAATTCTATTAATTTTTGTTCATCTTTAACTGCTAATAAAGTACGAGCTTGTCCCATAGATAAGCTTCCATCTTGTAGCATTAGTTTTACTTTACCTGGTAAACCTAATAATCTCAAATAATTAGCAATATATGGACGAGATTTTCCTAGTCGCTCTGATACTTGAGTTTGAGTTAAATTCAATTTTTCCATCAAAGTGTTATAGGCTTCTGCTTCTTCTAGTGGTGTTAAGTCTTCTCGTTGAAGATTTTCTAACACTGCCACTTCCATCATTTGTTCTTCGTTAAATTCACGAATTATTGCTGGAATCTCTGTCTTTTTAGCTAACTTAGATGCACGATAGCGACGTTCACCAGCAATGATTTCATATCCTTTAACTGAAGATTTACGCACAATAATTGGTTGGAAAACTCCAGATTTCTTGATCGATTTTGCTAATTCTTCTAATGCCTCTTCATTAAAAGTCTTACGTGGTTGATAGGGATTAGGTCTAATCTCACTAATTTCAAGTTCTACCACTTGTTCATCTGGTTGTTGTTCTTCTTTAGATTCTTGGAATAAAGCATCGATTCCTCGTCCTAGTCCTTTAGATCTACTTGCCATGAGCCTTCAACACCTCCTTGGCTAATGCTTCATATTCTTCCGCACCTCGTGATCTAGGATCATAATCAATAATTGACATTCCATGACTAGGTGCTTCAGATAATCTAACATTTCTTGGAATAACTGTTTTATATACCTTTTCTTTGAAGAATTTCTTTACTTCTTCAACAACTTGATTACCTAGATTAGTTCTTGCATCCAACATTGTCATTAATACACCTTCAATTTGTAAATCAGGATTGAAGTGTTTTTGAACAAGTTGAATAGTATTCATCAATTGGCTCAATCCTTCCAAAGCGTAATATTCACTTTGAACTGGAATTAAAATTGAATCACTGGCTGTAAAAGCATTGATTGTTAATAGTCCTAAAGAAGGTGGGCAATCAATTAAAATAAAGTCATACTCTTCTTTAACATCTTGAACTGCATCATACAATTTCTTTTCACGAGCCATTTGTGCTGTTAGCTCTATTTCTGCTCCGGCTAACTGAATTGTTGCCGGCACAACATCTAAATTATCGATATAAGTAGGCATGATTGCTTCTCTAATCGGTAATTCACTAACAATCACATCATATACATCATTTTCAATATTGTGTTTTCTTACACCAATACCACTTGTTGCGTTCCCCTGGGCATCAGTATCAATTAACAATACTTTTTGTCCTGCTCTAGCTAAACAAGCACCCAAGTTAACACTTGTGGTTGTTTTACCAACGCCACCTTTTTGGTTGGCAATTGCGATAACTGTTCCCATTAAACTCTGGTGCCTCCTTATTTCTTCTTTGATTTAACTGGAATATCGATAATGATCCGGTGAAATTCACCATGATCTTCTTCACTAGTTTTTAATTCGATTCCATTTTCACTTGCCAGTTTAATTGACTCTTTGATTGTATTTTCGGCTAAGCGCCAATCTAATGCTGTTCCTTTACGATTAGTCTTCTTTTTCTCTTTTTTAACAGGTGGAGTCTTCAACTGAGCTACAATCTTTTCAGTTTCTTTGACAGATAATTTCTTATCTACAATCTTTTTTAGGATTTCTACTTGCTTCTTTTCTGGTAAAGAAACAATACTTCTACCATGTCGTTCACTGATCTTTCTTTGTAAAATGGCTCTTTGTACTAATGGAGATAACTTTAATAACCTTAATTTATTAGCTACAAAAGCTTGGCTCTTTCCAATTGCTCGTGCCAATTCTAACTGTGTAAGTTGATTTAAATCCATCAATTTTCGATAGGATTCAGCTTCTTCGATTGCAGTTAACCCTTCACGTTGTAGATTTTCAATAACTGCCATTGAAGCAGCTTCTTTTTCGTCCATTTTCTTCACAATTGCTGGAATCTTTTGCCAATTTAACTTTTTAATCGCGCGATAACGTCTTTCCCCCGCAATAATCTGATACTTATTGTCACCAATTGGCCTAACAATAATTGGTTGTAACAAGCCATGAGATTGGATAGTTTCAGCTAATTCAGCGATACTTTCTTCAGAAAAAACTTGTCTTGGCTGATCTTCATTAACTTCTACTTGTTCAATTGGCAATTCTTGAACCTTTTCTTGTGTATCGTCTTCTACTTTCTCTTCTTTTTTAGACTTAAAAAATGAAAATGCCATCCCGAATCACTCCCTTTTCGCGACTAATCTTTATTCAATCGGAGATTTCGCTGGTATTCCTGCTTTTCTAGGGTACTTTTTAGGGGTTTCTTTCTCTTTTGCAACAACAATAATATGACGTTCATCATGAATTTGTGGTAATTCTGTAGCGTAATCTGCTATTACTTTTCCACCTAAAACTTCGATTGCTTTTTGAGCATTCTTCAACTCTTCATCTGATTTTTGTGCTTTCAAAGCTATAAATCTTCCACCAACTTTAGCTAATGGCAAGCATAATTCTGATAATACAGACATTCTAGCTACTGCTCTAGCTGTTACAAGATCATAGCGTTCGCGGTGAACACTTCGTTTACCACCAAATTCTTCAGCACGTACATGATGAAAATGAACATCTTGTAAATTTAGTTTTTGAGTTAATTCTTGTAAAAATTTAATTCTCTTATTTAATGAATCAACTATTGTAATCTTCAATTGTGGAAATGCTATTTTGACTGGTAAAGATGGGAAACCTGCTCCTGCTCCGACATCGCATAAACTCAACTCTTCTGTTTGTAAATCCTTTACTGTCAAAGCTAATAATAAAGAATCATAGAAATGCTTTAGATACACTTCATTTTTTTCAGTGATTGCTGTTAAATTCAAATTTTTGTTGGTTTCAACTAAAAATTCATAATACAGCTCAAACTGTTGCATTTGTTCATCTGTTAGATACAATCCTTGTTCTGCTAAACTTTGACGGAATTCTTCTGGTGTCATTAAATTACTCCTTGCAAAATTTTGTGAAACACAGCATCGCTGACATGTTTCACATATCAAGTTAAGTTTAATTTATTTGTTCTAAAATTACAACCGTTATCGCAAATGCTTGCAAAAAAATAGTAGAAAACTATCTTCACGATAATTCTCTACCATTCTTTCTTATTTTAAGCTATCTAAATGTTCTTTAATATAGTTAGCAGATTGTTCTAATTTTGCTTTTTCTTCATCAGTAAGCACTAAAGGTACTACCTTTTCTACACCCTTAGCACCAACTATTGCTGGATATCCAACGTATGTTCCAACTTCTTCAACATATGTTGATACAGGTCCAAAGAAATGAGCATTTGATAATACTGCTTGTGCTAACTTAACGCCACATGTTGCAATTGCGTAAGATGTGTATCCTTTTCCGTTAGCTACCTTAAAGCCACCTTCTGCTGGTTTCTTACCTAATTCTTCTAATTCTTCTTCTGTAAAGAATTCAGTGATTGGCTTGTTATTAACTCTAACTGTTGACCATGCTACAAATTGAGAATTACCGTGTTCACCTAAGACAAAACCTTCTACATTGCGTCCATCTTGTCCTAAAGCATCGCCAACTACATGTTGCATTCTTGCTGTATCTAAGAATGTACCTGTACCTAACACTTGGTTACGTGGTAATCCTGTTGTTTCTTGAAGGATAGAAGTAACTGCGTCACAAGGATTAGAAATATCAATAATAACACCACTAAAACCAGATTCCTTAATCTTCTTACCTACTTCTACTGCATTCTTAGTGTTAATTTCGAACTCTGCAAAACGATTTCCAGTTCTAACACTTGCATCAATATCACCAAAGGCTGTGATAATTACATCAGCATCCTTTAATTCAGCATAATCTTGTGTCTTTATTTCTACATGGTAAGGTAGACGAGGCATTGCATCCTCAAAATCTAGTTTTTCAGCAACTACTTTTTTCTCATTTGTATCAATTAATACAAGCTCATCAGCAATTCCTTGAGAAACTAAAGTATAAGCAACTGTTGCTCCTACATGTCCTAAACCAATTACTGCCATTTTTCTCATAGAAATCTATCCTTCCTAATCATTATTTAATTTTATTATTATCAATATAGTACAACTTTTTCAATCTCATTTCTATATATAAATGCTATAATTTAAGAAAATGTCTAAAGGTTGTGGTAGTTATCTTCCATTCATTTAAAAACTTTAAACATGGCATTTTTACGCTATGTTTATTAATTAATTTAATTGCTTGGATAGGCTTGTTTCTATTCAGAATTTTCTCAACTTTTCTTTTAGAACGAGCTGCTGTTCCATTAATTTCTTTTACCAACATGACTAATATTATTATTAAACATCCATTTGTAGCTACTGGATTAGTAATAGAGTTTATTGTTTTCTTACTATTGACTTTTTGGCTAGCTACTATTGCCATCATTGGCTTTAAAATGTTGCTTACAGAGAGTTTTAATTGGGATACTCTTTTTCAAAAGTCATTAGAAGTTCTTGGTAGATATCATCTGCTAGGTGGAATTATTACTGGAGTTTATTTACTAGGATTTTTGCCATTTTTACACTTTTTATTTAAGACACCTTGGCTAAGTAATCTAACTTTAACTTCTATGGTGACTGAATTTGTATCTAGAAATCCTTTTTCTTTAGTTGGAGGGCAACTACTTTATATATGTTTGCTATATTTTTTAATTAGATTTTACCTTGTCTTACCACTCATGGTTTTAGAGAATAGCAGTATCATCGCTGCTTTAAAAATGAGTTGGCAAGTCACACGTACTAAGAGCTTCTGGAAAAAGTTTTGGCTAGCTCTTATCAAGGTTTTCCTTATTGCTTGGAGTGGATATCTAGTAATATTGTTACTTCAAGTTATAGCCGATTGGATTTTACCAGCATATAATTTACTAGCTATTAATTATGCTTTATTTAGTCTTTGGGGCATTGTTAGTTTGGGTATAAGTATAACTCTGGCTTATACAGAAGTTCAGATTACTAATCCGCGAGGAACATTCTTATTAGAATTTTTACTAATAGCTATCACCTTCACTTTGAGCTTTGCAACAGGAAAAGTTTTATTCAATCAACCTATTAATCCTGTAACAATTGCTCATAGAGGTGTTAATCAGAAAAATGGTGTACCTAATACACTTGAATCACTAAAAAAGACGATTAAGTATCATCCTGATTACATCGAAATGGATGTTCATATGACTAAAGATAATAAATTCATTGTCTTGCACGATAACAATTTAAAAAAACTAGCTGGTATTAAAGCTCATCCTGAAGATTTAACTCTAGCTGAACTTAAAAAGCTTAATGTCACAGCTAATAATCACCAGACTAAATTAACTGATTTTGACACATATCTCAAATATGCAAATCAGCATCATCAAAAGTTGTTAATTGAATTAAAAACTACTCCTAACAACGCTACTGATTTCGCTAATATTTTTGCTAAGAGATACTGCGCTAATATCATTGAAAATCATCATCAACTCCACACTTTAGATTTTCAAACTTTGATGATTTTACAAAATGATATTCCGAAGGGAAATTTAAATTATCTAATGCCATATAACTTAACTATTCCCGAAGAAAATATCCATGCATATGGCATGCGTTATTCAACTTTATCACCAGATTTTGTGGCAATTAATCGTCAGAAACATAAATTAGTCTATGCTTGGACCCCTAATTCCAGATTAGCCATTAATAAAGCTTTGAGTTTAGGTGTCTATGGCATTGTCACTGATAATGTTTCTCAACTACATGTAGCTATTAAAGAAGCTCAACATTGGAGCGACGCCGAAAGATTATTGCAAGTTTTGCTATATAGCTAAAAAGCAGTTTGCTTGAGATTTTAGGATTTTTTTAGTCCTAATCTACTCAAGAAACTGCTTTTTGTATTATTTAGTTAATCGTTTCTTACCTTCCACTATGAGCAAAATCAAGATAGAAAATAGAATTACCACTACCCATTCTAATAGTGACATCGCCGTCACTTTAAATGCTACTTGCATAAATAGTGTGTATGTTAGGAATAATTGGAATAAGATCATTGGTCCAATTATCCACCAAGCATGTTTATTTTCTAAGATTGCTTTTCCTAGTGCAAAATCATCTGTTCGAATGCTAAAGAAGTAAAAAATCTTACTTATGACGATCATATTGACCATCATTGTGGAGGCACTTATTTCACTGACTCCCATACTGATGAACCACTCATAAGCAATTAAGGCAAATCCTGCCATTAAAGCTGCAACAAATCCCATTTGTCTAATGTCACTCATATTCATTAACTTTTGTGATAATGAACGTGGTTTTCTATCCATCAAATCACTTTCTGCTTCTTCAAAAACGAAAGCAAATTGAATTGTAATTGCTGAAATCAAGTTGATCCACAGCAATTGTGCAGGTTGTAGTGGTACTTGTTGTCCTGTCAGGATTGAAAAAGCTACCACTAACCCTTCAGCAAAAGACGTTGGTAATAGGAAGAGAATACTTTTCTTGATATTATCGTAAATCCTACGTCCTTCTTTGATAACAGTTGCCATTGTTGCGAAGTTGTCATCTGCCAAAATCATATCAGCAGCATCTTTAGCCACATCAGTACCTTTTATCCCCATCGCAATTCCAATATCTGCTTTTTTCAAGGCAGGTGCGTCATTTACACCATCACCTGTCATTGCGGTTACTTTCTTCTTTTCTTGTAAAGACGTAATAATTTCTAGCTTATTTTGAGGAGTAGTTCTAGCAAAAACTTGATTTTCAAGTGCTGCCTTCTGCTTTTCTTCCTTAGTTAAAGCATCCCATTGTTGCCCAGTTATTGCTTTAATCTTACCTTTAGTTAAACCTAATTGCTTTCCAATCGCTCGAGCTGTCTCAGGATGGTCACCAGTTATCATCTTAACTGCAACACCAGCTTGATTCATCTTTTGAAGAGCTACCACTACTTCTTCTCTTGGTGGATCTTGTAAAGCTGCCATTCCTAGCCATGTGATTCCTTGGTACAAATCTTGATGGGTTACTTCTGATAATTTCTTACCTTTCACTTCTTGGTAACCCACAGCAATCACTCGTTTACCTGCTTTAGACCAAGTTGCTGCTCGATCTATCCATAGTTTTGTCTCAAAATTATTATCAGCTATTTGCGCCATTTCCAATAATTTATCTGGTGATCCTTTTACAAATATCATTTGTTGACCAGCATCGTTTTCTACCAATTTCGCAATATAACGATAGTCTGAATCAAATGGTAATAAATCTACTTCATGGTATGGACTCTTGGCATTCTTACCTTTTAATTTATGGTATAAAGTTAAGAAAGCTCCGTCAGTCGCTTCACCATTTATCTGCCACTTACCATCATGTTCAGATAAGATTGTATCATTTGCTTGATAGCCAGCTTCAATAAACTGTTCAATCTTATCAGTCATAGTTACTTCTTTCTTGTCCTGTAGAAGTTTACCTAAAGGCTCATACCCACTACCTGTTACTTGATATTTCTGATTTCCTACCCATAAATCGGTAACTGTCATTTCATTTTTAGTTAAAGTACCAGTTTTATCTGTGGCGATAATATCTACTGAACCTAGAGTTTCAACTGCTGGCATCGATTTAATAATAGTCTTATGTTCACGAGCCATTTTACTTACACCAAAAGCCAGAATCACAGAAGTAGTTGCTGGTAACCCTTCTGGAATAGCACCTACTAACATCGCTACAACTGCTAAAGCTAGTGCTGGCAAGGCATATATCTTCAACATGAACCCTATTACAAAGATGATGATCGATGCGATAATTGAAATATATGATACAACCTTACCAACGCCATCAATTTCCTTAATTAATGGTGTTTTAGTTGATTTTATTTGTGAAACTTCACGAGAGATTTTACCAATTTCAGTATCATTAGCTGTTGCTACAACGATACCTAGACCACTACCTGTTGTTACAGCAGTTGAAGCATATGCCATATTAGTACGTTCAGCTAGTGGAATATTTTCTTCACTTAAAGCAACGTCACTTTTAGTTACAGAATTAGTTTCACCAGTTAAAGCTGACTCTTCTATCCTTAAATTATCTGCTTCTACAATTCTCAAGTCTGCTGGAACATTATCTCCAGCTTCTAAAAACACGATATCCCCTTTAACTAAATCAGCTGCTGCAATATCTTTACGTATTCCATCGCGATAAACTGTTGCTTTTTGAGCCATTAAATTCTTAATTTTAGCTAAAGCATTAGCAGCACTAGTCTCTTGGAAATATCCTATCAAGGAATTAATAACCACTACCGCAATAATCACGATTGCATCTGTATAGTGTTTGATAAAAAGTGTCAACAGTGCCGACAACAATAGAATATATATAACTACATTATTGAATTGTCGTAAAAATAATTTCCATTTGGGAGTCTGCTTCACTTCTAAAGTATTAGGTCCATCTGCATTTAATCTCTCTAATGCTTCCTTTGAAGTCAATCCTTGCTTGAAATTATTATTTTTATAAACGTTAGATAATTCTTCTTTCTTTATCTGATATGGTTCTTTCATAAGTTTTCCTTTCCTAATTTATGTCTTAAATCTTGCAAAACAAAAATAGTTAGGAAATTATTCACGCTTATAATACACAAAACCAAAATTTAAATTTTTTACTTTCTTTAACCTTCTTTCTTAAAATATTTTACAGTTATACTATATCATTTTTTTATCAGTAAAAATTACACTTATAAATTTCTTAATAAATAATCAACTTATTTTTAAAATGGTATAATCATCTTGTCAACTACCCCAGTCTAAAGACATGGGGCTTGTAACTCACGACCTTACGGTCAGTGGTAATAACGCAACTTCGTTGCTCCCACACTATACGTGGCTACATTTGGGTGGTTGACAACACCCTAGATTACCAACATGTCAGTCGGTAACGTTAGTTAATTCAAATTTAGGGTTTTCAATTCCAGAAATATATTGCTTACCTAATTCGTACAAGTTCATAGCCCCAACACGGTCATCGTTAGTTTTATAACCACAGAAAACACAGTCGTATCTATGTATTCTATGATTACGATTTTCTTTTCTAATTTGACCACATTTAGGACATCTTTGACTAGTGTATTTAGCTGATACAATCAAGACTTGACTTTGATTTTTGCGTGCTTTATAAGCTAATTTAGTTTGTAAATCATAAAAAGCCCATGAATGTAATTCTCTAGTTTGATCCTTGTTAGAATTAGTTTTTTCAAAAGTAACTCCAGATAAATCTTCCAAAACGAACAAGCTATTTTGACCGTAAGTGTCAACAAGTGTCTTAGATAAGCAATGATTAACATCACTTATCCAACGGTTCTCTTTTTGACTTAGTCTTTTTAGTTTTCGCTTGGCAGATTTAGTTCCCTTACTTTGAAGTTGACTACGTAAATAAGCATATTTTTTACGTTTATAAGCAATAGCTTTACCATTTTTAAAACTAGTTTTACCTTTTTCATCATAGCCAGTAACAATTTGTCTTAGCCCACGGTCAAGACCGATAATGTGTTGATTATGTTCTTTTTCCCAGTCAGCAGTTTCAATGGTAACTGGAATGTGTAAAAACCAGTGTTTTTTAAGCTGAACTAACTTGGCTGTACCTAGTTTGTAATTAGGATCAAAAAAGTTTAAATAATTGCCATTAAAAGCAACTTTTATTCTTTGTCCTAAGACATTCATAGATATTTTTGAGCCTTGTTCCACAAAAGAATAGTTGATATTACGCACATAATCAGCTTGTGGACGTGAGAATTTAATTGCTTTACGCAACCAAGATAAATCACGAACTTCACGATACCATTCACCAGTATTTCGGTCTTGATAACGATAAGGACGCTGCTTTAATTGAGTTTCAACGGTCTTGTAACGAGCTTCAACGGTACGGTAAGTAGACTGAACCATAGCTGAATTAATTTCTTTAGATTCAGCACGTAAATAGTGATACATCTCTTGGTTGAATTTTTTACGATTTACCTTACAATCATTATCAAAATACCACTGACTAACAAGGTTACATAAACGTTGATATTCCTTAGTTACAGCTTTAAATTGAGTAACTTGTTCTTGATTTGGATATAAACGTACTTTAGCTGTAATTACTGTTTTTATTTAATTTCACCACCTTTTATCCATATCTATATTATATCATATTGGATAAAAGAAAGATATAATATAGCTCCAAAAAGGAGCTATTACTAGGGCTTATATCCCCTCACTAAAGTAAGGGGGTTACGCCCCATCTGTCACTAAAACGTATATGGCACCTAAAAATCCTCCAATCCAAAGCCACCATTGCTTACTAAAATCTTGGTAAGCTAACTTTAAATTTGAAATCTGTACAGGAAGGATCAGTACAATAATTATTAGCAATAGAGCACCAACAGTAAATGAAATCATCGCAGCATGTAATGACGATTTTAAAATAAAATAACACCTAAGTGACCATTAATAGCTGTTTGAGTAGCCGTTAGGACACCTGCGAAGATTCCTAATAATTGATAAGGGAGTAAATGGTGCTGTTTTTTAGCCATTTTATCTTTAGGCATGAAAGCTCCTGTTGCTAGTAGCATACCACCTGCTACCAACACTAAACCAACTAGTTTGATGGTAGTAAATTTAGAGATTGGGGATTTAAATAAACCAAATTGATCAATAATTTGCCCCATAACAATCTGTCCAAAGATAGGTAGTACAGCTGTTTGAACGCTACCTAATTTAGGAAAAAGCAAAATGTTGGTAGTTAAACCAATTACTCCCAAAACACCACCTAGCCAAATCCACCAAGAGTTGCTAGTAATCGTGGTCGTACTTACTAAAGGAGAAGTACCTGTGAGTATGAGCAGGATATTTAAAAAGATAGCCCCAACTACAAAAGAAACCATTGAAGCAAGAAAGGAAGAGCCAGATACACTACCTAGTCTGGAATTAATTGCAGTTTGGATAGCTAGTCCGCTTCCCATAAAAACAGGAATTAAAGCTAGTAGTAACATGTAATCACATCCTAATAATTATTACCTTCACTATACAAGTTAGAGTTAGCTATAAGTCAATGATTAATCTTCAAAAACAAATTTTTCAATGGCCTTAGCTAAACCATCATTGTTGTTAGTGTCAGTGACATAATCAGCTTTTTCTTTAATTGTATCAATCGCATTTCCCATCGCGATACTAAATCCGCCTTTTTCAATCATAGAAAGATCATTATTTTGGTCACCGGCAGTTAAAATTTCGCTAGCATCAATGCCTAAATGCTTCCCTAATTCGATAGCTGCATTTCCTTTTGTAGCTAGAGGATTCATAAATTCAAAGAACCATTTTTCGCTACGGATGCAATCAAATTTATCTAGCAAATCTTTAGGCAAGTTAGGTAGGGCATTATCGATATTTTCTGGATAATCAGCCCACATAATTTTAGCAATTTCGATATCTTCAGGTACTTCTGTTACAGGGCGATATCTAAGTTGCATATGAGTATAGAAAGTATCTAAAACAGAATAATAGTTAATATCAGGAGAAGTAACAAACAATTGAGAATCAGTAGTAATTGTCTGCATATTAACGTTTAATTTCTTACTAATAGCGTCAAGACGTTTGAAATCAGAAAAGTCTAATAAATGTTTGAAAATAGCTTTACCAGATTTAGCACTAACAGCTTGGGCACCATTATGTGTAATTACGAAATTATCGTCATTATCCAAACCTAATTGAGTTAGGAGATTAGCGACGCCACTTAATGGACGACCTGTACATAAGACAACATAAATGCCATTAGCTCTTGCTTTTTTTAAGACTTCGATTGTCTTAGGTGAAAGATTTTTAGCGTCATCAACTAGTGTTCCGTCGATATCAGTTGCGATCATTTTAATTTTACTCATGGTTAATTTCATCCTTTATTTTTTGATTAATGTGTCATTTTTTAGATAACTCTGAAACTCAGAATATATTGGACCGAATAATTCCAATTGCTGTTTAGATGATTTCATTTCTTTTGGAAAGAAGAAACGTTCATCGCCAGAGACTTTACCAGAAATAGCGGCTACTAAATTACTTACTTGCGATAATTCAACTAATAAGCCATCCTTTTGCATAAGCTCTATTTGAGTGCGATGCTTATTTTGCGATGGTGAATAAGTGTCGTAAGGCAAGTCAAAACTATCATTGGTAGCTGTATAATATTCACTATCAAATCCGGCATCGGCCACTAATTTTCGAAGAGTAGGGAGTAAGTAACGAGTATCTTCGCTTACTCTTACAGATTTGAAAGGTTTGCGATTTAAGAATCGATCTGCCAGATCACTCAAAATTTTATCATCACTATCTTGCCAAAGTGAGAAGTAAGAATTTAAAACACCATCATCAAGTTTCAAGTAGTCTGATAAACTAAAATCACCTTCGAAAAATGGGAAGAGTAGATTAGTTGGACCGAGACAATTTGTTTTACCATTTTTATAAAGATATTTAGCACGTTTTAATAAGTGACTCAGAATAACTTCAATTGAGCGTGATACAGGGTGGAAATACACTTGTTGATACATTTGAAAACGACTAACGATGTAATCTTCAACAGCGTGCATACCACTCATATCAAAGCTAATTCCATCAAAGTATGGTTGCATAACCCTTAAAATTCTAGTTAGATCAAAAGTTCCGTAATTTGTACCAGTGAAATAAGAATCTCTTAAAAGGTAGTCCATTCGATCAGCATCAATTTGACTAGAAATCATTTGAACAACTTGAGGATTAGGGTAGCTCTTTTCAATAACGCTCGCAACTTTTTCTGGGAAATCGGGAGCTACTTTACGTAAAACAGCATTAACTTCAGAGTGAGATGAAGTAATAATTTCAGTCGTCATTTTTTCATGATTGGTATGAAAAATATGTTCAAAAGTATGTGAATAAGCACCATGACCAACATCATGTAAAAGTGCTGCACATAAGGCGACTAATCTTTCATCATCATTCCAAAGACCGTCTCCTTTTTCTTTTGAAGGGTAGTTACGTTGAAATAAATCACAAATTTTGCGAGTAATCTCATAGACACCGACAGAATGGGTAAAACGAGAATGTTCAGCACCATGAAATACATAGTTTGCGACTCCTAATTGTCGAATGCGACGTAAACGTTGAAATTCTCTAGTATTAATTAAATCTAAAATAACTTGGTGTTGAATGTAAATGTAATTATGGATTGGATCACGAAGAACTTTCTCCATAGGTAACATTTGATGTTTGTAATCGGAAATCAAAAATTCCCCTCCTAAGTTCCAAATATAATGTAATGGATTTCAATATTAATACTAGCATAAAATACTAATTTAAATCAGATTAATGCCATTTAAATTGAAAAAAATAATATCTAAGCTATAATATATTTGTAAATATAGGTATTTGCAGGCGAAACCTACTCCCAACCTTGCCGTCGATAGAAAGGAAAAACATGAAGATTACTGTTTTGCAGCATACACCCAATGAAGGTTTAGGCATGATTAGAGATTATGCTCATTTGCATAAGCATGAGTTATATGTTTATCATCCTTATCAATTTGGAATTTTGCCACAAGCAAATGAGATTGATTTTTTAATAATTCTAGGTGGACCTATGAGTCCTAATGATGATTTAGATTGGATTGTGCAAGAAAGAAAAATAATTACAGAACTGTTAGCTAGAAAGAAGCCAATTATTGGATTCTGTTATGGGGCACAACAAATTGCTAAAACTTTAGGGTATAAAGTAACTAAATCACCATACAAGGAAGTTGGTTGGGCAAAAGTTTATCGACAATGTGATATTGATTTAGAATTGCCTGACAGTTTTACTGCATTTCATTGGCATGAGGAAATGTTTGAGGTACCACAAGAAGCTAAATTGTTATTTAGTAGCGATTTAGTTAAAAATCAGGGCTTTATATTGGGAGATAATGTAGTCGGTCTGCAATTTCATTTTGAACAAGATGAAGATTCTGTGCGAGAAGTAGCTTTGAATGATGGTAATTATGCACTACAAAATAATGCATTACATCAAACTCCAGAAGATATAATAAAACATGGAGTACCTAAGGGAAATAAAGAAATTTTGTTTAAATTACTGGACTATTTATTAGTTTAAGATAGAAAATAAAGGGCAATTTAACTTCTATTTTGGAAGTGTTAGTTGTCTTTTTTACATGTAATCACAAAATATATAATTAACTTTGAAGGAAGGATCATATGGAATTAAAGAATGGAACACCTATTGTTGTAAAAGTGGAAACAATTCGTAAACAAGATGGTGAAGTATCCAAGTATACTGAGACTTTTAATGGACAATATGTAAAAATGGGATCAAATATTTATTTGCGCTATCAAGAAAAGCATGATCAACATGAAGATGCAACAGTAACCTTTAAGATCACTGATGATGGTGAAGTTCAATTAAATCGTCAACAAGGCGAGATGAAGATGCGATTATATTTCGCTAGTCAAAAGAGAGTATCAACCACATATAAAACACCATATGGGGTAATTCCAATTGAAACTTTGACCAATAAAATCAATATTTCCAAGAAAGATATGCCAATTTCTGCTAAAGTAGAAGTAGATTATTTACTATATTCCCAAGAAAAAATTGTTGGGGAATACAAAATTAGATTGCAATTTACTGCTTAATATTGTAGTATGAAGAGTAAACTGTTTGAAAGGACGTGTACCAGTTTGGAGCTTGAAAAATTCAAAGATGCAAATAAAGATGAATTGTCTATGATTGAAGTAGCCCACGAGATTCTACATCAACGTGGTGAAACAATGGCATTTGCTGATTTAACTAACGAAATCCAAGTCTATCTTGGTAAGTCTGATGAAGAGATTCGTGACCGTCTAGCACAATTCTATACAGATTTGAATATTGATGGTAGCTTCATTTCATTAGGGGATAATGTTTGGGGGTTACGTTCATGGTATCCATATGATTCCATTGACGAAGCACTCGTTCATGGCGAAGACGAAGAAGACGAGGAACGTCCACGTAAGAAACGTAAGAAAGTTAACGCCTTCTTGGCCGATGTTTCTGATGATGATGATGTTATCGACTATGATGACGATGATCCAGAAGATGAAGATCTTGACAATGATTATGATGATGAAGATGATGACGACGATGAAGGTAGTCATGAATTAAAACAATATACTAAAGATTTAGATGATATTGATGATGGCGATGATCCAGAAGATGAATTAGCTGACGGAATTGAAGGTCAATTAACAGAATTTTCTGACGCAGATCTTGATGAAGAAAATCAAGATTAAGATTTAATTCTTGACGTGTGCCTAAAGAGTATGTAGAATACAATACGGGCACTTCATATAAGTTATGAAGTAAAGAACGGATAATAAGGCTCCCTATTCAAAGATAAGCGAATAGGGAGTTTCTTGTTTTTGTGATAGTCCTTAAATAATTAATTTAACACAAGGAGAGTTATAATGACCAAGTATATTTTTGTTACTGGTGGTGTTGTTTCCTCATTAGGTAAAGGAATCGTAGCTGCATCACTCGGACGTTTGTTGAAGAATCGTGGCTTGAAAGTTACAATTCAAAAGTTTGACCCTTATATCAACGTAGATCCAGGGACAATGAGTCCATATCAACATGGAGAAGTTTTCGTGACAGATGACGGTACAGAAACGGATTTAGACCTTGGTCACTATGAACGTTTTATTGACATTAACTTAAACAAGTATTCTAACGTAACAACAGGTAAGATTTATTCTGAAGTGTTGAAGAAAGAACGTCGTGGCGATTACTTAGGTGCAACTGTTCAAGTTATTCCACATATCACTAACATGATTAAAGAAAAAATCATGCGTGCAGGTACAATCACAGATGCTGATGTAGTAATTACAGAAGTTGGTGGTACTGTTGGTGATATTGAATCATTACCATTCTTGGAAGCTTTACGTCAAATGAAGTCTGAAGTAGGTAGTGAAAATGTAGTTTATATCCACACAACACTTGTACCTTACTTACATGCTGCTGGAGAAATGAAGACTAAGCCAACACAACATAGTGTTAAGGAATTACGTGGTTTAGGAATTCAACCAAATATTTTAGTTGTACGTACTGAAAAGCCAATTTCTCAAAGCATGCGTAATAAGATTGCTAACTTCTGTGACGTTGAACCAGAAGCAGTAATTGAATCTATGGACGTAGATACACTTTACTCAATTCCATTGAATCTACAAGCTCAAAACATGGATGAAATTGTATGTAAGAAATTACACTTAGATACACCTGCTGCAGACATGACTGAATGGGCTGCTTTACGTGATAAAGTTAAGAATCTTTCAGGTGAAGTTAAGATTGCTTTGGTTGGTAAGTATGTTCAATTACCAGATGCTTACATTTCTGTTAACGAAGCATTGAAACATGCTGGATACACAATTGACGCTAACGTTAAGATTGATTACTTCGATTCTGAAAAGCTAACTGCTGAAAATGTTGCTGATGAATTGAAGAGTTATGATGGTGTCATTGTTCCTGGTGGCTTTGGCGATAGAGGTCTTGAAGGTATGATTCAAGCAATTCGCTATGCTCGTGAAAATGATGTACCTTACTTAGGTATTTGCTTAGGTATGCAAATGGCATGTATCGAATTTGCTCGTGATGTTGCTGGTATTGAAGATGCAACAACTGGCGAAGTAAATCCAAAGGCTGCTAATAAGATTATTGACTTGATGGCTGATCAAGAAGATGTTGAAAACATGGGTGGAACACAACGTTTAGGTCTATACCCATGCAAGTTGAAAGCAGGTTCTGTTGCTTCTGCTGCATACGGTAACCAAGATGTAATTCAAGAACGTCACCGTCACCGTTATGAATTTAACAACAAGTATCGCGATGAATTGGCAGCTAAAGGTTTAGTATTCTCTGGTACTTCTCCAGACAACCGTTTAGTTGAAGTTGTTGAAATTCCAGAAAACAAATTCTTTGTTGCTGCACAATATCATCCAGAATTCTTATCACGTCCACAACGTCCAGAAGGTCTATTCCAAGCATTTATTAATGCTAGTGCTGGTAAGTAATATTGATTTAAAAACAATATATCTGTATTTGATTATGGATATATTGTTTTTTATTATCCAATTCTGTAAATTGTGCTATGATTAAATTGTATAGAATTGGAGGTAGGGAAAATGGTAGCTAGAGAGTTAAGTCCATTTGCAAAATCAATCATTGAATATCAAGAAAAAAATCATTTAACAGATGCTGATTTTTCTTTGGAAAGTCATCGCTCAGTTGAAAGAATCCATGCCTTGAAGACAATGGAAGCTGAACCTACTAACGATGAGTATCGCGAAATTACAGCAGTCATTAATGGACAAAAGCTGGATTAAAAATAGATAGAGACTACTTTCGAATCTGTTGATGATTTGGAAGTAGTTTTTTGTTTAAGGGCAGTTATGAGGTTAAAAAATATGACAGATTATATAGCTAAAGCAGAGTTTAAATTAACTGCTAAAGTTGAAAGGGAAAAATTAAAAGAAATTATTATTTTGTTAGATTTACAAAAAGAAGAGTTAAGTAAGCAGAAGGTAATTATAGATTATAGATCAGGTCAGTATATTAAAACTAAACAACAAATTTTACCTTTAGGTCCAAAATATGAAGTTATTGATAGTCAAGGCATTAAATTAAGTTTAAAAGATATCCATGCTTTTTATTCGGTATGTAAAGCTGATGACTTTGAGAAGGAACGAAATTTATTAAATAATGCTACAATTGTTGGTTATTTAGACGAATATATTTTAGAATATCAACTATTTTTTGATAGTTCAATTTCACCCATGAAAGGAATAATTTCATCTTTACATGTTGCTAGTCAGCGTTCAGCAGTTGAACGATTATATTGTTATTTATTAGGTCATTATTTTGATCTCGAGTTAAATTTGCATGAATTTGAGAAAAATTCAGATGCCTATTGGGCAGGAGTTTGTCCAGTTATTTTTAATAAAGAATCGTGATATTTTTATCATAGTTGTTAATTTACACAAGTTTTGTAATAATTATTCCAGTAATATTAGTTATTGTTAAATATTAATGAAAACGCCGTATTATCGTTGAAAACAGAGCGTCAATCTTGTAAGATAAAGAGAAGAGTACGCTCTGTGCATCATGAAGCTTTATAGTGATTAAGGATGCACCATTTAATGATATTAATTTAGATAGAGGATAGATAAATAAATGAAAAAAATGATTGTTAAAGGTAAGCAGACCTTATCTGGAGAAGTAACTGTTGGAGGTGCTAAAAACAGTACAGTGGCACTGATTCCAGCAGCTATTTTGGCGGATACAGTTGTAAGATTTGATAGTGTACCGGATATTTTAGATGTACATAATTTGATGATTATTTTAAAGTCTATGAATGTTTCTTCCCATTTTGGACATGGGGAATTGATGATAGATCCTACTGAAATCAAGAAAGCTCCACTTCCTGGTAAAGCTATTAGAAGTTTGCGAGCTTCTTATTATTTCATGGGAGCTTTGTTAGGTAGATTTGGTGAAGCAATTGTTGATTTTCCTGGTGGCGATAATATTGGTCCACGTCCTATTGATCAACATATTAAAGGCTTCGAAGCTTTAGGTGCAAAAGTTGTAGAAGAAAAAGATAAAGTATATATCAAGACTGGTCCTGAAGGTTTGAAGGGTGCAAGAATCTTCTTTGACTTAGTTTCAGTAGGGGCTACAGTTAACGTCTTATTAGCAGCAGTTAAAGCTAAAGGAACTACAATTATTGAAAATGCAGCTAAAGAACCTGAAATTGTTGACTTAGCTACATTTTTAAATAATATGGGAGCTCGAATTCGTGGAGCTGGTACAGATGTTATTAGAATTGAGGGTGTAGATGAATTAAGAGCTACAAATACTCATACAATTATTCCTGATAGAATTGAAGCAGGTACATACTTAGCATTTGCAGCAGCAAACGGTAACGGTGTTTTAGTAAAAAATGTTATTACAGAACATTTAGATCCATTCATCGCCAAGTTACAAGAAATGGGTGTACGTTTAGAAATTCATGAAGATAGCATCTATGTTCCTGGTGGCGATTTATTAGTCCCTGTCACAGTTAAAACAGCTCCTTTCCCAGGTTTTGCAACAGATTTGCAACAACCACTAACTCCACTATTATTAAAAGCACAAGGTAGTTCTAGAATTATTGATACATTATATCCTGAACGAGTTAAACATATTCCTGAAATGCGTAAAATGGGTGCAAAGATTTCTAGTAAAGATGGAATTATTACTGTTAAGAGATCTAAAGACTTACTAGGAACAACAGTTGAAGCTAGCGAAATTAGAGCTGGAGTATCATTACTAGGTTTAGCATTAATGGCAGAAGGAACAACTGTGATCACAAAGGCTGATAATATTTTACGTGGTTATGACAGAATAGTAGATAAATTAAAAGGTCTGTCTGTAAAAGTAGAAATTATTACAGATAACCGAGAATAGGGGAAATGTAATGGCGACATCTGAAAATAAAGATATCAAAGAATTAACAATTGCTGAATTGGAAAACATGACGCTAAAGGAAATTTATAATTACGCAAGAATTTATAAAATTCCTTACTATAGCAAAATGAATAAAAAAGAATTATCTTTAGCGGTAATTCGAGCACAAGCAAATAAAAATGGTTTCTATATGAAAGGAATTTTAGAAATAGTTCCTAATCAAGATGGTTATGGATTCTTGAGACCTATCAATTATGGACCATCACAAGAGGATATCTATATTTCAGCATCACAGATTAGACGATTTGGTTTAAGAAATGGTGATGAAGTTGCAGGGACAGCTCGCCCACCTCGACAAGGCGAAAAATTTTATGGAATTTTACACGTTGATTCTGTAAATAATAAGGATCCTGAAGAAGCCAAGAAACGCGATCATTTTCCAGCTTTAACGCCAATTTATCCAGATAAACAGATAGAATTGGAAACAATTAAGGGACAATTATCTACACGTGTAATAGACTTGTTTGCACCGATTGGATTTGGACAACGAGGTCTAATAGTTGCACCACCCAAAGCAGGAAAGACTAGTTTGTTAAAAGCAATCGCTAAAGGAATTTCTGCAAATTACCCAGATGCGAAATTGTTATTATTACTAATTGATGAACGTCCAGAAGAAGTTACAGATTTAGAAAGAACAGTTAACGGTGAAGTTGTTTACTCAACTTTTGACCAACGTCCTGAAAATCATGTACGTGTAGCAGAATTATTGCTGGAAAGAGCGATGCGATTAGTTGAAGATAAACAAGATGTTATTATCTTATTGGATTCTTTGACTCGTTTAGCCAGAGCTTATAACTTAGTAGTTCCGCCAAGTGGACGTACACTTTCTGGTGGGATTGATCCGGCAGCCTTATATAAGCCAAAGAAATTCTTTGGAGCAGCACGGAATATTGAAGAGGGCGGAAGCTTGACGATCTTGGCGACTGCATTAGTAGATACTGGTTCTCGTATGGATGATGTTATCTATGAAGAATTTAAGGGAACTGGTAACCAAGAACTTCACTTATCACGTGAATTGGCAGAAAGAAGAGTCTTTCCTGCTGTCGATATAAAGCGTTCAGGAACAAGAAAAGAAGAATTATTATTATCACAAGAGAAATTGGATGCATTATGGAAATTACATAAAAACTTGAGTAATGATTTAGTTTCTGACACTGAACAGGTGCTACAACTTTTACGTAATTCGCAAGATAATGCTGAATTTTGTGGTAAAATTGAAAAAATGATGAAATAAAAAATTTATTGCAGAATGTTTTGAAACATGTTATTATGTTTCTTGTTGTAATACACAGAATAACTCTGACTCAGCAAATGACTCAGGGCAAAGGAGCGAAATGAAATGAAACAAGGAATTCATCCAGATTACCATGAAGTTGTTTTCATGGACTCTGCAACAGGTTACAAATTCTTATCAGGTTCTACAAAGACATCTGAAGAAACAATCGAATGGGAAGATGGCAACACATATCCATTGATCCGTGTTGAAATCTCTAGTGATTCACATCCATTCTACACAGGTCGTCAAAAGTTTACACAAGCAGACGGACGTGTGGATCGTTTCAACAAGAAATACGGTTTCACAAACTAAGATTGTGGATAACTTGTCAAAATCTGTTACTTGCCTCATAATTGAGGTGGGTAACAGATTTTTTTGTTGTGAGGTGAATTATAATATGAAAAAATTTAATTGGTCATTTGACATAATTATGCTAATATTTATTGAAATTTCAATGCTGGTATCATTAGTTTCAAGTTTTATTGAACATAAAAGTATGTTATACATAGCAGAAACAATTGCAGGGATTTTACTAGCTTTAGCTCCTGTGATTGCCTCAAGCCTTTTTAGATTTAACTTGCCTAAATTCCTAAATGCATTTTATTTATTATTTATATATGGTTCAGTTTATCTAGGCACATTGTTACATTTTTATAGCGTGCCTTATTGGGATAAGGGACTTCATTTAATAAGTGGAGCCTTATTGGCTAGTTTTGGATTTTCACTATATGGCATGATTGTTCCTAAGCACTTAAGAGAACATATGCCAGCTGGATTCTTAGTACTTTATGCATTATCATTTGCAATTTTTTGTGGAGTGTGTTGGGAATTTTATGAGTTTACTTGCGATGGTTTATTTGGAATGAACTTACAGCGTTATGCTAGCAGTGCAGGAAAAGCTTTTGTAGGTCGAGCAGCATTGATGGATACTATGGGAGATCTAATTGCTGATACTATCGGTGCAGGATTGCTATGTATTTATGCATATTTTAATATTAAACGTTCATCACGATGGTTACAGGGATTTTATTTTCATAAATCATTTAGATTCTAATAAAGACAGCTAAAATTTTGAGTTTTAGCTGTCTTTATTTTTATTCCAAAATGTAGATAAGTTTTGTTCAAGTTCATATTGATTGTGAATAATCTGTGCATATTTCCAATGTGGTGGGAAAAATTTCGCATATCTAGAAGTAGCAAAACGATTGTCTATTAAAAGGACCACACCTACATCAGTAGAACTTCGGATAACACGACCAGCAGCCTGGAAAATATTATTAAGTCCAGGAAGTTGATAAGCATATTGAAATCCATCTTTTTGTTTATTATTGAAGTAATTTTGGAGTTCATTAGTTTCTTTACTTAATTTTGGAAGTCCCACACTAACTATTGATACACCGCTTAGACGATTACCTTTTAAATCAATTCCTTCTGAAAAACTACCACCTAATACAGCAAAACCGACTAAAATTTTAGTTGGATTTTCAACGAAATAATTCAAAAAATCTTCCTGTTGTTCTCTAGTCATATCGTTTTCTTGAATTACAGTGTCAATATGTGGATAAGCTTGATTAAATGCCACAACTACCTGCTTCAAAAAAGTATAAGATGGTAAGAAAATCAGATAATTCCCTTGCTTAGTAGCAATCATAGTGTGAATAGCATCAATAATTTTTCCAAGACTTTGCTGCCTTTGTTGATAAGTAACAGGAATATAAGATGTTATTAACAAGTTAAGATTACTTTCATCGAAAGGTGAGGATAGCTGGTATAACAAACTGTTATCAATTAATCCAAACATTTCTTGGTAGTAATTTAATGGTGACAAAGTCGCTGAAAAAAGAACAGCACTACCTCCCAAGTTAAGACTATTAGCAATCAATTCACTAGAATCTAAGCAAAACACCCTAATTAGTAACTCAGAATTTTCAGTAATAAATAAATGTGTTCTAAAGCTATTATTGTAATAATCACTAATCTTAACAAAGGCATAAGCGGCGAAGAAAAATTCCAGTAAGTCATCTTTAAGAGAAAAATGTGGGTTTTCTGCCAGCCAATCAGTAGTAAAATCATAAAAATACATTAATTTTTTTGTCAGTGAGGCAAGTTTTTCCTCAATTATTACGTCAGCTTGTTGATAATTAACTAAGGGTTCCTTAATCAAATCAAAATCATTTAAAAGAGTATTTAGCTTATCCACAATCTTTTGGGGTGGATGTTGCAGCGTTTGGAGTTTGTCTAATAAATCCTTGATTTGTTGTGAAGAAATTTCTTTAGTATACATATCTCGAGAACGACTAACTAGATTATGAGCTTCATCTAACAAAAAAGTATAATCATAGTTTCTTTCTGTAAAGAATCGTTGTAACTTAACTAAAGGATCAAAAAGGTAGTTATAATCGCATATTACTACATCACAAGAATTACTAATATCTAGAGAAAATTCAAAAGGATCAAGCATATGTTTCTTAGCATAATTTTCCACAATTTTCCGGGTAATCACTTTTTCATTGGTTAAAATATCTATCAAAGCTGGTCGTAGGCGATTATAATAACCCAAGTAATAAGGATTTTCATCGTCTGCCAAATCTAATTCTTCAGGAAATGTAATTTGCTCTTTAGAAGTTAGGGTAATTGCAGTAATAGAAAGTCCATGTTTTACCAATAACTGTAAAGTTTCTTCAGCTACTTTGCGAGTACTTTGTTTAGCAGTTAAGTAGAATATTTTTTGACATTTTTTAGTACCTAAAGCCTTGACTGCAGGAGAAATAGTTGAAATAGTTTTCCCAGTTCCAGTAGGGGCTTCAACTAATAATTTTTTATTTAAAGCTATTGTTTTATAAACTGCAGCAGCAAATTCATGTTGATTTTTCCTATAAGATGAAAATGGAAAATCCAATTTGTTAATAGAATGATCGCGTTCTTTTTGGAGTTGATGCTGAAGTTTTATCCAATTTGTAAATTCCGCAATAATGTTGTCAAAGAAATTTTGAGCATCAGTTTGACTAATAACCTGAGTTTCTTCAGAAATTGTATTATCAGTAGTTTGTACATAAATCAATTTAAGAGATAATTCTGGCAGTTGCTCTTGTTCCATAATTATATGAGCGTAAATTTTAGCTTGAGCCCAATAAAGTTCGAGAGTATTAGGAGCTAATTCTGAAAATTCAGGACTAGAAGTTTTTATTTCGATAACTTGTTGTGGTCGGTCATCGATATATTTAATTCCATCAGCTCTTCCATGAATAATCCAAGTTTCACCATCAATGTCTAATTCTTTTTTCAAAGCAATTTCCGATTTTGTATCATTAGAGAATTTTTTCTGTAATCGTTGATGAATGCTGATCCCATCTAAAGCAGTATTTTGTGAATTAGTATTAGATGTTAAATTTCCTTTTTTCAGGATAAATTCAACTAATTTTCTAACTCCAATAGAGGTTGACATAAAAAATCCTCCTTTCTATAAGTATAAGGCTAAGTAATGTTATTATAAATAATAAACTTATAATCGATTAAAATAAATGAATTTGTTAATAAATAAAAATAATCTCCATCAAAATAAATAAATTTCAAGTAAAAGCCACCATATCAATGATAGCATGATATTTTAAAATCGATATGTATAGATAATAAACAACATTTTTCTCAAAATATCTGATGTTATTTTATTTAAAAGTGTTATAATATAGTTGTAAAAAATATAATTTTTTAGGAGGTAGTTAGTATAATGAAGTTATTTTCAAAGTTAAATTTATTAACATTAGCTCTCGGTGGAGTTTTAGTTTTGAGTGTACCAGCAGTGAAGGCAGATACTGCTGCAGATACTAACAATCAACAAAGTACTGCAACCCTTAATATTCAAGATGAGAGTTCAGATATAACAGCTAAATTATCTTTAGATGCTGTGCCTAGTTTCCCATTTGGAACTGTTAAAACAAATACCATTTTTAGTGGTGGTACAACTGAATCAGACCTATCCAAAAACAATACTGTTGTAGTTAATGATACACGTTTAAGCAGTTTAGGTTGGAACTTAGCAGTTACAAATACAACTGCTTTTACAAATGGCAATAGTAAAATTAATGGTACTATTAATTTTACACCATCAGCATTCCAGTTTAGTGACGGTGCGGCAGAAGGCTGGACTTGGTCTAAAGCACAAACTAGTTTGGAATTACCAAGTAGCGTATCTAATCAAGTAGCAACTTCAACAGGTGCTAAAAAAGGTACAGCAACTTCAGAAATTAAACATGCAAGTTTGAAATTTAATGGGCATGATGCAATTGTTCCGGGTAGCTACACAGCTAACCTAACATGGAATTTAACTGCAGCAACAAAAGATTCATCAATTAAGAGTGAATAACAATAAATAGATAAGGTATGGTAAGATTGAAAACAAATTCAATAGTAAAACTATTTCTGTGTATTGTACTATGTATTTGTTTTTTACAGTTACCGCATGTAAATGCTGATAATATATCTAATAATGCAGCTGAATTTACAATAAGTCCTGTATATCCTCGTGAACAAAAGGAGGATGATGCAGGATATTTTGATTTAAATGTAAAAAAATCAACAACGGTACCTGTAAAAGTAAAGATTTCTAATTTGAACAAAAATCAAGATATAGAGTATCTGATTAAAGTTGGAAATGCAACTACAAATGACAATGGTACAATCAATTATACTAATTTCAAAAATAAAAAAGATACGACAGCAAAGTATCAACTTACAGACTTCATTTCTAAAACAGAGTTGAAACAAAAAGTCACAGTAAAAGCTGGTTCAAGTTCTGAAGTTACAGTAAATTTAAAAGTGCCAAAGCAAAAATTTCCAGGGACGATTGCTGGGGGAATTTATGTAGAACGATTGACGAATGCTTATGTTAATGAAAAAAGTGGTATGAATACAAGAAATCATTTTTCTATGACATTACCAATTATTTTAACTGAACAAGCTAAAGTCAAACGAATTGCTAAAATGGAACTAGATAAAGTAACGGTGAAGAATGGACCTGAAATTACTGCTAAATTACATAATGTGAAACCAGTAATGTTTGGTAAGTTATCAATAGATTCAAAGATAACTAAGAAGAATCATACTAAAACATTGGTTCACAAGAGTGTAAATAATTATCAAGTAGCTCCTAATTCTAGTTTTAACTTTTTATCCTCCGATAGTAGTAACCAACTTGGAGCAGGTAAGTATACAATAGATATGCACCTACAATCAGGTAAAAGAAAATGGCATTTAGTAAAAGACTTTACAATTACTGCCCAACAAGGTGTACCATTAACTAAACGAACAGGTTGGTTCGGCGTTTCAATGCTATTATGGATAATTGTAGTAGTTTTAATTCTAATTATCGCTGCTTTGATTGTAGTCGTTGTACGTCAGAGAAAAAATCTAAAAAGATAGTGTGATGTAAATGAGTGTTAAGAAGAACTTACTATTATTAATTCTAAGTTTGAGTGTAACAATACTTTTTTTAGGAAATATAAATTTAATTAGTGCTGATACTACTAGCTCAGCGGTATCCACGTCATCTTCCATAGCGTCGTCTACAGCTACTTCTTCGTCTTCAACGACATCTTCAGCTTCGGCATCATCTTCCTCTAGTTCAAGTACTACTGTTTTTTCGAGTGGAATCAAATGGCCAACAACTTCGTTTGCACCTTGGACAAGGGGGAAAAGAGAGAGTAAAGACACGGTTAGAAATTACTATGGCTTTATGATTAATAATGACAATGGTCAATACATAGAAGAATATGAAGAAGGTAATAATATTCATGTTAAAGTACGTATCTTAGCTCATATAGATTGGAATAAAAGTACTAAAACGCGATATTATGTAGTAATGCAAAATGGAGATTCATTTTCTGGTCAGGAAATTTCTAGTAGCAACGTAACGAGGACTAAGGATGTGGAGTACTCTAAGACAGCAGTGTGGACAGTTGATCTCTCGCTAGGTAATGTTAAAGCTGATAAAATTCAAATTTGTATATTTGATGACGATGGTAAGGGTATCTTTGGTTATGGATTTTGGGAGGCTAATGGCGTAGATAAAGATGGGAATAGGAATACAGATAAAACTTATCCATATGTCATGTGTAGTCCTATCATAGGTTGGAATGATGTTACTAACCATAATCAATCTTTAAAAGACGGAATATTTTATGTCGGAAGAAATACTACATTAACCATGAATGCACCTAAACTTCAAGATAGTAATGTTGGAAAGTTTGACAATTCAATCTTAAATAATGCTGGCGAAAGTCACTTTTTCGGGCAAAATGTTGTTAATAATGAAATTAGGACAACTTATGAAATAACAACTGATGTCACTAAGCTAGACGGTATAGTTGATGGATTAGCTTCTTCTGATACAAATAAATATGGTTTAGATACAGTGTTGACTTATGAAATTCCTTCAGATAATTTGAAAATTCCATTGTCTTATGGGGGATTAAAGGCAATATCATTATCAGCTAAAGCTTTGGATAATGCTTCAATTAATACAAAAGATTATTTAGAGTCATCATTTGTTGATAAAGTTACCGGTGATTTAGGAACAGGCCACACATTGACTTATAGTTGGTTCTATTCAACGAGTGACAATATTAATGACTTAAAGAAAGTTTCTACAGAATTTACGAACAATAAAGATCGGAAAGCTGATGGAACTTTAGGAACAGATTGGATGACATTATCTGCTAAAGATGACTTTACACAATATTTAGAGAAACAGGCGCTTGCAGGCAAGAAGATATATTTAATGATGAAAGTATATGTAGATGGACAATTAAGTACGTTAACTAATCCAATATTGGTTCAAATTCAAACACCAACTTTAAAAGTTCCAGATAAGATAGATTTCGGAACTATTCCGGCAAAGGATACCTATAATGGTGGAAGTTTTGAATCACTGACAAAGGATAGTGATAAGCTTTCTTTGTCCATTCCAGATACAAGTAAAAGTACATGGAAAGTTACATCTAGCATTAAGGAAAATGATGATAATAGTATTACTAAAATAAATGGACAATTGAATATTTTAGGTAAGAACTTATCAGCTACACCGATAGAAGTTGCAAGTATATCTAAGCATGGTCTAGTGGATTTACCATTAAATGCTAAAGTAAGTTTTAGGGGGTATCACAATCCTTTAACCCCTAGAACTAATTTTACAGAAGATATTAATTGGAATCTCTCACCTGAGGCACCGATCATGGCATCGAATTAATTATAAAGAATAATGGAAACTCAATGAAAAAAGAGTTTCCATTATTTTTTTAGAATGTTTTGCTAAATACTATTTACAATATTCGGTTTTTAGTGTATATTTACATTGTAAGTTAAGTCGAATGTACTTATTTCTTATTAAAACCGAAAGAGGAGAATTGTTTTGAAAGATAAAGTTATTTCATACTTTGGCATTGATAAGCACGGTTCTACTATCAAACGTGAAATTTTAGCCGGCTTTACTACATTTATTTCAATGGCCTATATTTTATTTGTTAACCCAACAGTTTTAGGTGCTGCTCATATGGATAAGGGGGCCGTATTTACAGCTACGGCATTAGCCAGTGCCTTTGGATGTTTGATGATGGGGCTCTATGCTAAGTATCCTATTGCAACAGCTCCAGGATTGGGTGTTAATGCATTCTTCGCTTATTCAGTTGTTATTGGTATGGGTATTCCATGGCAAACAGCATTAGCTGGTGTATTCGTTGCAGCCATTATTTTCTTATTAATTACAGTATTTAAGTTACGTGAAATGATTATTGATTCTATTCCACAAGACTTAAAATATGCTATATCTGCTGGTATTGGTCTATTCATTGCTTTTATCGGTATGAAGAGTGCAGGCATTATCGTTGCTAACAAATCTACATTAGTTGGTTTAGGAACATTCCAAGGTCAAACATGGTTATCAATTATTGGTTTTGTTTTAATGGCAGTATTAATGTTATTAAACGTTCCAGGTGCAATCTTTATCGCTATGCTTGTAGCTGCAATCATTGGTATGGTAACAGGTTTAATTCCAGCACCACATCAATTCATCTCATCTGCTCCAAGTTTAGCACCAACATTTGGTCAAGCAATCAAGCATGTTACAGATATTAATACAATGCAATTAGTCGTAGTTGTAATTACTTTCTTATTGGTAACATTCTTCGATACGGCTGGTACATTAGTTGGTTTAGCACAACAAGCTGGTTTCATGAAAGATAACAAGATGCCTCGTGTAGGTAAGGCCTTATTGTCTGACTCCAGTGCGATGTTAGTTGGTTCTGTTTTAGGTACATCTCCAATTGGTGCTTATGTTGAATCATCTGCTGGTATTGCGGTAGGGGGACGTACAGGTTTAACGGCTGTTACAACTGGTGTATTGTTCATCTTAGGTATGTTCTTCTCACCATTGTTAACAGTAGTTACATCATACGTTACAGCACCAGCTTTGATTATGGTAGGTGTTTTAATGGCAGGTAACATGGCACGTATTAGCTGGGATAAGTTGGAAATTGCTATTCCATCATTCGTTATCCTTGCAACTATGCCATTGACATATAGTATCGCTGACGGTATTGCATTAGGTGTTATCTTCTACCCAATCACAATGATTACTGCAAAACGTGGTAAAGAAGTTCCACCTTTGATGTATGTATTATTCTTCGTATTTTTAATCTTCTTATGGATTTTGCAAACAGGCGAATAATTAATTTAAATGAATATTAAAAGGTAGCATTAACTTGATGAATAATCTTGTTAATGCTGTTTTTTTGCTACTAAGATAAGAAATTTGAGTTTTATTTTTTATATGATAAAATTAAAATTAGATTAAAAAATAGAGGGGTGAAATGATGAATAAAGAGAGATTACAATTATTAGCGCATAAAACGATGAATATATATCAAGTAGAAATGCGACAACTACCACAATCTTCGGAATTAATTACAGAATTACCTGTAGAAACGGAAACATTAAATCAATATGAAACTAAGATAGTGGTAAAGGATGAAAATTTACTTTATAGAATTTTTAAGGTTCCTGAAGATAAGAAACTAGGAGTAATGAGTTTTGCAAGTCCAGTTTCAATTGGAGGAAATTTCCAATACGGTGTAAATGCACAGGAACAAACAATTTGTCGGAATAGTTTTTTATATCCAGAGTTAAAAAAATATCGAAGGACGTACTATTATCATAACATCCAAAATCCCAATAACTTTTTATTTAGTCCATATTTAATTTATGCTAGTGATATTAAATTTATTCGCGATGAAAAAGAAGACCAAATCTTGAAAGGAAAATTTGCTGATGTTGTATCTGTGGCAGCACCTGATGTAACTTCAATGCGAGAAAATAATAAAGTTTTACCGGCAGAAAAGATTGCTGAAGATATATATAATAAAGTTTTAGCAACTTTGCGTGTTTTCAAAAATCATGAAACTAAAGTTTTAATATTAGGTGCTTTTGGTTGTGGTGCATTTGGAAACGATCCACAGATGGTAGCAAAAATATTTAAGCAAGTCCTAGATAGATCAGAGTTCAAGGGCGTATTTGAAGAAATATATTTTGATATTATGAAAAATCCACAAGTTTTGAAAATTTTTGAAAATACTTTGAAAGATTGATGATAAATCTAAAGCATTACTCTGGTTAATATGTTACAATGATTTAGAACTCTAAATTGGTAGATTACTATAATTATAATGATTAAGAGGTTAAATATACCTGCAAATTGATAATATTGAAAGGGAGAGGTTTGAGCATGAAAATGCAATTAGCCGAAGTAGCACGAGCACTCAATATCGAAGCTAAAGAAGAATGGGAAGATATTTCAATTACAAGTGTTTGCTTCGATAGCCGTAAAATCGAGTCTGGTGCTTTGTTTATTCCTTTGGTGGCTGAAAATGATGGTCATAAGTATGTAGAAGCTGCAATCAATGGTGGAGCAGTTGCTACACTATGGCAAGAAGATCATTCTGAAAATATCCCAGATAGTATTGCAGTATTACCTGTTTCTGATACTTTAGTTGCTCTACAACAATTAGGTAAGCATTATTTAATGAAAATTAATCCTAAAGTAGTAGCTATTACAGGAAGTAACGGAAAAACTACAACAAAAGATATGACAGCAGCAGTGTTGGCTACACAGTTCAATGTTCATAAGACTTTTGCTAATTTCAATAATGAAATTGGAGTACCTATGACAATCTTAAGTATGGAACCTAATACAGAAGTTCTAGTAGTAGAAATGGGTATGGATCGTTATGGTCAATTGGACTTTTTGAGTAAATTAGCTGAACCTGATGTTGCAGTAATTACTATGATTGGTGAAGCGCATATAGAATTCTTTGGAACAAGAGATCATATTGCTGACGCTAAGATGGAAATTACACATGGTTTAAAAGAAGATGGAGAATTGGTAATTAATGGTGACGAACCATTATTGACTACAAAAGCTAAAGAAGTTAGTCAAGAAGTACTAACCTTTGGTAGCCTTGATAATAATGATATGCGTGCAATGGATATTGTTAGTGATGCTACTAAGACAAGTTTTAAAGTAGCAACTTGGCCTGAAGTAGATTTCACGATCAATATGATTGGTGCATATAATGTTTTCAATGCTTTAGCAGCTTTAAGTGTGGGTAATATTTATCATATACCAGTAGATAAGATGCAAAAAGCTTTAGCATCATTTGACTTAACAGCCAATCGAACAGAATGGCTAGAAGCTAAAAATGGTGCAAAGATTTTGAGCGATGTATATAATTCAAATCCAACAGCAGTTAAAGAAGTTTTATACGCTTTTGAACAAGTTCCAACTGAAGGAAAGAGAATTATTGTTCTAGGTGATATGCTTGAATTAGGTGAGAAAGCTGCTGAAATGCACAGTAATTTAGCCCAAGCTATTAATCCTGATAGAATAGACAGTGTTTATCTATGTGGAGAATTAATGGGACATTTAGCTGAAAAATTAAGAGAGAAATTTGATGAAACTCAAATTCATCACTATCAAAAAGATGATTTACTAACTTTAACTTCTGATTTAAAAAATGAATTAATGTCTGATGATATTGTTTTATTAAAAGCTAGTCACGGAATTCATTTGGAAAATGTTGTAAGTGAATTAATTTAAGCATTGAGTGCCAATCTAGAGTAAATTTATGATGAGAAAGAAGCCATGATAATGGCTGAACGTTAATAGAAGCCGAATGAATGGTTATGACGCGCAAGACCATTTCGGTTTCTATTGTTTTTAGGAGGAAGAATTTTGAAATTTGGCGAATTAGGATTAGATAAAAGTTTGTTAAAGGCTGTAAAGAGAAGTGGTTTTGAAGAAGCTACTCCTATTCAAGCAGAAACAATACCACTTGTTTTAGCTGGTAATGATGTAATTGGACAAGCACAGACAGGTACCGGTAAAACTGCAGCCTTTGGTTTGCCAGTATTACAACAATTAGATTTGGATTTGAGACAAATTCAAGCAGTAATAATCTCACCAACTCGTGAATTAGCAATTCAAACACAAGAAGAACTTTTTCATTTAGGAAAAGAAAAAAGAGCTAAGGTCCAAGTTGTGTATGGCGGAGCTGATATTAGACGTCAAATTAAGCAACTTGAACAACATACACCACATATTTTAGTAGGAACACCAGGACGATTACTTGATCATATTCAAAGAGGAACAATTAACTTGGCTCATGTTAAACATTTGATTTTAGATGAAGCTGATGAAATGCTAGACATGGGATTCTTGGATGATATTGAAAAGATTATCCAAGCAGTACCAGCTGAACGTCAAACTTTATTATTCTCAGCAACTATGCCTAAAGAAATCTTGAAGATTGGCGAAAAATTTATGGTTAATCCACAAATTGTAAAAATCAAAGCTAAAGAGTTAACAACAGATTTAGTTGATCAATATTTTGTGAAGACAAAAGAATTTGAAAAATTCGATATTATGACTAGATTGATTGATGTTCAAGCTCCTGAATTAACAATCGTTTTTGGTAGAACTAAGCGTCGTGTTGATGAACTTTCTCGAGGTTTAGAAGCACGTGGTTACAATGCAGCTGGAATTCATGGTGACTTGACTCAACAACGTCGCATGAATGTATTACGTAAGTTTAAGAATGGAGATTTGGATATCTTAGTAGCAACTGATGTCGCAGCCCGTGGTTTAGACATCTCAGGAGTTACTCATGTTTACAACTATGATATTCCACAAGATCCGGAAAGTTATGTTCACCGTATTGGTAGAACTGGTCGTGCAGGACACCATGGAACTTCCGTAACATTTGTTACACCTAACGAAATGGATTACCTACGTGTTATCGAGAAATTAACTAAGAAACGCATGGATCCATTGAAGCCACCAACTCAAGATGAAGCATTTATTGGACAAGTTTCAAGTGCTTTAGATGATATTAAAGATTTAATAGCTGATACAGATACAGAACGCTATGAAGCACAAGCACAAGCACTATTGGAACAATATGATGCTGTTGAAGTAGTAGCAGCTTTCTTAAATAATATGACTAAGAAGGATGCTTCTGATGTTCCTGTAAAGATTACACCAGAAAAACCATTACCTCGCCGTAAAAAAGGTCGTCGTAACGGAAATTATCGTCGCGGTAATGATAACTTTAAGCGTAGTAAGAGATTTAATAAGCACGATAGAAATAATCGTGATAATAAGCGCAGAAGTGGCAAGAAAAATAGATTTACTATTAGAACAAAGAAAGCTTAATTAAGTTTAAGAACTGATGTATACTGGTAAAAAGTATATATCAGTTTTTGTTTGCAATAAATTGGTGCAACTTCTTAGATGATTTGGTAAAATAGGTGTGATATTCTGAGGGGTGAGCTAACGATAACTATGATTTATGGAAATGGAATAGATATACAAGAAATAAGGAAAATTCAAAAAGCGCAAGAGAAGCGTGAGAGTTTTGCTAAACGTATACTAACTGTAAATGAGTTAGCTATATTTGAAAAATATAAAGGAAATCGAAAGTATGAATTTTTAGCCGGTCGTTTTTCTGCTAAAGAAGCATTTAGTAAGGCATATGGAACTGGAATTGGAAAAAAGGTTGGTTTTCAAGATATTGAGATTTTAAATGATAGTCAAACTGGAAGACCAGAAATTGTAAAATTCCCTGGAGATAATAAATTGCAAGCAAAGATTTCGATTTCTCACTCTGGTGAATATGTAGTTACAGAAGTAATATTAGAAAAATTAACATGGCAGACTAAGATGAAAAAATTCTTAATTAAGCAAAAGTAAGAGAGAAGAAGTGTAGGAATGGTAATTGGAAGACATCGCAATACGCGTGCTATAATTAGCCTAGAAGCAATTAAGCATAATGTAGCAACCCAAATTTCAAAATTAAAGGATGGTCAATCTTTATTTGCAGTAGTTAAAGCCAATGCTTATGGGCACGGAATGATTCCTGTAGCCAAAGCTGCTAAAGAAGCAGGAGCTAACGGCTTTTGTGTGGCTATTATTGATGAGGGAATAGCTTTACGAGAAAGTGGAATAAAAGATCCGATTTTGATCTTAGGTGTAAATCCAGCGAGTGAAGCAGTTTGTATGGCTAAACATGATTTATCTGTGGCTGTAGGGACTTTAGAATTTTTGACTGAAGCTCAAAAGCTACTTCAAGAAGAAAAACAAAGCTTAAAGATCCACCTAGCATTAGACACAGGTATGGGAAGAATCGGCTTTAGAAATACTCAAGATTTGAAAGAAGCTGTTGATTTTATTGAAAAACATTCTGATCAATTAAAGTGTGAAGGAGTATTTACACATTTTTCAACTGCTGATAGTAAGGACCCAGCATATTTTGAAAAGCAATCTCAAAAATTTGATGAGTTAGTGGGAGTATTGAAAAAGAAACCAAAATATATTCATCAAGCTAACTCAGCTACAGCTCTATGGCATCCAAATTTTGAAGGAAATCTAGTAAGAATGGGAATTTCAATGTATGGATTAAATCCTTCTGGCGATGTGATTGATGAAACTTGGAACTTAGAGCCAGCATTAAGTTTGGAAAGTGAATTAGTAGCAGTTAAAGAAGTAGAAGTTGGTTCATCCATTGGTTATGGTGCTACCTATACTAGTTCTCAATCAGAATGGATTGGAACTGTGCCAATTGGTTATGCTGATGGTTGGTTAAGAAGAATGCAAGGTTTTAAAGTTTTGATTGATGGTCAATATTGTGAAATTGTCGGTAGAGTTTGTATGGATCAATTTATGGTTAGACTACCTAAAAAGTATAATCTCGGTACAAAAGTAACTTTAATTGGAGAAAATAATGGTAAAGTTATTACAGCTCAAGATGTGGCTAACTATGCCGATACAATTCATTATGAAATTATGTGTAATATAACGGAGAGAGTTCCAAGAATTTACAAGTAGTAGGTAAAAGAATATCTTAATTATAATGTAAGGCGAGGTAATTTTTATGATTAAGAAAAGTGTAAAAGCTATTATTAAAGATAAGAATTTTGTAGAATATTGTAGTTTTTATTCTGTTGACAGCAATGAAGTTGTAAATGATGATAGTTTGATGAATCACATCCAAGAAAACCAGACTAGCTTGGAACAACTGATAGCTGGTTATATGGAAATGGGAGCTTTAAATCAAGAAATTTGTGGTGAATTTTGGAATTGTGAGTGTTCTTCAGATCATGCAGATGAGTTAAAAGAATAGAGTGGAGTCGATGATATGAGTGATTTTGAGGTGAAACGTGGGGATATCTTTTTTGCTGATTTATCACCTGTAGTTGGTTCGGAACAAGGGGGAGTTAGGCCAGTATTAATTATTCAAAATAATATTGGTAATAAATTTAGTCCTACAGTAATAATTGCTGCAATAACTTCAAAAATCTCAAAGCCAAAAATGCCTACACATATAGGATTAGTTGCTAAAGAGGTTGGTTTGGAAAAAGATTCAGTAGTATTACTAGAACAGTTACGAACGATTGATAAGCAAAGATTAAAAGATAAAGTAACACATATAGATGAAAAATTAATGCAGAGAGTCAATAACGCACTGAAAATCAGTGTGGGCTTGGCCTCTATACATAAAAAATGAGGATGATTAATCTTTTATGGTTAATCATCCTCTTATTTGTTTTAAAAGAAATTAAGTTGTTCAGGTGGTTTTGGACCTAAATTATCAAATGTTATATTTAGGAATTCTTGTAATTTTAAGGCGTTAGGAGCAGCGTCTTTACCAGAATTGTTATTAAAGATTATACAAATTTCTTTAGTGTCGCTCTGTAATTTTTGAATTACTTGTTTAAGTTCCAACAACTCATCATCAGAATAGCGATACAATGTACGTTTGGCACGCCAATTTTTTCCGGGATTTTCCCAACCTTCAATGTTACGCCCATGTAATCTGAAAAATGTTAGATCAGGATTAGTTATAACCGGGAGAAAAGGAACCGAAGAGTCTAGACGAGATGGTTCATCAGCAATAACTAAAGTAAAACCTAATTCTCGACAAAAATTAACTAATTTTTTAGTATCATTATACCAACTTTTATGTCTAAATTCCAGAGAAATAGAAATATTTGGCAATTTCTGCCTTAAATAACGTAAATAATTAGTACTTTTCTTGTTTAAAGTAAAGTACGGCGGAAATTGAAATAGTACAGTTTTTAATTGATTTTTGTCTATTAAAGGTTGTAAACTCTCCAGAAAATTATGAAAAGTTAAATTAATGTGCTGAATATCACTTTGTTCATGTAAGGTTAGAACTTTGTTAGCTTTGACAACAAATTGAAAAGATTCAGGAACTTGAGCCTGCCAATTTTCAACAGTGGAAATTCTAGGAATGCCATAGAAAAATGTATCTAATTCTACTGTTGGAAAATAAGCAGAATATTCGGAAAGTGTAACTGGACGATCTTCATTGTGAATCAAAGCAGGATGTTCATTCCAAGTTGTTAGACCTAATGTTATCAAATAATCACATTCTTTACTTAATTATTATTAAATAGACTAGCCAATTTAGCAGCTATTTCAGGATCAAGATTATCAGCGAAAGTACTGCTACTTTCTTCTTTTTCTTGCTTCTCTAGTTTTTTATTGATTTCAAATTGGTGTTTTAAAGCATCAATTACAGCTTGTTCTCCCGTTTCAACAGGATTGAATTCTAAGGTGCCACCAGCTGAATCTGAGTGGCCACCACCATTAAAATATTTTTCAGAGAAGGAAGCAACATCTAACTTACCGTTACTACGTAAGGAAATACTGCGATTGTCTATTACTAGTGCGGCATCGACTGGATGATTCTTTAATAAAGCATGAGCAATTTCAGACTTATAATCACTAGCATAAACAATTCCAAAACTGTGGCCATCAAGTTCAAAGGTAAGCACACTTTTGAGGTGTTTATCTAAGTAACGTTGTCTTCTCCCATTCAAGGTATTAATCAAGAGACTGTTGTTTTGACGATATTGTTCCCAACTAGTCCCAAAGACTTCAGTGACAAACATTTCTGAACGACTTAATGGATAGAACCAGAACAACTGGTTTAATTCATCAGCAGCTAAACGTGTAGCACTGTCCATGTTAGGATCATTTTTCCAATCCCATGTATCATAAGCGCGGATAAGTTCTACTAAGTAACGTAAGTCATTTTGACGTTTACTAGGAATATTGCTGAAATTAACATTTTGACTTACCCAATCCCAGACTAAACTTGTTGCACTAGGATTAATATCTGTATTAGTAGGTGTAATACAGTTTTGACGATATTTTTGGCGAAGTTTTTCTTCACTCTCATGGTGATCAAAAATTAACCAATGATTTGGAAAATGTTGTTCAAGTTGTTGGAATGAGTAGTCACTATCAGGTGTCATGTCAGCGATGAAAACATCGGTATATTGGTGTAATGAAGGTTGACGAAACCAGTAAGATAACTCCCTATCTAAATTTCCAGCTGAACAAGTGGTTAGGTCAAAGGTAGCATTTTTAAATAAGTATGGTTGAAGTGTTTTAAGTAAAACTGGTGCACCAAAACCATCTAAATCATTGTGTGAAAATATTTTAATATGTTGTTTGTTTGCCAAAGTAAGTTTCCCCCTAAATTAAGATACCATTACAGTGATCTATTTCGTGTTGGATAATCTGTGCATTAAAGCCTTCAAAAGTAGCATGAACTTTTTGAAAAGATTGGTTCAAGTAGCTAACTTCAATCTTATTAAAACGAGTAGTTTCACGCTCACCAGTTAAAGAAAGACAACCCTCAGAAGTAGAATATTTTTGAGATTTTTTAGTTATGACTGGATTAATCATAGCAACAATTAAAGGACCAAATTGACATGCAATAATACATTTATTTTTACCAATCATGTTAGCGGCCATGCCAACACAATGATCACGATGATAGGTTAAAGTATCAACTAAATCTTGAACGATAGCTATATCATTTTTTGAAGCAGGCGTACTTTTTTTAGAAAGAATTTTAACATCGTGATTTATATCTCTTATCATGAGTAAACCCCATTTCTAGCGTATTTCTATTTTATTATAGCAAAAGTTGGGTTATATTGGTTAAAGAAAAGTAAACGGCATATAGTTTAAAATAAATGATCTTTTTATATTAAATTGTATTAACAGATATTAAGAAAAGTAGTACCGAACGCTTTTGCTGACGGTATAGATGGAATCGGATTAGTTCCAGTTAAGCTAAACTTAAATTTCTAATTTAAGAGGCTTACAAATGATTTTTGAACAAAAGCACGACTGCCAAACGAGTTGTAAAGTTGTCCACGAGAGTTTTTAGAATTAATTCTAAAAGTTTGTTGACTGGTTGACTCTATTAGGTTGAGTGAAGTGTCCTTTTAATTAATATCATTTGATATGATTTATTTAAAAAGACTAGAAAATTATTAATCTAAGAGGTTAGATGTGATGGAAGAAGAATATATTCAAAATTTGAAAAACTATTTAGTGGAATTCGATAAATTACCAATAGCTAAAAAGAAAATAACTGCTTTACTTGAAGCTGATAACTGTTATAAGAAAGGTAAGATTCCAACTAAATCGTTGCCTAATTTAGAATTTACGGAAACGGAGATTTTAGAACATTTAACAGAATTTCCAAATATTATGGAACTAGAGAGTCATTTACTAGACTTTAGAGAATATATAATTGAAGAATATGGAATCTGGCATATATATTCGCAAGAGTGGTTACAAGATTTAAAAGCCTTTTTGGCGAATGAACAAACGTTAATGATAATGGCTGGGAATGCAGTGTTAGGAAAATTTTTGAAGAATATTATTTGTACTGACAATTTAGATTGGCGTCATCAAGACAACGAACGTCCTAATCCTTGGACAGATGTAGAGCAGTTGGATGCCTTAGAAGCAGTAAAAAAGTATTTAAATAATGTGTCTAATATCATTATAGAATGGTGTCCAGATAGTACTGATACAGATATCAAAGTATTGCATTATTTACGTCAGAAAAAATGGAAAGGAAATTTGATAGTGATTGGAGAAAAAATGGGTGCTACAAACTCGAAAGCTTTTTGGAAAGAGGCTCATCTTGAAAGACCAGTTAACTTGAATCGACACCATAAGCCATTTGATTTTATCAAAGATCAAGTTTATTTAGCTAAATAATAAAATCCCTTATATTATGGAGAAACTACCATGATATAAGGGATTTTAAGCTAGGAATGGAAAAGTAATTGTATCAAAAGAAACAGTATTTAAGTCGATAATACTTGCTTCACCATCAATATGAATAGGCTGATGGGAGTTGATAGTTATTTTAAACTCTTTGCCATATTGATGATGCCAATTTTTACTATTGCTAGGATTTTTTAATGGTAAGATTGTACGAAGAAAATTAATTAAAAAACCTAGTTTAGTACTTTTCTCTAAAATAATTGCATCGATACTCTGGTTAAAAACACTAGCTTCAGGAACCAATTTAACTCCACCACCAAAAAAGGGATGATTAGTTATTGTACATAAAAAAGTTCTTTTATATTTCTGGATAGAGGTTCCATCATTTTTAAACAATGTAGGGAAGAATTTTTGAATAATAAGTGCTTTTAAGAAAAAGGATGCATATACTAAAGCTCCTAAATGGATTTTATTCAACAACATTTTTAACTTAGAATGATTAGCTGAATAAACAATTCTAGCATCAAAGCCAATACCAACATTATTTAAAAAGTAGCGTTCTGTATCGTTTATTTTAACTTTTCCAACACAAATTTTTTTAATAGTAGCTTGATGATGAATATATTCCCAAGCTTTAAGAGGGTTAGAAGGAAGTGAAATTGCTCTAGCAAAATCATTTCCAGAACCACAGGCAATGTAGCTTAAAGGGTTTTGTAGATGACAATCAATTAAAATATTTAGAATTTCATTAATTGTTCCATCTCCACCAAGTACAACAATTATATGATTTTCATCAATAGTGTTTAAAATCATTTCTTGATTAGATTCTTGGTTTGGAAAAGTATAATTATGAGTATAAGAAATACCTTGTTCTTGTAATGTCTTCCTTATTTTTTTCCACGCTGCTAGTCCACGACCATTGCCAGCAATAGGATTGACAATAAAGAAATATTTTTTTTCAATCATATTTTCCTCCAAATACACATAAAGCTATTATATAGTAAAAAATTTAATTGGACTAGAAAAAATATAGTATAACCAAAAGAAAATTTAGTCTTTTTCAAATACTAAAAACCATATTTATGATAATATAAACGTAGAAATATAAAGAAAGGAAGCGATTAACATGGCAGAAAAAATATTTACTCTAGACGAGTTAAAGAATTATGATGGTAAGGAAGGTCGCAAAGCATATATTGCAGTTGATGGTGTTGTTTATGATGTTACTAACGTTGCTGCTTGGCAAGGTGGAACTCATCATGAAAATAATGCTGGAAATGATGTTTCGGACAGAATCGTCAAAGCACCACATGGTAAGTCAACATTAGAAAAATTAGAAGTTGTAGGAAAATTAGGATAGTAAAAAAGCATCTACCTATTAATCTATTTATGATTAATAAAGCAGATGCTTTTTACTTGAAAAAAATATCAAATACATTATTTTTATATTGATTTTTAAGCTTATAGTAGCGATAACGTAATTTGGAGTCTTGTAAAATATCCTCCTTTTGAACTTTACCAGAAATTATATCTCTAAATAAACGACAATTTTTTTCATCTAAAGAGTGAAGAAATGCCTGAATAGCTTCTTTCACCAGAATATTCTTATCAGGAGCGTGATTTTTATAATCAGAACCAATGACGACTTCTTTTAAGTTAGAAGACAATTGTTCGTAGGAGGTTGATTCCTTTTCGGATTTACGCTTATAGGCATGTTCTAGTCGGTAGAGGGAATTATATTTATTGCGAAGATTAATCTGAAAATAATATCCAAAAGTAATATTAGATGGCAACCTATACCGTAAGGCTGAAGAATAACAAACAATTTTAGCTTCTTGAATTAAATCGTCTCGTTCGTAAAAAGTAAAATGATAACTATTTATTAATTTAAAAACAAGGGGAGTATATTTTTGAAATAGTTTGTTAAAATTATCATCGCTGGGTTGTTCTTTGAAGTTCTCTAAAAGAATATTATCTAAATTTAAATTCACGCCATATCCTCCTTTAGAGAAGAATATAGCATACATCAAAATATAATGATGTATATTTTTTTACATAATTATATGTTAGTATCTTCTATTTCATCTAAAGCTGATGTAATATCGCTAAAAGAAAATCCTTGCTTAAAAAGAGCTTGTTGAATCTTAAATTTTCTCTTCTTAATATCTAAATTGTCATAACGTGACCAAAGTTTATTAGCTTTTTCCAATAAAATTTCACGTTCTGTATCATCATCAAAAATTAAATCTAACTCTTGAATAATTGTATCAATAATATCATAGGAAAATCCCTTTGTTAGTAATGATTGTTTGATTTTATTTTGTTTATTACGATATGAATCATGACTATAGCGATTAGCTAGTTTTTCAGCTAAAGTGACACCTTTTTCTACTTGTAACTTGTCAGTGTAAAGAATTAAAGCATCTTCAGCTATATTATCATCAATCCCTTTTTTTGAAAGATTAAGTTTAATAACTTTAGGTCCCTTGTCAGAAGTATTCATCATAGTTCTAACATAACTTTCAGCGTAATTTTTATCATTAATTAAATCCAGATCAATAAGCTTGTTGATAATTTCAGGAATATAATCTTCATGAATATCAAGAGAGCGTAATTTATCTTCGACTTCTTTTCTAGTACGGAGTTGATAGGATAGATAATTTAAAGCCGCATTATAGCCCTTAGAAATATCATCAGCTAATTTAATTTCTTCTATTAAATTTTCGTCAAGTTCTTGTCCTTTATGTAAACGATACTTAATTAGGACACTTTCACTAACTGGAAATGCATATTTATTATTAATATAAATATTGAAACGTCCAACTTTTTTTTGAGTTTGAATCATCGTTATTTTCTTAACCACACAATCAACCTTCCTAAATCAACTAATATTTACTGTTATCATGTTATAATAAATCAGAGAAAAATTCGAGAGGTTAAGATTATTCATGCAAAAGGTAAAGAATGATATAAAAATAAAAGTTGGACAGAAGTTTCCTTTAACAATTAAAAGACTAGGAATAAATGGTGAAGGAATTGGATATTTTAAGCGTAAGATAACATTTGTGCCTCAAGCACTTCCTGGTGAAGTAATTTTGGCTGAAGTAACTAAAGTTCATCCTAAGTATTTAAATGCGAAAATAAAGAAAATTAGAAAAGCAAGTCCTGATAGGGTAGAACCTGTTGATAATTATGATGTTGGTGGGATAGAGCTTGAACATTTAGCATACAGCAAGCAGTTAGAATTTAAGACAGATGTTATTCGTCAATCTTTAGAAAAATTCAAACCAACCAATTATGAAAATATGGAATTACGTCCAACCTTAGGGATGGAAGTACCTTATGAGTATCGAAATAAAGCCCAATTTCAAGTAAGAAAAGTTAAGGGAAATAAGGTAATTGCCGGATTATACAAACCTAATAGCCATATCTTAGTAGATTTACCAACTTTTAAAACTCAAATGCCATTAACAATGGAAATAATGAGAAAGATAGTTAAGCTATTAGAAAAATGGAATATTTCAATTTATGATGAAAGAAGAAATTCTGGAATCTTAAAAACGGTTGTAATCAGACAAACGCTAAAGACAGAACAAGTTCAAGTAGTATTTGTAACGGCAAGAAATAATTGTGCTAACTTAAATCAGGTTGTAAACGAAATTATGTCAGCATATCCACAAATCGTATCAGTTATGCAAAATATTAATCCAAGCCGTTCTTCCTTGGTTTGGGGTGAAGAAACCTTTAAGTTAGCTGGAACGGATAGATTACTAGAACAATTAGGAGACATAAAATTTGAACTATCTGCACGATCATTTTTCCAATTAAACCCTAGTCAAACTGAAGTATTATATACAGAAGTGAAAAAGGCATTGGATTTAAAAGAAGATGAAACACTAGTAGATGCATACTGTGGGGTAGGAACAATTGGTTTATTTGTTTCACCAGACGCCAAAGAAGTAAGAGGAATGGATATTATTCCTGAAGCAACAGAAGATGCTAAGAAAAATGCAGAATTATCAGGTAGAAAGAATATTCATTACGAAGTAGGGAAGGCAGAAGATCTTTTTGCCAAATGGACTAAAAATAATTTTGTGCCAGATGCTTTGGTAGTTGATCCTCCAAGAACTGGACTGGATGATAAGATGATAGAGACTATTTTAAAGTATCGTCCCAATAAATTTGTATATGTTTCATGTAATCCGTCAACTTTAGCTAGAGATTTAGTGAAGTTGGTCAAAATATATAATGTTGAGTACATTCAATCAGTAGATATGTTTCCACAAACAGCAAGAGTAGAAGCCGTTGTTAAATTGAGTAAAAAGTAATTAAATAATATACATTTTTTGTAAATTAATTAGCTCTTTTTGTGTATTTAGAGAAATATCTGGTATAATATCAATGAATATCGGTGTAATTTACATTCGTGTTTATGAAGAAGCGGAGGATTTTCTTATGATGAATATATCTGGTCCGCGAGAGGGCGATTTCATAACTATTAAAAGTTATAAGCATGACGGTAGTTTACATCGAACGTGGCGAGATACAATGGTACTTAAAACCAGTGAGAATGCGTTAATTGGTTGCAATGACCATACTTTAGTAACAGAATCTGACGGAAGAAGATGGATTACAAGAGAACCAGCTTTAGTTTATTTTCATAAACATTATTGGTTTAATATTGTGACAATGATTCGTGAGAACGGAGTATCATATTATTGTAATTTAGCCTCACCTGCTGTATTAGATAAAGAGGCTTTGAAGTATATTGACTATGATTTAGATGTCAAAGTCTTTCCTAATGGTGAAAAACGTTTGCTAGATGTCGATGAATATGAGGATCATGGAAATAAGTGGCATTATTCGGCAGACATTGATAAGATTTTGAAGCATAACGTTAGGGTTTTAGTTGATTGGATAAATAATGGTAAAGGTCCATTTTCAAAAGAATATGTTGAAATTTGGTATAACCGTTATTTAGAATTGTCGCGTCAACAGTGAATTACCGCTGTAATGTAATATATTCTAAGGAGTAAAAAGAGGTTGCGATGTTATATCACAGCCTCTCTCTTATTTAGCAATAGTTTTTTGAGGAGGTTTCTATGCCTAATAAAAAGAATTTGATGTTTTGGTCGTTAGAAATTTTGATTGTTGCAACATTAATTTGGGTTTGTATGAAGATAAATTTTGTTTTTCAACCAGTAGCAGCATTCTTTTCAACCTTATTTATCCCGGTAATCATATCAGGATTTTTGTATTACATGCTACTACCATTAGTGAAGTTACTAATGAAGGTTAAGATTGGGAAATTTAAAATTAATCGAACTGGAGCAGTCGCCATTGTTTTTATAGCAGTTTTTGCGATTATTGCGATGTCAATTGCTTTCCTTTTACCAAAAATTATTGTGCAGGTAGAAAATTTAATCACAAAATCTCCAACTTATGTTTCTCAATTGGAGAAGAATTTCCAGCATTTTTTGAAATATGATAGTCGAAGTAGTTGGTTGAAAGATATTGATTTGCAGTCTTACTTAAACCGTTTCGAAGGATCCGGTAGTGAGATGATAGCTAAATTTATGAAGTCATTAACTAACAGTTTAGGAAGTATTATCTCCGCAATAACTAATATCACAGTTACAGTTTTAACTGTTCCATTTATGTTATTTTATATGTTAAAAGATGGCTATAAATTAATGCCTAGTATTTTAAAGTTTGTACCACGTAAACGAACTGCACAAGTTGAAGCGATGTTACAAGATATGAGCAATACTTTATCAAAATACATTAGTGGGCAAGCAATTGAATGTATTTTTGTTGGTATTTGTACAGCTATTGGTTATGGACTTGCCGGTGTACCTTATGCCTTATTAACAGGAATATTTGCTGGAGCAACTAATATTATTCCATATATCGGTCCTTATATTGGATTAGTTCCAGCTTTGATCCTATCCTTAACTGATTCTTTTAACACTGCAGTAATGGCAATAATAGTCTGCATTATCGTACAGCAAATTGATGGTAATCTGATTTATCCAAATGTTATCGGAAAATCAGTTGATATCCATCCTCTAACAATTATCTTATTGTTGTTGGTAGCTGGAAAAATTGCTGGATTACTAGGTATTATTTTATGTATACCATTTTATGCAATCATCAAGGTAATTGTTAAACATGTAAGGGAAGTTATTATTTTAGAGAATGAATCTTCAGATGAAGCAAAAATTGAAAAATAATTAAAATATTAAGATTTATCTGAAACTATTAATGATTAGTGATAACATATAAGAGTAGAACTCTAAAAAGTAAGGATGAGCGAGATGACAGAAAAAATTGCAGTTCTTGGTGCTGGATCTTGGGGAAGTATCTTGGCTGGTGTTTTAGATGAAAATAAAAATGAAGTATGGTTGTGGACTAATAAAGAATCACAAGCCAAAGAATTAAATGAAAACCATACTAATGAACATTACATACCAGGACACAAGTATTCAGAAACAATTAAGGCTACAACAAATCTTAAAGAGGCCGTTGATGGAGCCTCAGCAGTTTTATTCGTAGTACCTACTAAAGTAATAAGACTAGTTGCTCAACAATTAGTTGAAGTTTTAAAAGAACTAGGACAAAAGCCATTAATTATTCATGCAAGTAAAGGGCTTGAATTAGGTTCTCACAAACGAATTTCTGAAGTAATAGAAGAAGAAATTCCAAGTGAATATCGTAAAGATGTAGTAGTCTTATCTGGACCAAGTCATGCTGAAGAAGTAGCACGTAAAGATATTACTTTAATTACGGCAGCTTGTGAAAACTTAGATTCAGCTAAGAAGGTACAATCTTTATTTATGAATGATTATTTAAGAATTTATACAAATAAAGATGTAATAGGTGTTGAAACAGGTGCAGCATTTAAGAATGTTATTGCGATTGGTGCAGGTGCTTTGCATGGTTTAGGTTATGGTGATGACGCTAAAGCCGCTTTAATGACACGTGGTTTGGCTGAAATTAGTAGATTAGGTGTTGCTTTTGGTGCTGATCCACTAACATTTATCGGTTTATCAGGTGTAGGTGATCTAATCGTTACATGTACTAGTGTTCATTCTAGAAACTGGCGTGCAGGTAATCAACTAGGTAAGGGTAAGGCACTTGATGAAGTTATTCAAGATATGGGCATGGTTATTGAAGGTATCAATACTTGTAAAGCAGCCTATGAATTAGCTCAACAAAAAAATATTGAAATGCCAATTACTGAAGCTATCTATAATGTTCTTTATAATGGTAAAGATATTAAAGATGAAATTAGTTTATTGATGCAACGCGAAGGAAAAGAAGAAATTAAATAATTATTTTTTGAGGTAGTCTGATTGAGGCTACCTTTTTTATATAAGTTAACGATAAAAAACTAGAGTATTTTAATAATCAAAAATTACAGGTATAATGATAATAGTTATTATTAAAATAAAAGGTGAGTAGTGGACATGGAAAAGATAAGTATAAAGTATTTAACTAAAAAAAGTCCGCTTTTAAGCGATAAGAATAAAAAATCAGAAAATAATTTTTGGTCTTTACGAGGGATCACTTTTAGCGTAACTGAAGGCGAAGCGATAGGTTTGATTGGGAGGAATGGTTCTGGGAAAGCCTTGTTACTAAAAATATTAGCAGGTTTAGAAGAACCTACTACAGGATTTATATCAACAAAGTCCCATATATATTTAGCATCAATGACAAATTCTATCAATTTTCAGTTAACGGGACTTGAAAATATAAAAAAACAAGTTGACCAAGCATACGATGATGAAATTGAAGCTGATCATGTAGTTAAGGCGATTATTGATTTTACTGAAATCGGGCAATGGGTATATCGACCAGTATCAGAATACTCAACAGGAATGTTGTCTAGACTAGCATTATCGATAGCTTTATTTAACAAACCTGAAGTAGTTTTGTTGGATGAAGTATTTGCATCGTTAGAAAGAGCATTCTTTGAAAAAGTTATTCGAAAAATTCAAGATTTAAAAGATCATGGAGTATCTTTTATTATTACAGCTACTACTGGTTTAGTATTAGAAACCCTATGTGAACGTTCAATGTGGTTAGACTTTGGTGAAGTAAAAGAACTAGGTCCTACTCAAATTGTAATGAGTAAATTCCAGTATCAAAATGATTGGTATAATGGTCTAACATTACCTGAAAAAAATAAATACTTAAAAGAAAAACAAATAGAACAAGAGAATTTTGATATTACTAAAGTATATAATGAGTTCAAAGTTGAACAATTTGAGCATGGATATACTAGACGCGATGAACCTAGAATGAAAAAAGCATTTTATCATAATCATCGCCAAGACCCAGTAATATCTGAAGCAGAGAAAGAAGTAAAAAGTAACAATCTGAATAAGAATGTTAAAGGACATAAAAAGAAAAAAGGTAATAAGGGATTAGTTAGAGTTGTAGGTGTTGTACTAGTTCTAATCTTATTACTAGGTGCAGGTAAGGTGCTACATTCACACCATGAAACAAAAAACAGACAAGTGGAATCTAGTAAAAAAGTTGAGGCTAAGAAACGCTATAGCAAATCAGTATCCATCTCTAAAGCTGAGGAAGCAAGTAAGCAGAGTAAGATTGAGAGTTCAAAGAAAGAGCAAAGTTTAGCAGAAAGTAAACGTGCAAGTGAAGCATCAGCCTCAAGTACTGCCGCTGCAAGTGAAAGTGCTAGAAAGGCTAGTGAGAGTGCTGCCAGTGAAAGTAAAGCTTCTATGTTATCAAACTCACAGGAAGTGACAGTTAATGATGGTGATACTTTAGCAACGTTAGCTAGCCAATATGGAACGACGGCACAAGCTATTCAAGATTTGAATGATATGGGGACAAGTAACTCATTAACGGCTGGGCAAACTATTAGAGTTCCAAATAGTAATTAGAAATATAAGGGGTAGGTGTTGAAACCTGCTCCTTTCTTATGTAGTATAGAAAATGGTATTTGAAAAGAATTAATTAGAGAGGTTTAAAATGGATAAAAAACAATTAGAAGAATCAGTTAATAATCGTCGTACATTTGCGATTATTTCTCACCCGGATGCTGGTAAGACTACAATAACTGAACAATTATTACTTTTTGGTGGAGTTGTAAGAAAAGCAGGGACTGTTAAAGCTAAAAAAAGTGGAAATTTCGCTAAGTCTGACTGGATGGAAATTGAAAAGAAACGTGGAATTTCTGTAACAAGTTCGGTAATGCAATTTGACTATGCTGGGAAAAGAGTCAATATTCTTGATACACCTGGGCACGAAGATTTTTCCGAAGATACATATCGTACTTTGATGGCGGTTGACTCAGCTGTCATGGTTATTGACTCAGCTAAGGGTATTGAACCACAAACAAAGAAATTATTCCAAGTTTGTCGTATGAGAGGTATTCCAATTTTTACTTTTATTAATAAGTTGGATCGCGATGGTAGAGAACCATTAGATTTAACAGCAGAATTGGAAGATGTTTTGGGAATTGAATCTTATGCTATGAACTGGCCAATTGGTATGGGTAAAGGTTTGAAGGGGCTATATGACATTTATAATCATCGCATTGAATTGTACCGTTCTGAAGATGAAGGTCAAGCCTTTTTAGAATTAGACGATAATGGTGAAATAAAAGGAGATAACCCATTAAAAGATGAAAGTATCTACAAACAAGTTTTAGAAGAAATAGAACTTATTGAAGGTGCAGGTAGTGAATTTGATGAAGAAAAAATTGCTAAAGGTGAATTGACACCAGTATTTTTCGGATCTGCACTGACAAACTTTGGTGTTAAGACATTCTTAGATGCATATTTGAAGTACGCTCCAAAGCCTGCAGCACATAAAACAGAAGATGGTTCGGAAATAGAACCAGATAGAAAAGATTTCTCTGGATTTATCTTCAAGATTCAAGCTAATATGAATCCAAACCATCGTGACCGTATTGCTTTTGTTAGAATCTGTTCCGGTGAATTTGATAGAGGAATGGATGTGTTCCTAGAAAGAACAGGCAAGAAACTAAGATTATCTAATTCAACTCAATTTATGGCTGATACACGTGAAACATTGGAAACAGCTGTTGCTGGGGATATTATTGGTTTATATGATACTGGTAACTTCCAAATTGGTGATTCAATTTATACAGGTAAAAAAGCCGTTAAATTTGAGAAACTACCACAATTTACACCGGAATTATTTATGCGTGTAACTGCTAAAAATGTTATGAAACAAAAATCTTTCCATAAAGGAATTCAACAATTAGTACAAGAAGGAGCTGTTCAGCTTTACCAAAGTTATAGTACTGGAGATTATATTTTAGGTGCTGTAGGGCAACTTCAATTTGAAGTGTTCCAATTTAGAATGGCAAATGAATATAACTCTGAAGTTGTTATGACTCCGATGGGACATAAGATTGCACGCTGGATTGATCCAGAACAATTAGATGAAAAGATGTCTAGTTCACGAAATCTTCTAGTTAAGGATAGAGCTGGTATGCCATTATTCTTATTCGAAAATGAATTCGCTGAAAGATGGTTTATGGATAAATATCCAGATGTCAAATTAACAGCTAAATTATAATAAAAATATAATTTTACAGTCTTAGTAATTATTGTGAGGCTGAAAAAATTTCAAAGTTCAAAAAACGTCAAAGATTAGATTTAAGTAACCTAATCTTTGACGTTTTTTAATTAAATTATAAATATAAAAAATAAATAATATGAACAAGTTAATTATTATTAGAGAAAAAAGTATACTATTTTTAAAAATTTGTTTAAGAAATTATTAAGTATAAATAATTTTATCATTAATAATATCACACAAATAATAGTGTTGATAATGATGTAGAGTATAATAATTATTATTCTGATTAATAAAAAGGAGTTGTTACTTAAAATGAGAAGTAAAATACTTAAGTCACTAGCGGTAATTACATGTTTTGCTATGACAATATTAGTTCTAGTTGGTTGTAGTAAAGCTGATAAAGATGGCTATTACGATAATGCATTCATGACAGCATTAGAAAAAGGTCTTGTTGCTAGATGGAAGATAAGCGACAAAGAAGATAGTAAATCAAGTTATAAAAAGGCTGTTCAAGCAGAATTAGATAGTGTTGAAGAATACCAAGATAAAAAATTCAAGAATACACAATTAAAAGCTGCAGCATTAGATTATATAAATGGTCTAAAAGAACAAAAATCTGTATTGAAATATTGGGGTGCAGATGATTTTGATGAAAGATGGAGTGCCGCTTATGATAAGAGAACTGCAGCTCTTGTAGCTATTAATAAAATACACAAGATTAAGGTTTCTGAAAAGCAAGATAATCTATCTGAATTACTTGGTAATGGTAAATCTGTAAATGAGAAAGAAAATTTAAAAAAGAAAATTGATGCTATGCTTGCAAAAGCAAAAGTAGAAAGAGATGATAGTGAGGATTTAGATGGTGAATATGTAAATATCATCATTAAGAATAATACAGGGAAAGATTATAGTTTCTTAACAGCTACTGTCAAATTTAAAGATAAAGACGGTGTGGTAGTAGATAGTCAAGATGTTACAGCTGAGGGATTAGCTGATGGTGAGACAACTAGATTAAGACCTTATGTTGAAACAAAGGATTGGGAAACTTATCAACTAGTTCTTAATAGTTATGAATTAAAGAAATAATGCTAATTATATTTTATGCAAGGTATTAACTTAGAGGAGTGAGTTAATACCTTATTTTAATACTATTAAATAATGCTTGAAGAATTGTTTGTATGAAATATTTATTTTATAAAGATACTTTCTAAGTAAAATTTTTATTAAATTTACTAATATTTTAGTAAAAAGTAATTGGTTATATAAAATTTATAAGTTATAATCAATGATGTAAGCATTTTCTTAGAAAGGTTGATATTAATGGAAAATACAAAAGCGAAATTAAGTTGGCTAGAGAAACCCGATGTTTTTGCAATAAATCGTTTGGAGGCTCATTCGAGTCATAAATTTTATGCTAGTCAAGAAGAATATCAAAATAAGAAAACAAGTTTAAAACAAAGTTTAAACGGATTATGGAAATTTTCTTATGCACAGAATCCAGATTTAAGAGTAAAAAAATTCTATAAAGAAGATTTTAACGATAGTGGATTTGATACGATAAAGGTTCCAGGTCACATTCAAACCCAGGGATATGATCATTTGCAGTATATCAATACACAATATCCATGGGATGGATTAGATGAATTACGACCACCATATATTTCAAGAAAATATAATCCAGTTGGAAGCTATGTTAAGACATTTACAGTAGATAAATCTTTAAAAAACAAGCGTATCTTTATCTCGTTTCAGGGTGTTGAAACAGCGATGTATCTTTGGCTAAATGGAAAATTTATTGGTTATAGTGAAGATTCATTTACACCTCATGATTTTGAACTGACAGACTTCATTAGGGAAGATTCAGAAAATAGGTTAGCAGTTGAAGTATATAAACGTTCATCAGCAAGTTGGATAGAAGATCAAGATATGTTCAGATTTTCTGGAATTTTCCGAGATGTATTCCTTTATGCAATTCCAGAAGTTCATGTGCGTGATATATTTGCGAAAACTACTTTAGATGATAGCTATAAGGATGGAATTTTGCTATTAGATACTAAGTTAGAAGGAAATCTAGAAAATACAGAAATTAATGTAGAGTTATATGATGAAGATCAAGTAGTCTGGTCTCAAAAAGAAAAAGCACGCGAGAAAACATTTATAGATATAAAACTGGAAAATATAAAAAAATGGAGTGCTGAAACGCCTTATCTCTACGATTTGAAGATTACATTGGTAAAGAATGGAGAAGTAATTGAAGTAGCAACTCAAAAAATAGGTTTCCGTAGATTTGAAATGAAAGATGGAATCATGCTAATCAATGGGAAGCGAATTATTTTTAAAGGGGTTAACCGTCATGAATTTGACTATCTCCATGGCAGAGCAATTTCTGAAGATGTAATGCTACATGATATTAAGTTTTTTAAACAAAACAATATTAATGCTGTAAGAACTTCACATTATCCTAATCAAACACGATGGTATGAACTGTGTGACGAATATGGTATTTATGTTATTGATGAAACTAACTTAGAAAGTCACGGTTCATGGCAAAAATTGGGTGAATGTGAACCATCTTGGAATGTGCCTGGAAGCAAAAAAGAATGGTTAGATAATGTCTTAGACAGGGCAAATTCAATGTTTCAGCGTGATAAGAATCATGTATCTGTAATTATATGGTCATGTGGTAATGAATCCTATGCTGGTGATGATATCGTAAAAATGCATGATTTCTTCCATAAAGTGGATGATTCACGTTTAGTACATTATGAAGGTGTAACTTGGAATCGTGATTTTGAGGAAGCAACTGACATGGAAAGTAGAATGTACGCTAAACCTCAAGAAATTGAAGAGTATTTGCAAGGAAATCCTTCAAAACCATATATATCTTGTGAATATATGCATTCAATGGGAAATTCCACAGGTGGTATGAAGTTATATACAGATTTAGAAGATAAATATCCACAATATCAAGGTGGTTTCATATGGGACTATGTTGACCAAGCAATGTTAAAAACTGATGACTTTGGCGAAAAAGTTTTAGGTTATGGTGGAGATTTTGATGAGAGGGCAACTGATTATGAATTTTCTGGAGACGGTATTGTTTTTGCAGATCGTACACCGTCTCCTAAAGCTGCTGAAGTTAAGCAATTGTATGCTAATGTTAAAGTGAAAGTTACTGAAGAAGGAGTAATTATAAAGAATGACAATCTCTTCATTGACACAAGTGCGTATATTTTTGAAACTATTGTAAAACGTGATGGTCAAAAAATATGGCAGAAAGATTATTCATTTAACGTTTTACCACAAACAAAACAAGAAGAAGTCATTGATTGGCCAAACATTGAAAAAATCCCAGGAGAATATATTTTTGGAGTAAATGTTTGTCTAAAAGAGAGCGCTGCTTGGGCAAATGAAAGACATGAATTATCATTCGGACAGTTAGTAACTAAAGTATCGTCTAAGGATAATGAAATAGTATCTGGGAAATTAAATGTTGTGCATGGTGATGTTAATATTGGTATAAATGGTAATGGGTTTAGTGTGCTACTTTCTAGAGCTGAAGGTGGAATAGTATCTTTGGCTTATAATGGTAAAGAGTATATTACACGTACACCTAAAACAACATTTTGGAGAGCGATGACTGATAATGATCGTGGTGTTAAGCATGGTTTCGATCGTGGGGTATGGTTGCAAGCAGGTTTATATCAAAAATTAGTTGATGTTAATGTAAAGGAAGGATTAAGTGAGATAACTGTTTCATTTAAGTGGAAATTGCCATTAGCTAAAGAAGTATATAACGTAATAAGTTATACAGTTACACCGGATGGAAAAGTAAAAGTAACTGCTAAATATTTTGGAGTTGACGGACTACCATCATTACCTGCATATGGATATGAGTTAAAATTAAAACGTAAATACAATCAGTATAAATTCTACGGCTTAGGTCCAGATGAAAACTATATCGATCGAGATAATGGAGTAAAACTAGGCATATACGAAGGTGATGCTGATACTAATTTAGCTCCATATTTAGTACCACAAGAAACAGGGAATCATCGTGGCACTAGATGGTTGGAAGTAACTGATGTATACGGAGAAGGGTTAAGATTTGTGGCAAACGGTGATACTTTCGAAAGTTCAGTACTTCCATATAGCGAATATGAAATAGAACAAGCAATGCATCAAGAAGAATTGAGTAATCCTCATTATACTTGGGTAAGATTATTAGCTGCTCAAATGGGTGTAGGTGGAGATGATTCTTGGGGTGCACCTGTACAAAAACAATTTTGGATTCCATCAAATAAAGATTTGACAGTATCATTTACAATTGAACCAACAATTTAACAAAATAGAGTCTCGTATTTCTTATGAAGTATGAGACTTTTTTGATACAAAAGAACAGGTGGTAAATATATATGATGTCACTAAAATAACTTTAGTAAAAATTAATAAAAAATATCCTGAAAAATTTACTAAATATTATTGACTTAATCAGTGAAATCGTTTACCATAAAGTTGTAAAAAATAGTAAAGGGGATTTCGTTATATGGAAATAAGAAATTCACAAAGTAAAAGTGAGAAGATTACTTCTCGTATTGCATATACCTTTGGTGCCTTTGGTAACGATGTGTTTTATGCAGCGATGTCTACATATTTAATTAATTTCATTACATCTCATTTGTTTGATACAGGGGATAAAACGTTAAATAACCATTTAGTTAGTGCTGTTACATTGATTATCATGGTTTTACGTATTGTTGAATTATTAATTGATCCATTTATTGGTAACGCTATCGACCGTACCAAGACTCGCTGGGGACACTTTCGTCCTTGGGTAGTAATTGGTGGTACTGTTTCATCAATTGCTTTATTGGCATTATTCTCAAATATGGGTGGTTTAACTAAAACACATCCATGGTTATATTTAGTAATTTTTGCATTTCTTTATATTGCAATGGATATATTCTATTCATTTAAAGACGTTGGTTTTTGGTCTATGTTGCCAGCGCTATCATTTGATTCAAGAGAACGTGAAAAGACAGCTACCTTTGCTCGTATCGGTTCTTCAATCGGTGGTTCATTAGTTGGTGTTGTTGTTATGCCTCTTGTATTATTCTTCTCCCTTCAAAGTAATGGAGGAACAGGTGATGACAGAGGTTGGTTCTGGTTTGGCTTTATTGTAGCTGCAGTTGCTTTTGTAACAGCGTTAGCAGTTGGTATTGGAACACGTGAAGTTGACAATAAATTACGTGAAAACAAAGAAGATACAGCTGGTGTAAGTGCAGTTTTCAAAATGTTAGTTAAGAATGACCAATTAATGTGGGTAGCTTTGGCTTACTTACTATATGGTGTAGGAATTAACTTAGTAAATGCTCTAGAGCTTTACTACTTCCAATATATTATGGGGGATCCAAAAGGTTTCAGTTTACTACAATTTATAAACATGTTTGTAGGTATTTTTGCTGTAAGTGCCTTTCCTAAATTAGCAGATAAATTAAATCGTAAGCCATTATTTATTTGGTGTTTAGTAACTATGTTAATTGGAATCGGTTTATTTACTGTCGCTGGCAAGAGCTTATTACTTGTATTGATTGCCGCTGAATTATTCTACATTCCTCAACCAATTGTTTTCTTAGTTGTTTTAATGATTATTACTGACTCTGTTGAATATGGTCAATGGAAGTTAGGACATCGTGATGAATCACTTGCTTTATCAGTTCGTCCTTTAGTTGATAAGTTCGGTGGAGCTGTTTCTAACGGTGTTGTAGGACAAATTGCTGTTTTAGCAGGAATGACTACTGGTGCAACTGCTGCTTCTATCACTATGCATCAACAAATGGTCTTCAAATTTATGATGTTTGGTGTTCCAGCAATCTTTATTTTAATTGGGATGTTTGTTTTCTGGAAGAAGATTACTTTAACTGAAGAACGACATGCAGAAATCGTTGCAGAACTTGAAAAGACTTGGGGCGATCAATTTGATCAATCTAATGCAGAAAGCGATAAGTTAATTAAGTCTGACGAATTAACTGCAATGGTTCCAGTAGCAGGTAAAGTTATTGCTATGAAAGATGTACCTGATGAAGTATTTTCAACAGGTGAGATGGGACAAGGTATTGCAATTAAACCTACAGATGGTAAAGTATATGCCCCATTTGATGCTGAAGTTAAGACAGTCTTTGCAACTCGTCACGCTATTGGTTTGGTTTCTGATAACGGAATTCCAGTTCTAATTCACGTAGGTATTGGTACTGTTTCTATGAAGGGTACAGGTTTTGTAACATATGTCAGAGAAGGACAACATGTCAAGAAAGGTCAACAAATTCTTGAATTCTGGGATCCAGCAATTAAGAAAGCTGGATTAGATGATACAGTATTAATGACCTTTACACATTCAGATTTATTTAAGGAATTTGATGTGAAAGTACCAGTTGGTTCAGAAGTTGTTAATACAAATACAGCTATTGAAATAAAGAAATAGAGATTAAAAAAAGTATGAGCTCGATTGAACTCATACTTTTTTTGTGAAGATAAATAATTAATTGATAGTGCTATCTCTAAGAACTAGTTTTGTTCCTAAGGTAACTTTTTTTGCAACGCTAAATGGATGAGCGATGTAATCCAATAGTAAGTTAACGGCTTCAACGCCCATTTCTTCAGTAAATACTTTAATACTACTTAATGATGGGTAAACATATTTAGTAATAGAGGTATCGTTAAAAGAAATGATACTTACTCGATCAGGAATAGAAATCTTTTCTTCTTGAAGTGCTCTGACTGCGCCGATAGCAATAGCATCATTAGCAGCAAAAAATGCTTCTGGAAGGTTATCGCCTAATTCTACGATAGCTTTTTTCATCATTTTGTACCCAGATTCAGGGTTAAAACTTCCAACATATACATTTTGATGGTTGTAAAGATTTAAACGACTAAGATAATCTTTAAATATAGTAAAACGTAAATCAATTAAAGTTTGAGAATTATCAGAAGTATGTTCCTCACCTGCTAATAATCCGATGTTTTTTTGACCTTTTTCTAAGAAGTGATCTAAAACAGTGATAACGGAATTTTGGAAATCAGTTACGACACAACTAAAACCATTGCTTAAGGAATCACTGTCAACAAAGATTAAATTAGCATTTAGATTATCAAGTTGTTGTATTTCATTAGTACTATATTTTCCAATTGCAATGATCCCATCGACATTTTGGATTGCATCTAAAGGATCATCATGGAAAATACGCACAACTTCATATCCCAATTCTTGAGCTCTTTTTTCGATTCCTAGACGAATTGAATAGTAGTACAAGTCTGTTAATTCTTGGGCTTCAGTATACCATTGTACAATTGCTATCTTATTTAAATGTTCTTCTTTATTCTTTTTTTTATGTTTAGAATAATTTAACTTTTCAGCAGTTTTAAAAATTCTTCTTTTAGTCTCATCACCAACAGATAACGATTCATCATAATTTAAAACACGAGAGACGGTTGCTGGTGAAACGCCTGCAAGTTTGGCGATATCTTTAATAGTAGCCATATAACCCCATCTTTCTAAGTAACTTCAATATATATTGTATCATAGATTGATATAATAATAAATTTTTCTCATATTTTTAGTAAATTTTATTGAAAAGTTTACTAAAAAGTACTACAATAAAATTGTTAATAAAACGTTTTCTTTATACGAGATAACGAGGAGGATTATATTATGGATAAAAAGGTAATTAATGATAAATTTACAGAAATTTTTGGTGAACAAGCTGAAGCTACATTCTTCTCACCAGGACGTATTAATTTAATTGGTGAACATACAGACTATAATGGTGGTCATGTTTTCCCATGTGCAATTAGCTTAGGAACTTATGGTGCTGCTCGTAAACGTGAAGATAATAAATTACGTTTTTATTCCGCTAACTTTGAAGATTTAGGAATTATCGAAACATCGCTTGATGATTTAAAGTACGACAAAAAAGATAATTGGGTAAATTATGCTAAAGGGATGATTTATTTCTTAAAGGAAACAGGTCATGATGTTGATAAAGGAATGGACATCTTTATTGAAGGAAATATTCCTAACGGTTCTGGCTTATCTTCGTCCGCTTCATTAGAAATGTTAATTGGTGTAATTGCCCAAGAATTATTTAACTTAGATATTGATCGTGTTGACTTAGTTAAGTTAGGAATGGAAACAGAAAATAAATTTATTGGTGTAAATTCTGGTATTATGGATCAATTTGCAGTAGGAATGGGTAAACAAAACCAAGCAATCTTACTAGATACTAATACTCTTGAATATTCATATGCACCAGTAGATATGGGAAATAATGTAATTGTTATTATGAATACAAACAAACGTCGTGAATTAGCTGATTCTAAGTATAATGAACGTCGTAGTGAATGTGAAACTGCAGTAGGTGAATTACAAGCTAAATTAGATATTAAGACTTTAGGTGAATTAGATACTCAAACTTTTGATGAATATTCTTACTTAATTGAAGACGAAAATCGTTTGAAGAGAGCACGCCATGCTGTATGGGAAAATCAACGTACAATGCAAGCACAAACAGCATTAGAAGAAGGTGACCTAGAAAAATTTGGTCGCTTAGTAAATGCATCACATGTTTCACTTGAACATGATTATGAAGTTACAGGAATCGAGCTTGATACATTAGCACATACTGCTTGGAAACAAGACGGTGTACTTGGAGCTCGTATGACTGGTGCTGGCTTTGGTGGCTGTGGTATCGCAATTGTTGATAAAGACAAAGTTGAAGCATTTAAAGAAAATGTGGGTAAGGTTTATACAGAAAAGATAGGTTATGCCCCTGCATTCTATATTGCAGAAATTGCAGATGGAACAAAAGTACTTTAATAAAGAATAATTAATGGAGGGATTTTGATGGCTACTTTAGTTTTAGGTGGAGCTGGATATATTGGCTCACATACAGTGGATAGATTGATAGAGAAGGGTGAAAAAACAATCGTTGTTGATAGTCTGGTGACTGGACATCGTCAAGCGGTTAACAAGGATGCTAAGTTTTATCAAGGAGATATTGCAGATAAAGATTTTATGCGTCAAGTTTTTAAAGAAAACTCTGATATAGATGCGGTCATTCACTTTGCTGCCTATTCTTTAGTAGCAGAGTCCATGAAAAAGCCATTGAAGTATTTTGATAACAATACTGCTGGAATGGTTAAGTTATTAGAAGTAATGAATGAATTTTCAATTGATAAAATTGTTTTTTCATCTACAGCAGCTACTTACGGTATTCCAGAAGAAGTTCCCATTAAGGAAACAACTCCACAAAATCCAATCAATCCATATGGAGAAAGTAAGTTAATGATGGAAAAGATTATGCGTTGGGCTGATAAAGCATATGGAATAAAATTTGTACCATTACGTTACTTTAATGTGGCTGGTGCTAAACCTGATGGATCAATCGGTGAAGATCATATGCCTGAAACTCATCTTTTACCAATTGTGTTACAAGTAGCAATGGGTAAAAGAGACAAGCTACAAATCTTTGGTGATGATTATAATACTCCAGATGGTACTAATATAAGAGATTATGTTCATCCTTTAGATTTGGCAGATGCGCATATTCTAGCGGTAGATTATCTAAAAGCCGGTAATCCAAGTACGGCATTTAACTTAGGTTCGTCTACAGGTTTTTCTAATCGAGAGATTTTAGAAGCAGCAAGAAAGGTTACAAATAAAGAAATCCCAGCTGAAATAGCACCTAGACGTGGTGGAGATCCAGATGTATTAGTGGCTTCTTCTACAAAAGCACGAGAAGTTTTAGGTTGGAAACCTCAATTTGATGATATTAGTAAGATTATTGAGACAGCGTGGAAGTGGCACACTTTACATCCAGAAGGTTATCAAGATAAGTAAAGAGAGGTTCTGAGAAAGATGGATGATAAATTACTATTAGATACATTTATAAAGCAAGTAATTGAACAAGGAAATTATACAGAACTTGATAGAAATTACTTATATAATCGGATTTTGAATTTGGTAGGAGAAGGTGTTGAAAAACTAACAACTACTAAAAATGAAATTATTGATTTAAAAAACGAGCTAGTTGAATATGCTGTCCAACATGGTAAAGTTGGTGAAACTTTGAATGAACAAGATTGTTTAGGTGCAGAGTTGATGAATTTCATTACTCCTTTACCAAGTAAAGTTAATCAAGATTTTTGGCAAACCTATCAACAAAAGTCGCCAGAAGAAGCTATTCGAAATTTTTATGATTTAAGTAAACGAAATGATTATATTAAAACGAAAGCTATTGCCAAAAACATTTATTTTCCAGTTGAAACATCATATGGACAATTAGAGATAACAATTAATTTATCGAAACCTGAAAAGGATCCAAAGCAGATTGCTTTAGCTAAAAAGATGAAGGCAAGTGGATACCCTCTATGTCAACTTTGCATGGAAAATGAAGGTTATCAAGGAAGAATTAATTATCCTGCAAGAGCAAATCATAGAATTATTCGTTTCAATTTAGATGATAAACAATGGGGATTCCAATATTCGCCATATGCTTATTTTAATGAACATTGTATTTTCTTAGATACAATTCATGAACCAATGGAAATTACCAAGCAAACATTCAATAATTTGTTAGGTATTATTGAGCAATTTCCAGGATATTTTGTAGGAAGCAATGCTGATCTACCAATTGTAGGTGGTTCTATATTAACGCATGAACATTATCAAGGTGGACGGCATACTTTTGCAATGGAAAAAGCACCAATCGAAACAGAATTAAAATTTGCAGGTTATGAAGATATACAAGCAGGAATTGTTAAATGGCCAATGTCAGTTATTCGTTTACGTGGAAATTCAAAAGAAGATTTAGTAGATCTAGCTGATAAAATTCTAAAAACTTGGCGTGGATATTCTGATGAAGAAGTTTCTGTTTTAGCTGAATCCAATGGTGAAAAACATCATACGATTACGCCAATTGCTCGCAAACGAGATGGACAGTTAGAATTAGATTTGGTATTGCGTGATAATCAAACTTCAGAACAATATCCAGATGGTATCTACCATCCTCATCCAGATGTTCAACATATTAAGAAAGAAAATATTGGGCTAATTGAAGTAATGGGATTAGCAATTTTACCTCCTCGTTTGAAAGATGAACTTCAAGAGGTTGAGAAATACTTATTAGGTCAAGAAAATAAAATGGAAGAATATCATCAAGTGTGGGCTGATGATATTAAACAAAAATATTCAGATATAGGTCAAGATAATGTTGGTACAATTATTCAACAAGAATTAGGTCGAGTATTTGCTAGAGTGTTAGAAGATGCTGGTGTTTATAAGCATGATGAAACTGGCAGAATGGCATTTAAGCGTTTTGTAGAGGAAGTAGGAATTGTGGATTAAAGTAAGCTATAGCTAAGGAAGGTTTGGTAAAATGGTAGATTTAATTACAGTAGATAAAGAAAATCGAGTTTTTCATTTGCATAATGAGCAACTGTCATATATTTTTTCAATTGAAGATGGCGATACGATTAGTCATTTGTATTTTGGTAAAAGGGTAAAAAGTTATCATGGACAATTACGTTATCCACGAGTAGATAGAGGATTTTCTGGTAATTTACCAGGTAGTTTAGATAGAACCTTTTCTAAGGATACTTTGCCACAAGAATATAGTAGTGCCGGTGAGATGGATTATCGAGTTCCAGCAACAGTAGTGCGTCAAAAAGATGGCTCAAATGGATTAATGCTAAAATATAAGACTTACAAAGTTGAAGAAGGAAAACCTGAATTGACAGGACTTCCAGCAGCTTATGTAGAGTCAGAATCGGAAGCTAATACTTTGATCGTTACGCTTGAAGACGAGAAAAGTGGAGTTTTATTTGACTTACTATATACAATATATCGTGATTATCCAATTATTACACGTTCAGTTAAGGTTAAGAATCTAGGACAAGAAAATGTAAACTTGGAGAAAGTTGCATCTATGCAAATAGATTTTTCTCAACGAGACTTTGATGTAATTAGTTTACCAGGAGCACATGTAAATGAACGTCATTTGGAAAGACAAAAATTAGGATATGGAATCCAAACATTTGGTAGCATTCGTGGTACTTCTAGTCATCAAATGAATCCATTTGTTGCCTTGGTTGATAGTAATACTGATGAATTCAATGGTGCTGCATATGGTTTTGCGTTAGTTTACTCAGGAAACCATGCTTTTGAAATTGAAAAAGATCAACTTGATCAAGTTCGATTATTAGTAGGAATTAATAGTTATAATTTCAATTGGCAATTACCAGCAGGGGAAAGTTTCCAAACTCTAGAAGTATTAATGACATATACTGATAATGGATTGAATGCTATGAGTAAAGCATTTCATAGTATTATCAGAGATAGAATTACACGCTCCAAATATAAATATAAGGAACGCCCAATTCTAGTTAATAATTGGGAAGCTACATATTTTGACTTTGATGAAGATAAATTAAAGCCAATCGTAGACGAAGCCAAGGAACTGGGGATAGAGATGTTTGTATTAGATGATGGATGGTTTGGTCATCGCGATGACGATAATTCATCATTAGGTGATTGGAATGTATACGAGAAAAAATTCCCTCAAGGCTTAAAACATTTTGCAGATTACGTACACAGCAAAGATTTGAAATTTGGTATTTGGTTTGAACCAGAAATGATTTCAATGGATTCAGAATTATATAGAAATCATCCTGAATATTTGATGCAAGTTCCAGGAAGACAACCAAGTCCATCACGTAATCAATATATTTTAGATATGACAAGAAAAGATGTCAGAGATGACATAGTTGATCAGGTTTCAACTATTATTGCTGATAATGACATTGACTATGTTAAGTGGGATATGAATCGTAATTTATCTGATATCTATTCACAAAATCTACCTGCAGATAGACAAGGTGAAGTTTATCATCGCTATGTTCTAGGGGTTTATGATATTTTAGAAAGAATAACTAGCAAGTTCCCAGATGTTTTATTTGAAGGTTGCTCTGGTGGCGGTGGACGATTTGATGCAGGTTTTGTTTACTACATGCCACAAAGCTGGACTAGTGATAATACGGACGCGATTGCCAGATTAACTATTCAATATGGTACAAGTTTAGTATATCCACCATCAATGATGACAGCTCATGTGTCTGCAGTTCCAAATCATCAAACTGGTAGAGTGACACCAATCGATACTAGAGGTGCAGTTGCTATGAGTGCAGTCTTTGGTTACGAGTTAGACTTAACAACATTAACAGACGAAGAAAAAGAAATTGTTAAAAAACAAGTAAATCAATACAAAGGTATTAGAAAATTAGTCCAATACGGAGATTTCTATCGTTTACAATCTTCTAAAGATGGAAATAAAACAGCTTGGATGTTTGTAAGCCCTCAAAAAGATGAAGCAGTAGTAATGGTATGTAAAGTTTTAGCAGAAGCTCAACCTGTATTAACGAAAACTAAATTATATGGCTTGGATACCAATAGGAACTACCGTGATGTTGAAACTAATAAGGTTTATGGTGGCGATGAATTAATGGAATTAGGATTCTATGATCCTATTATCCGTAATGACTATGCTGCTACAATGTATCATTTTAAAGCTGAATAAATAAGAAAAGAGATGTAAGTTGAATTTCAACTACATCTCTTTTTAAAATTGTAAATATTCCCAAATTGTCCAACCTAGGCCATCGACTTCAAACCAAAGCATACGACCGACACGGTTACGAGCAGTTATGAGCACAGTTTTTCCATTTTCTATCTCATTAATTTTTTTACCGAATGGTCGATCATAAAGAGCAAGTTTTTGGTTAGGTACAAAGTTAATTTCAGCAGTAACAGATAATTTAACTGGTTCAGGAATACTTAGTTCAGGATCATCCTGGATAGGAGCGATCTTTAATGTATCTGATAAAGTATATGGATTGTTTTCTAGTAATTCCATACGTTGTTCATCAAATTTAACCCAGGCATTTCCGCCGATGTTATACCACCAATTATTATTGATAAGCTGAATAGACTCAAATGTTTGCCAAATAGTATCTGGAGCAAGTGTGACAGAAATATCGTGTCCTTCAGGTTCTGTATAACTTAAACAATAAGAATTGATACGAAGATAATGTACATTATGATCAACAATTTTCCAACGTGATTTACGATAATAGTATGTGACTAATTGTTGTTTATCTGAGAAGACACCACGAGTAGGCCCAACAACTTTTTGTAGTGAATAGTCAGGGATGGTAGGGGCATTTAATTCAAAGCGTTCCCCAAAATCTCCTCGGATAAAGACAGGACGCATCAGTAACTTTTGCTTATCAATATCTTGTGAAAATAGCCAAACATCAGCCCCTTGATGTTTACGATAGGTAAGAGTTATAGAACCATATGGATCAACAAAGGCACTAGTAAATCCTGAAATATTAATTAAGTCATAGTTGGGAAATTCTTTGAATCTTAAATGAAGTTCTTCGCCAATATATCCGGAAATAATTTGTGGAGTAGTCAGACTTTGACCACGATCGTCTTGATATATGATGATTAAAGTAGCGTTATGTCCAACTTTAGTGATAGGTTCCTTATTTTTATCTGAGAGATCACTTTTTTCAACTGTGGATACATTATTTTTTTGTTTTATTTCATTATTTTTATTAAACTTCATCAAGTTTTTTACTGAGTCTAAGAATGCCATTATTTCACCTCATTTCATGAAGAGCTATTATCTTCTATTATATCATTAAAATAAACAAGATTTTAAATGAATTTGTGAAATAATAAAAGCCCGACAAATTTGATGTAAAATATCAATCTGGGGCTAATAAGTAGTAGTTATATATGAATTAATTATTAACAATAATTTCAACTAAACTCTTTTGTTTAGTAATCTCCATATTTTTAGTGTCATTCTTCAAAAGTTTTTCAACAACAAAATCTATTTCTTTGTCGGTTATTCCACGTAATTTATTAGAAATTACAATTTCAGAAAATCCATGTTTCTTTTTATATACAACACGTGAATTTCCTAAAGTATAAACTTTAATGAAGTGGACAGGGGTGGCTGCTAATTCACGTTGAATATCTTTAGCATGACTAGCAGTTACATCAACTAAATGCATCATAATAATCACCGAACCTTTCCTATATCTCTAATTATATTATAGCTAAATATATTAATTTTATCAAAAATGTTGAATAAAAAAGCATAAAAAAAGAGAGTTAAAAAATTAACTCTCTCAAAAAATTAGTCTTCATTTTTTTCAGACTTAGATTTAATTACGATATCACCATTTTCATCTAGATCAGCAACAAAATTTTTAACATTTGGATTATCAAGATAAAAATCAGCAATTTTATCCTCAATTTGTTCTTGAATTACACGACGAAGTGGTCTAGCGCCCATCTTAGGATCATAACCTAATTCTGCAAGTTTATCTGCGACTTTATCACTAACATCAATGTGCATATTTTGATCAGCCATCATTTTATTAACATCATCTAGCATTAATCGGACGATTTTGACTAAATTATCTTTAGACAATGGATTAAATTCAATGATATCGTCAAAACGATTTAAGAATTCAGGCTTAAAGTACTTGGTTAATTTATCAATAACTGAATGAGATGAACCATTTGCTTCAGCTCCAAAACCAACTGATACTACAGAATCACCACTACCAGCATTACTTGTCATAATAATGATAGTATCTTTAAATGAAACTGTTCTTCCTTGGGAATCGGTTAGACGACCATCATCAAGGATTTGTAAGAACATATGCATTACATCAGGATGAGCTTTTTCAACTTCATCAAGTAAAATTAAGCTATAAGGATGACGGCGAACTTGTTCAGTTAATTGACCAGCTTCTTCATAGCCAACATATCCAGGAGGAGAACCGATTAATTTAGAAACTGAGAATTTCTCCATGTATTCACTCATGTCAAATCGAATCATTGAGTCTTCAGTACCAAATAACTCGCGGGCTAATTGCTTAGCTGTTTCAGTTTTACCTACACCAGTAGGACCAACGAATAAGAATGAACCAATTGGACGTCCTGATTTGTTGAAACCTATACGATTTCTTCGAATTGAACGAGCAACCTTATCTACAGCTTCATCTTGACCAATAACATGTTTTTCAAGTGAAGAGCCTAAATCACGAAGTTGTTCCTTTTCCTTAGCTTTTAATTCACCAACAGGAATGTTAGTTTTTTCTTCTATGATATGTTCCATATCTTTTTCAGTAACAACTGGAGTATCTTCATCTGAAGCATTGTCCTTCATTTTTTCGAAACGTGATACTTGGTCACGATAGTAAGCAGCTTTTTCATAATTTTCTTCTTTTAGTGCAGCTTGTTTTTGATTTTCGGCATTCTTAATGCGTTCTTCAATAATTTTTGGATCAGTTGCATGAATCGTTAAATTCTTACGAGACCCAGACTCATCTAATAAATCAATTGCTTTATCAGGTAAGAATCTATCTTGAATATATCTATTAGATAAAGTTACAGCAGCCTTTAAAGCTTCATCAGTATATTTTACATGATGATAAGCTTCATATTTATTACGAATACCATTTAGAATTTTAATAGTTTCTTCTGCACTAGGTTCATCAACTTGAACTGGTTGAAGACGACGAGCAAGTGCTGCATCCTTTTCAATTGTTCTGAATTCATTTAGGGTAGTAGCACCGACTAATTGGAATTCTCCACGAGCAAGAGATGGCTTGAGCACATTACCAGCATCCATTCCACCTTCAGCATTACCAGCACCAACAATTTCATGAATTTCATCAATAAATAAGATTACATCTTTTTGTTGTTTCAATTCTTTCATTAGTTGTTGCATTCTTTGCTCAAATTGTCCACGGATACCAGTTCCTTGTACTAAAGAAACAACATCTAGACGAATAACTTTTTTTCCGATTAGTTTTTGAGGAACATCGCCATTAACAATTTTTTGGGCGAGTCCTTCAACAACAGCAGTTTTACCAACACCAGCTTCACCAATTAAAACAGGATTATTTTTAGTACGTCTATTTAGAATTTCAATTACTCTGGCTATTTCTTTATCACGTCCAATAACTGGATCGATTTGACCATTTTTTGCTTCTTCTGTTAAATCTAATCCATATTGTCCCAGAATAGATGAACCACCGTTGCGATTACCATTATTTCCACCTATGCGATCATTTTGTGTAGGTGGCTCTTGAGACATGTTTTGTTGGTTAGAAAAATTAGGATTGGATATAGCTTTGAAAATATCATCTAAACTACCAAAACCAAATGGATCTTGTCCAATATTATTAAAGCCGTTAGCTTCATTTTTGATTTCTTGGTAACAATTTTGACAAAGATCAATAGAGGTTTGGCGACCGTTTAAATTAGTTGTTAAGTGAATTGTCGCAGGATTTTTATGACAATTTTGACATAACATAGATTTTCACGACCTTTCTATCAACATATCAAAGTTATTTTGACCAACTTTGACCTTAATGACTTCATTATACAATGTTAGGTATAAAGTTCAAGTATAAAGACTTGGATAAAATATATGTTATAATTTTGTGCGCGAGGTGATTTTTATGGAAAAAGATTATACTGCATTGTTAGACGAACTTAGAGAAGGAACACTAGATAAGTTAGAAATAAATACAGAAGAATTCATGGATTTTCAAAAAGCTTTTATGAATTATAGTCATAGAAAGAATATTGTTGGAACAGCTAAACGAGGTGGGGGAGCTACCTATATTTATAGTAAGGAATCCAAATTAATTTAGTATTAATTATGTTTTGTGCATGATAATGATTTTAGCAAGTATATTTTAAGTATAAATCAGTAAAGACAGTTATTTAACAGTAAAAATACCTAAAAAATATGTATAAATTTAAAATGAAGTAAGTCTTGTCTTACTAAGGTTTTCATGTTATTATCATAGTATCGAGATTGTTATCGTTTGCATATTGTTAATGTAAACGTGTTCTTAACAAGGCTCTTAATCACATATATTTACTTATTCAAAGGAGATTGATTAATAATGGAAAAGAAAGAATTTCACGTAATCGCAGAAACAGGTATTCACGCACGTCCAGCTACATTGTTGGTACAAGCAGCAAGCAAATTTAACTCAGATGTAACATTGGAATACAATGGCAAATCTGTAAACTTGAAGTCTATCATGGGTGTTATGTCCTTAGGTGTAGGCCAAAATGCTGATGTTGTAATCTCTGCAGACGGTGCAGATGAAGCAGAAGCAATTGCTGCTATTGAAGAAACAATGAAAAAGGAAGGTTTAGCTGAATAATGACTAAGGTTTTAAACGGTATCGCAGCTAGTGATGGTATTGCAGCTGCTAAAGCTTATATGCTCGTTCAACCTGATTTATCATTTGAAGAAAAAACTATTGATAATCCAGATGCTGAAATCGAACGTTTAAGTGCAGCTGTTGAAACTTCCAAACAAGAACTCGAAGTCATTAAGCAAAAAGCTACTGAAAATCTAGGTGCTGAAGAAGCACAAGTTTTTGAAGCTCATTTGACAATTTTATCCGACCCAGAATTATTTGGACAAATTAACGATAAAATTAAGAATGACAAAGTAAATGCTGAAGCTGCTTTGAAGAGTGTAACTGATATGTTCATTCAAATGTTCGAAGCAATGGAAGATAATGCTTATATGCAAGAACGTGCTGGTGATATTCGCGACGTTACTAAGCGTGTTATGGGTCACTTGTTGGGAGTATCTATTCCTAATCCTGCATTAATTAATGAAGAAGTAGTTATTGTTGCTCATGACTTAACTCCTTCCGATACAGCTCAATTGGATCGTAATTTTGTTAAGGGATTCATCACAGATATTGGTGGACGTACTTCTCACTCTGCTATTATGTCTCGTACGTTAGAAATTCCTGCAGTTGTAGGTTCTGGTAATGCTACAAGTGAAATTTCTGAAGGTCAAATGGTTATTATTGATGGTTTAGATGGACAAGCATTAGTAGAACCAACTGACGAAGAATTAGAAGATTACAAGGCTAGAGCAAAAGCTTTTGCTGATCAAAAAGCAGAATGGAAATTATTGAAGGATACTAAGTCAGTTACAGCAGATGGTAAAGAAGTTAAATTAGCTGCAAACATTGGTACACCTAAAGATGTTGAAGGTGCAAATGATAATGGTGCAGAAGCAGTCGGCTTATTCCGTTCTGAATTTCTTTATATGGATGCTTCTGAATTGCCATCTGAAGAAGATCAATTTAAGGCATACAAAGCTGCTGTTGAAGGTATGAATGGTAAACAAGTTGTTGTTCGTACAATGGATATTGGTGGAGATAAGGAATTACCATACCTTCCATTACCAGAAGAACAAAATCCTTTCTTAGGATATAGAGCTATTCGTATTTCTTTAGATCGCCAAGATATTTTCCGCACACAATTAAGAGCTTTGTTGCGTGCATCTCATTATGGTAGCTTAGCTATCATGTTCCCAATGATTGCTACTGTCCAAGAATTTAAGGATGCAAAAGCAATCTTTGAAGAAGAAAAAGCAAAACTTGTTGCAGATGGTGTTCCAGTATCTGATGATATCGAAGTAGGTATGATGATGGAAGTTCCAGCTGCTGCAATGGTTGCAGATAAATTAGCTAAGTACGTTGACTTCTTCAGTATTGGAACAAACGACTTAATCGGTTATTCTATGGCTGCTGACCGTGGTAATGAAAAGATTTCTTACCTATACCAACCATATAACCCTTCAATCTTGAGATTAATTAAGAATACAATTGAAGCATCACACAAAGAAGGTAAATGGACTGGTATGTGTGGTGAAATGGCTGGAGATCAAGTTGCAGTTCCTATCTTATTAGGATTAGGTTTAGATGAATTCTCAATGAGTGCTACTTCAATTTTGAAGACACGTAGTTTGTTGAAGACACTAGATTCTAAGAAGATGGAAGAATTAGCTGATAAAGCAGTTAATGATTGCGAAACAGCTGATGAAGTTGTAGAACTTGTAAATCAATACACAAAATAATCTAGTATAATTTATATGAAAGGCTTGAGAGGGGAATACCTTCTCGAGCTTTTTTGATTTGTAAATTATTTGTAAAATTTGGGATATTTGTTGATCAAATTATGGGTTTTAATTGCAATGGTTTTGTTAAAAACATATAATTAACAATGACTATAAAATGACAGAGGGGGATATATGTGAATATCGGAATATTTACGGATACTTACTATCCGCAAGTAAGTGGTGTTGCGACCTCTATCAAAACGTTACGAGAACAATTAGAGAAACAGGGACACACAGCATATATTTTTACGACAACTGATCCTAATGTTGATAAAAGTATTTATGAGCGTAATATTTTTCGCTTTTCAAGTATTCCATTCATCTCATTTACAGATAGACGTATTGCTGTAAGGGGACTTTTTCATGCTTATCAAGTAGCTAAAGAATTAAATTTAGATATTATTCACACCCAAACAGAATTTTCGATGGGATTAATTGGGAAATTTGTTGCTAAAAATTTGAAAATTCCATGCATACATACTTATCATACAATGTATGAGGACTATCTACATTATGTGGCTAAAGGAAGATTATTAAAGCCTTATCACGTTAAACAAATGTCTAAATCTTTTTGTTACCACATGTCGGGAATAGTAGCACCTAGTTTAAGAGTTAAAGAGACATTAGAACGATATGGAATTGATGAACCTATTGAAATAATTCCAACTGGAGTAGATATCTCTAAATTTTCTAAAAGTACGAATGAAAATATTAGGGAAAAATATAAAATAAATCCAGAGCAACCTTTACTACTGACTTTGAGTAGATTGGCTTTTGAAAAAAATATAGATAAGTTACTAAATGCTATGCCGGATATTTTAGCTAGAGTTCCAGAAACTAAATTGATGATTTGTGGCGATGGACCTGCTAGAGAGAGTTTGGTACAACAGGTATCTGATATGAATTTGACTGATAGCGTTATTTTTACTGGAGAAATTAATAATGATGAAGTAGGTGGCTACTATAAGGCTGCTGATGTTTTCGTTTCAACTTCAGTATCAGAATCACAAGGATTGACTTATATAGAAGCAATTGCTTCAGGTACAAAAGTAATTACTACTCACAGTCCATATACAGATTCAATTTTGACAGATGCAAGTATAGGTATGACCTTTACAGGCGAAGATGAATTGGTTAACAAGGTTGTTGATTACTTATTGAATGGTGAAAAATATAATGATTCTAAACCGAGAGAAGAATTGTTGAATAGTATTTCTGCAGATAATTTTGGGAGAAAAGTTGTTTCTTTTTATGAAAAATGTATGCTAGATTTTGATATGAAAAAGAAATTAAGATTTAATTCTGATGAGCTGAACAAAGCGAAAGGAAGATAATTTTGATAAAGATAGGGATGTTTTCTTCGGCAACTAAGGTTAAAGGACAAGGTGTTGGAAGTGCATATACAGAGTTAATAAATTTATTAAAAAAATATTATTCACAAGAACTTAATATAGAGATTAATAAATTTAACCGTGTAAATATTAGCCATTATCACACTATTGATCCGCAATTTTATTTATCTACTTTTCTTCCGGGAAGAGGCTGCAAAATTGGATATGTACATTTTTTGCCGGAAACGATAGATGGAAGTTTAAAATTGCCTTGGTTGGCGAAAAAAGTTTTTTTTAAGTATATAATTTCTTTTTATAAAAGAATGGATCAGCTAGTAGTTGTTAATCCATCATTTATTGAGAAATTGACGGCTTATGGAATAAAGAGAGAAAAGATAACTTATATACCTAATTTTGTATCCAGTGATACTTTTTATAAAATTTCAGATTCAAAAGAGAATTTGAGAAAGAAATTGAATTTAGATAATAAATTTACAATAGTTGGTGTGGGACAAGTACAAGAACGTAAGGGAGTACCTGACTTTGTAAAACTAGCTAAACTAAATCCTGAAATACAGTTTGTTTGGGTAGGTGGATTTTCTTTTGGAGCTATTACTGATGGATATGACGAACTAAAAAAAGTTATAAAGAATCCTCCTGCAAATTTAAAATTTCCAGGAATAGTTGATAGGGATAAAATGAATGAGTACTATAACGCTGCTGATTTATTCTTACTTCCTTCATACAATGAATTGTTTCCAATGAGTGTATTAGAAGCATTTAGTTCAGGTCTTCCAGTTATGTTACGTGATTTAGATTTATATTATTCAATCATTGATGGTTACTATGAGCCAGCTAAGGATGTAGATGATATGAATAAAAAAATTATCAATTTATCACAAGATAGAAAAAAATTAGAAAAGTTAGAAGAAAAGTCTAAAAAAGCTGCAGAATATTATTCTGAAAGAAGACTAGCAAAAATATGGCTAGCTTATTATCAAAAATTTAGTAGGTAAGATTATGACAAGAAAAAATAGAATAGTGTTATTCATAATGTTTGGTATAGGAATAGCGATTTTTTTATTCTCTTTACGAGAAATATCTTTTCGTAGCTTTGTACATGATGTTACCACCTTAAATTTGTGGTGGTTAGGAATAGCATTTTTGTGTATGTTTCTTTCCTTAGTATTTGAAGCGTTAGTCATAAAAATACTAGTTCAAAGGCAGATTAAAAGTTATCCTTTTTTTGATGCGTTACGCGTGCCAATGTTAGAGCAACTATTTAATGGGATAACACCTTTTTCAACAGGGGGACAACCGGCACAATTATTTGCATTAATGCAATCAGGCTTAGATGCTGGGCGAGCAACATCAAGTACATTGATGAAATTTATTGTTTACCAAGCTATGATAGTTGTTAACTTTGTATTGTGTTTATTAATAGGTTTTAATTTTATTCAAGAAAAAATACATACGCTAGCGTGGTTGGTAGTATTTGGCTTTATTATCCACCTAGCTGTTATCGTTAGTTTACTAATGGTGATGTATTGGTATGATTTTACTAAGAAGTTTATAAAAGTAACATTATTACCAATAAAATGGATATTTAATGACGAAAAATATCGAAATTGGAATAAAATAGTTGATGAGAAAATTGATAATTTCTATGAAGAGAGTTTAAAATTGAAATCTAATTGGAAATTATTATTAAAAATAAGTGCAATAACTTTTGTACAGTTAGCTGTATATTATATTATTCCATATTTCATCTTATTATCATTAGGAGTGACACATGTTAACGTCATCATGGTAATTTCTATGCATGTCTTAATAGTTATGGTTGTATCTTTATTTCCAATACCTGGAGGAGCTGGAGGGGCTGAATATAGCTTTTCGGTAATCTTTAGTAGTTTTATCGGTACTGGAAGCAAGTTAGTTTTAGCAATGCTTTTATGGAGAATAGTTACTTATTATTTTGGGATGCTGAGTGGCTTGATAGCAATGTTAATTCAACCTAAACGAATTGTAACGAAAAAATAGATTGTATAGAAAAGGGAAATTTTTAATAAAATCTAATGTAAAAATATGGTAAACATGATATTATCATGTTTGTATATTATAAGTATTGCAATAACGATTATTGTTTAAAGAAAAGAGGCTGTAATTTATGGAAAATTCACAACTTGTAGCGATTATCACACGTCTTGATGCTATGGCTAAAAGTGATAGCGATGAAGTTCAAGTTAGACGTTTTGAAAAAAATGGCTCTGAACGTGGTCAAGTGGCATATGATCCAACTACAAATACTTACACTCTTGAAGAGATGCAGACACATCAAAAGTTTGAATTTGATGATATTGATCTAGCAGCTATTGAAATTTTTGATTTGTTGGATGATTAGTCTTAACTTTAATTTGTTAAGTAATTATGAAGGATGGCTTACTATTATTTAAATAGGCCATCTTTTCTATTATAATCGTTTTGTATTAATCTGTTATGGAGGCAAAAAGAGATGCGATTAGCATTAAGAAAAATTCGAGATGGATTGAGTACACGAATAGGTTTCTTTACATTAACGCTTTTCCTTTTTTGGATGAAGACTTATATCGTATACAATACTAAATTCACTTTGGGAGTATCGGATGGAATGCAAGAATTCTTGTTAGCTTTAAATCCGATATCAGCAGGATTATTATTATTTGGAATAGCACTTTATTTCAGAGGTAGAAAATCTTATTGGATTATGATAGTCATTAATCTGTTACAATCGTTATGGTTGTTTGCTAATATTTTATACTATCGAGAATTTTCAGATTTTCTATCGATGAGTATCATAAAATCATCGGGTTCTGTTTCAAATAACTTAAGTTTAAGTATTAGTCAGATTATACATGGAACAGACTTTTTAGTATTTTTAGATGTAATTATTTTAGCATTATTGGTGATTTTCAAAGTAATCAAACCTGATTTGAGCCCTGTGAAAATTTGGAGACCTATAATAATTACGGTGTCTTCACTAGTTTTATTTGCTATTAATTTAGGTTTAGCCGAGAAAGACCGTTCGCAACTATTAACAAGAACATTTGATAATAATTACATTGTTAAGTACTTAGGTTTAGATTTCTTTGCGGGTTACAGTACATATCAAGCTCATCAAGAATCTGCAACTAGAGCTAATGCTAGCAAGAAAGACCTAGATGAAATTCTGAAGAAAATTAATAAAAATAGAACATCTCCTAATATTGAGTATTATGGAAAGGCTAAAGGAAAGAACGTGTTTATTTTCCATTTAGAAAGTTTCCAACAATTTATGATTGATTATAAAGTTAATGGTGAAGAAGTAACACCAAATATAAATAAGTTTTATCATGATTCTAATACATTAGCATTTGATAATTTCTTTAATCAAGTAGGACAGGGTAAGACTTCTGACGCAGAAACTATGTTAGAGAATTCATTGTATGGATTGCCATCAGGTTCTGCTATGACAAGTTATGGAGCTGGAAATACGTTCCAAGCATTGCCAGCAATGTTAGATCAAAGAGGATATACCACAGCTGCATTCCACGGAGATGTAGGAAGTTTCTGGAATAGAGATAATACCTATAAGTCTTGGGGATATCAATATTTCTTTAGTAAAGACTACTATAAGAGTAAGAAAGATTATAATATAGGTTATGGATTAAAAGACAAGATTTTCTTAAAACAATCCGTAAAATATATTGAACAATTGCCACAACCTTTTTATGCAAAAATTATTACTCTAACAAACCATTATCCATATGAATTGGATAAAAAGAATCAATCAATTGCGAAAACAACAACAGGAGATGCAACTGTTGATGGTTATGTCCAAACTGCACGCTACCTCGATCAGTCATTTGAAGAATTTATTAATTATTTGAAGAAGGCTGGATTATATGATAATTCAATGATTGTTGTATATGGTGATCATTATGGTATCTCAAATAACCATAAAAAAGCAATTGCGCAATTATTGGGTAAAAAGAAAGTAACTAGTTATGATTTGGCTATGTTCCAAAAAGTTCCATTCATGATCCACTTAAATGGATTGAAAGGTGGCATTAATCATACATATGGTGGAGAAATTGATGTAATGCCTATGTTAATGGACTTACTAGGAATAAAAGATACAGGAACTGTTCAACTTGGACAAGATTTGTTATCAAATAATAGAAGTCAGACAGTTGCGTTTAGAAATGGTGACTTTGTATCTCCTGTTTATAGTAAAATTGGAAGCAAAGTTTATAATAATAATGGTGAAGTTGTAAATTCTAAGTTAACTTCTAAGGAGTCTAAGGAAGTTGAAAAGCAACAAGATGAAGTAGACAGTGAGTTGAATATGTCTGATAAGATAATAACAGGTGATTTACTGAGATTCTACAATTTGGAAGGCTTTAAGAAAGTAGACAAGTTACAATATACTTATAAGAAGAGTGTAGCTTTGAAGGAATTGAAAGAAGCACAGAAGAAAAAGAAAACAAGTTTATTAACAAAGAATAATGGTAAATCGACAGAGGATATGTTCTCAACTGATGCTCCAGAACTAAAAGAGAAATAATATAAATACTGTTAAGTGTCGTAAGAGATACTTAACAGTATTTTTTTGTAAAAAAATAATTGACTCTTAAAAATAAGTTTGCTATTATATTACTTGTCGCTGATTTAGAAAGTGATAAAAAATATTAAATGAAAAAGTTATTGACAAATATATGATGACTTGATATGATATAAAAGTTGTCAGTTATTGATAGCTGATGAGTAGATCTTTGAAAACTAAACAAAGTTTCGATGAAACAAATGTGCAGGGCTTCTATAAAGAAGCAAAAACATT